>JGI1356J14229_10002581_pt1 | contig 14300 bp, 10 predicted proteins | sample Subgrocontami58m_FD_14229 | JGI IMG/M metagenome (IMG submission 14229) | reverse complement strand
CGTAGCCAAATACCCCATACCCGCGTCCAACACCATCTGCTTTACAATATCTAATGACATAACAAACCTCCTTAATGTTGCCTATTGCAGGTATTTCTACCTTCCAACGTTAATCCCGAAACCTGCGTAGTAAATTTTATGCGTGTAGCGTAAAATTTACACGCGCTTAGGTAAGGAATCAATCATTCTTTCTGTTAACTTGTATTATTTCCGCAGCTATCGCCACTGCTATCTCCTCCGGAGTCTGAGCGCCAATATCAAGGCCAACCGGTGTATGGACCAAAGAGAGCTTATCTTTTTTAAAACCTTTTTTCTTAAGTTCGTTAAAAATAAGTTTTATCTTAGTATCAGAGCCTATCATCCCTATATAACCGGCTTTTGTCTTTAAAGCCGCCTCCAGGCTCTCTAGATCAAATGCGTGGCCGTGCGTGACAATAACGATAAAAGTGTTCTTATCTATGGATATCTTTTTAAAAGCCTCTTTGTAAGGAGCACAGATGATCTTATCTGCATGAGGAAACCTCGCGGCGGCAGCGAAAGCGCTACGGTTATCTACGATCGCGACCTCAAACCCTAAAAGCTTTGTAATAAATGAAAGAGCCAGGCCTATGTGGCCAGCTCCAGCTATCACTATTTTTTTATTAGGCTCCAGGACCTCAAGAAAAATAGAGACCTCGCCGCCGCAGACTTGCAGGCCGGACTTTTTATCCAAATGATAGATCTTTAAAAAAGACTTTTTTCTTTTTAATGCGTTTAGCGCATCGGCGATGACCAGCTTTTCTAATCCGCCTCCTCCTATAGTGCCTTCAATGGAGGCGTCTTTATAAACGATCATCTTTGTACCTATCTTGCGCGGAGACGACCCTTGTGAAGATACGACCGTTGCCAGCACACAACAATGGTTTTGCGAGAGGACGCTAAGAATCTTATTGAATAGCTTTACCATTATGCTCTATACTGTTTGTATGATCTCCTGCATCCTACTGGCCGCTGGAGCAAGTACCAGATTCGGCTCACCAAAGGCCCTTGTGCGTATCGGCGCTAATTCTATCATCGAGCGCACTCTGGCAATGCTACTTAGCACAAAGATCTCTGAGATCATTGTAGTGCTCGGGGCGGATGCCGAAAAAATATCTCCCAAAATATTAAAAAATTCAGGCATCAGGATCGTGGTCAATGAAAACTATTCACAGGGCCAGACGTCTTCATTTAAAGCCGGGCTTACGAACCTGGACTCAGATACCGAAGGCATTCTTCTTATGCCTGTCGATATGCCATTTATCAAGAAAGAGACAATAGACCTCTTGATAGAAGTTTTTTTAAAGAACCAGTCTTTGATCGTAGTGCCCACGTACGCGGGCAAGAACGGCCACCCGCCTATATTTTCAAAGATGTTGTTCCGGGACTTTAAAGCCCTGAAAAATGATGAGCCCTTATCACTGCTTATACGTAAACACGAAAAAGAAACTTTAAAACTTCCTGTGAAAGACGCCGGATGTGTCCAGTCTTTTAACACGCCTCAAGAATTCAAGCAGCTTCTTTCTCTTTTAACGCCTTCAAAATCTTCTGGGGCGTAATAGGCAATTCCTTTATCTGGACCCCTACCGCGTCATGGATAGCATTGGCAATAGCCGCCGCAGTCGGCAACAATGACGCCTCTCCCATTCCCTTTGCCCCAAAAGGCCCCTGAGGGTCGTTAGTCTCAATAAATATAGACTCTATAGGCGTTATATCAGTCGCGCGCGGTATCTTGTATTTTGAAAAACTGGGATTCGTAACACGGCCCTCATTAAATCTCAGGTCCTCATGAAGCGTATAGCCTATGCCCATGATGATAGATCCCTCTATCTGGCCATGTACACTCGCCGGATTAATAGGATACCCCACATCATGGACATCATACATCTTTAAGACCTTCACTTGCCCTGTTCTTTTGTTCACTTCCACTTCAGCGACCTGGGCCTCAAAACCATAACTACCGGAGACGTTTCCCTCGCCGGTCCTGAAATCTATAGGTGTTGTCTTGGGGTTATAACTGCCTCGGCCAATTATCAAATGGCCGTAATTAAAGGAATAACAGAGCTGTATAGCCCGGTCAAAAGACATAACAACCGCGCCGTCTTGTTTTTTTACTACCTGCTCATCGCGGATATCCAAACCGTCTTTCTCTAATTTTAGCTCGGTTGCCACGACTTCCAATATTTGCCTCTTGGCATCTGTTGCGGCATTCTTTGTAGCATTACCTGAGATGAAAGTCACACGTGAAGCAAAACTACCTGTATCAAAAGGCGTTATCTCAGTGTCCGCGGCTTTTATCCTTATGCGTTCATAAGCAACTCCAAGTTCCTGAGCTGCTATCTGGGACATGGCTGTATCAGAACCCTGGCCCGTATCAGCCGCGCCGGTAAAAAGATAAACAGACCCATCCTCTTCAACTTTTATGATAGAACCTGCGGATTCATGCGCCTTATACATCTTTGAGCCCATGACGTCAGCAGCAACTCCCAAACCAATGCCCCTGGCCGTGTCTTTTGTTTTATCTTTAGCGCAGCCGTATTTATCCTTCCAGCCGCTAACTTCGGCAGCCTTTTTAATACAATCTTTAAGGCCATTTGAAGAAAGAATAAGCTTATTTATAGTCGTCATGTTCGGGTCTGTGGCATTCTTAAGACGGAATTCCACAGGGTCTAAGCCCACGCCGCGCGCAAGCATGTCCATGTGTGATTCAAAAGCAAACCCTGACTGCACGCCGCCAAACCCGCGAATAGCTCCGCAAATAGGATTATTAGTGTATACGCGAAAACCCATTATGCGGATGTTGGTTATTTTATATACCATAAAAATTCGCATTATTGCCGCCGCAACTACTGTAGGCCCATAACTGCAATAAGCGCCGCCGTCTGCTATGACCTCGCCGGTTATTGCCATAAGCGTACCGTCACGCTTAACACCTGATTTAAGCTTATAGATCATCGGATGCTTGCGCCGGGTATAAGAAAACTCTTCCTGGCGCGTGCAGCATATCTTTACAGGTAACCCGCCGCTTTTTTTAGACAGAAGGCAGGCCGCGAAATCCATAGGAAGCATCTCTAATTTGCCTCCAAAGCCGCCGCCTACGTCAAGTTTGATGACGCGTATATCAGCGTCAGACATCTTCAAGGTCTTGGCGAGCGCCTCGCGGACCTTAAAAGGCGCCTGGGTAGATGTCCATAATGTAATACGGTTAGTTGACACTTCATATTGGCCAAGAGAAACGTGAGGTTCCAGCGCGCAATGGGCAGCGCTCTGAAGGACGAATGTGTCTTCTCTTATATAATCTGATTCTTTAAGAGCTTTATCCGCGTCGCCAAACTGGACCGGCATCATTACGCCGATATTATTCATCGCGTTATGTATCTGTGGCGCGCCGTGTTTCATAGCTAGCACCGCGTCAAACACAGCAGGCAGCACTTCATATTTAACGCTGATAAGCGAAAGCGCTTTTTGGGCTGTCTCTTCGTCTACCGCGGCCACAGCGGCGACCTCATCGCCGATATAACGCACTTTCTCTGACTCAAGGGCCATCTGGTCAACGGTATTAGGAAAGAAAAATTCATTGGACCCGAACTTTATCTTAAACGTATCTTCGGCGGTGATAACGGCGCGAACACCATCTAATTTTTGGGCTTTAGATGTATCAATACTTAATATCTTCGCGTGCGGATGAGGGCTGCGCAGCATCTTTCCTACAAGCATGCCTGGCAGATTAAGGTCAAAGGCATAAACAGCCTCGCCTGTAGCCTTTTTACGGGCATCAATACGGGGCACGCTCTTTCCAACAGGGCTTGTAGTCCTATTTTCCATCTTTTAACCTTTGAGACGCCTCACGCACAGCGTCTATTATCTTGATATATCCTGTGCAGCGGCATAGATTGCCGTCAAGCGAGCTTGCTATCTCTGCATCCGTTGGGCTAGGATTCTCGTCCAAAAGTGCTTTAGCAGCTAAAATCATGCCGGGAGTGCAAAAACCGCACTGAATAGCGCCCTTGTTAATAAATGATTCCTGCAAAGGATGAAGGCCACCTTTTTGCGCTATCCCCTCTATGGTCGTGACCTCACAGCCGTCTACATCCGCAGCAAGGATAAGGCATGAAAGGACATTTTTTCCGTCTAAAAGCACGGTGCAGACACCGCAATCTCCTTCAAGACAACTATATTTAGTACCCAATAATCCGAGCCGGTCACGCAGCAGCTCTATTAAAAGCTCGGAATCCCGGACCGCGAGTTCATGCGTTTTATTATTTATCTTTAACTTTATATTTTTCATAGGATCCTTAAAAGCGACTCAAGGTCTGTGGCAAGGCAGTGTATGCGATATTCGTCAAGCTTCAGGTTTTGCGCGTCAATGTTTAAAGCCCGCAGCACGTTCTTTAATGAAACCTCTTTAGGCCGCAAGCCCTCAATAGCGGCTGCCACTTCTTTAAGTTTTATGGGGAATGAAATAGTGGTGTTTACAACCAAAACAACGCCTGAAAACCTGCCCTTGTTCAAAGAAGCGAAAAAAGCGAGCGCCAGAGACGGCACGTCAACAGGCATAGTCTTTGTATGCCTGAAATAAAAACTCAAACTATCGCTTTTAGGAAGTATTACTTTGGTCAGAATATATTTTTCAGGCGGCTTGGACCCAAGAAATTCCTGGACGCTGACCACTTTTTCCTTGCCGGGCCCTGCGATAGATATCTTGGCACCCAGTGAAATAAGGACAGCCGGAAGATCTACCCAGAAAAAGCGCGATGCCACATTACCTCCTATGGTCGCCATGTTCCGGATAGGCGTAGTTGCCAACTTGGAGCATGCTTCAACAAACGAAGGAAAGTTTTTTCTTATGACGGCTGACGCGCAGATCTCTGATATTGTTGTCATGGCACCTATGGCCACAGTGCCTTTTGAATCCTTTATTCCGCGCAGAGCTGAAACATTTTTCAGCCCAACGACATCTGTGGGATATTTTGCCGCCTTTTTAAGATAATTTAAAGAGAACGTACCACCTCCCAAAATAAGGGAATTGCGGGACTTCTTCAATAAACCCAGGGCCTCTTTTAATGTTGCAGGTGTATAATACTTAAAATCCTTCAATAATCCCATTTAAAATGGCTCGCTTAATTTGACCCCCGTGAAACCCACGGGGATTTCGCTAGAATTGTATATTTTGGTGCTCAAGATTATACCAAATGTTCACACAAACCGCAAGAAAGCGCCCAAAAGGCCGGCAAGCACGATAATAATGGCGGGTTCTATCTTGGTGAACATGAACAGGCTAAATGCTATTGCAACTACCAAAAGCGCAGGCCAGCTTTTTAATTGCGCAAGGGATATGGTCTGAAAGGCTACAGCTATGATCATGGCGAATATCACAAGCTGGATCACTTTAAAAGCGCCCTTAACGTGAGGCGTAGAATTAAACCGGGCATACAAAACAGCCGCCATCATAACAAGGCAGGCTGGCGCTAAAAGATTTGCAAAATTAGCTATCACTGCGCCCAGATACCCACCAGTTTTATAACCAACGTAGGTAGCGTATTTGACGGAGATAGCCCCTGGAAAAATTTTGACAAAACCTGATATGTCTAGAAATTCTGGCCTGGTAAGCCAATGATATTTTTCGACCACTTCCTTCTCGGTGAGAGGTAAAAACGAATAAGCGCCGCCTATAGCGAATAATCCGATCTTAAAAAACGATAAGAATAGCTGCCAATAGATCACTTCAATGCCTTTCTCCCTTTATCATCGCGAAAGCATGAGGAATAACGTCGGCTACGGCGAGAAAAGACTCTACTGCCCCATTGGGGCTGCCGGGCAGATTGATTATAAGCGTATTTTTTCTCACACCCGCCACAGAACGCGATAGTACGGCAAATTTTGTATGCCTTAGGCCGTCTATCATCATAAGTTGAGAAATGCCGTGCAGCTCTTTTTCTATCACTTCTTTTGTCGCCTCAGGGGTCACGTCACGTGGCGATATCCCCGTTCCCCCTGTGGTCAATATAAGCTTTATCCTAAGTTTGTCGGCGATAAACTTTAATCGCGCGGCGATCTTTTTCTTATCATCTTTTACGATCTCTTCCATTAATACGTGCGCGCCCCTGGCTTTAAGCTGGCGCACCAAGCATGGGCCTGAGATATCTTCATTTATGCCCTTCGCGCAAGAATCGCTTATTGTCAAGACAGCGGCCGTTATAGCTTTAAAGGACGACGACTTCATATTGATCCCCGATCATTCCGGAAAAGCCTACTCTGCTTTCATGTTTTCTACCATGCTATTGACTTGACGCTGAAGGTAACGCTTGTTGCGTTCGGGCAGAAGGTTCTGAAGTTTTTCTTTGAACTCATTTTTAAGCCATAAAACGCGCGGGCTGTTAAGGTAAGAAGATATCTTAAAGGCAAAGATAACGGATGGTTCGTCGTGCTTTATGTAAACGAGTATCTTTCTGAATTGCTTTGACTCATCCAGGCGTTTAGTGGCCAGGCTTGTAGATAAATAACCATCTACCTTATCATACCCCGAGATCTTTCCGTCTAAGACACCTATTACATCGGGTGATTGCAACTTAACCTGCGAAACATATTCACCGCGGCCTCCGCTAAAGAACATTGAAAGGTCATTGAATGCTATCTTCTTAAGCGAAGGCACTCCCAGGAAATCAGAGACCGCGTTTAAAATAGGGTTCTGTTCCACTACGCCATGTTCTACGAATGCCTGGCCTTTGAACATATCGGACTTACTTGTATCAAATCTCAAGTCTCCCGCAAGTTTTCCGGAAAGGACGCGCTGCACATCCGGTGACCTGCGGAAAAATTCGTCAAGGTCGACATCCTTCAGGTGCGCCTCCCCGTTTGCGGCGATGCGCCCGTCTACCGGCGTAAAATTAACTTGCCCTTCCAGCGTCCCTGCGTAGCAAGTGCCCTTAAGGTTATCCAATACAAAGCCGTCTTTTTGCCTGCGAATAGTTGAAAAGATATGCTCAAAGACTAAGCCGTTATTTGAGACTTTTGTCTTATCTTTAGCCACAGAACTTTGCACGTTAAGATTGATCATGAGGTCCCGTGCATTAAAAAAGAGGTCCTCATCATACCCTAACCTGAATTTTTTGATATCCATATCCAGGAGATTGACCGCATCCTTAGAGGAATATCTTAACTTAGACTTAATGTCTCCGGATAGCCCGCTATCTATCCAATCAGCGGAAAGATCCAGAATAAATGCCGGAGCGCCTGTGCCCTTAGGCGCAGGCTTAGGAGAAACCGAAGATAACTCAAGCTTTACCCGGGGATTGTCTTCTTGATAAATAGCGAAATCCGCGTTAAACGGCATGCCATTTATAGTAAGATTAAAATTTTGCCCGACAATATGGTCGTGGCTGGCTACGGCTGACCCGCTTACCGAATCAATGGAAAGCGAATCAAAAAAAGTAAAATTCGTATTAGATACTTTCAAACTTAACAGAGTCTTTAAGTCACCAAAGGTTCCTGAGGCCTTAAAGACCGCGTCAATGACCCCGCGCGACTGTAAACTCTCGTTATTAAGTGAAGGAAAATTGTCCAAAATGATATTCATAAAATTCATCTCGAAATCCAGGCTTGGAGCCTTGCCCAGATCGCTTATATGGCCGCTTCCGGTAAATTTCAAATACGGATTACTGAGTTCAAGGCGCGATATCTTAAAATTCTCGCCCTCTGTTTCAACATCAAAAACGTAATCGAACGGTTTATAAAAACCGCTGCCGATCAAAATGTCCGCGCCGTTAAAAGCCTGGATGCTGACCTTCTTTAATAAGAATTGGCCCCTGGTTATCAAAAGTCCGCCTTTAACGTAAGATAAATAACCCTGTATGTCGCTTCGCACGATATCACCAAGGTAAAGGTCAGTAGACTTAAAATATGTCGTCGGGAAAAAACCTATGGATCTATCCATCTTCGGCAGGACTTCCACGATCAGCTGGGCTAAGTCAGAGACCCTGCCCATATCAACACGGGTAGGCCCGAGGGAAATATTTTTTATAAGCACCTGGCGCTTCAAAAGAGACAATACGTCAAGGCCGATATCCACGTTCTTGGACTGTATAAGAGGTAAGGTATTACGCCTTATCTCCAACCCGACTATCGTAGAACCTTTCAGAACGTTGAAATAAGCGAACCTGGACTTGAAAGAAAAACCATCGGTTTGTGCCACAAGGCGTTTCGCCTCGGCTATCTTATTATTAAGGAGTATTGAAAAGACTATATTAACTGAAACGACGAAAAGAGTGAGGCATAGGGCAGTATAAAGGATAAAACGTATCTTATTATGGTGAGAGTTCAAAGAAAATTTTATCATTGCGGAAGACTTTGATCTTATCCACATAGTCATACACGAGATAAGAATTATTAAAGAGGGACTTATAGGAACGCGGAGATTTCTTATCGTAAAAGATCAAAAAGAGGGGTTGAGAGAACAGCTCTTTTCTTATCTCTTTGACCAGGGCGTCTTCTTGAGGGCCAAGCGCTTCTTCATTCTTAAATTCCATAATGATCTTATAAATGATCAGCTTCGCGAAAATAGCGCCTTTGTGCTTTGGATAGTTATGGATATAATCGGAGAACATCTTTATTGAATTGAAATAATCGGAATTATCAAAATAGTATTCGCCCAGAGCGAACATAGCCGTAGGGACATAAGGAGAACGGGGGGCATCCTTGACGATAGACGCAAGATTAATGGTCGCGAAATCGATCCTGTCGTCCTTTATGTCCTGGACGCTCTGCCGATAGAGCTCACCGGTCTCGCTCAGGGTCGCGCAGCCAAACGGAAAGAATAGAAGTAAACCTAAAGCTACTGATCTAAGTATTATTTTCATAATGTAATTATACAGCCAGACAACGACTCAAACAAGCTAAATCTGCCCAGTAAGGGCAGACCTGCCCAATCCAGAAAGGATGAGCCTTCCTAATACCGCATAAAGGAAGGGCTCAATTCCTCATAAGGGCAGGGTCTCATCCAATCTTACCCAGAACAACTTCTACCCGCTCAACTTCACCGGACCTGACCATCTCGGCATAAGGTGAACGTATGATGCCGCCTTCTATTTCGGCTATAAGGCCATGCTTGGCCTCAGGCCTGGCCTCCGGCCCAAAAAGGCGTATACTCACAGGCCCAACGCCCTCCTTACCGAAAGTGTCTTTGCCTTTTGGATTAATGTATGTAACGGACGTATGCCCTAAAAATAAGAAACTATACGCACCGCGTTTGAAAAATTTACTTGAAATAACCGGCCTAAACCTTAAAGAAAGAGACCCGTCATTATCCAGAAAGAAAGGTTCAGGCCCAGCGTTCATCAACAACCACATATGTATGAACTCAGCAGTAGAGCCGCTCAGGCGCGCGACGAACCCAGCTCCGTGAAGAGACTTATCCGGATGCACGCTTGAAACTATGAAAGAAGAGTTCTCTAAAATACTGCGCCCATATACAGAAGGCTTCTGAAAAGGCACAAGTACCCTGAAAAAATCTTCATAAAATTCATCGTAGAGGCCGCTTTTTAGAAGTTCGATTATATATTTATACTCCATGTGCAGCCAGATAGACCCGTTCTCCAGCCATCCTGGCACAAAAGCCTTGGCGCGCCCGATCTCAAAACTCTCGTCGGCCAATGACGCGTTGACCTTATACATCTTGAGCTTCTTGTCCCACAGAGGGCTTTTCCTCAATGCCTTATGTATCGATCGCGCCTTTTCTTTCTCTGTGCGCAAGGCATGCACAAAACCCTCCAAAAACAACGGCAGCTTCGCCTGCGTAAACTCCAATTCGGAAGGTTGAGAGGAAGTCCCAAGCCTTACAGCTTTATGAGAAAAATATGTGGTAAAACAACCGGTCTTAGCGTCAAAACTCTTAGCTACAGCCAGGTTCAATTTGACAAGTGCTTGATCAAACAACTCCTGTATTTTTGAAATAGATATATCCTTAAGGTCTCCTGAGACACCCATTCTTACCTTAAGCCTGTAAGATTCTTTCAGAGAGTTGGCCTTGTCCCAATATTCAAGATCAGATGCATTACTATTAAGCAGGCCAAGCAAACCTTCAAAGAATTCAGCTATCTCAACTGCTACAGCGATCTGCTTATCGGCTGGTATCCCCCATTTTAAGAACAGGACTTTAAGTAAAACGATCAGGCGCTTTAATTCAAAGGTCTCGCAGGAAGAAGAACCAAAAAGCCCGGGAAGGCCGTTTAAAGCGTCATACCAGCCTGGCTTATCCGCCTCCATCTCAATGCCTGCGCCAAATGGATCAAGAGTGCTTAATTTGTTTATGATCAACGTGATCAGCTTGTCTATAAGGGTCGTTCTTAAAATATCCCCTTTGCCGAACTTTGTTCTCACTTTATTTTTAGACTCGTGCCTATGCGAGATAAGCGAGTTCTTCTCTTCGTCATGAAAAATAGAATGATACTGGCGCATTTCTCCATGATGGGCCGTATAACGCTCTGCCCTTGGCTTTACAAAGGCATTCGTATCAAAATACGTAAATATATTTTTATCGAATAAAAGCTCTTTGGCGCGGTCAGGATATATAGAGTTGAAACTTTCCAACAGGTCAGTATTATACGTCCAATGATCAGACCAGTATCCTTCGCCAAAGGCCGCTTCTTCACTGGAAGTCGCAAGCCCAAGCAGCTCTCTTACGAATTGTTCGTATGAACAGGGCAGCGTAATATTATTTTCCAGTATATATTGGAATATCTCGCCGATAAAAAAAGGTTTTGAAACAATATGAGCCATCTTCTGCGCGTCCTTTTGACAGATCTTCAAAGCTCGCGCGCGCGCAGAAAAAGCCTCCTGCGGAATAATGAACTTCTCACCCTTAAAAATAAGAGGATTGTATCCATCAAGCTGGATGAGGTTCATGAAATCAACGACGTTCTTCTCTCCTAAAAGAGGTTCAAAAAATACGTCCGAGCGCCTATTCTGGTTTACATCGCGATAATTCCCCTCGCCTTCCGAAAAATACGTGGCAGGCACTAGAAAACGGTTATAATCCCGTTCCAGGTCTCCGTGTTTTCTTGAAAATACATACACGCTCTTCTTTGCGCCTTTAAGCGCGAATGTTACAGGCAGGCCTCCGCGAAGGACATTATCAAGATACGTCTGGCGCGCATAAAGATCAAATTCGGGAATGGAACTTTCAGTAAATACTTTGTCGGTTATGCCTTCTATAAGACGCTGATTCGCAAGCCTTTTCTCATGCATAAAATCTTTGTCAATTTTAGCGATATTCTGCTTTTTGATATCATTGACGTCAAATACATGGCCTATCATAGAATAGTACTTTACCTCCGCGCCCGCTTTAAGCTCAGTGTCACAATAAGAAAAACAGCAAGGGAACTTATTATAGGCTCTCTGATGCCTAGGATAAGAAAATGGGCCGCTCTTAATAAAGTTCAACGGCAAGCCAAGATCAGTTGCTTCTCCGAAGACCGCCTTAGGATCCACTACGACTTTTGACGCAGCGCAATCTTTATTCTCCTGAAAACCAGCATAAAAATTGGCGCCCTTTAAAAAAGCCACCTGGGCCGTATCACGTGGGTCAGTCGTCAACCTGTAAACAGGAACACCTTTTTGCGGCATCTCAACGGTCATCCACGCTTCTATGGTACGGCTCATCTCTTTTAAAAACCAGTTGTTGACGCCACAAGGCACTATCAAACTTAATCCGTCCAAGAACTCTAAATGTTTAGGCCTACGCGACGTATTCCTTATCACGAGTTCTCTGGCCAAAGCCGCGTAAGGCGATGCCGGAATAGAAAAATAAGACACCTCCACCTCAAGCCCCAGATGAGTATGCGATTCTTTGAGGCTTAAATCAAAGGCCCTGATCACCATTTTATTTTTTATTTCAGGTGAAAGAGCACACCCGCCAGGAGAGAAAGGCTCATAAAAAATGCTTTCTTTTTTATCTTTCAACTTGATAAAAGTCCTGAATCCCTGCGAGGGCGTCAACTGATAGGCTTTATTGGCCGGGATAAATTCCATTATGGCTTCGTCTTTAGAGCGTATACCGACGCTCGCCATACACTGGCCGCGATTCACATAAAAGGCCCAGATAGGTATGCCAAATAACCCGGCTATACCCGGGAAAAAACTAGACCAGGGACGGGTAGAATTATAGTTATTTATTACAAACGAGCCGTCTTTTTCTAGCCCGTATCCTGACGTTTTATTATTTATCGTTTTCATATCTGGATTAGCCTACGACACTAAGGAAGACATCCACTACCTTAGAATCAAATTGTGTGCCGGCGCCCGATCTTAATATCTTAATAGCTTCTTCTTTAGAGATGGCTTTATGATAAGGCCTGTCTGCCGTAAGCGCCTCGTAGACATCTACCACGGCAAGTATCCTAGCACCTAAAGGTATCTCTTCGCCTTTTAATCCACGGGGATAGCCTGTACCATCATAACGCTCATGGTGGCCGAGTATGAGCGGAACGATATCTTTCAAAAATCCTGCCACAGATACAATATCAGCCCCTATAACAGGATGCTTTTTGACCGCTTCGTATTCTTCGGGTGTGAGTTTGCCTGGTTTTAAAAGAATGGCGTCGGAAATTCCGAGCTTGCCTATATCATGAAGCATGGCAGCGCGGCGGACATTATCTACTTCCTGCTCGTTCATGCCCACGCGGTGCGCCATCTTTTCGGCATATTCTACCATCCTGTCGCAGTGTTCGCGCGTGCGCTTGTCTCGTAACTCTATGCTTTTCGCTAAAGAATAAATGGCTTCCAAAATACTTCGTTCGCTTCGTACAGCGTAAAAAGAAAGTTTTTGTTTAACGGAATCGATATACCGCTTCCTATCTTCGTCGGAATACTTATCAAGCGTTGTCTCGGGTATATCATGGCCATATAAGGCGACACCGTCGCCGCCTCTCTCTTTGACCCTGTAAATACTCTCTTCGCCGCCATCGATTATCTCTTCAACAGAGAAAAGAGGGTCTTCCGGATAGCTGACAACACCTATTGAACACTTTAATCTTATTATATTGCTGCCGTCGCCGAAACTTCGCGTGCGGAAAAGTTCAAGTATCTTATTGCCTACGCCGAAAGCATCCAAACGGTTGGTGTCGGGCAGGATTATCGCGAATTCTTCTCCGCCCCAACGGGCTACGACATCATTGGTCCTTAATTCCGTCTTCAAAAGCCGCGCCACCTGTTTTAATATCTTATCTCCGAACTGATGGCCGTGGCTATCATTAATAGATTTGAAATAATCCAGGTCTATCATCATCGTAGAGATCGGCGAAAGAGTGCGCTTGGCTCGCTCAAACTCAGCTGCCAGCCGCTCTCTAAAATAACGAAAATTATATATCTCGGTAAGCGCGTCTTTAAGGGCTAGGCTCTCTAACCTGTCTTTTATCTCATTTAAGCGTTTCTCGCTCTCAGCGCGGTCCGAAATATCCACGTCCATGCAATATATTTCAATTACCTTGCCGTTCTGTAATATCGGGAACATAGAAGAATATATGGTCAATTCTTTGCCGCTCTTGTTCTTGACCCTCCACTCCCTTGCCTGAGGAGAACGGCCGGTGACTTTAATGCTTTCAAATGCTTCTTCAAAATCCTTCAGCTCAGAAACGCCTAATATAAGGCCCAGGCCTTTTCTGCCGATGACTTCATGCTTGGAATAACCGTAGAGCACCTCTGAAGCGTGGTTCCATTCCAATATCCTGCCGTCNAGCGCGTAACCCTGTATAGCNACGTTAGGCGTATTCTGGATAATAGATTCAAAACGCAAATATGCCGAGCTCATCTCTTCTTCCATCCATTTGCGTTCNCTGACATCCATTACTATATATTCAAAACACTGCAATTCACCTCTATCACTTCTTATGGCTTTTGCCGATACAACGACCCATATGCCCTGACCGTCTTTTTTCTTAAAGCGCAATTCNTTGATNAGCGANCCCCGCGAAAGNANAAGGGCCTTGAACTTACCATATCCATCGGTATCCGCGTATATATCGGACGGCTTCAATTTAAAAAACTCTTCTTCAGTAAACCCGAGGATCTTTAAGAAACCGTCGTTCGCTTCCACAAAAATACCTTTGTCACCCGGTGTCTCGCGGCAGAACCCGACGTCTAAATTCGTGATGGCGCTGGCAAGTTCCTCTTTTTCGCGAAGGAGGCTTCTCTGCAGGCGAATAAGATAAACAAAAAATATAATGAGGGCAAAAACAAAACAGAATTGTAAAGCAGCTACTATAGGAACAGTCTCTTTTTTAATGTCCCAG
>JGI1356J14229_10002572_pt1 | contig 14343 bp, 6 predicted proteins | sample Subgrocontami58m_FD_14229 | JGI IMG/M metagenome (IMG submission 14229) | reverse complement strand
CGCGCGGCAGGGTCTGGGTCAGGTCGCCATTGCCCTCGTTGGTGACGATGACGCTGCTGCCAGTGGCCGCGATCAGGAAGTTGGCGCCGGTGATGCCGACATCGGATTGCAGAAAGGCGGAACGGAGTTTGGTGCGGGCTTCGGTCAGGATGTCGCGGCGTTCGTTGAACACACGGTCGGCGGGTAGGTCGGTGTGGGACTTTCGAAATGCTTCTTCCCAGTCCTCCATGTTCAGATGGAATGCGGGGGCGATGATGTGACTGGGCAGTTCGTCGCGGAGCTGGATGATGTATTCGCCGAGATCGGTTTCGATCGGCGTGATGCCGTGGGCTTCCAGATGGTGGTTGATGGCGATTTCCTCGCCAATCATGGACTTGCCCTTGGTGACCGTACGAGCGTTTGCCTTCTGGCAGATGTCCAGGACAGTGGCGCGCGCGGCATCGGCGTCGGTGCACCAATGGACCTTGCCGCCGGATGCCAGCACGTTCCGCTCGTACTCCTCCAGGTAGAAGTCGAGATGCGCCAAGGTGTGGTTCTTGATGTCGCGGGCGGTGTCGCGCAGTTGCTCGAATTCCGGCAGCCCGGCAACGGCGGCGGCGCGGCGCGCGATGAAGCTGGGACCGCTGCGGGCGAGCGCCTTTTGCAGGCCCGGGTTGGCGAGGGCGCGGTGGGCGTTTGCCTTGAAGGCCGGGGCGGTGGAGACGTGCATGCGGATGGTGGTCTTTCAGCGTTTGGTCAGGTGTACAGTTTTAACGGCTGGGTTTGAAGGGGTACGGGACAGTCCGCATTGCAAAGGCGGATCCAGATGCACAGCACGCATCCCAAGGCCCGTCACGGATGTGGTCGAGCCCGCGTTGTGACCCGCCATCGAGGCGATTGGATCTGGACTGGGGAGAAAATTCAACGCCAGAAATACCCCGCATTCGCTCCATTCGGCTGCCTGGTTGGCCTGGATCGCGGCGACGCTCGGAGGCTGGAACTGCCACTATGAACCGCCCGGCCCCAAACCATCGCAGGCGGGATGGGCGCGGTTGGACCCATGGCCGTGGTGTTTACTGTTGAGGTACAAATCCAAATCCAGTCAATCGTGCGACTCCGGTAGCCAACCGACCGCGGCAGCCGTCTGAAGTCGGGCGCCAAATTTTCGCGATTGCGGCCGAGCGGTTATTGCCGGACCATGTAATTGTGCACGCGACCGGAATTGCGAGGAGCGTGGACGCACATCCAAAGCATTGGTGGATGGTGCGGTTGAACAGGCGGATGGGGCAACGGGCGCTATTTTAGCGATGGGGTGCGGAGCAGGCACATGACATTCCGACAGCAGGTGATTGAGGCTTCAATTCGCCATCCCCTGGGAGAAAGGCACCGACCGCGCCACGAGTGGACATTCGGCCATTCCTGGACAGATACCGTCAGCACCCTGGGCAGCGGTAAGAGAGGCGCCAACGCAGGTTTGCTTGATTGGATGAGGAACGCCGTACCGTCTCCCCGACCGGATCAGCGCCAGGGCGTCGCGCGCAGGCGTGTTCAAGCATGGGCGAAAGCCGCCCCACAGCGGCGCGAAGCGTCCTTGACAGCAGCGAACACCGCGGGCTGGCGCAGGGCCAAGGGCAATCGACGGACTGCAACGCGACGGTGCGATGGCCGCCCGATCACTGGGCCTATCGGTGACTTGATCGGCGGCGGACGTCCCACGTGAGACGCCGAAGAGCCGGAAACAAATGTTTGCCCAGCCTTCTGGCGCGGTTGGTGGTTATCGCCCTGTCCCTCGGGATGGCCAGCAATCGGCTTGCGGCCCAACCCCGGATCGTCGTCGTTGGATCTGGCAACGATCGTCCGCTTTCATTCCTGGACGAAAGCGGCCAATGGCAGGGCATATCGGTGGCGGTGCTGGACGAGATCGCGAAGCGCGAGAACTGGCGCATCTCCCGCATTACGGCCTCGTGGTCCGACCTTCTGACGCAGCTCGGGGACGGCAAAATCGATGTTCTCGAGGGCATAACATACGCGCCCGCACAGGATTTCGAGTTCTCGAACGAACGGCTCATGACCAATTGGGCCGTGGTCTATGTCCGACCTGGCACACCGATTTCATCGTTGCCCGACCTGGAGGGCGGCACCATCGCGGTGAGCGAGCGATCCGCCCATACGCGGGAGCTTTACCGTCTCCGAGAGGCCTTTGGGCTTGATTTCACAGTCGTGTGTGGCTCGGGATTCTGGTGGGTCTTCGACGAGCTGTCGAGTGGCAAGGTCAGCGCCGGCCTGGTCAGCCGTACTTTTGGGATCGGACAAGCCGAAAGGTATGGGTTGATCCCGACACCGATCGTGTTCGACGCGCAGGAAGTTCGCTATGCGACCCGGCAGGGGGCAAATCAGGACATTCTGGCGGCGATTGACCGTTACCTCCCGAATGCCAGGGGGGATCCGGCCTCCGCCTATAACCGTGCCCTGCAGCGATGGATCGGTGGCCAGACCGACAGGACAATTCCGGTCTGGTTGTGGCTGCTGGCGTCGGGTCTGGCCATGGGCCTGGCCGCCACCGGGATCGTCATCGTGCGTGACATCGGCAGGCGAAGGCGGACCAGGGCGACGCTGAGGATCAAGGATGATGCGATCGAATCTTCGATCAACGGCATCGCCCTGGCCTCCCCGACTGGCCAGCCGTTTTACGTGAACCAGGCCTTTGTCCACCTGTGGCGGCTGCCCGGTGCTGAGGCCGCCATCGGCCGTTCGCTGCTCGAATTCTGGGAGGATACCGACGACGCACAGGCTGCCTTGAAGACCCTATCCCGGCAGGGCTACTGGCAGGGCGAACTGCGTGCGCGGCGGCACGATGGGTCCGTGGCGGACGTGCAGGTGTCGGCTCACACGATCAGGGACACCGCCGGCAATTCCGTCTGCATGATGGGTTCCTTCGTTGATGTCAGCGCGCGCAAGCAGGCCGAGCGGGAACTGCGCCGGTCACTGTCGGAGAAGGATACATTGCTGCGGGAGATCCACCACCGGGTGAAAAACAACCTCCAGATCATCGCAAGCCTGCTGTATTTCCAGGCGAAGAAAGTAAAATACCCGGATGATCAGCGGGTGATCATGGATGGGCGGGAGCGCCTGCGGGCGATGATCCTGGTGCACGAAAAGCTCTATCAGTCGGACGAACTGGCGAGCATCCGGGTCGAAGACTATATCCAAACACTGGCGGCTCAGCTTGTCCCCGCCCATCTCCCGGGCGCATCCAAGATCACAATACGCATCGAGGGGGGCGGCCATACGCTGCCCGTTGACGTCATGCAGCCCTGTGGCATGATCGTCTGTGAGTTGTTGCTTAATTGTCTCAAATATGCCTTTCCCAACGGACAGGACGGCGAGATCGTCGTCCGCGTCACCGACGCCGATGGTCGCATGAGTGTGACAATCAGCGACAACGGCGTCGGCCTGCCCGCGGATTTCGACCCCACGGCGGCCACATCCTTCGGCTGGCAACTGATCGACACTCTCGTGACCCAGATCGGAGGTTCCATTGCCGTGGCCCGCGGCCCCGGTACAAGCGTCACAATCTCGTTTCCATTTTCCCAGGTAATTCCATGAACGAATCCGCGGCTCGCATTTTCATCGTGGAGGACGAGGCCTTGATCCAGATGGAGATCAAGGATCGGCTGATCCAGTTCGGCTACATCGTCTGCGGCGCCGCCGCACGGGGCGAGATCGCCGTCGGGCAGATCGTTGAGGCAGCGCCCGATCTGGTGCTCATGGACGTCAAACTGGCCGGCGCGATCGACGGCATAGAGACTGCACGCCGTTTGCGTGAACTGTGCGACAGGCCAGTCGTCTTCCTCAGCGCCTATTCCGACAATGGTCTGCTCGGCCGAGCGGTGGAGCTCGGGTCGTTCGGCTACCTGGTGAAGCCATTTGAAGCGCGAGAGCTGCATGCCACCATCCAAATGGCGATTTACAAGAATCGCATGGAGCGTGACCTGCAGGAGGCCAAGGCGCGGCTCGAGGACCAGGTTCGTGAACGCACCGAGCAACTGGCCGCAAGCGAGCGGCGGTTTGCCGATTTTGCTCGTATTGGGTCGGATTGGCTTTGGGAGACAGATGCCGCCGGCCGATTCGTCTATGTATCGTCGAACAGCAGTTCGCGCCGCCTGGATTACCAAGCGAGAATTGGCCAGACGCGTCAGGAAGGCGCGGTACAAGATCCGGAAAATCTCGCGCGGCTCGAGGCGCTGCGCGAAATAACCGCTCGGTGCGAGCCGTTCCGGAATATTACCTACCAAACTCTGGACAGGAACCGAAGGCCGAGATGGTGCTCGATCAACGGCGAGCCGATGTTCGATTCGGGCGGCACGCTGCTTGGATATCGTGGCGTGGGCAGCGATATCAGCGCGTTGAAGGCCGCCGAACTGACCCTCAAGGAGATGAATGCCACCCTCGAACAACGGGTGGCGGAGCGCACCATGGCGCTGGTGGAAAGCGAGCGCTTCAACAGGGAAACGCTGGATGCGATGGAGGCTCATCTGGCGGTACTCGACGCCGAGGGCCAAATCCTTGCCACCAATGCCGCCTGGCGACGTTTTGCCGCACGGGACTCTCTCGACTGGCAGCAGGTTGTCGATGGCGCCAACTATCTCAATGCCTGCGATCGTGCGACCGGCCCGGGCGCCGCGGACGCGCGCGTGATCGCGGCGGGTATCCGCGACGTCGTCGCCGGTCGGCGCGATGGGTTCACACATGAGTATCTTGATCAGAGGCCAGAGGGGCAGCGGCCAGAGGGGCAGCGGCCAGAGGGGCAGCGGCCAGAGGGGCAGCGGCCAGAGGGGCAGCGGCCAGAGGGGCAACGGCCAGAGGGGCAACGGCCAGAGGGGCAACGCTGGTTGCTCTGCCATGTGTCCCGCTTCTTCGCCGCCTCCTCGGTCCGCGTCGTGGTGGCCCATGACGATGTGACGCCGGTCCATGCGGCGCTGGAGCGCGCCACGGTCGGCGAGCGATTGCTCACAGTCCTGGCCGACGTGTCGCCGATCGGCATCTTCCGGACCGACGCCGCGGGCGACTGTGTCGAGGTGAACCAGCGCTGGCTTGAGATCGCCGGCCTCACCCGGGAGGAAGCCATGGGCGACGGTTGGGCGCGGGCCCTGCACCCCGAGGACCGCCCGCGTGTGGTCGATGCCTGGGTCGCAGCCGCGCGTGACCATGTCCCGTTCCAGGACGAATACCGCTTCCAACGCCCCGACGGCAGCATCGTCTGGGTGATCGGCAATTCGCGGTCGATCCTGTCTCCAGACGGGGTGGTGACCGGCCATGTCGGCACCATCACCGACATGACCGAGCGCAAACAGGTCGAGCTGGCCATGCAAGCCATCTCGACCGAACTGATCACCCTGGAAGGCCAGGCCTATTACCAGCTTGCGGCACGCCGTCTGGCCGAGATCCTGGACGCGGATATCGCCTTCATCGCCCGGCTGGACCCGGCCCGACCCGGCGAGGTGCAAACCGTGGCGATGATCGAGGATGGTGCTATCGTTCCAAACGTCCGTTACCCCGTCGTCGGCACACCATGCGCGCGGGTGGTGGCGGGCGGTGCCGCCTACGTCGTCGAGCGCGATGTCCAGCAGCAGTATCCGGACGACGTCTTCCTGGTGGAAAAGGCGATTGATTCCTATGCCGCCGCGCCGCTGCTCGATCAGGGCGGACGGGTGGTCGGCCATATCGGCGTGTTGAAACGCGCGCCGCTTGTGGATGGCAATTCGGTTGCCCGGACGCTGAAAATATACGGGCTTGCCGTCGCGACCGAGAAGATACGGGATCGCAATCGCCGACAGTATCAGGACCTGTTCGAATTCGCCCCCGACGCCCTGGTCCTGAGCAACCAGGAGGGCCGCATCGTCCTGGTGAACCGCAGGGCAGAGGCAATCTTCGGCTGGACGCGCGCGGAGTTGGCAGGGCAAGCCGTGGAGATGCTGGTGCCGCGGGAGAGCCGGGCGGTTCACCAGGGCCTGCGGGAGCAGCACGTGAAGCAACCGGAAGCCCGTCGCATGGCGTCCAACCAGCAGGCGCTCCAGGCACGGCGCAAGGACGGGAGCGTCTTCCCGGTGGAGATCGATCTTGCGCCGGTGGAGACGGAAAGCGGCACCATGATCGCCGCCGCCATACGAGACGTCACGGAACGTCAGGCGCTGGAGGAGCAACTCGCACAAGCAACGAAGATGGAGGCCCTCGGCAAGCTCACGGGCGGCATGGCACATGACTTCAACAACTATCTGGCCGTCATCATCGGCAATCTGGAGATGCTCAAAGATGCGATAGTTGCCACCCCGGACAGTCAGGAATTGATAGACGCCGCACTGGAGGGGGCGGAACGTGGCGCGGCATTGACGCAAAGCCTGCTCGCATTCTCGCGTCAGCAGCCTCTCGATCCGCGAACAACCGACATCAACCAGAGACTCGCAGGCATCACAAGTCTGCTGCAGCGGACCATCGGGGAGGATATCGAGATTGTAACATCCTTCGATGAGAAGCTCTGGAAGGTTACGACCGATGCCGCCTTGATGGACAGCGCGATCGTCAATCTCGCGAACAACGCGCGGGATGCCATGCCGCGTGGTGGCACGCTGACCATCGTGACACGGAACACCCATCTCGGTGAGGACCATGCGCAGCAGCATCCCGGTACCGCGGTGGGGGATTATGCCCTCGTCGAGGTGTCCGACACCGGTGAAGGCATGCCGCCGACGACCCTGGCACGAGCCTTTGACCCATTCTTCACCACCAAAGCGGCTGGCCATGGAAGCGGATTGGGTCTCAGCATGGTGTATGGCTTCGTGAAGCAGTCGGGAGGGCATATCGCCATCGCCAGCGATCCCGGCCACGGCACCACCGTGCGGATCTATTTGCCCCGGGCGAGTGCGACAGGTAGCACCGCCGAACCTGCCACGCCCACCGATGCCTCGCGGCCGGCGGGTTCGGAAACGATCCTGGTCGTCGAAGACAATGAGCATATGCGCAGGACGGTCGTGGCGCAGCTCCTGTCGCTTGGGTACCAGGTGTTGGCGGCGGAAAACGGCGACATGGCGTTGCGGATCCTTGACCAGCGCGAACCGCGTGTCGACCTGTTGTTCACGGACGTGGTCATGCCGGGAAAGTTGGATGGATACACATTGGCAGCCAGTGCCATCGCCTACAGACCGGGTATCAAGATTCTGCTGACATCGGGGTTCCCGGGCGACGCGTTGCGCCGGGACGACAAGCAAATCCCCGACCTGCGTTTGCTGGCCAAGCCCTATCGCCGGGATGAATTGACCCGCGCGATCCGGGCGGTGTTGGACGGTCCCCCCAGGGCCGCCGCGGTAGAGCCGTGGTTAAACAGAACGATTTAGTACCGATAGGGAATGCGTAGGCGCCGCATGACGTCAGACGACGAAGCGGCGCATTCCGTCCTTCAGGCGGAGGGCATGGAAATTCAGCAGTAAACCGACGCGAAGTCCGCTCATGCGTAGGTAGGTCAGGAGCTGTGCGTCATGCAACGGGAGGAGGGCGTCGACGCCTTTGATTTCGACGATCAGGATCCGGTCCACGACGATATCCGCGCGAAACCCGGCTTCGATCGTGGTGCCTTTGTAGATGATCGGCACTTGGACTTGCCGTTCGAACTGGATACCGATGGCTTGCAATTCGGAACAGAGACATCGTTCGTAGACCGATTCCAACAGGCCGGGACCGGTGTGGCGGTGCACCTCGATGGCCAATCCGATTACGCGTTCGGTTAGGTCCTGGGCGATCAGCATGGGCGGTATCTCCTGGGTGCGCCGTGGCCCCGGTAGTTTGGATGGGTTTGGCTTAAGGCGTGGTAAACGTGACGGCTCCGTTGTTGTTGGGCACGGACCGGCCGTTGGCCGTGGCGGGACCGCAGGTTCACACGGAGTTAGAGCAGTTTCCGATCTGCTTGACTCGCCACCTCGGGCAGGGTTTTTGGGAGCCGTCAATGCCAGAACTATCTCACCCACCAGAGGCATGGTTCAACCTGATCGGAAAACGCTCTAGCCAGCGGCCGCGGCCGCACCCCCATGGTAGAAAATGGCGGTTTTCCGACGTCTTCTGGGTGTCTGGCTTCTATTTTCATGGTAGAACGCGGAGAACCACGAAGAGCCACGGAGTCGTTGCCTCGACTATCGAACCTCAACCCGAGCGCGTGTCCTGGCGCGCCCGTAACCGGAATGACCAGACCTGCGTGCGGAGGCGTTGACGGTTGGGGGTTTCGGACCTCCGTGGCGCTCCGTGGTCCTCCGCGTCCTCCGTGTGAACTATTTCGCAACGATCAACCGCTCGTACCGTTCCGATATCACACATACCTCCGGCCCGTGGCGATCGCGGAACCGCTGGTTCACACGGAGAACGCGGAGGACCACGGAGAGCCACGGAGTCGTTGCCTCGACTATCGGGCCTCGATCCGACCGTCTGTCCTGGCGCGGTCGTAACCGGAATGACCAGACCTGGGTCGGGAGGCATCGACGGCTTGGGGGTCTTGGACCTCCGTGGCGCTCCGTGGTCCTCCGCGTCCTCCGTGTGAACTATTTCGCAACGATCAACCGCTCGGACCGTTCCGATGTGACACCTACCGCCGGCCCAACACTATCGTTCCTCAGACAAAATGGGTCGGCACAAGTGGAGCATCACAGTTGCTGGCCGGCCCAAACAACCCCACCGGCTCAGCGCCAGGATCGGCGTACCGCGAACAGGCACCGCATCACCGCAACCACCGTCCGACGCCGCCTAGCCCGCGTCCGACTCCCCGTCACCCTCCGCCGACCCCTGCGCGATCTGCTGCTTGATCCCCGCCCAGGCCGCCACCAACGGCCCCAGCGACGCGTCCCCCGCATGCTCGGCCAGATGCCGCTCCAGCGCCGCCGCCTGTTCCAACGCGGCCACGATCTTCGCCGCATCCCCGGCCGAAACGGCGTCATTGAACGCCGCCACGAAGCCTTCCAGCATCCGCCGCGCCTCCGCCGCCGCCGGGGACGGAGCCGTCGCCGCCCGCTCCTGCATCACGGTTTGATACACCGTGTCCCCCAGGATCGCGCGCAGGGTCGGTTCCACCTCCGCCCCCCGCCCGGCCTGAACCAGCGCATCCCCCAGACGCTCGGCCACCGCCGCCAGATAGGGGCCAAACCGTTGCGGCAGAGCGTCGAAGCAGGTCCGGAACGCGGTCAGGCTGTCCGCATACGCCGTGACGGAAGCGCCCAGATCGCCGGCCGCCCGCGCCACATCCCCCATCGTCCACAGGCTTGTCGCGAGATCGGGGAGATAGGCCGCCGGGTTCGCCCGCGCCAGTTGCTCGTAAATCTCGATGGCGCGCCGAGCCGGTTCCAACGCCCCCGCGCGATCGCCGGTTTCGCTCAGGAAGGTGGCGAGGTTGTTGAGGCTGGTCGCGAGAACGGGGAGATAGGCCGCCGGGTTGGCCCGCGCCAGTTGCTCGTAAATTTCGACGGCGCGCCGAGCCGGTTCCAGCGCCCCCGCGCGATCGCCGGTTTCGCTCAGGCGGATGGCGAGGTTGTTGAGCGCGTTGGCCTGCTCGGCCGGGTCGGCAGCGGTGTCGGCGACCCGGCGCGCGACGGCCAGGGACAGGTCCAGCAGCGGCAGGGCGAAGCGCGGCAGGGCGGCATCCAGGCGCAGGATTTGGTCGCGCGGCAGGGTTGGGACCAACGTGGCGATGCGGGCGATCGCGGTTTCGGCGATCTGCTGAACGGTTGGGCCGTTCTTGCGGTACGGCGCGTCATGCTCCGGGCGCAAAGCGCGGACCAGGACGGTCAGGATCAGGCCGGGGTCCTGGGGATGCAGCTTCGGGCCGGTCAGGGCGGCGCGCATCGTGGCCTCGATCAGGTCCGTGTGAACGGTTTCGGCCACGCGCAGGGCGACATGCTCGCCCAGGATGTCGGGTTGGATCGGGTGCAGGAAGGTGCCCGGACCGGAGCCGGTGCCGTAAATCCGTTCCAGCGCGGCCAGGGCGGTCTCGCGGGCGGGGGCGCCGTGATCCTGGCCCATGCGCAAGGCCGCCAGGAGCGTGCCGGCGCCATCGGCCGTGGCGCCCTGCACCAGGGTGATCTGCGCGGCGGCCCCTTGCAGCAAGGCCAGGCTGCGATCGTTGTCGGGCACGTTGGGGCCGAGCGCGCGCTTCCACAGGGACTGCTCCTGGTGGAACATGTGGGAGAGGAGGCTTTGGTCCGGGTCCGCGACGATCCCGCGCGCGCCGAGGAAAGCCGCCATCGCCACCATCAGCGGCCGGTCGAAGTCGCGGCCGGACAGGTCGTAACGTTTGGCGCCGCCCGCGGGAGGGGCCTCCCCGGCGCTGGCCAGGGCCTGGGTGAAGGTGGTGGTGGCGCGGTCCAGCAGGTCGGTCCGGTCCTGGGGAGACAAGCGGTCCGCGATCGTTCGGTAGGGGGTGGGGGCGAACACGCGGGCCATGGCGTCTTCGCGGGACAGGCCGTCCCACCAGCCCTCCGGCGACCGGGCCAAGGCGAGCAGGCGGATGGGCACGGTGCTTTCGGTGCCATCGACCGCGACGGCGGCTTTTTTCAGCAGGTCGGCCTGGCTTTCGGCATAGTCGAACACCAGCAGCACGCCGCGCGCCGCTTCGTCCCGCAGCAGGTCGGGCAGGGCGCCGGACACCAGGTTTTCGGCGTTCTGGCGGGACAGAAAGCGGCATCGCCAGCCCTGGTCGCGCAGGGTTTCGGTCAGTTCCAGGGCGAGGCGGGTTTTCCCGAACCCGCCGGGCGCCACATACAGGCGGCCGGGGAACGTCGCCTCGTCCGTGTCGGTGGCCCAGGCGAGGGCCTCGGCCAGGATGCCGTCGCGGTCGAGGAACGGCACGATGCGATAGCGTGCGACCAGCATATTGGTCGGGCGTTGTCTGAAGGCTCGCCGAGCGCCGGAGGAGTTGGCAGGGACGGCCCCGCCATAGTCCTGGATTTCGAGCCAGGGGCGGAGGCTTCCATCGACGGCGGAGCGGAGATGTGTCAGCACGCCGCCGATGGAGGCGGTCAGGCCGTCTTTCAGATCGGTGGCGGCGGTCTCGAAAGCCGCATCGCCGTCGGATCGCAAAGCCGTCACGCTGGCCAGGATGGTTTCCAGCAGCACGCGCTGCGTATTCATCATGTCGACGTGGAAGGCGACGCGGGCCTGCGGATAGCGGGTCGGGTCCTTGATCAGTTCGGCGAAGGCGGCGAACACCAGTTCCCCGAAGTCACGCCTGGCCTTGCCGTCATGCGTGGGCAGGCCGTCTCGCGCGATCCGCCGAACGCTCGGCGGAATTTCCGCTTCCGGTCCGGTCAGCGCCGCCAGGGTCGGGATGAAGTCCCGGGTGAGCGGTTCGGCCACCGCGCCATGCGACCCCGGGGCGGCCAGTTCCGGCGTGCCGTGCAGAACGGTCCGGATATGGTTGTCGATCGGATTGCCGCCGGCGGTGTTGCGCCGGTCGAAGGCGTGGTCGCGTACGGCTTCAACAGTCCGCCTGATATCCGCGATCTTGCGGGCGATCCGGTCGAACTCGGCCCGGTTGCCGGTTTCGACGGTTTCGCGATCGGTTTCCTCGGCGGCGGCTTTCAGGACTTCCAACGCGGCCTCGACCCAGGCAATGCGGACGGCGCGGATCAGATCGTGGTTGCCGGCGAGGACCGCGAACGGATTGTGATCGGTGACCCGGGCCAGAACCTGGTTGCGGACACGGCTGGGGACCATGCGCGCGGCGGCGGGGCCGATGGCTCCGCACATCAGGTCGACGATCTTCCCGGCGAAGTCCACCGCTTCGGTCCTTGTTGTTCGGCACTGATACTTGCCCGCATCCGGTCGTCATTCAAGTGGAATGGCCGGTCACCCCACCCACTACCTCCCCAAAACCATCACAACCCAACGCTTGCGAACCGACGGACGAAAGCCTATGTGGGGCCGCCAAGGTCGCGGAAAGGTCTACCGCCCATGGCGCTCGATGTCCCTGCTCAATCCCTCACGGTTTCGGATCGGGGCGCACCGCGCCCGCTGTCCTCCAAGATCGAAGAAGCCTTCGCCTTCGATGACGTGCTGATCGTGCCCGCCTACTCGCAGATCCTGCCAGGCTCGACCCGCACCCAGACGCGGCTGACCCGCGTCATCTCCCTGAATATCCCCATCATTTCCGCCGCCATGGACACCGTCACCGAATCCGAGATGGCCATCGTCATGGCCCAGCTCGGCGGCATGGGCGTGATCCACAAGAACCTGACGCCGGAAGAACAGGCGGCCCAGGTCCGCCGCGTGAAAAAATTCGAATCCGGCATGGTGGTGAACCCGCTGACCATCCACCCCGACCAGACGCTCGCCGACGTGAAAGCGCTGATGGCGACCCACCGCATCAGCGGCATCCCGGTGGTGGAGCGGGACACCAACCGCCTGGTGGGCATCATCACCAACCGTGACGTCCGCTTCGCCACCGACCCGACGTTGAAAGTGTATGAGCTGATGACGCGGGAAAACCTCGTCACCGTCCACGGCGAGTGCGGCCCGGACGAAGCGCGGCGGCTGCTGCACAAGCACCGGATCGAGAAACTTCTGGTCGTTGACGAGGCCTATCGCTGCATCGGCCTGATCACTGTCAAGGACATGGACAAGGCGGAATCCCACCCGCTGGCCAACAAGGATGAGCTCGGCCGCCTGCGCGTCGCCGCCGCGACCGGCGTGGGGGAGGACGGGCAGGTCCGCGCCCGCGCCCTGATCGCCGCCGGAGTCGATGTGATCGTGGTGGACACCGCCCACGGCCACTCGCAAGGCGTGCTGGCGGCGGTGGAGGCGATCAAGAAAGCGTCCAACGCCGTACAGGTGATCGCCGGCAACGTGGCGACTCCGGAAGGCGCGCGGGCGCTGATCGAGGCCGGCGCGGATGCGGTGAAGATCGGCATCGGCCCGGGCAGCATCTGCACCACGCGGGTGGTCGCGGGCGTGGGCGTGCCTCAGTTCACCGCGGTGCTGGAAACCTCGGCCGCGTGCCGGGAACACGGCGTGCCGGCGATCGCCGATGGCGGCATGCGCACCAGCGGCGACATCGTGAAAGCAATCGCGGCGGGCGCGGATTCGGTGATGGTCGGCAGCCTGCTGGCCGGCACGGATGAAGCGCCGGGCGAGGTGTTCCTGTATCAGGGCCGCTCCTACAAGTCATATCGTGGCATGGGAAGTATTGGCGCCATGGCACGCGGTTCGGCAGATCGTTACTTCCAGCAGGAAATCAAGGACCAGTTGAAGCTGGTGCCGGAAGGGATCGAGGGGCGGGTCGGCTACAAGGGCCCCGCGTCCAACGTGATCCACCAACTGGTCGGCGGGCTGAAGGCCGGCATGGGCTACACCGGCAGCGCCAATATCGAGGATTTGCAGCAGAACACCCGCTTCCGCCGCATCACTGGCGCGGGCCTGCGTGAAAGCCATGTGCACGACGTGGCGATCGACCGGGAGGCTCCGAACTACCGTGCCGATTAGCGGGGTGACAGCGCCCCCAACCCACTCATGAACACCATCCGAGCGGTCATCTTCGACGCCTACGGGACCTTGTTGGATGTGCACGCCGCGATGGCGCGCCACGCGGACCGGATCGGGCCGCACTGGCGGGAGATCAGCGCGGATTGGCGGCTCAAGCAGATCGAATATACCTGGGTGCGCAGCCTGGCCGGCCCATCGCACCATCGCAATTTCTGGCGCCTGACCGAGGAAGCGTTGGCCTGGGCCGCCGCCCGCCACGGCTTGCGTGACCCCCAGGTCCTGGCCGAGGTCCTGACTGCCTACCACCACCTGGACGCCTACCCGGAAGTCATCGTGGTCCTGCGGCAGTTACGCGACATGGGCCTGCCGCGCGCGATCCTGTCGAACGGCGAGCCTACCATGCTGCGCGACGCCGTTCACCACGCCGGGATCGACCACGTGCTGGACGCGGTGCTCAGCGCCGAGGCCGTTGGTGTGTTCAAGCCCGACCCGCGCGTCTACCAGTTGGCCGGCCAGCATTTTGGTTTGGCCGGCAGCCAGATGGCCTTCGTGTCGTCAAACCCGTGGGACGCGTTCGGTGCGCATGCGTTCGGATTTCGGGTCTATTGGGTCAACCGGACGGGCCAGCCGCACGAATATGACGTGGGGACCACGGCGACGGAACTGACAGACCTCTCCGCCCTGCCGCTGGCCTTGCAGCGTCCGTTCGCGGGTCCCCCCGGCGTATGACCGTCCATTGCAGGCTCGGGCATTCGCGCATCTCGATCGTGGAGAAAGTCCTCCCCCTCCCCTTGCGGGAGGAGGCCGGGGGGAAGGGTGAGTTCGCACGGATATTGCGCAAAAACCCCTCCCCCC
>JGI1356J14229_10002571_pt1 | contig 14355 bp, 16 predicted proteins | sample Subgrocontami58m_FD_14229 | JGI IMG/M metagenome (IMG submission 14229) | reverse complement strand
GGGAGCGGCGGCCAAAGCCGCCGCGACCACCGATGCCGCGGTCGGGTCGTTGAAGGGGTCGCCAGTGATCTCGGTTTGCGTGGCCGCCGCCGCGGCCGGCTGCGTCGTCTGAACGTTGACAGGAGAGTTTGAGGCAACAGTCGGCGCGAAGAAACCGCTCACGAATGCGATGATACCCGCGAAGAACGCGGCGACGGCGTGCATATATGAAAATTATACCGTCGCGGCTTACATTCTGACGCTTTCGGGTGTGGATACGGGATACGACTTAGAGGGCGGAAGTTTTGACAGGCCACTTTTTTCGTTGTGCCATTACATAGGCGTTCCCGGCAAGGTGTACCGCCGGTTATTACAATGCTGCCAGCACCGTTACGTGATAGGCGAATCGCGTGATGCGGGCGTCACCGCCTTGCGTCGCGCCAACCCTGGCATTGATCCGGACTTCCACACGGCCGGATTCGTCATCCCAATCTGCATCTGCGGAAGTAACCTCAAGCGTCGCGCCCAGAATTTGTGTTATGTTCTGTGTCGCGAGAAAATATCCCGCCAGAGAAGCGTTGGCGATGGCCCTGCGAAATTGGCCAGGGCTGAATGTTGGTTCAAGAAGGAACGTAAACGTTTCCGACGTCGCTATCGTCGCACCAGGAGTCGAGGCAAACTGGACCACAGCGATACCAGTATGGACGAACATACGAGTAGCGCCATCTGGGCTAGTCACGATCACTTCAATGCGTTGTGGATTCTCGAGAAAAGACACGGGCACGGCCATTAATCTCATCTCCTTCCCAGGGTCGCCATCCTACCAGTTGATTTCGGAAATCCCGAGAAGGAAGTACTGCTTCAATTCCACACGTCGGGAATCAGATAATGTGCGACGTATCAAACGTGGCTCTGTTGAGCCATTCCCTGCCAATTTGAATGCGCGGAAACTTTTCAAAAGATTTTCGCGGTCTCGCGTTGAGGTAAGTCGGAACCACTACGGAACGACAGCAAAAGCTCTGACAGGGCTTCCATCGCCTTGCCGGATACGCAGAGGCATACCGTAGAACATGAATGCAAGAGGCACCTTGTCGAGATTCGCTAAGCGCTCAAACGAAATTATGCCTTCAGCAAGCAAGTCCTTCTCTATATCCACGTCAAATTCGAACGCGCTTGATAGTCCTATGAACCGGGGCCGGGACGACTTTATCTGATCGGCAATTGCCGCATCTATGTTCTGATCCCTGAAGAAGATTCCCCTATCGGGCGACAGTGCGACGTTTGGGTCAAACATTTGCACTTCCCCGCAGAAGTCCTCGAGCGAATAGTCATCCAGGTTCTTGCCTCCTATCGCGGCGTGCGCAGGCACGTTCACGTGCGTGCCGTCATGCGAGTTGACCTGCACGCGGCGCATATTCCACCCGTCTTTTTCGATAGTCTGAATTGGTTCAATCGACGCTTCTGGATCACCCGGGAATACCGGCATGTCCGAATACATCGGCAACGTCAGATCGATTATTCGCATGGAATCAGTATACACGGGCTGGGGGTTGGTGCCACGTTAGAAATTTGGCTCCGTTGAGCCATTCCCTGTCAAATCGAATGCGCGGAAAACTTTTCAGAAAGATTCCGCCGATGCGTCCGATTGCAGACGCTCACTGGCGTTCATGTAAATAAATGCTGTTCATGGTACACTTGCGGCATGAATCGGATCATTCAATTCAACGTCTCGCGCGATGATGGCACTTACACGGCCGAGGGCGTGAATGTTCCCGTCGTGACGCAAGCGGACACCTTTCAGGAACTCGAAGCTAATATCCGCGAAGCATTGAGACTCTTATTGGAGGGGGAAGATCTCTCGACGTTCGGGCTCTCCCCTTCCCCAACAATTCTGACGAGCTTCGAGTTGCCCCTTGAACTTCCCACCCTTGAATATGGGGGCAAAGCCTAAGGTTTTGTCAGGTGAAGATGTGATCGCCATTCTCGAACGGTACGGGTTCGTCGTTCACAGCCAGAAGGGAGCACACGTCAAGATGCGGCGGCACATAGCGGGCATGACGGAAACGCTTGTCATTCCCCTGCACGACACACTCGCCAAGGGCACCGTCAGAGGGATTTTCAACCAAGCCTCGCGATATATACCGGCGGCTGAACTGCATCCACATTTCTATAATTCGTGAGGCACGATGCTCCGTGGTACACGGCAAGCAGCTACCAGTTCCCTTCCCTCTCGATGATTGACTTCGGCCGGCCGAAGTTGCGCTGACTTTGCTTGATGACGCTTGCCAGCCGGCTGGCTGGCAGCATTATGCGCGGTGCGCAATTGATCGGGTAGCGGTCGCCGTAAGCGGCTCGGCGTAGCCACGCCGAGAACGGCAATTGCGCGGCAAGCGTGTTCGGTTCCATGGGATGGAACTCGGGTGCCAGCAGCTTAGCGTCCGCGCCGCCGACGCGAAAGACGATGAGCGTCCCGGCGTTGCCCAGCACGGCCGCGCGGACGTGCGGCGCGATCTGGTCGGTAAATTGATGGCTCAAGCAAAAATGCGCGCCGTATTTGCGCGCCTCCGACATGAGCGACGCGAAAGCATCGGTGCCGAAGCTCTGGAACTCATCGACATGCACGAAGAACGGCACTCGCTCCTCTTCTGCGATTGTGCTGCGGCTCATAGCGACGAGCTGGAGATGCGAGACGAACAGCGACCCCAAAAGATTCGCCGCCTGCTCGCCAATGACGCCTTTGGCGAGATTGGCGATGACGATCCGACGATTGTCCATCGCGAATGACAGGTCGAACTTTGGCGATGTCTGGCCGATGATGGCGCGCACGTTCGGACTCGCCGCGAACTGCCCCGCCTTGTTGAGGATCGGCGCGACTGCCTCGGCGCGGAAGCGCTGGTCGTATCCGGCGAATTCGTGTTCCCAGAACCGGCGTGTCACTGGGTCGGTGACCTGACGAATGGTCTCCGTTCGGAACCGATCGTCGGTATAGAGGCGCGGTAGGTCGATCAGTGTCGCCTTCCGGCGGTCGAGTAAGGCCGAAAGGCCGTGGTAGAGAAAATGCTCCAGCCGCGGACCCCAGGAATCACCCCACAGGTGCTTGAACGCCGACACCATGCCCGACGCCGCGAGCGCTCGGCGCTCCGGCGGGACGCCGGCGAGCGGATTGAAGCCGACGGGACGCTCCGGGTCTGCGACATTGAGATAGCAGACCTCATTGATGCGCCGGCGCGGGATGCAATCGGCAATCGCCTCGGCGAGATCGCCGTGTGGGTCGATCACGGCGACGCCGCGCCCGGCAAGGATGTCGCGCATAGCGAGGTTGAAGAGAAGGGTCGATTTGCCCGACCCGGACTTACCCACCACGTAAATATGCCGGGCACGCTCATCGAGCGTGAACTCGATGCGTTCGCCGCGCGAGGCGGTGGTTGCTATGTGAAATCGCGCCGGCTCCATATGCCGGGACAATCTCCGGTGCGATATCGCGCGCAAGGCGCGCGATATTTAGCCGTCAGTGCGCCTTGGCCTATTTGTGGAGATTGGCGGGCGCGGCTCGTCGGGCTGCCCGGTGAGGCGTTGCCGACGCGGTACACGGAGATTGTCCCGGTGTGTGCAGCGAGCACACCCCGTTCTTTGAGTATACCGCGCGCGCACTATCCGGCCACGATTACGGGTGGATACCTGCTGCATCGCTCGCGCTGTCCGCTATCGCGCGAGCACACGTCAGAACGAAGTCGCCGCGCCGCGGTTATCCGTGTCCGGTCGCGTCCTGTCGCGGCGGGGCGGCGTCCATTTTTGAATCCCTGAATTCGGCGTCGCCCAATCGTGTTTTCGTCCTCATGCGCCCCATAAGGCTACTCGCGAAGTTCCCCCCGCTTTTGTCGGAGGTCGACGCCGACGTCGGGTATCGGACGCGTTCGATAGCCCGGAGCGCAGCGAGGACTATCGTGACGTGTTCGCTACCCCGACGGAGGGAACCCGCAGGGCGTCGGCCGTACGGCGCAGCCGGCCGACCCCGCGCCGCCAGTCGAGCATCGCAGCCCCCAGGCGAGACGCGCAAGACCGCGCGCCCCGGACTGCCACTGCGGATTTATCCGCCCCAGCGGAAATCCAGCACGTGCAGGAAGGGAGCGCCGCCAGTTTTGTCCCACTCGTTCTGCCCACCAAGGCATGAACGGTGGCTGACAAAATGGCGGCGCGGGGTCGGGCGGCAAGCCCGACAAAAGCGGGGGGAATGTGCTTTGTATTTTAAGACGTTATCGCCACTCGGCGGGTACGAACGGGATCGTGCCCCTGTTCATACCCCTCTGGCGGCGATCCCTTCTTCTTAGGAAACCACACAGTGCGTGATTCGAGGACTATCGGACTGCCTACGCTGTTCGCTAGCCCGGACGATCTCGTGCTGTGTTGTTGAAGATATTAGATACATACTAAGCGAGCGACGGAGGAACGAAACGAGTGAGGAATTGCGCGACGAAACGCCGGTCGCGGGGTGTCGATTTTTCCGTCAGAACCCACAGTGCCTTCCGTCAGAACCCACATCTGCTTCCGTGAGAACCCACGGCTATTTCCGTCAGAACCCACACGATAGAATGGCCGGTTAATTCCGCTGATGTGTAGGCCGCTTTTCGGCACCAAGGGCCGTTCGTCAATCGGCAGCTCATGATCCGAAGGTGACTTTGATGAACGCCTCGCAAGAGGTCTGTTTCGCACGGAAACAAGTATTCAACCATCAATGGGACCTATCAGTTGCCGCTTCCAGAGATAGGCTTTAAGGCGTCATTTATAATCCCAGCCCATTTTACAGCCTTCCCGAACGGTGTCTCTTTTTCAAATTCGAATTCCTTACAAGCTGGGCTCTTACAAACATAAACTTCTTTCTTTAAGTCCCTCTTTTTCTTTTCAACGAATTTCTCACTGCTGCATTGCGGACATTTGCTCACGACACTACACTCCTATTAGCTAAATCCATTTTTAATTCGACAACGTTTGCTCAAGATCAGTTGCGTTGATGAGCCTCCTTCTAACCTTCCCATCCTTACTTTTCGCAATATCTCCAGGACTTATAGCAATCGGAATAATACCATCGTTATGTAGTACTTGTACCGGAGAGCGTGTCTGATAGTTCGAGACATTATAACCCGTTATGCCGACATCTCTGAACAGAAGAGCGCCATTAACAAGTTCCCCAACTACAGGGATGGTCCCAAGACCTCTTGTTGCGAGCCCTTTCCAGGAGGGGTCATTCGCGTCCATGACAGGCCACGCTTGATCCGACACAGTTAAGCCCTTCGCATTGATGACGCTTTGCGCAAAAATGATTTTTGCGCTCCCACGCGAAAGCCTATCGAGTAGTTCGCGCCTACAAGCGGCGTAACCTTCGCTCTGCGAACGATTGTCTCTTATCGCCGATAAAATTTTTTCCGCAGCGTTGGAGTCTTCAAAAGTCGTAAGAGCCAGCTCATCCGCAACCAGTTTATTTTCCTTCATATTCTTTATCTTAAGGTTGGCTGCTATCTCCCTGCTACCAGTATCGCGTATATTTTGCAGCAAAAGAATCTTGCCTTTAGACTTAGACTTGAAATCTACAATTCGACTAATTAATTCTGTTTTCAACCAGGCTTTATCAGTAATGCACAATTGCCTGACCGCTATAGTCCTCCACGGAAAATTGGCGAATTGATCAGCATCAAAATGTTCTGTAACCTCAAAAAAACCAGGGGTTATTTGGGCCGTAGGGCCATCCGGTAGCGGTAGAAGAATATATTCGATGCTGGAAATCTTCTTTCCCCCATTCTCAAGGACAACTACACTTTTGTCTAAATTATGAAGGTACGAGGGTTCGTCGGCGCTGGCATGAGCAACTGACATAAAAAACAATGAAGTTAGGAGCAAACGCTGGAGCATGGCGAGCCTCACGTATGAAATCGTTCACCGGCAGTGATTTTGATTACAACGGTACCGTTGCACTCCTGCAAGTATGCATTTTATACCCTGCCCTACCGAAGCAGTTTTTTCTTTATGTGTTGTGAATGTACCACACATGGCCGTCTCCGAGCGCCCGCCATGTGCGTCGTTGATACCGCTAGGATGGGTACTGCCGATGCCCTCGCGGCGGGCAGCAGAAATGTCCGCCGGGCCGAAGTCGGTCATTGCCGAGCGTGCAATTGGATGACCGATTCGGCGCATTGCTGACCTCGAAAATAATATTTCGAGAAGCGAGCGAAACACCGATTCCCTATGGATTAATGAGCGGCGCGCCATTGGGGGAGGGTTTTGATTTTGGACGTGTGCCGCTGCGCAGTGAGTTGATCACGCTTGCGCTCGAACATCGTCTTGCGGAGTGACCCACTGAAGGATGCCGACTGCGCGGTCGCGGCTTTCTCAATGGCGTTGCGTTCGGCGCGGGAGAGGGTCTTGAAGATACGGCGGGCTTGCGCGCGGCGGTAGACCTCGTAGGCGGCGCGCTCGTCTTCAGCTTGTCGCTCCTGGGATGCCTTCGCCTCGGCCTTCTTCATTGCCGCCCGTGCGCTCCTGCTCGACAGGTACCCAGCGAGATACTGGCGGACGCCGCCGAGGGTCTGCACGTCGAACTTGGTGCGCTTCGCCTCGGCGAGCGCATGGTCGAAGAAGGCGGGCATCTCCTCGAAGCCGATCTGGGCAAGAAGGCTCTTGGCGGTCTCGACTTCTTTGGAACTGACATAGGCCTGCGACTCGACCTTGCGGCCGGTGCGCTTCTCGACGAAGAGGTAGGCGACGCGCAGCGGCTCTGCGACGCTGCGCTGGTCGTTGGCGAAGTCCCACTGCAATTCGCCCTGTGACCTGTTGCGGTAGAAGCGATCATAGTCGCGGAAGAAGCCCGCCCCAGGGCGGAAGGCGATGACGAAACCGGCCTCGTCGCCCTTAGCCTTGCTGATGCGGAAGGAAGAAAGGAATCGGGTGGCGACGAGCTGCTCCAGATGCGGCCCCAGCCGCTCCTGGATCTTCGACGCGTGCTTCACCGTCGCCAGCCCCCCGAGCCATTCGAGGCACATGTCGTCGTAGCGCTTCTGGAACTCCAGCTTCGTCCGGTTGCGGCCGTCGTACAGGTTGGCGAAATGGAAGAAGGCACGCATATAAAGCGCCTGGCCGATGGTACCCAGTTGCTGCATCAGGGTGAAGTTGAGACAGGTGAAATGATCATCCCCAAGCGACCGAACGATCGGCTCGGCCAGGGTGATGGTGCAGGCTTCGATCGGGTCGCTGGCGAACTCGCGGCGCTCGATGAGAATCTCCGGGAAGATGTTGAAGGAGTGCTCGATATGCCGGCCGTTCTCCTTTTTGAAATGAGTGCGGACGAAGGTGTAATGAATCTCATGCAGCGCGCGGGCGAGCTGCTCGCTATCGCGGCCACCCCATTCCTTACGGCCGATGAGCCGGCCGATCTCGCGGCGGGTGAAGGAGATTTCGTTGCGGATGGGGCGGCCGTAGTCGGAATGCTTTTTCAGGAGCGCGATGAAAATCTTGTGCGCCAGGGGGCCAGGCTGCCCTAAGCGCGGATCGGGGCGGATGGTGATGTGCCGCTCGGTCTCTCCTCGGCGCAGCCGTATCTCGTCGGTGCGCTTGGCGGCCGCGCGCTGGTCATGACAGAACAGGGCGCCAGCGACGCGCAACAGGGTGCTCTCCATGAAGAGCTTTTCCTGCGTCTCTGCCGGCGTCTCCTCTCCTATCTTGGCCGCGTCCATATCTAGGAAGTATAGCCTGCGACCAGACCCCGCCCTGTCGCGACAGGCCGCGACACTGTGGAGAACGCTACTGCTGGCGCGGCGGCTGAAAGCCCTGCGACGCTTGATGCGGGTCGGCTGATCCGAGCATCGGTGCGAAGAGTCGCTGCAAACCGCCGATCAAGACATTGGTCTCGCGGCTGCGCTCGGTCAGCTCTTTGATTTGCTCATCCTTTGTCGCGACTTGTCCGCGGAGGAAATCAACCTCGCTCTCAAGGCGGGCGACATAGCGCGTGTCGGCGTCGGTTGTCGCGACCTGTCGCGACTTGTCGTCGCTTGTCGCTGCTGCTGTCGCGACCTGTCGCTCGTCAATTCCGGGACTTTCTGGTGGCATGTCGTAGCCTGTCGCGACCTGTCGCGACTGGTCGATGGTTGTCGTGCCACCTTGTCGCTGGTTGTCGCGGCTCAAATGGTTTGAATTATCGACCGCGAAAGGTCGCGACCTGTCGCGACTTGTCGCGTCATTGATTTCCTGAATATAGGCGATGTGCTTGTCGATGGACGCCGGCGAAATGAGGTACTTCTCGCCGAAAGGGGTTTCGATCAGTCGGGCCTCAAGGTGGCCCTTGGCGCAATAGCGCTGCACGCTCCGTGGCGTCCGGGGAAGCCCGGCGCGGGCATACCGTTCGAGCGCCTCGTCGATGGTGAGCGTAAAGTCCGTGTCGAGGCTTGTCGCGACATGTCGCGGCTGGTCGTCCATGGGGGAATGATACCCCGGCTCCTCCCACGCCTCACCGGGTTATCCCCATTCAACTATTCAAAATTGTTTCTAGGATTATCAGAATGTGGGGAGCGACAGTTCGCAAAATTCGACAGCGATATCCACTCCACCCAAACAGAACAAAAAAAGAACATTTACGCTCAGGAGGGGATGTGAAAGAGTGAGTAGTTAAGTGCCGGGCGAATCAGTCGGGACGTGAGATGACTATTGAGCTAGGTGCAAAAAAAGGGCGGGGGGCTTTCTTCACCCCGATAGAGATCAGTCAGTTCTTGGTTGACTGGGCGGTACGTACCCCGTCGGATTGCATTCTCGAGCCCTCCTGCGGGGATGCCATGTTTTTATTCCCGGCGGCTGCACGGCTTGAATCTCTCGGCGCACGCGTAGAACACATTGCGACGTCCTTGAATGGTGTCGAAATCCACGGACCTTCTGCGCTCGAGGCAGAGGCTCGCCTTCAGGCTCAGGGGTATTCAGCTACGATCATCAATGGCGACTTTTTCGATCAAGATCCCCAACCTCGCTTTGATGCGGTTGTCGGAAATCCACCCTTCATCCGCTACCAGAACTTTTCAGGGGCTGCCCGGATCAAGAGCCTGAGGGCTGCACTAGCACACGGCGTGCGGCTTACGTCGTTGGCCAGCTCTTGGGCTGCTTTCACCATTCATGCCTCTGAGTTTCTGAAGGATAACGGCCGGCTCGGCTTGGTCCTTCCAGCCGAACTTTTGAGCGTCAACTATGCAGCAGAAGTCCGCCGATTCTTATTGAATCGCTTTGATAAGGTACGTCTCATCGTCTTCGAGAATTTGGTATTTCCCGGTGTTCTCGAGGAAGTGGTGCTCTTGCTCGCTGAAGGCCGGGGAAGTGCGACCCATTTTGATGTCTACCAGGCACGGGACGTTACTAGCCTCCTGACGCTCGACACATCATCGTGGCAAGGGTTCACACCGATTGCCAACGAAAAGTGGACACCCGCCCTTATCCTACCCGATGCACTCGCAACATATCGGGATCTCACTGGGAGAAAACAGTTCTCCAAGTTGATTGAGTGGGGCGAAACGTATCTCGGTTCGGTCACAGGCAACAACGATTTCTTTACACTGACTGCCGCCGATGTAGGCCGCTTAAAGTTGGACAAATCCGAGGTATTAAAGATATCGCCGCCGGGAGCACGTCACTTGCGCGGCCTCACCTTCAGCACTAGCGCGTGGAACCAGCTATCGAAGGAAAGTGCACGCTGCTACTTATTTGCACCGAGTGTCGAAGAGCCATCAAAGGCCGCGAGAGCGTATATTGCCGCCGGAGAACGCGCGGGTGTTCCCAAGGCTTACAAATGCAAAGTACGCTCGCCTTGGTGGCGAGTTCCGTTGGTTGCTCGGCCTGACATCCTTTTCACCTACATGAATCATGACCGCCCACGCCTTACGACGAACGAAGCGGGGGTTCGGGTGCTGAACTCGCTTTACGGAATAGAGCTCAAGCAGGGCCTAAAGAAGATCGGGAAAGCCAATTTGCCCGTTGCCTGCCTAAACACCGTCACCCTTCTCGGCTCCGAGATTGTTGGACGGGCATATGGCGGCGGGCTCCTGAAGCATGAGCCGAAGGAAGCCGACCGGCTGCCCGTGCCGTCACAGTCGACACTCGCGGCCATGCATGACGAACTGCAACTGTTAAAGCCACAACTCGCGAGTGCGTTGCGCCAGAACAATCTCTTACGCGCCGTGGAAATGGTCGACGCAATCATTTTGGAGAAACATCTACTGCTCGATCACGGACAAGTGGCTCAGCTTCGACACGCTCGAGAGTTCCTCTTCAATCGGCGGCTCGCCCGCGGGCGAGGTAATCGTGGCGAGAATTGACGATCTTCTCGAGGCAGCTCTAAAAGGACTGCCTGCCAAACCTGCTGATACTGCCTCTCAGGCTGACAAGAAGCGCTATAGCGAGCGTGTGTCCGAGGTCGTGGCCCAAGCAATTGCCGAGGACCTGCGGCAGCGTGGGTTAAGGGAAGCCCGGCCCGCACCACCCGGCCACCTCGATAGTTCAGGGGCGGAACGCCGGATGGCCGGCGGGCTCGGTGCAAAAAAGGTCGATGTCACGTGGGCGACTGAAGAGGCAGGTTTATTGCTCGCAATCTCCATCAAGAGCATCAACTTCAAGGACAGCCGCACAGCGAATTACCAGAAGAACCTTGTAAACCGTCGCGGTGATATGCTGATGGAGGCAGTCACCCTGCATAGGCGGTTCCCCTATGCGGTGCTCGCGGCATTCTTTTTTCTCGATAAGGGTGCGGAACTCGATAACACCGAGAGACGCAAATCAACCTTCATCAATGCTCACGCGCGACTCAAGCTGTTCACAGGCCGCAACGATCCAGCCGGACGCGATGAGCAGTTCGAGCGTTTTTACTTGTTCCTTCTCGACGCCGCGCCTACGGCCGTAAATATCCGCGCGTATGAAGTAGGAAAGCCCGGTCACCCGCTTTCCTTGGATATGATTATGGAGGAGCTGCTTTCGATAGCGGCGGAGCGCAACCCCGACTTCTATGAGATGGACGGAGGCAATCTTCGGTCTGCCACCTAAGCTGATTCTATTTTTTTAGAGAGGGCCAGAATGGCTGACATCGCTGACGACAAAAATATAGAAGGCTTAGTCGCGGAACAGTTCACGGCAGAAGAGGGAGAGGAAGATGCGCCGCGCCCCGAGCTTGCCATACCTCCCAAGGATCGGAAGCTGGTTACTCAGCCGTTTGATTTCATCGTCGGATCGCTCGAGGAGCAGATCGCTGACGGGCAACTCATTTTGCAAGATGAATTCCAGAGACGGCAAATTTGGGACCTAAAGAAATCGAGTAGACTAATTGAATCTCTTCTCTTGAATGTGCCAATTCCAGTTTGCTACTTCGCTGAGCTTGAGGACGGAGCATACAGCGTCATCGACGGCCAACAGCGTTTGACCTCAATATCGCGGTACATCACCAATCTGTTTCCATTAACAGGCCTGCGCGTAAGGCCTGAACTAAATAAGAAACGATTTGCCGAACTAGATAAGGCGGATCAGCGGCTGATCAAAACCCGCGCGATACGCTGCATAGTGATTCAGAGAGAATCCCACCCTGATATCCGATTCGATGTGTTTGAGCGCCTGAACCAGGGTGCGGTGAGGCTGACACCACAAGAGCTACGCAATTCGAATTACCGCGGTGATCTCAATCAAATCATCAAGAACCTTTGCCGCAACAAACAATTTCAGACCATCCGGCGCGTTGGGGATGTGGACGCCCGGATGGGAGATGCAGAGATGGTTCTTCGTTTCTTCGCATTCCACTTCGACGCAAAATCATACAGGGGATTTTTTGCTCCCTTCCTCGACAAATATCTTGAGAGCAAAATGACCATGTCCGAAGGCGACAAAGCAACTCATGAAAATACGTTCCTGGAGACAATCGACAAGGTCGATTCAATATTTGGTCGCAATGCCTTCAGGCAAATCGAGGAAGACGGCAAATATGCAAATCAGATAAACCGCGCGATCTATGACGTAGTGATGTTGACCTTTGCGCACATCGGGAAGGCCGCGCTTGAAGCAAAGAAGGAAGAGATCATCGCTGCCTTAAAGGCGTTGTGCACTGGTGACGAGCACTTCAAAGACGCGATCGGAAGGGCAACTCGCGATAAGGCACGAATCAATACACGTGTGCGCTTATGGGGGGAAAAACTTCGAGGCATCGGGCTCGATTGTCCGGCCTTGGTTTATGGCGGGTAATCATGCCATCGACCGCCTTCGTCAAATTTACCTTGCGTATGCTTGAGGTTAAGCGCTTGCTTTCGCTGTGCGCGCCCGAAGATGCAGATTATCGGATCAAGAAGGAAAACACCGCGCGCGACGAAGCTCTATTGCGTGGCGCGCATGTCCTTCTCTGTAGTCACTTGGAAGGTTTTTTTGAGGACCTGATCTCGGATCTGATATCGGCGTATGACAAACTGACGAACCAAATAGATTTGCTTCCGGAGGATCTGCGCGCTCATCAGGTTATGGGTGCCGCTTCAAAATGGGAAATCAAAGATCGCGATAAACGGTGGCAGGTTGTGCAGGCGTGGGCCTCGCACCCATTGATTCAGGTCGGAGCTGCCAAATCACGCGGGTGTATGGAAGCAGCACTGCACATTGATGGGTTTAGCAATCCCGGAAGCAACGAAATTGACGGACTCTTCAAAACTGTCGGGTTCCCAGACATATGGTCGCTTTTCAAGCAAATAGAGCCAGATCAAATTGTTCTCCAATCTGTGAATGCGATCGTGCTGCGCCGCAATCAAATTGCACATGGCAAAGCGGACGCAACCATCACGCTGGCCGACGCCCATCTCTACGTACGTCGTGCCGAGCGCATCGCCGAGGTGTTCGAGGCCATTGTTACGAGAGATATAAACGAGCGGCTTGCATTAGTGGATTGCTGGCAAGAGTTAGAGACCCAGTAGCACTTGCCGCGACTTCTGACCCACTCTCGAGCCATGCACCGCAATGCGACGAGATTCGACTTATGATGGTTGAGGAATATCAGCTTTCACCTGGTCGCAAACGTTTCTTCATGGTGGTTCTCAGAAATAACGCGCTTCTGCAATGATGTCCGCTTTCGAGCAGATTACCGGCGTTCAACAGCGGGACTGACCTGCCGGAGCAGTGACAACCCGTGAATTGAGAACAGTCGCTGAACAAACTGCACGGATTCTGCACGGATTTTGGTGCATCTTCCTGCTCTGTTCTGCCTGCACTTGCCGAATCGGTTTTTTGACCGATCCGGCAAGATGCTGATTTCTAAGAAAGAAAATGGTGCTGCAAGAGAGGATTGAACTCTCGACCTCTCCCTTACCAAGGGAGTGCTCTACCACTGAGCTACTGCAGCGCTTGATCGCCCGAAACGCCTGAAATCGCATCCGACGCGTTCGGCGTCTGTGTGCCACAGGGGCGCGCAAGTCGCAAGCGCGCGCGCGTCCAGCCCAGGGCTTCGAACTCGAGTTAATTTCAGCTCACTCTCAGCCGTCATGCCCGGCCTTGTGCCGGGCATCCACGCCGGTCAACCGCGAAACGCTTCGCGCCGAGACGGTACGTTGGGCTCATATCCTCACATTTGCCTCGTGTCGTCGCGTGGATGGCCGCGACAAGCGCGGCCATGACGCGGTGAGATGACCCCTCGTTAACCTGGATTCGGAGCCCTGGCGTCCAGCCCATGCGGTGGCTGAACGCACGCCTTCGCCGGACGACCCCGCCGAAAACAGGTTGTGTTGTTTAAAATTACAACCTAGGATAGAAATATCGATCGATCATGTCGGCCCTTCACATCGAAGGCGCGTCCGCCCGGGTCGACGTCGCACGCGCCGCGACGGAGGATCAATTGATTGAGAATTATCTTTCTGACGAACATTGGCAGGCCGTCGCTCCCGTCCTTCCCGGGAAAGAAGGCGACCCAGGCTGTAGAGGCCGCGACAATCGGCTTTTTCTCGAAGCGGTGTTTTGGATTTTTCGCACCGGCTCGCCCTGGCGCAGCCTGCCGCCGCAGTTCGGCAAATGGTACACGACCTATACGCGCTATCATCGCTGGGACAGGAAGGACGTCTGGCCGCGCGTCGTGGCCGCGCTCAGCCACAACGGCAAATGCGATTTCCAATATGACAAATACGGGCTGCGCTTCGCGCCGTGCGATGAAATTGGCTTAGCCGAGCGCGCGCGAAACGATGCCGACGCGCGCCAGCGCGCCGCAGTCGGCCAATTGGTCGGAGTTTGAGACCAGCTACTGCGATTGCGCCTGCGATTGCGACTGGCTGAAGGCCGTCGCCCGTGCGACGCGCAATTTGACGTCCAGCGTTTCGCCCGCGCCCCCCGAGTGTGCGCCGCGGATCGGCG
>JGI1356J14229_10002556_pt1 | contig 14414 bp, 16 predicted proteins | sample Subgrocontami58m_FD_14229 | JGI IMG/M metagenome (IMG submission 14229) | reverse complement strand
CCTATAAGTCGGTTGTGGCGGGCGAGATGATCGCGACCATCAAGATCATCCCCTTTGCAGTGGGCAAGGCGCAGCGCGACGCCGCGCTCGCCGTCGCCGCGCGCGCCAAACCGCTTATCCGCGTTGCGCCCTATCGCATCCGCAAAGTCGGCGTTATCTCGACGCTGTTGCCTGGATTGGCCACCAAGGTTGTCGAAAAGACATTGCAGGTGACGGCCGAACGTTTGGCGCCCGCCGGAGGCGAAATCGTCGCCGACCGGCGCGTACCGCACAACAACGTTGCTGTGGCACAGGCGCTTGACGCGGTGCTCAAGAAGGGCGCCGAGCTTGTCGTCATCTTCGGGGCTTCCGCCATCGCCGACCGGCGCGATGTCATTCCGGCGGCGATCGAGAGCGTAGGCGGCCGGATCGAGCATTTCGGCATGCCGGTTGATCCGGGAAACCTGCTGCTGGTCGGCCGCGCGCGCGACCGGCTGGTGCTTGGCGCGCCAGGTTGCGCCCGCAGCCCCAAGGAAAACGGTTTCGACTGGGTGCTGATGCGCCTGCTCGCGGGTCTCCCGGTCACGCGCGAAGACATCACCGGCATGGGCGTGGGCGGCCTCTTGATGGAAATCGTCACGCGGCCGCAGCCGCGGGACGAGCCGGTCGCGGCCACGGGCCGGCGCATCGCCGCGGTCATCCTGGCCGCCGGGCGCTCAAGCCGCATGGGCGGCGAGAATAAGCTGTTGGCGGAAATAGGCGGCAAACCGCTGGTGCGCATCGCCGCGGAGCAGGCGCTCGCGTCGCGCGCGGGCCCGGTCATTGTCGTGACGGGGCATCAGCATGAGAAGGTAGAGGCCGCAATTGCCGGGCTGGACGTGAAGTTCGTGCACAATCCGGATTTTACGCGCGGGCTTGGAACGTCGCTGCGAACGGGCGTTGCGGCGGTGCCGGCGGAAGCCGATGGTGCCGTCATCTGTCTCGCTGATATGCCCCAGGTCGGGTCGATGCTGATCGACCGGCTGATCGCGGCCTTCGATCCGGAGAAAGGCGCACTGGTGGTGGTGCCGACGATGGACGGCAAGCGCGGCAATCCGGTCCTTTGGTCGCGGCGTTTCTTCCCGGAGCTGATGGCGATCGAAGGCGACATTGGTGCGCGCAACTTGCTCGCGAGCTATGCGGAAGCCGTCGCGGAAGTCCCGGTCACCGGCGATGCCGCATTCATCGACATCGACACGCCGGAAATGCTGACCGCGCTGAAAGCGGGCGCTTTGCCTGCATAGTATCGGGGTAGTGGCGCTCACGGCGCACCGTATCCCGGCGCCGTTCACCAAGTGGAAAGGCTTGCCCGCTACCATTCCCCGGCTTTTGCGGGGGGAGGGTGCCGTGACCGGTTTATGGCGATTTTTTTGCTGCATGGCAGCGGCCGCGGCGCTGCTGACAACCGGCATCGCCGTCGGGCAAGCGGCCGGGGCCTTCGCCGTGGGAAGCTGCGGCGCCTACGGCTTTGCCTACGACTTTCCGCAGGCCGAGGCGGCGCATGAGGCCGCCCGCGGCAAGTGCTCCGGCGACTGCAAGGTCATTCCCGTGCAGAGGGCCTGCGCCGCCTTCGCCATTGATGGCACCAATGTCTGCGGCGCGCACGGCTATGCCACGGCTCCCAAGCTCGGCGCGGCGCAGAACACCGCCCTGCGCCAGTGCTACGAGTACGGCGGCCGCGATTGCGTCATCCGCGCCTGGATCTGCGACGCCAAAGACTGACCTGCCAGGACCCATCCTCTTCTTTCCAAGATAGCCTCTCGCTTGCGTGGGCCGCGTAAGTCCCGGATTCGGGGCTTGCGGCACCTAAGCCAATTCCATAAGATAAACTGACTGACTAGTCAGTCAGTTTTTTTGCAGGCGGGCCTCTATCCAGAGGGAGCTATGGGATCAGCGATCAAAGCGGCAGGCAAGGCGGGGCGGCGCAAACGCAATGCTGCGAGCAACGTTGCCCGGAAAAGCCGTCCGCGCGGCCCCCGCGCATTGCAAAGCGCCAAGCGGCGCGAGTCAATTCTTGCAGCAGCACTTGACGAATTCTCTACCCGCGGTTTTGCCACGGCCCGGCTCGAGGATGTCGCACGCCGTGCCGGCGTCGCCAAGGGGACCATCTATCTGTACTTCCGCGACAAGGAAACGTTGTTCCAAAAGTTGAGCCCGGTGGTCGCGGCGCTGGAGGCGGCGCCCATGGCGGACCTGCCCATGCGCGCGGTCGCCGAGCGCCTGGTCGAGCTTTTCGTGCGCGAGATTTTCGCCACGCGCCGCAAGGACGTCATCCGGCTCGTCCTGACCGAAGGTCCGCGTTTTCCGGCGATCGCGGAGTTCTACTATCGCGAAGTCGTGTCGCATGTGATTGCGGTCATTCGCCGTCTCGCCCAGCGCGCCGTCGAGCGGGGCGAACTGCCCAACGATTCGCTGGTGCGGTTTCCGCAGCTTCTTGGCGCGCCCGGCATTGTCGCCATCATCTGGAGCGGCCTGTTCGACCGCTGGGCCAAGCTCGATGCGGAGGCCTTCCTGCGCGCCTATCTCGATCTGATATTCGGCAAGGGGAGGGCGGCATGAGGACCAAAGGCTACACATGGCTTGCCCTCATCGCCTTCATTCTGACCGCTTGTGGCGAAGCGAATAACCGGACCTATCAGGGCTGGGTCGAGGCCGATCTTATCTTTGTCAGTCCGCACGAGGCGGGACGGGTCAAAACATTGTCGGTGCGCGAAGGTGACACGGTAGCCACAAGTGCGCCGCTGTTCACCCTCGACGACGAATTGCAGCAAGCGGAACTGCGGGAGAGCGAGGCCGCCCTCACCAATGCGCGCAAGGACTTCGAGCGTGCCGGGGCGCTGGTGAAGGCCAGCGCCGGGACGCAAAAGGCCTTCGAAGATGCCGAGGCGGCGCTGCGCACCGCCGAGGCCAAGCTCAGTTCCTCGCAAACCCGGCTGGCGCGCCGGAGTGTTGCAAGCCCAACAGCCGGCACGGTGCAGAAGGTCTATTTCCGGGAAGGTGAAATCATGCCGGCAGGACGCCCCGTCGTCGCGCTGCTGCCGCCGGAAAACCTCAAACTGCGTTTCTTCGTGCCGGAGGCCGTGCTGCCGACCATCTCATTAGGAGAAACAGCAGGCGTCGGCTGCGACGGCTGCCCGGCGAATCTCACGGCACGCATTTCTTTCATCGCCCGCACGGCGGAATTCACCCCGCCGGTCATCTACAGCCTGGAGGAGCGCTCGAAGCTCGTCTTCCTGGTGGAGGCGCGGCCGCAACGGCCGGAAGCGCTGCGTGTCGGCCAGCCGGTGAGCGTCACCTTGTCCGCGCCTGAGAGGAAGCGATGACGGCTGCGCCGGAGATCGCGATCAACGTCGAGGGCCTCACCAAATCCTTCGATGGCCGCGAGGTCGTCCATGATTTGTCGATGCAGGTGAAGCGGGGGACGATCTACGGCTTCCTCGGTCCCAACGGCTCCGGCAAGACCACGACCATCCGTATGCTCTGCGGCCTGCTGACGCCGGACGCTGGCCACGGCACCTGCCTCGGCTACGACATCCGCACCGAGGCCGACAAGATCAAGCTCCATGTCGGCTACATGACCCAGCGCTTCAGTCTCTATCAGGATCTCTCGGTGCGGGAGAATTTGGAATTTGTCGCGCGCATCTACGGCATCCGAAACCCCGCCGCCGCCGCGCGCGCCGCCATCGAGCGGCTNGGGTTGACGGGACGNGAGGAACAGCTTGCCGGCACCTTGTCCGGTGGCTGGAAGCAGCGGCTTGCGCTCGGCGCCTGCACCTTGCCCAATCCGGAATTGCTTCTGCTCGACGAGCCGACGGCCGGCGTCGATCCCAAGGCGCGCCGCGAGTTCTGGAACGAGATTCACGCGCTCGCCGCCGATGGCCTGACCGTGCTGGTGTCCACCCATTACATGGACGAGGCCGAGCGCTGTCATGAGATCGCCTATATCGCCTATGGACACCTGCTCGTTCACGGCACCGTCGACGAAGTGGTCGCGCGTTCGGGGGTGCTAACCTATACGGTAAGCGGAAAAGGTTTAGCGCGTCTTGCCGCCGCACTCGGCAACAGGCCCGGCATTATGGTCGCGCCTTTCGGCACCAGCCTGCATATCTCAAGTCGTGACAAGACCGCTCTTGCGGCGGCGATCAAGCCTTATCGCAAGGATCCAACGCTCAATTGGGTGGAGTCCGAGCCCTCGCTCGAAGACGTCTTCATTGAGTTGATGGCGCGCGCAAAGGACAATTTCCAATGAGCGCCTTCAATGAATCACTACAACGCGGCTTCTGGCGGCGCGTCGGCGCAATGGTCCTGAAGGAATTCCTGCAACTGCGGCGTGACCGGATCACGCTGGCGACTATGGTGACCGTGCCGCTGATGCAGCTCGTGCTGTTCGGCTATGCCATCAACACCACGCCGCGCGACCTGCCGACGGCGGTGCTGATGCAGGAGACAAGCGATGTCGGCCGCTCGATCCTGGCAGCACTCGAAAACACCAAATACTTTAAGGTCACGCACGTCGCCCGCGATGTTGCTGAACTCGACCATCTGCTTGCCTCAGGCACAGTGCTATTCGGAATCGAAATGCCGGCCGGTTTCGAGCGGGCGGTGCGGCGTGGCGACAGGCCAGCCCTGCTGGTGGCCGCCGATGCGACCGATCCGGTGGCCGCGGGTTCCGCGCTGGGCGCGCTCGGCCAGCTTGTGCAGACTGCGCTCCAGCACGATCGCCTGATCCCCGAGAGCGGCGCGACGCCGTTCGAAATTCGGGCGCATGCCCGCTACAACCCGGCCGGCTCGACCCAGCTCAATATCGTGCCGGGGCTGCTCGGCACCATCCTTACCATGACCATGCTGATCTTCACCGCGCTTTCGGTCACGCGCGAGAGCGAGCGCGGCACCTTGGAAAGCTTGCTGGCGATGCCGATCACGCCGCTTGAGATCATGCTCGGTAAGATCGCGCCCTATGTGCTGATCGGCTTCTTGCAGGCCACGCTGATCCTTGGCGCCGGCGTGCTGCTGTTTGGCGTGCCGGTTGTTGGAGATCTTACCCTGCTTGCATTCCTGACCACGCTGTTCATCGCCGCCAATCTGGCGATCGGCTACACCTTCTCGACCTTGGCGCAGAACCAGCTTCAGGCGGTGCAGATGGCGATGATGTTTTTCTTGCCGAATTTGCTGCTTTCGGGATTCATGTTTCCATTCGCCGGAATGCCGCAGTGGGCGCAATGGGTCAGCGAGGCTCTGCCGCTCACCCACTATGTCCGCATCGTGCGCGCCATCATGCTCAAGGGCTCGACGCTCGCCGATCTTCAAATCGAGGCGCTGGCGCTGGCGGGCTTGACGCTGATGGCGATGTTCATCGCTGTCACCCGCTTCCGCCGCACGCTCGACTAATCAGCCCAGCCGCTCCAGTTATGATGGGTGCTCGCTCAGGACGTCGCAGTGTGAATAGGGAAACCCGCCATCCTCCACTCCGGGAGCCCACCATCCAGTCGGCGAGCGTTTCGCCCCTTCTTTCTGAGCAAAGCAACGGCCTCGAAAGCGAGCACGCACCAAGGACCGCGGCAATAAGCGACCACCTCCTGGTCTTCGGGAAGCTCCGTCAGCCGTTGCTTGAGCTGGGACAAGGGAATGTTGATCGCGCCAGGGAGATGGCTCTCGGCAAACTCGTCTTCGGGCCTGACATCGAGAATGGTCACCAGGCCGTCGTCAATCCGCAATAAAAGCTCCTCGCGGGAGACCGGTTCCAGGCTGTCGCGATCTCGGAAATATCCGCCCACGATGCGCTCGACTTCGGCAACCTGACGCTCGCTCACCTCGCGCAGCGACACCAGAAGCCGGAGCACGCTGTCATCGGCGATGCGGTAGAGTACGCGTCTACCGTCCCGTCGGGCCGTGACGAGACCGACTTTTCGCAGCGCCTGCAAATGCTGGGAGACGCTTGCGAAAGCGATACCCGTGCGCTCCGCAAGCGTTTCGACGCTGCGTTCGCCCTGGGCCAGATGTTCCAGCAGATCGAGCCGATGCTCGCTGCCAAGAGCACGGGCGACCGTCGCGAAAACAGCGAACAACTCTTTCTTTGGATTTTCCCTTGACATCGGCTTATTTCTACATTCAAATAAACAATAGAATTATAGAATGATGATGGCGGCTGTCAACCGACGATATGGAGGCCGGCCGTGCGCACACTCATTATCGTCAACGACCCGCCTTATGGAACCGAGCGGCTCTATAACGCTCTGCGGCTTGTCCTCGCCTTGCGGAAGGCTGACGAAGCGGCCGTTGTGACGATGTTCTTGATGGCAGATGCGGTAAGCGCCGCAAAACGCGGCCAGAAGACCCCGGACGGTTATTACAACACGGAGCGGATGCTCGGGCGGGTGATTGCCGCCGGGGGAACGGTGGCACTCTGCGGCGTCTGCATGGACGCTCGCGGGCTCACAGAAACCGAAATCATCGAGGGCGCACAGCGCAGTTCCATGGATGAACTCGCTTCGATGACGGCCGCCGCCGACAAGGTTCTGGTGTTCTGAACAAAGAGCGAGCCATGATTACCGGGAGCGAGAAGCGCAACGTCCTCATCCTCGCCGCGTGTCAGGCGCTTTTCCAGACCAGCTCGGTACTGGTCATGACCGTAGGCGGGCTTGCCGGGTTGATACTCGCCCCCGACAAGTCGCTGGCAACCCTTCCGATCGCGAGCATGATGGTCGGCACGGCCATTGCGACGATTCCGGCTTCGCTGCTAATGGGGCGGATCGGACGGCGTACCGGCTTCGTGATCGGGGCCCTCCTCGGCGCGCTCGGCGGCGCGCTTGCCGCGCTGGGGCTGATCCTGGGAGGCTTTGTGCTGCTCTGCGCCGGCAATCTACTCGTCGGCGCGTATCAGGGCTTTGCCCAATTCTACCGCTTCGCCGCGGCCGAAACCGCGAGTCCGGCGTTCAAGAGCAAGGCGATCTCCTTCGTCCTCGCCGGCGGCGTGGTGGCCGCCATCGCCGGGCCCCAGTTTGGTACCCTGGCAAAGGACCTCATCAGTTCAGCCGCCTTCGCGGGCTCTTATGCCGTCATCGTCATCCTAAGCCTGACGGCAATCGGCCTTCTCGCATTCATCGACATTCCGGCGGCGGCGGCCGGCAGCGCCGAGGGCGAAGCCAGGCCGTTGGCCATGATCGTGCGCCAGCCGGCATTTCTCGTCGCTCTCGGCGGGGCGGCGGTCGGCTACGGCGTAATGATACTCGCCATGACGGCGGCGCCGCTTGCCATGGTCGCACATCATCATGCGATTTCGGACGCAGCGTTTGTGATCCAGTGGCATGTGCTGGGGATGTTCGTTCCATCCTTCTTTACCGGAATTCTGATCCAGCGCTTCGGCGTGTTGACGATCATGCTCGCTGGCGTCTTATTGCTCTTCGGGCATGTCGCCATCGCGCTCAGTGGCTTCGAATTCTTGCATTTCTTGTCGGCGCTCGTGCTCCTCGGGATGGGATGGAACTTCCTGTATATCGGCGGCACCACGCTCCTGACTGAGACCTATCATCCGAGCGAGAAGGCCAGGGTCCAAGCCGTCAACGACTTCCTGATCTTCGGCGTCGTCGTGATGGCATCATTCTCGTCGGGAGGCCTTCTCCAGCATTTTGACTGGCCAGGGGTCAATATCAGCGCCTTGCCGTTCCTGACGGCTGCTGGCCTCGCTGTTGTCTTGCTCGCGATGCGTCGTCGTCCGAAAGTCTCGGCTATGGAATGACGCCTGCCGACTGAAGCGGTCTACCGCCGGGTCACCAGGCTGAGGCGGCCATAGGCGCCGCTGCGGCGGCTGGAATCCCGTGCGCTTCCTACTGCCGCCGATATTTCGAATTTCTCCGTCTTCAACGCCGTCATGTGCAGGCCGAAGCGGTATTGCCGGTAGTCGCCACTCGCCAGCGCCAGCGCTTCCGGGCCGACATAGGCGCGGTCGAACAGGCGCCAGCCGTAAGCGCCATGCACGGTATAGCTGGTCCCGATCGTTGATATGGATGCGTCGGCGGCGAGCATGGTCGCGCGCGTCGGCTCGTACCAGAGGTCGAAACCACTGCGCAGGCCGGCGTGGCTACCCCGCAGCCCGTTCGACGGATCGTCCGGCAAAAGCCAGTGGTCCTGGGCATCGAGACCGGCAAAGACGGTGACCTCAAGACCAGGGCGCTTGAACCGCCAGCCGGGCATCACGGCTCCGGAAAACTGGCGTCCTATTACCCCGGCGTTGCCGAGCGCACTAGACTGATAGCGGTAAGCGCCGCTTCCGAAGATGAGCTTGAGGGTGAAGCCTTCTTGCTCGAGGCCGCCCGGCGACCACAGCACGCCGCCATGCAGGAAGCCTCCCTCGCGCCAGAGATCGATGCCGGAGAAATAGAGAAAAACTGGTTCCTCTGCGGCGTCCTCCAGCATGTCGGCCGCCGCCGGATCGACCCTACAATACAGAGCTACTGCCGCGAGAAAGGCTGCGGCAATCGACACCGCTCGCATCGAGGCTTCCCCAAAATGCCCCGTTCCGCGCACGGTTTGCACTGGCGCGGCTCTAATGCAGATCGCAGCTTAGGCCAGCTTCCGCGCGAAAGTCGAATCAAGGCGGAAATGGAACGCGGCCCCAAAGGCGTATAGGGATGGCCCCAAAGGCGTATATGGATATAGAATCTATAGTTTGGGGCTGCTCAGGGCTTGGCAATGGAAAATCACGGTCATCAGATTTCTCAACCAATAAATGCAAGCAGGCGGCGCGCCATCGGCTTCCTCAACTGGGCGCATGCCGTCGACCACTACGTCCTGCTGATTTTTCCCACGGTTGTGCTCAGCCTTGAGGCCTTTTATGGCAGGCCCTATGGCGAATTGATCGCGCTCAGCACCCCGTGTTTCGTCGCTTTCGGCGTGTTCTCCCTGCCGGCTGGCTGGCTGGCCGACCGCTGGAGCCGGCGCAACATGATGGCCATTTTCTACGCCGGCTGCGGATTGTCGCTGGTGGCGGCCGCCTTCGCGCCAAATCTCGTGGCGCTCGCCATAGCGCTATTCCTGCTCGGCGTGTGCGCGGCGATCTATCATCCGGTCGGCATGGCGATGCTGATCGAGGCCTCGCAGGCGCGCGGGCGCACCCTGGCATTCAACGGCGTTTGCGGAAATCTCGGCGCGGCGCTGGCCGCCGGCATCACAGCCGCGCTGGTTTCCTGGCTCGGCTGGCGCGGCGCTTTCCTGGTACCTGCTGCCTTGTGCCTGGTCACGGCGCCGCTGTTTCTCTGGTCCGTGCCCGATGACCAGCACCAGGCGGCCAAGCGTGAATCGGCGCCCAGCGTGCGCCTGAGCCCGCGGCTGGCGGTGACATTATTCGGGCTGTTTATTGTCATCGCGCTGACAGCGGGACTGATCTTCAATGCCGTGACGGTCGCGCTGCCCAAGATCGTCGAAGAGCGGCTCGGCCAAGATGTCCCGCTGATCGCAATTGGCNGTCTGGCGACCGCGGTATTCATCTGCGGGGCGGTGGCGCAGCTCGCGGTCGGCCGGCTGGTCGAATGGATCGCGCCGCATCTTCTGCTGATGCTGATCGTGGCGGTCGGACTCGCCGGCATTCTTTGGGCGGCGATGGCGAGCGGCACGTCGCTGATGGTGGCGCTCGCTCTGGTCATGGCCTCGATCTATGGGCAGGTCACGGTCAACGACATGGTGATTGCGCGCTACAGCGCCGACGCCTGGCGCGGCCGGGTCTACGCGGTCCGCTATTTCCTCTTGTTCATCAGCGCCGGCGTAGCGGTGGCGATGATTGCCCGCTTCCACCAGGAAGGCGGCTTCCACCTGGTATTGCTGGTGACTGCAGCCGTCACCTTCATCTTCCTCCTGGCGGCTATTGGGGTCGCCGTGCTGGCGTCGCTCGCGCAGCCGAAGCAAAGCGCGGCGCAGCCAGCGGAATAAGCCGGACAAAATCTTTCAAAACAACGGCGGGATAAGGTGCTCCACAGCAGCACCGGTGCGTTCACGTACCAGTTCAGCGACGCGACGGCGGTGGCAATGGGCCACATCGCGTTCATAACAGAGCAGGCACACGCGGCGACTGGACCGCACAATCGCGGTCAGTTCATCGAGTTCTTCCCGCGCAGGTGACGTTTGCAGATGCGCTTCGAAGATGCGGAATAATTCGTCGAGCTTGCCAGCGCGCGCGGCAAGTCTTCCTTCCTTCGGGGTGCCGAGCGCGCGCAAATGCAGATAGCCAATCCCGTGCTCATCGAGCCCGGCCGCGAGCTGGCGTTTGGAAAAGCCGGGCCGGCGGGATGCCGCCACCGCGCGCACATCGACAAGAATCTCGATGTTTGCCGCCGCAAGCTCGCGCAGCACGGCATCGGATTTGGCTTGCTCATAGCCGACGGTGAAAATCTTCGATTGCCGAGATTTAACCGCGCTCATTTCCATCAGCCTTGCGTCAATGAAAAGGCCCGGAACCTGGTCCGGGCCTTTCCCTAATTCCTGCGGCCGGACTTAGAAATCCATTCCGCCCATGCCGCCCATGCCGCCGCCGGGCATCGCCGGGGCCTTCTTCTGCGGTATCTCCGCGACCATGGCCTCGGTGGTGATCAGGAGGCCCGCGATCGAGGCGGCGTTCTGCAAGGCAGAGCGGACCACCTTGGTCGGGTCGATGATGCCCTTGGTGACCAGGTTGCCGTATTCGTCGTTCTGCGCGTCGTAGCCATAGGAATATTGATCCTTCTCCAGGATCTTGCCGACTACGACGGAACCATCGGCGCCCGCGTTGAGGGCGATCTGGCGCGCCGGCCAGCTCACCGCCTTGCGGACGATCTCGACGCCGGTCTTCTGGTCGTCGTTCGCGACCTTCACCCGCGACAGCGCCTTGCCGGCACGCAGCAGGGCGACACCGCCGCCCGGCAGGATGCCTTCTTCCACCGCGGCGCGGGTCGCATGCATGGCGTCATCGACGCGATCCTTGCGCTCCTTCACCTCGACTTCGGTGGCGCCGCCGACGCGGATCACCGCCACGCCGCCCGCGAGCTTGGCCAGCCGCTCTTGCAGCTTCTCCTTGTCGTAGTCGGAAGTGGTTTCCTCGATCTGCGCCTTGATTTGCGTGATGCGGGCTTCGATCTCGGACTTCTTGCCCGCGCCATTGACGATGGTGGTGTTCTCTTTCTCGATAATCACCTTCTTGGCACGGCCGAGCATCGCTAGCGTGACGTTTTCAAGCTTGATGCCGAGGTCTTCCGAGATCGCCTGGCCGCCGGTGAGGATGGCGATGTCCTGCAACATCGCCTTGCGGCGGTCGCCGAAGCCCGGCGCTTTCACGGCGGCGACTTTCAGGCCGCCGCGCAACTTGTTGACCACGAGGGTCGCCAGCGCTTCGCCTTCCACATCTTCGGCGATGATGACCAGCGGCTTGCCGGTCTGCACCACGGCTTCCAGCAACGGCAGCAGCTCTTGCAGGCCGGACAGCTTTTTCTCGTAGATGAGGACGTAAGGGTCTTCCATCTCTACCCGCATCTTCTCCGCATTGGTGACGAAGTAGGGCGAGATATAGCCGCGGTCGAACTGCATGCCTTCGACCACTTCCAGCTCGGTCTCCAGCGATTTGGCTTCTTCGACGGTGATGACGCCCTCGTTGCCGACCTTCTTCATGGCGTCGGCGAGGAAACGCCCGATCTCCGCGTCGCCGTTGGCCGAAATGGTGCCGACCTGGGCGATCTCTTCGTTGGAGGTGACTTTCTTCGAGTTGGCCTGGAGATCCTTCACGATGGCCTCGACGGCAAGATCGATGCCGCGCTTCAGATCCATGGGATTCATGCCGGCGGCAACCGACTTGGAGCCTTCCTTGACGATGGCCTGGGCCAGCACGGTGGCGGTGGTGGTGCCGTCGCCGGCGAAATCGGAAGATTTCGAGGCCACCTCGCGCACCATCTGCGCGCCCATGTTCTCGAACTTGTCTTCCAGCTCGATCTCCTTGGCGACGGTGACGCCGTCCTTGGTGATGCGTGGGGCGCCGAACGACTTGTCGAGCACCACGTTGCGGCCCTTGGGGCCGAGCGTCACCCTCACCGCGTTGGCGAGGATGTCGACGCCGCGCAGCATCTTGTCGCGCGCGTCGACCGAAAATTTGACTTCCTTGGCAGCCATTTTGATTCACTCCGATTTTTGATCCTCATCCTGAGGAGCCCGCCGAAGCCAGAAGGGCGAAGGCGTGGCGTCTCGAAGGATGAGGCCGATGATTCACATTGCCCTCGTCCTTCGAGACGGCCGCTATGCGGCCTCCTCAGGACGAGGATTGACGTCAGGCGGCCTTCTTCTTGGCCGGGGCTTCGGCGGCGCCGGTCAGCACCCCCATGATGTCGCTCTCCTTCATGATCAGATATTCCGCGCCATCGATCTTGACCTCGGTGCCCGACCATTTGCCGAACAGCACGCGATCGCCGACCTTCACGTCGATCGGGATGAGCTTGCCGCTCTCGTCGCGGCCGCCGGGGCCGACGCTGATGACTTTACCCTGCTGCGGCTTCTCCTTGACGGTGTCGGGGATGATGATCCCGCCGGTGGTGCGTTCCTCGGCGGTGACGCGCTCGACGACAACGCGGTCGTGAAGCGGACGGAATTTCATGCTATCCTCCTAAGTTGTTCAAAGACTTCGGCTTTTGGTGGCTGACGACGCTCAGGAAAGATCCCCGGTTACGCCGTCTAGCGCGAGATAGGGCGCGGTTTATGGTCCGCAAAAGAGCCCGATGAAAAATACTTAGCACTCGTTCCATGTGAGTGCCAAGCCTTTTAAAAAGCGGCGGTTCGGCGGGCGGTTTCAACGGCCCGCCAAATGATCCCGCGGATGGAAAGGGAACCGGTCCCGCCAAGTTCCCGTTTGCATCCCGCCCGCGCAGATGAGGCTGGGCGGCTGATAGCAGCCTCCTTGGATTGCTGCTAATACCTTGAATTTCAACGATTTGTTTACCGTTTCGGCTTGCAATAGCCGGTACGGAAGCCGGAAACTTGTGCCCAGGGACGGAGGGCAGACATGGTTTCGGAGGACTTTCAAAAGCAGGTCAAAGGCTATGGCCTGACGACGGCGCAAATCCTGTACCGGCGGCCCGATCACCGCTGGCTGCTCCAGAGCTATATCTGGCAGGCCTACGACTTATACCAACGGCGAGAACGGATGACTCGTGGGGATTCCCGAATCGCTAAAAGTCTGAATCGATGAGCTCTTCGTTTAATGGGGAGCGAGAACGATGGCGGCGATTGCAGTCACCCGGAGCGATTTGACGGCCATAGAGGTTCGCGCGGCGGCCGGTCGCGAGAAGGACAGCGCGGCGTCACGGCGGATGTTGGCGCTTGCAATGGTTCTCGACGGGGCTGACCGCACGAGCGCAGCCGAGACCTGCGGCATGGATCGCCAAACCTTGCGCGACTGGGTGCATCGTTACAACGCGATGGGCCTCGCGGGTCTGCACAATCGTAAGTCCAGCGGCCGGCCACCTAAACTGACGGCCGCTCAGAAAGCGGTTCTCGTCGAACTCGTCGAGAACGGGCCAGACCCCGCCCGCCACAAGGTCGTGCGCTGGCGCCGCTGCGACCTTGCCGGCGAACTCGAACGGCTTTTCGGCGTGAAACTGCACGAACGCTCCGTTGGCGATCTTCTGGCTTCTCTCGGCTATCGCCGCCTGTCGGTGCGCCCGCAGCATCCACAGGCCGACGAAGCGGCGCAGGAGATATTTAAAAAAACTTTGCCGCGACGCTCGCAGCAAAACTCCCCGATCATGCCAAAGCAAAGCCGCTCGAAATCTGGTTCCAGGACGAGGCGCGCATTGGCCAGCAAGGCACGCTGACCCGTGTCTGGGCCAAACGCGGAACGCGCCCCCGTGCGCCGCGCGACCAGCGCTACGAATGGGCCTACATTTTTGGCGCCGTTTGCCCGCAGCGCCGCACCACCGCAGCCCTCGTCGCGCCGACCGCCAACACCGAAGTCATGTCCATGCATCTCAAAGAAATCGGCGGCAACGTCGCACCGGGCGCGCACGCAGCCCTTGTTCTCGACGGTGCGGGATATCATCGCGCCACCGGCCTCGCCGTGCCCGGCAACATCACACTTGTTCACCAGCCGCCCTATGCACCCGAACTCAATCCCGTCGAAAATGTCTGGGAATATCTGCGCGGCAACAAACTCTCCAACACGATCTATGAAAATTACGACGATATCCTCGAAAAAGCCTGCCAAGCATGGATGTTCTTCGCCAACGACAAGCAGCGGGTTGCTTCAATCACCACACGCCAATGGGCAAAGGTCAATCTTTAGCGCCGTTGGTATTAGAAGCGAAGGTGCTCAAGCCGGGCGTCGCCGAGGAATTCGCGCGCTACGGCATCCAGTGACGCCGCGCGGCGGGCTCTAGAGCACGATCCATTCTGGT
>JGI1356J14229_10002554_pt1 | contig 14418 bp, 12 predicted proteins | sample Subgrocontami58m_FD_14229 | JGI IMG/M metagenome (IMG submission 14229) | reverse complement strand
GAGCAGTTTATCAATCAACACCATTTCAGCAAATGTAGAGGCTGTTTCAGCAAGCGGGAGTGATGAGTGGAAGGTAAAGGTATTGTGACGCGACGCAAGCATGGAGTGGATGGCGTGTCCCAACTCATGAGCGAGGGTCGCCACTTCGCGGCCGGTGCCCTGGTAGTTGACCATCACCCACGGGGTCATCTCTGGTAAAACAGACCAGCAGAACGCGCCGCCGCGTTTGCCCTTGCGAATTTCACTGTCAATACGTTTTTCGTCAAAGACCCGCTTCGCTAATTCAGCCAGCTTGGGGTCGAATCCAGAGAATGCATCCAAAACCATTTTCACAGCTTCGTCAAAGCCATACGTCTTTTTGGATGCGGCCACCGGCGCGTAAATGTCATAGCGACGAAGTTTCCCCGAAGGGACGCCAACATGTTTGGCTTTCATCTTGAAATAGCGCTGGAAGATGCTTACATTCCTGCGCGCCACACTCAGCAGGGTTTCCACCGCTTCATCGGGAATATCATTGCTGAGGTTGCGCGGCGCAATGGAATTTTTGAACTTGCGTAGATTGACGTTCTCGTTATGCCAGTCACGCAGGCGCGTCTGGTACATTTGCCCCAGGATCGTGCCGTCATTGCCAAATACACGGAATTGTTCCTGATAACTCTTCGCGCGAACTTTCGGGTCTGTGCTGTAGCGGTACGAGAACAACTCTGCCGCAGTCATCTCTTTTACTTTACCGTTCACCCTCATTTTGAAAGTGTAATGGTTCGTGATCGAGTCGTACAAATTAACCAGCGCATTGGAGCCGGTCACATTTTTGATGTTGACGATCTTCTCTTCCGCTTCGCTGAGGGTGTGCGGCTTATACAAACGCATGGCTTCAAGATAATAACGATAATTACCGCAGGCATCCATCAGTCGCTTTGCGTTGGCCTCATCCACTTCCTTCCACCACAAACTGAAGAAAAGTGTACGGTTTTCCACCTCCGCCAAAAACTGTAACACACGTGCTTGCAAGGATTGCGCCGCCTGATCCTGCGTATCTGCTGAAAAAGACAAACCCGCAAACGAATACAACTTGTTTGCCACACGCGCAGTCTCTTCACTGGCATGCAGCACAGCCGCAAATTGGTCAGGGGGCATGTCAGGGCTGAGTTTCTCACGCGCGCCTTCGAACGAAGTCACCTGCTCTTCGATCATATCGAATGCGCTTTGCAATTCTGCGCTTTTATAACCTGGGTATAACGAAGCCAGGCTCCATTTCGAAAGTTTATATGCCATGATATTTTCCTCTACAAATAAAAATTTATAAACTGGATCGGACGTGCATGATGTCGCCGTTCTTAATTAAATATTCCTTGCCTTCGAGTCTTAATTTCCCTTTTGCCTTCGCTTCATTCATGGACCCGAGGCTGATGAGGTCGTCGTAGGCCACCACCTCCGCCCGCACAAATCCACGCGCCAGATCAGTGTGGATCTCCCCGGCGGATTCCTGCGCAGTCGCGCCGCGATGCGTGGTCCAGGCGCGTACCTCATCTTCGCCGACCGTGAAGAATATCTGCACTTGCAGGAGGTCATAAGATAAATTGATCATGCGGTTCAGGCTGAGTTCCTTAATTCCATACTCTTCCATAAAAATGGCGGCATCCTGTGCGGAGAGTTGGGCGATTTCCATTTCAAGTTTGCCCATCAAGGCCACGCAGGGATGGTCCAGTTTTGCATCGGGCGCCGGTTGTCCCTCGCCAAGATTAAACACGGTCAGGATGGGTTTGCGGGTCAGCAAGCCGAAACTGGAAAGTTCCTTCTGCTCTTCATGTGTGAATTCCACTGAGCGCAAAGGCTGGTTGTCTGAGAGCGTTTTGTGTAATTTTTCGAATATTTCCGTCTGCCGCGCATTTACGGTTTTATCTGTGCCGCCTTTTTTGCGTTCATCGGCCAGGCGTTCCAATTTACGTTCCACGGCGATCAAATCGTTCAGCAAGAGCTCGGTCAACATGGTCTCCACATCACGAAGTGGATCGATGCTTCCGCTGGGATGCATCACTCTGTCGTTCTCGAAGCAGCGCACCACGAGGATCAACCCTTCCATCTGGTTCAGTTGATTCAACAATTGTCCGGAAAGCCCGCTTTTGGCCGAACCGGTTTCCAGTCCGGCGATATCCGCGTACGTCACTTTCGCGTAGATCGTTTTCTTCGGGTTGAACATGCTGGAGAGTTTGTCCACACGCGGATCAGGGACATCCACGACTGCCTGATGAACTTCGATGCGCCCCGCCGAGGCGTTGGTGGGCGCGTTGCCGCGTGTAAGCGCGTTAAAAATCGTGGTTTTTCCTGATTGGGGTAAGCCGATTATTCCTAGTTTCATCTTGACCTTGTTGTTGGGAGTGGTATACTTCCGTTCGCAAATGAGCCGGAGTGGCGGAATTGGCAGACGCGCACGACTCAAAATCGTGTTCCCTACGGGAATGAGGGTTCGATTCCCTCCTTCGGCACAGCGGATAATGTACCGGAAGCGGTATTATACCTCACGGGTATAAAAACATTTTAAAACATCCTCCAAATTCAGGAGGATGTTTTATTTTTGTATATTCTGCCTGCTTAATCGTTGACAGATATTTTGATGAACGTAAAATGATATTATCAAAGCAACAAATGACCCTGAAAAACGTAAATCCTCCTGGGACGAATCATAGCCCATGTTTTCCGGAGATTGAATAAGATGAGACTTTATCTGCTTTTTGCCGTTATTGATATTATCATCCTGGTGGCCTACCCGATTGTGTATCTGTTTTATAGCCTCCGCAAGTTGATGGGTGTAAAATAGAACGACCTCGCTTTCAAAATACGCGAAGGATAATCCGGGAGGTACATAATGCCCTCATTGAAAGATGTCCTGGCGGTGATTCTGGGTGGAGGGCGCGGCGCGCGCCTCTATCCTCTGACTCAAATGCGCTCGAAGCCAGCCGTGCCGATTGCGGGCAAATACCGCCTGATTGATATTCCCATTAGTAATTGTATTAATTCCGAGATTTATCGCATTGCGATCCTGACGCAGTTCAATTCTGTTTCATTGCATCGCCACATCACCCGTACTTATAACTTTGACGCCTTCCATCAGGGCTGGATTCAGATCTGGGCGGCGGAACAAACCCTCGAAAGCGCAGACTGGTATCAGGGTACAGCGGATGCATTCCGCAAGCAAACCCTCGAGATACAGTCTACGGGAGCGAATTACGTTTTGATTCTGGCGGGTGATCATCTCTATCGCATGGATTACGAGGCCATGGCTGAGTATCACTGGGAGAATAATGCCGACATCACCATCGCGGTGCATCCCGTTTCAAAAGAGGAGGTAACACGTTTTGGTATCTTAAAACGCGAGTCGGATGGCCGCATTACAGACTTTGTGGAAAAACCTAAAGACCCGCGAATCCAAAAGAAATACATCAGCCGGGACGACCCGCATAAACCATTCCTCGCTTCCATGGGGATTTACATGTTCAACACAAAAATACTGATGGATTTGCTGAAGGATTTCCCGCACCATGACGACTTTGGTGGAGATATTATCCCGCAGGCGATCAAATCCAACGCGGTGTATGGGTTTGACTTTAACGGCTATTGGCAGGATATTGGGACGATCCGCTCGTTCTACGAGACCAACCTTGCACTTACCACTCCTGAAACGCCTTTTAATTTTTACGATGCAAAACTTCCCATCTACACCGATACGCGTTTTCTGCCCGGCTCCATTGTGGAAGACAGCAGCCTGAAAAAAGTTTTGATCGCGGAAGGATGCCGCATATTAAAATCCGAGATCGATCATTCCATCATTGGCATTCGCAGCCAGATATCGGCTGGATGCATGATCAAAGACAGTATTGTGATGGGTTCGGATTATTATGAGCCCGACCGCGCAGGCCTGCCGATTGGTATTGGCGCAAACTGTTACATCGAAGGCGCGATCCTCGATAAGAACGTGCGCATTGGAAATAATGTAACCATGCGCCCCTTCCCGCGTAATAAGGATATTGATAATGAGAAGTGGTATGTGCGGGATGGCATTGTTGTCATCCCAAAGGATGCGGAGATATTTTCCGGCACAACCATTGCCCCTTAAGATTCCTGATTCGACCCCAATTATTCACGCGCCTGGCTTACGAGGGTCGAGTTTGAAATTATGCTATACTCGCATTAATTATGAAGTCACCGCGCGAATTTTGGCCGCGCTGGGCTGAGTCCCTGCGCCGATATCAACTTAATGACCTGGCCGCCTCGTTCCTTGAAGCAGGAAACCCCCTTGCTTTGCTAGGGGCGCAGGCGATTTATTTTAGTGCAGGTTTCGTAAAAAGCGATCAGTGGAACGCGCTTGCGGAAACCCTTGAAGAGGAAGCAGAAGCGCGCGCATTTGCATCCTTCTTAATCCAGGAGCAAGTAAGCCAATGACTTCACTGGTAGTTCTTATAATAAGCAGCGCACTTCTGCTTGGAATAACCTTGTGGAAACGAAAGTCTCCTGCCATGCTGCGAGAGATGCCTGCATTCACGCGGTTATACCGCACATTGGGGTTAAGTGTGGAAGACGGAACGCGCTTGCACGTTTCTCTTGGGAGTGGAAGCCTGCTTGATACAAGTGGGGGTTCCGCGCTGGCAGGGCTGGCCATGCTGCGCATCATCGCAGAACGTACATCCGGCAGTGACAAGCCCGTAGTTGCTTCTGCCGGTAACCCGCCTCTTGGACTTTTGATGCAGGATACATTACAAGCCGGTTATCAAGCGGCAGGTGCGGATGAGTTGTATATCCCAACGATGGGCCGCGTAACAGGGCTAACCCCATTTGGTTATGCAGCCGGCGCAATGTACATTTCTAAAAACGAAGATGTCTCTGCAAATATCCTGGTCGGGCATTTTAGCTCCGAAGTTGCCTTGCTTGCCGAAGCCTCAGACCGCGAGAATGAGATCATGATCGGCGCCAGCGACAACCTGACCGGGCAGGCTGTCCTCTTCGCAAGCACACAGGATGCGTTGATTGGCGAAGAACTATTTGCTGCAGGCGCATATCTAAATGCAGGCGATTCACACACTGCCAGCCTGACCGTGCAGGATATTTTGCGCTGGCTGGTGATCGCTGCTTTACTTGTCGGCGCATTCACAAAATTTGCGGGAATCATCTGATGCGCGTATTAACGACAGTCATCGCCATCGCAGCCGGTGCTTTAATATTAGGCGGTTATTTCCTCCCTGCATTGGCAGAGGTTCAAACGCTCTTGTTGAATTGGGCGATCATTCTTGCAGGGGTTGCTGTGCTGGTCGGGATATCTAATTTGATCTCAGTGCATACGGATAAGATCAGCCGCAAAGAAAAGGGAAGTGCCTATAGCGCGCTGCTTATCATCGGGTTGGTGGCCACGCTGTCCTTCGGCATGATCTTGCGCCCGCACCATGCCACCATGAAGATCGTGATGAACGGCATCATCATCCCTGCAGAAGCATCATTGATGGGTGTGTTGACCGTATCCCTGCTTTACGCGGCCATCCGCCTCCTTCGCCGCCGCGCAGATTTGATGGGCATCATCTTTTTGTCCACAGCCGCCTTGCTCCTGTTCGGCTCAGCCACATTGCCCCTTGGAGATATTCCCTTGATCGGCACTTTGCTGCGCCCCTGGGTTACTCAAATACTGGCGCTTGGCGGAGCGCGCGGAATCTTGATCGGCGTTGCGCTTGGCACACTCACAACAGGCTTGCGCGTTTTGTTCGGCGCGGATCGCCCATATGGAGGCAATTAATGTCGGACATGATTAAATGTCCCTCATGCGCAGAGGACAACCTTCCAGATCAGGAGTTCTGCCAATATTGCCAGACCCGTCTTCAGCCATTGACAGACCCTCTGGATGGAGCGGATGCGCCCATCAAACCCGGACAAGCCCCAACCAAGAAAAACACCGCCGAACTTGAACCCATTCTGCCGCAATGGCTAAGAGATGCGCGTGATTCGGCGCGGAAGGATGACCAGCAAGCGACACAGCAAAATTTACAACAACCATCACAACTCAAGCCCGCCTCCTCTGCAAAAGACCTGCTGGCAGGCTTGCAATCTCAAGCCGGAGACGACGAAGAAGATGACATGCCAGACTGGCTTGCCAGTATTACCGGGGTTAATTCAAAACCAATAAAACCTCAAACTGAATCTTTTGCTGTCCGCTGGGTTGAACTGGGCGGCAAGGATGATTTTGCAAAAGATGAGTCTGACGGATCATCTTCTGACTTGGCTGGGTTAAAGTCAACTGAACCACAACCTGATGAAAACAATGAGGTGCGTGATTGGTTTCGCAATTTAGGCAATCCGGAACAGGCGCAGCAACCTGAACAATCAGATTCCATAGATAGTGACTTGCCGGATTGGCTGACTCAGATGGCGACAAAAGAGAATTTGCAACCCGAAGGTACACCCCCGGATGATTCAGCAGATGTTTTGTACGACTTTCCCGAGCCATCCAGTGAGGTGCCGGATTGGCTTCGCGTAATGGGGAGCCAGAATGAAGAACCCAAAAGCGCTGCCCCAGCTGACCATTCAGAATCAGGCGTCGGCGAGCCACCTGCGGGGAAAATATCTGAAGAGGCTGAAAGTCCATCCGATAGCCCAAAACCTAATCAGGATCAATCCTTTGAATGGTTGAAAAGCACAGTGCCTGCAACTTCATCAGGGGAGGAGATCCCTGACTGGTTATCCAATGACGCAGCTGTTCCCCCTACTACGGCTGCAGAGGATGAATCTGCCGAATTGAAGGATGCACAATCAAACAGTATTTCAGATCGGTTAGAAACAGCCGCGTTGCAGTCTCCCTCTTCTCTGACAGTGGTAGAGGATGAACCTGCCATGCTGGAGGATGAACCCTCCGGCGGAATTTCAGAAGAGAAATCCATTGAACCTGCTCAAGATGCGGATACCCAGGGCTGGCTCAATACCTTCCAGGCAGTATCTGCATATCAACCTGAGAATTCTCTTGCACAGGTAGATTTTACGCCCCTCGATTTTGCCGAAGATTTTCAAGCAAGCGATAACATGGATGGTCTCTTTACGGATATACCCGATGAGCTTATAAGCTCATCGGAAGCTCCGCCTTCGTCACTTCCCACCGCAGACACCGACTCAGAGGCAATTGCGCCCGATGATCAGCCTTCGTGGGTACAGTCCATGCGCCCAGTAGATTCTGACATTTCTGAATTATCCTCCAATTTTCCCGCCGATCAAACTGTTGAATCCAGCGGTGTGTTGGCGGGTTTGTCAGGCGTGCTGCCATCAGGGCTGGGCTTTGCGCAGAGGAGCAGGCCTAAAACATATTCAACTAAATTACAGGTCAGTGATGAACAGCAGGCTCAGGCGGCATTGCTGGAGCAGATCCTGGCGGCAGAAACCGCACCTGTTCCAATTGCTTCATTTTCTGTGTTAAGAACTTCACGCAGTTTGCGCTGGTTCCTTGCCTTTATTGTCTTTGTTATGTTAACGATTCCGTTATTTATGCGTACTCAAATGTTTTCGTTGCCAGTGGGCGTTCCGCTGGATGTCAACGGCGCGCTGCAGATCGCTCAAGCCATTCCAGAATCTGCGCCTGTGTTGGTTGCATTTGATTATGAGCCTGCCCGCGTTGGAGAAATGGAAGCCGCAGCCGCGCCCATGTTTGACCAGATGATCCTGTTGCGACATCCGCACTTGACATTTATCTCAACAAACGAAACTGGCGCAATCCTCGCCGAACGCTTCATTTCCGGACCTTTGGCTGTCCACAACTACCAAAGTGGAATCCAGTATTTGAATTTGGGTTACCTGCCCGGCGGACAAATGGGTATCCGCGCTTTTGTGCAAAACCCGCGGATCACTGCTCCCTTTGACATGTCATTTTCTTCTGCATGGGACTCTGTTCCATTGGAAGGGATCAGCTCCCTCTCCCAGTTTGCGGCCTTGATCGTTGTCACCGATGATGCCGAAGCCGCCCGCACATGGATCGAACAGACCGAATCTGCCCGTGGTGCTGTTCCATTCGTGGTCATTTCCAGCGCACAGGCCGCACCGATGATCCAGCCGTATTATGAATCACAGCAAATCAGCGGACTGGTGCCGGGCTTATATGGCGGCGCGCTGTTTGAACAATACAATGCCGCCGGGCGTCCTGGCAGTGCGCGCTCCTATTGGGATGCCTTCAGTCTCGGCATGTTGCTTGCCATGGCCTTGGTGCTTGGCGGCGGTTTATGGAATTTGGCTCTCGGTCTGCGTGAGCGTGTGGCTGCTGGGGAGACACAATAGCATGGTGTTCTCCTCTGACCTGGTTACAGGACTTTTGAGCTTTTTATTCACCATCCTTATCTTCAGTTATTTGATCGGGGATAATCCGCTTTTTCGAATTGCAGTGTATATCTTTGTCGGTGTTTCCTCGGGCTATCTTGCCGCACTAACATGGTGGCAGGTGATTGTGCCGCGTCTCATTTATCCGTTGATGTATGGTTCGGTTCTTGAAAAAGCCTTTACCGCCATCCCGTTGCTTGGAGCGGTATTGATCTTAATGAAAATATCGCCGCGTTTGGCAGGGTTGGCGCGCATTGCAATGGCTTTTTTAGTGGGCGCAGGCGCGGCGGTGATCATCGCCGGAGCGTTGAGCGGGACTCTCCTGCCTCAGATTGCAGCAACCATAAACGCCTTTGACTTGAGCGCCGCCAACGCGCGTAACATCAGCGTTGTCGAGGTGGTTTTTAACGGCGCTTTCATCCTGGCAGGCACAGTATTTACACTTATATATTTTCATTTTGGCGCCAGTCCGAAAGCGGATGGTTCCATACGCCGCCTGGGGTTGATCGAAATCGGCGCCTCGGTTGGGCGCATCTTCATCGGCATTACGCTTGGCACGATCTTTGCAGGTGTATATGCCGCCGCGCTGACAGCGCTGATCGAACGTATTTCATCACTGATAAACTTCATTGGGAATTATTAGTCTCATGCCATCCTCGTGGGTTGACGGGAGTTCTCTGCTTGCAATAGAAGTCGGCGCGGCGAACACGCGCGCGGTGCTGTTCGATGTCATTGAAAGCGAATATCGGTTTGTGGCTTCCGGCTCTGCGCCCACCACGGCCGAAGCGCCTTTTAAAGATGTGGGCGAAGGGGTCCGCAATGCAATTAGAAATTTACAAAAGCTTATTGGGAATACCCTGCTGGATGAATCACGCGGGCTGATTACACCGAGTCAACCCAACGGTTCCGGTGTGGATGCGTTGGTTGTCATCCTTTCTGCGGGACCTGTTATTAAAACAGTCATTGTCGGTTTGGTAAATGATGTGTCACTTGAGAGTGCGCGCCGGCTCGCAGAGTCCACCTATACCCGCATTGTGGATACGATAGGGTTGAATGATCTGCGCAAACCCGATCAACAAATAGACAGCCTCCTGCATTTGCGCCCTGATCTGGTGGTCATCGGTGGCGGCACTGACGGCGGCGCATCCCGTTCCATTCGAAAAGTACTGGAGCGGATCGGACTGGCTTGTTTTCTGCTGCCGGAAGAAAAACGTCCCGACGTATTATTTGCTGGTAATGAAAAAATGGAAGACGAAGTAAAAAACCTGATGGGTTCTCCGGCAACATCCCTGCATTTCAGCCCGAATGTGCGTCCATCGCTTGAAACAGAAGATTTGGATCCCGCAGAGCGCGAACTGGCGCGCATGTTCATCAACATCCGCAAGCGGCAGTTCAAAGGTGTAGATGCGCTGGATTTATGGTCCAACGGGCACATTCTTCCGACCGCCTACGCCACTGGGCGCATGGTGCGCTTCCTTGCAAAAGTTTATGGAGGGGAAAAAGGATTTTTGAGCGTTGATATTGGCTCCTCGGCTGCGATCATTTCTGCAGGCTTCAATCGTAAAACCACATTGAGCGTCTATCCGCAATTTGGCCTGGGCGAGAACCTCTCCCGCATGCAAAACTATACAACACTGGAAGATATTCTACGCTGGTCATCCCTTGATATTTCAGTGAGCGTACTGCGTGATTATCTTTATCAAAAATCACTTTATCCAGCCAGTATTCCAGCCACGAAGGAAGACTTTGCCATCTCCCAGGCGGTTTCAAGACAGGCCTTATACCTTGCGATGCAATTTGCCCGCCGTGACTTTCCGGGAAATGTTGCAACGATCAACCCGACTCTCACTCCGCTCTTTGAATCCATCGTGGCAGGAGGCGGCGCATTGAGCGGGGCTTCGCCCCCCGGCCCCGGCCTGCTCCTGCTGCTGGACTCTATCCAGCCTGTGGGTGTCACTACCATCATGCTCGATCAAAACAGCCTGCTTCCATTGCTGGGAGCGGCAGTCTCACAGAACAATATCCTGCCTGTGCAGGTGTATAAGTCTGGCGCCTTCCTTGGCGTGGGCACGGTGATTTCCCCCGTTGTTGCCGTCAGTTATGGCACGGTTATTCTGCGGGCAAAATTAAATTATGAGAACGGCGCCGAAGCGCAGGTGGACTTGAAATACGGAAGCATCGAGACCCTGCCGTTATCCAGCGGGGAAGTGGGAAAATTGAGCATTCAGGGGTTGCGCGGTGCAGATATCGGCTTTGGACCCAACCGCAGCCTTACCATCCCGGTTAGCGGAGGGGTCTTAGGCGTGGTATTCGATGGACGCGGACGTCCCCTCGATCTTCCATCTGATTCTGTGCGACGGCGTGAGCTCATCCAAAAATGGAATTGGGCCCTCGGAGGCGAATAGAAGATGCAAGCGCCGGTCATTCATGTTAATGGTCTGACTTCCATTGTGCGGGAACGATTGTTACCTGTCCCAGGCACAGTGCTTGCACGCCTTAATCAAAAAGTCAGCCCGCTGGACGTGATCGCTCAAACAAGTTGGGCGCGCGAACACCTGCTTCTGGATGTGACACGCCTCATGCGGGTGAATTCCAATGTTGCGGACCGACTTATCACATGCAATGTCGGTGATCGGATTGCCGCAGGCGCAGTGATCGCTGCCGGCAAGGGGCTATTCTCGCGCAGAGTTCGCGCGCCGCGGGATGGACGCGTGGTCGCCGTGGGTGGGGGCAAGGTTCTCATGGAAGTTGGTGTGACAAAAGTGGAGTTGAGGGCAGGCATCCCCGGTACGGTCGTGCAGGTCCTGCCAAATCGTGGGGTGGTGGTCCAAACTGCCGGGGCGCTGATTCAAGGCGTATGGGGCAATGGCCGAATTGCCTCAGGAACGTTGGTGAACCTGGCCGAAAAGCCGGATGGAATCCTTACGGCCAGGCGGCTGGATGTGAGCCTGCGTGGTTCCATTATTCTGGCTGGTAGTGTCAATGACGTGGAGACTTTGCAAGCTGCCGCTGGTTTACCTGTGCGCGGGCTTATATTGTCAAGTATTTTGCCTTCTCTTATCCAGAAAGCGACGGAAATGCGTTATCCCATCCTGGTGACCGATGGATTTGGCTCCCTGCCAATGAACTCTGTGGCATATAAATTACTAAGCACGAACGTCAGGCGTGACGTAACCGTGAACGCGGAGATCCATGACCGTTATAGCGGCGCAAGACCCGAAGTGATCATCCCGCTTCCCATTTTGGAAATTCCGCTTATTCCACGTGAGGTTGAAACCTTTGCGCCCGGTTTGCAGGTGCGAATGCGACTCGCGCCTGCTCTGGGAATGACCGGTTCGATCGTGGCCCTCAAATCCGGCTTAACCAGGCTGCCGAGTGGTTTGCAAGCGCCTGCCGCTGAAGTAAAATTGGAAAACGGTGAGACGGTTATTGTCCCCCTCGTAAACCTTGAATTTATGGGATAATATCGAAGTTATTGCGAAGATCATTGATATCAGTTTGGCGATGACAAAATAATCAGGAGAGTGCTCCATGTCTTTCGATGAAAACAATTACGATAATTTTGACGAAGCTCAACTTCCGGAAGAATCAAACAACAACCGTACCTTTCTGGTTGCTGTGGCTATTCTGGGCGGGATCATATTGCTCTCGGTCGCCTGCCTCGTGGGATTTTATCTATTTGGTCCAAGCGGCAACACTGCTGCCCAACAGGCAGAGGCTGCCAATGCCACCCTGACAGCTCAGGCTGCCAATAACTTTATCAGCAATGCATTGACGGCTACTTTCCAGGCGTCCATTTTGCCCACAACCACAATCACTCCTGAGCCGACGTCAGTGGTAAACCTGGCCACCGCCACGCTCGACCCTGGCCTTACTCCAGATGGCACAGCCGCTGCGGCGACTGCCACTGTCGGCGCGGCCTTGACCCAGGCCGCAATTGCTCAACTCACGATTGTTCCAACCACAACCGCGCTGCCCAATACCGGCTTTTTGGATGACTACGGTGTGTCCGGGCTTGTTACGCTGGCTTTGGCCTTTGTGATCGTGATCCTGCTGGCGCGCAGATTACGAATCGCGCCGGTGAAGAAGCCATAATCACCGATCCAAATTAAATCTGATGGGACAGCAGAAATGCTGCCCCATTTTTACTTTCGCTAGGCCACGCTCTCTGCCACCGTTTTTCCATATGCCAGCAATGATTTAACCATATCCTGTGTGCGTCCTTCCGCATACACGCGCAGGACGGGTTCCGTTCCTGATGGGCGGATCAGCAGCCATGAATCATCCGCCATAATGTACTTCACCCCATCGCGTTGACTGATCTCCTGCACCTTTTGCCCGCCGATTTCGGCAGGCGCTTTTTGGGTAAGAAACTCAGTCATTTCCGCTTTGGCAACCGGGCGGCTCAGGCGCAGATCCACGCGCTCATAAAGGGCCGGGCCAACATCCGCAAGCAGGTCAGCCACCAGTTCAGTGAGAGTTTTCTTCGACTCAGCGATCATCTCAACCAGCAGCAAGCCCATGATAGGACCATCCCCTTCGGGAATATGTCCCTTGAATGAAATGCCGCCTGATTCTTCGCCGCCGATCAAAACATCCTCCTTCATCATGTAGTCAGCAATGTAATTAAAACCGACGGGTGTTTCATATAATTTCAAGTCATAGCGTTTTGCAAGCCGGTCGATCATGCGGGTCGTGGATACCGTCCGTACCACTGCGCCGCTCATGCCGCGTTTTTCAACCAGATACTTCAGGGAAAGAGCCATGATTTTGTGCGGATCAACAAAATTGGCACGCTCATCCATCGCGCCAATGCGGTCTGCATCGCCGTCGGTCACCACACCGAAATTTCCGAAACCGGAACTAACTGCACTCGCGAGGGGACCAAGATATTTTGCGATGGGTTCGGGATGCACACCGCCAAAACCGGGATTCATATCACCGCGGATCTCCGTAATCTCACACGCGGTTCCTTGCAAAAAGGATTTGATCACGCCGCGTCCCGAACCATACATTGCGTCCACGACAAAGCGCTGCGGGTTATCTGCAATAATATCCGTATTGATCAATTTTCGCAGGTGGTCGAAATAAGCAGGCAGCGGATTGAACTTTTTGATCAGCCCTGCTTCCCGCGCTTTATTAAAATCCATCAAGTTGGGCCCGCGCGCCTGTTCTTCATTGTCATTGATATACACTTCCACGCGGCGGCATTGTTCGGAGAGAGCCGAGCCGCCAAACGCGCCCTTCAATTTCACGCCGTTATAACGCGGTGCGTTATGCGAAGCCGTGATCATCACGCCAGCAATGGCGTGATTGTCCTTGACGGCGTAGGAGATGGCAGGGGTCGGCGAATCGGATTGTGCCAGCAAAACCGTGAATCCGTTTGCCGCAAGCACACGCGCCACCTCTCCCGCAAAACGATCTGAGAGAAAACGGGTGTCGTACCCAACAACGATCTTCTTGGAGTCCGCGCCTGGGGATTTATCCCAATGATCCGAAGCCACTGCATCTGCGATGGCTTGCGAGACCATGCGCAGGTTGTCGAATGTAAAACTGTCCGAGATGACGGCGCGCCAGCCGTCTGTGCCGAAGTGAATGGGCATTTATTTTTCTCCATGAGGGAGGCGAAAATATTCTCCCTGATTTTTTAGCGTGAATTATGGGGCAGGTGTAACGCCGAAAGCCGGTGTGGATGAGGCTTCGAAATTGGGTGCGGGCGTTGCATAAGCTATGACAGATTCCAACAGCCAGCCTTCGATCCTCTGCCCGTTGAGCGTGGCATACACATGGATCCAAGTCACTCCATTTACTTCCTGGATTTCCGAATAGGTTTCCACGATGGTGCCATTGAGCAGGGTCAATATAAATATTCCATCGGCTGTTTGTCTTAAGTTTGCGCCGCCGCCTTCGCTTGCAGATATCATTCCATAAATTGGAGTCGCTTGGAGGGTAAGGGTCACAGTCGCTGTTTCAGCAGGCGGCAGGGTCACATTCAGTGTCAGCGGAACAGGGCTGGGTGTTTCTACTGTCGGGCTGCGCGCAGCGGGAATGCTCGAAGGGCGGGGACTGATTGATGTCGGCGGC
>JGI1356J14229_10002552_pt1 | contig 14436 bp, 15 predicted proteins | sample Subgrocontami58m_FD_14229 | JGI IMG/M metagenome (IMG submission 14229) | reverse complement strand
CTTTTCACCTGCTCTTTCACGGCGGGTCGAGGGTCGAAGGCTTCGACTCTAGCTCCGAGCCGCTTTGCTGTTGCGATGGCTTGCAATCCGGCAACTCCCGCGCCGAGAATGAGCACTGTTGCAGGGGCGACGGTTCCTGCCGCGGTCATCAGCAACGGAAACATTTTGTCAAGCCTCTCCGCTCCGAGCAGCACGGCTTTGTACCCTGCAATCGTTGCCATCGAACTGAGCGCATCCATTGTTTGCGCTCGCGTTATGCGGGGGACATACTCCATCGAGAAGCCAGTCACTTTTCGCTGCACAAATGTTTGAACGATAGCTCGATTTGAAGCCGGCGCAAGATATCCGATAAAACTGCTCCCCTCTTTCAGCATCCCCGCTTCGTCGCTTGTCGGCGGTTGGACTTTCAGAATGATGTCCGCCTCAGCATAGAGCGACGTTGCATCGTTCGCAATTCGTGCACCTGCAGCGGTGTACTGATCGTCACTGTGGGAAGCCTCAACTCCGGCACCGCTCTGGACTACGATGTCATGGTTATCGCGCTTGAGAGCGCTGACAAGTTGCGGTATAAGAGCAACGCGTGTTTCGCCGTTCAGAGTTTCTTTGGGAACTCCGATGATCATTGATGCATTTCCTTTCGGTAAGTAATGAGCGGAAGGAGAAAAAACACACTTAGATAGTACAAAATTGATTTGTGAACTACAATTCTCTATTTTTGGAGAGAGACAATCAAAAAGGAGTTTCCTATGCCGTTAGAGTCAATCAACCCCACGACCAACGAAATCATTCAAACATACCAGGAGCATTCCGACAACGAAATTGAACAAAGCCTTGTTGCGGCAGACCAAGCGTTCAGTCGCTGGCGTCGCGTGAGTTTTGCTGAGCGTGCCAAGCATCTGAAAGCTGTCGCGGAAATTCTTCGCAAGAGAAAGGAAGACTATGGTAAGCTGATGGCAGTCGAAATGGGAAAACCGTTTGCACAGGGCGTTGCCGAATCTGAGAAGTGCGCTTGGGTATGCGACTATTACGCGGAGAATGCCGCGCACTTTCTTTCTCCCGAAACAATTCCGAGTGACGCATCCAAAAGCTTTATTACGTTTCAGCCGCTTGGAATTCTCCTCGCGATCATGCCGTGGAATTTTCCTTTCTGGCAAGTGTTCCGTGCAGCGGCCCCGGCGTTGATGGCGGGGAATGCTGTCGTGTTGAAGCACGCATCAAATGTTTCCGGCTGCGCATTGGAGATTGAAGGAGTGTTTCGTGATGCCGGATTGCCGGATGGATTGTTCACGACATTTCTTCTTAAATCAAATCGAGTGAATCAGCTCATCGAACATCCGTTCGTGAAAGCTGTGACGATCACGGGAAGTACAGCCGCAGGGAAAGCCGTTGCAGCCAAAGCGGGAGAAATGCTGAAGAAGTCCGTGTTAGAACTCGGCGGCAGCGATGCGTACGTGATTCTTGAAAATGCAAATCTTGAGGAAGCTGTGAACACGTGCGTAACTTCGCGGCTCATCAACAACGGACAGAGTTGCATAGCGGCGAAGCGTTTCATTGTTGTCGAGCCCTTGAAGGAAAAGTTTGAGGAAATGTTTGTCGAGAAGATGAAAGCGCAAAACATCGGCGACCCGCTTGATGTTGGGGTGAATGTTGGACCGATGGCGCGCCATGATTTGCGCGATGAATTGCATCGGCAAGTACGGCGAAGTATTGAGCGAGGAGCGAAGCTCTTGTGTGGCGGAGAGATCCCCAAAGACAAAGGCGCATTCTATCCGCCAACAGTCCTGACCGATGTGAAGAAGGGGATGCCCGCGTACGATGAAGAGTTGTTCGGACCCGTTGCCGCAATCATCGGCGCAAAAGATGAAGCAGATGCAATTCGCATTGCGAACGATTCCGTGTTCGGGCTTGGTGCAGCTGTATTCACTATAGATGTAAAAAGAGGAGAGAGAATTGCGGCGGAGGAATTGGAAGCAGGCTCGTGTTTCGTGAATGCGTTTGTGAAGTCTGACCCGCGTTTGCCCTTTGGCGGCATCAAACAGTCCGGCTACGGGCGGGAACTTGCGATGTTTGGTATTCGCGAGTTTGTGAATGTGAAGACGGTGTGGGTGAAGTAAGAAAAAAGGTTGAGAATTGGTGTGTGAAAATCCAAAGTTCAACTTGAGATTTTCACAACTGTTTTTGTAGGTCGGAGTGGCACTCCGACTCAAGAGAATCTATCATGAACCCCATTCGAATAGTCATTGATACGAACGTGATTGTTGCCGCCGTCCGTTCGCAACGCGGAGCCTCGAACAAATTGTACAACCTTCTCGGTCGAAGGGATTTCGAAGCCAACATTTCGGTGCCGCTTGTGATGGAATACGAAGCCGTACTTAAACGCCTTGCGGACGAGTTGAACCGAACGGTCGAAGAAATTGACATCATCCTCACTCGCATTTGCAAATTCGGAATCGAGAGAAGAATTTTCTTCCTGTGGCGGCCGATGCTCCGTGATGNAAAAGATGAAATGGTCTTGGAGTTAGCCGTTGAATCTCAAAGTCAGTATATTGTTACGTACAACAAAGCCGATTTCGCTGGAGCGGAGCGATTTGGAGTCCGAGCAATAACTCCAAAAGAATTCCTTCAATTGATAGGAGAAATACCATGAGCATAAACATCGAACTCCCCGATTCACTGCATAAAGCGGTAAAGGAACTTGCAGATAAAGACAAAGTCTCCGTAAGCCAGTTCATCTCAATTGCCGTTGCCGAAAAAATCTCAGCGTTTATGACAGAAGATTACATCAAAGAGAAGGCAAAACGTTACGACCAGGAAAAGTTTGAGGAAGTGATGAGCAGAATTCCCGACGTTGAGCCGCAAGATTACGACAAGCTGTGAGACTGTATGTCGGAGTGCTTGCCCGCTCGACGAGTCGTTGACCGAAGGAGTGGTACTCCGACCTAAAGTGTTAGCGCGCGCTACTGAGTCTCACAAAACCCCATCTTGCCCTTTAGCGGCATCAAACAGTCCGGCTACGGGCGGGAACTTGCGATGTTTGGTATTCGAGAGTTTGTGAATGTGAAGACGGTGTGGGTAAAGTGAGGTGGAGAACCCCAAAAATGTCTGCGTCGAATCTTCAGCTAGCGCAGAAGGGATAGCCGCATGTTTTTTTTGAGGGCTTAGAAGCACACACTTCAAATATACGACAAGGGTTGATATAAGCACTACTGTTTGATTACCGAACAAACCCCTCAAGAAAGTAATTGCCTGCAGTTTTGCTTTCGTCACGAAGCTGTATCGGTCGAGGTTTGCATTCGTTTCACTATTGAGTTTGAACTCTTAAGTTGTCAATTGCTGTCACAAGCTTGTTCTTATCAATGTCCTGAAAAAATTCAAGTGGAACTTTTTCAAGCAAGGCAATCATCTCATCAATTCTGTCAGAAGTAGTAAACTTAAACAGTTCGTTTGAAAGTTCTCTGTCGTGCATTGTCGGCTCTTGCTCATTTTGAATTTCGTAATAACGAGCTATTAATTTGATAAGACAAGGAATTAAATAGGCGTATGTTTCTTGCCGTTTGTTGCGTAATAAATTTAATATTTTTTGAAATGTCCAAAGTCCGCCGATTTCAGAAAGAATAAATGATGCCGCATTTGATTGGTCAATGTTCCCTGATTGCAGCGTATCCCAAAGTGTATTGAAATAAGGCCCTTCAAGAGTTTTTATCGTATGCCGAAGAACAGAGCAAGAACCAACTTTCTTATTCTCCAAATAATAGTGTCGCATCGTCAGGGCTTTTGTAATTCTTTCGTCTTTGAAGTGTGTAGCTCTCTGAAGCAATTTGCTTCCATACCAAAATTCCTTGAAAGGAACATTTTCAATTTCTGTTACTAAGTTTTCAATTTCTTTTTCGTCCAATTTGATGTCCTCAGTAGGTTTTTCCGAATTCGGTTTGTTGTTTTTAAAGAAGTCAAACAGTCCCACAATTGCTATAATGTTTGATATTAGCACTGCCGCCAGGAAATTGCAAGCAACAGCGCTATTCGTTCGATGCCCTGCTTAATTCCACTGAATCCGTTTTCCCGTTCTCAAAATCTCTTCCACGAACGGATTGTCCGGCGTGAAGTCTTCGGTTTTGAAGGGATGGATTTGCAAGTCCACAGAACTCTTCGCCATATACTTGATAAGCCGCTTCACATTGTCGAATCTGTCGCCCAGGAAATCATCCGAAACAACAGCGATGTCTATGTCGCTGTACTCGTGGGCATTCCCTTGAGCGTATGAGCCGAAGAGATAGACTTCGCGCACGCGAATTTCGGCGGCGGCGAGATTGACAAATTTCTTTATTGTTTCGACGAGAGCTTGTTCAGAATACATTGTTGAAATTCCTCCATTCTTTTCAGGTAAGGCTCCACAAACTGCGGCGTGCATTTCTTGTAGAACTCATATTTGAAATCATCATAGCGAGCTTCAGTTTGGAATTCGTTCACTTCGCCGAGAAATTGTATTTCGTCATCGCTGAGTTGATGTTTCGCTCCTTCTGCCAGTCGCAGGAGGTTGTGAATTCTTGGCGGCGCGTTCGATTCATTATTTTTGACCCAGAGCCCTTTGAGAATCTTTTCAACAGCCAAGTGAGCGACAAATAATGACCAATCAAGATGCTTCGAGCGAAACATGCTCTTCGCAGTTTCAAGATCGCGCTGAGACCGACTCGTCCAGTATTGTATGTGTTCTTCCTTCGTCATGCTGACGTAATCTAACGATTGCCATCCTGAGATTCAAAAACAAAAGGGTATTCTCCACCGTGACAATACCCTTTCATTCTTGCTTTTTCAATGCCTCTTTGTCGGCGCGTAAATATGCGTTGCATCGCCATAGAACGCATGCGCCGCTTCCATGATTGTCTCGGAAAGCGTCGGATGAGCGTGAACAGTTTCAGCAAGGTCCCTAACGCTCGCCCCCATTTCAATTGCAAGCGCACCTTCGGCAATCAATTCACCGGCATTTGCGCCAACCATGCCGACACCAAGCAAGCGCTCTGTTTCAGGCTCAATGACAAGCTTTGTCATGCCATCCGTTCTGTCAAAGGTCAACGCGCGACCTGATGCCGCCCACGGAAATTTCGCAACCTCGACTTTGATGCCGCGTTCTTTCGCTTCTCCCTCCATCAATCCAGCCCACGCCACTTCGGGATCGGTGAATACAACTGCGGGGACGATGATTTCTTTCTTGGTTACATTCTCTCCGAGAATCGCATCCACCGCGATGCGCGCTTCCTTCGATGCTTTGTGTGCGAGCAACACACCGCCTGCAATGTCGCCGATTGCATAAATCATCGAGTCGCCGGTCTGCAGCTTATCGTTGACTTGAATAAAACCCTTCTCATCTTTCTGAACCTTCGTGTTCTCCAGTCCGAGGTCGTTGCTGTTCGGCGTGCGTCCGACGGAAACAAGCACACGGTCGTACAACTCCTCTACTTGTTTGCCGTTGTGCTCCATCGTAACCTTAATCTGCTTCTTGTAGGTTGCCATCTTCAGCACTTTTGCTTTGAGGCGGATTTCTTTGAATGCTTTCTCTGCTTTTTTCACAACGGGACGAATGAGGTCAGGATCGGCGCCAGCGAGAATTGTGTCGAGCGCTTCGACAAGCACAATGCTGCTGCCGAGCGTCGCGTACACTGTGCCAAGCTCCATGCCGATGTAGCCGGCGCCAACAACGAGCAGGTTCTTCGGTACTTCTTCCACTTCAAGCGCTTCGGTCGAGCTCATGATGCGTTTGTTGCCAAGATCGAACGCGGGAGGCATTGCAGCACGTGAGCCGGTGGCAATAATAGCTTTGTCGTACATTACGAACTTCTGTCCTTGTTTCGTCTCGACGCGGAGAGTTTTTGAGTCCTCAAAGTAGCCGCGTCCGTACATCACTTCAACACCGCGGCTCTTTGCCAGTGTTGCAACGCCGCCCGCAAGCTTTCCCGTAATTGAGTTCTTCCATGCCCGCATCTTGTTCAAGTCAAGCTTTGCCTTGCCGAACGTGATGCCGCGGAAATCCGATTCCTGAGCCTCGTGTATCAGTTTTGCTGCATAAAGGTATGCTTTCGATGGAATGCAACCGACGTTCAAACACACTCCGCCGAGCACGTCATCTTTTTCTACCATGATGACTTTCTTGCCGCGGTCCGCCGCGTAAAATGCCGCCGCGTAGCCGCCCGGACCTGAGCCGATAACAACTAGGTCTGTCTTAATTGATTTCATTTCTTTCCTTTCATCTTAAATTCTGAGGGAGCGGAGCGACCGAAAAATCTCACCATTCCTTGTCGAGATTCTTCGCCACTGAGAAGCGTGGCTCAGAATGACGAGTTAGATCCTTAGGTCCGATATTTTGAAATTCTGTAACGCACCAACCAAGTCCGTAATAAACCGCGCCGCATTCCCTCCATCAATTACACGATGATCGTATGAAAGTGCCAGCGGAACCATCATGCGTTGCTGAATCTTCTGGTTCTTCACGACTGCCTGCAGCGAGCCACGGCCAATGCCGAGGATTGCAACTTCCGGCTTGTTGATGATAGGCGTGAAGTGTGCGCCGCCGATGCCGCCTTGATTCGAAATCGTGAACGTGCCCCCTTGCATTTCTTCGAGACTCACTTTGCGCTGGCGAGTTCGTTCTGCCATTTCTTGCAGTTCAATCGAAAGCTGAAGGAAGCTCCTCTTATCAACCTCTCGAATGACAGGAACAATCAATCCCTGCTCAGTGTCAATAGCAATGCCGAGGTTGTAATAATTCTTGTAGACGATTTCTTCCGTTGCCTCATCCATGCTTGCATTGAACATCGGATGTTTCTTCAGCGTTTCAACAACCGCCTTCATGATGAACGGCGTGAGTGTGAGATGCCCGCCTTTCTTTTCGTACGCCTTCACAAACTTTTTCCGCATCTCAAAAATATCGGTGACATCAACGTTATCAAACTGCGTAATGTGCGGAATCGTCGTCCACGACTCCACCATCTTGTGACTGATGGTTTTGCGGAGCGTTGTCATCTTTTTCTTTTCGACTTTGCCCCATTTGGAGAAATCAATACTGACAGGCGCAAGCTTTGCCGCTGGTGTCGCCGCTTGCGCACCGAGCGATTGCAAGCGTTGAATGTACGCTCGCACGTCGGACATAAGGATGCGTCCGCCGTTGCCGCTTCCGCGAACTTTCGTGAGGTCAAGTCCCATCTCTCTCGCGATCTTACGAAGCGATGGCGAAGCAGGAGGAGGAAAGCCACTTGCAGGTTTTGTCGGTTCTTCCATCGTCACAGGCATCATTGCAGGGACAGATTCTTCTGCGACCGCTATGGGTTCTTTCTCTTCTTCAATCTCCGGCTCGTGCGCGCTTGTACCCGGTGCCGACGCTGCCGCGGCTCCGCTTTCCGCAACGGAGAAGATAAGCGTGCCGACTTTTATTTCGTCTCCATCCTTCACATAAATTTTGGAAATCGTTCCAGCAACCGGCGTCGGGATTGACGCAACCGCTTTCTCGCTTTCGAGTTCGAGAATGGATTGGTCTTTCTTGACGGTATCGCCTTCTTTCACAAATATCGTCGAGACGGTTCCGCTATCGGCGCCTTCGCCAAGACGGGGAAGTCTGACATCCATTGAGTTTCCTCCTATCCTAAATTCTGAGGGAGCGCAGCGACCGAAGAATCTCACGGTATGAGGCTGGCAGACTGCGTACTTATGCAATAATGTTTTGTAGAGCTTCGGAAGAATCTCGCGTCGAGACCCTTCGCTCCGCTCAGGGTTGAATGGGTTGAGCGTGTTACACCAAAATCGGAAACGGCTTCTCAGAATCAACACCAAGTTCCTTCATCGCCTTTTCCACAACTTTCTTCGTCACCAATCCTTTTTGAGAAAGCTGATACAGCGTTGCAATGACAATCGACTCAGCATCAATTTCAAAGAAGCGTCGTAGGTTTTTTCGTGTATCACTCCTGCCGAAGCCATCAGTGCCGAGTGTCATCAATCCGCCGGGAACCCACGGCGCAATCTGGTCGGCGACAATTCTCATGTAATCGGAAGCAGCAACGAAGACGCCGTGTTCTTTTTCAAGGACGTGCTCGAGATACGATTTTTTCGGCGGCGCAGTCGGGTGAAGCATGTTCCAACGCTTTGCATTCAACGCTTCGTTACGCAGACGCTTATAGCTCGTCGCGCTCCACACATCGGCAGAGACACCAAACTTCTCCGCAAGAATTTCCTGTGCACGCAACGCCTCTTTCATAATCGGTCCGCTGCCGAAGATGTGCGCCTTCGCTTTCAACTTCGATTCGCCATGCTTGAATTTATACAAGCCGTTCAGAATTCCCTGCTCAACACCGAGCGGCATCGGGGGCATTGCATAATTTTCGTTATACAGCGTAATGTAGTACCAGACTTTTTCATTCTCGCCGTACATGCGTCGCAAACCATCCCACACAATCACGGCAATCTCATACGCGAACGCAGGATCATACGCGAGCAGGTTCGGCACCGCGCTCGCCATCAGATGACTGTGCCCGTCTTCGTGTTGCAAGCCTTCGCCGTTCAGCGTCGTGCGTCCGGCAGTCGCGCCGCACAAAAATCCTTTCGCCATCATATCGCCCGCCGCCCACACCTGGTCGCCGACGCGCTGGAAGCCAAACATAGAATAGTAAACGTAAAACGGAATCATGTTCACGCCATGCGTCGCGTACGACGTTGCCGCTGCGATGAACGACGCCATTGATCCGGCTTCCGTAATTCCTTCTTCAAGAATCTGTCCGTCCGTCGTCTCGTGATAATACAGAAGCGTCTGGCGGTCGACAGGTTCGTAGAGCTGACCTTTTGGCGAGTAGATACCAACTTCTCTGAAGAGCGGGTCCATACCGAATGTGCGTGCCTCATCCGGAATAATCGGAACAACATGCTTGCCGAATTTTTTGTGGCGAAGCAATGAGCCAAGCATGCGAACAAATGCCATCGTCGTGGAAACTTCAAACCGCTCCGAGCCTTTCAAGAATTCTCCAAAGTCCGCAAGCGATGGAACTTCAAGCGGCGGCGCATTTTCTGTTCGCGCAGGAATGAATCCCCCAAGCGCTTTCCTTCGCGCAAGAAGATATTTCGTCTCAGGAGAATCTTCCGCCGGACGGTAGAACGGCGTCTCGACAACTTCCTCATCGCTGATGGGAATTTCAAATCGCTGGCGGAATTCGCGAAGCTCTTTCTCATTCAGCTTCTTCTGCTGGTGCGTAACGTTGCGCCCCTCGCCACCTTCGCCAAGACCGTAGCCCTTCACCGTCTTCGCGAGAATCACCGTCGGCTGCCCCTTGTGGTTCATCGCCGCATGGTACGCCGCGTACACTTTTTGCGGATCGTGTCCCCCCCGCTTCATCTTCGCTATCTGCGCGTCGGAAAGATTGTTCACCAACTCCAACAACTCCGGATACTTCGCAAAGAAATGTTTACGCGTATAACTTCCCGGCTCCACAGTGTACTTTTGAAACTCGCCGTCCACAATTTCTTCCGCACGCTTCACAATCAAACCATTCTTATCCGCTTTGAACAGCGGGTCCCAATCCGTACCCCAAATCACTTTAATAACATTCCATCCCGCGCCGCGGAACGCCGCTTCCAGCTCCTGAATAATTTTTCCGTTGCCGCGCACCGGACCGTCGAGTCGTTGCAGGTTACAGTTGATAACCCACGTTAAATTATCCAAACCCTCGCGCGACGCAAGCGTCAACGCACCCAAGCTTTCCGGCTCATCCATTTCGCCGTCACCCAAAAATACCCACACATGCGGCTCTTCACCTTTGATGAAGCCGCGTGATTTCAAATACCGATTGAACCGCGCCTGGTAGATAGAATTGATGGGACCAAGCCCCATCGAGACAGTCGGAAACTGCCAGAACTCCGGCATCAAATACGGATGGGGGTACGAAGAAATACCGCCGCCTTCTCCGCCTGAAGCGGATTCGGCGAGGTCTTGCCTAAAGTTGTGGAGATGCTGTGCGTCGAGCCGTCGCTCAAGAAATGCGCGGGCATACACTCCCGGAGATGCATGCCCCTGAACAAACACCATGTCGGCAGGTCTATCGCCATCGCCGCCGCGGAAGAAATGATTGAAGCCGACTTCATAGAGAGTTGCGCTCGAAGCGTACGTCGAAATGTGTCCACCCAACCCGCTGTGCAAACGGTTCGCCTTCACCACCATCGCCATCGCGTTCCACCGGATGTAACTCTTGATGCGGCGCTCCAGTTCTCGGTCGCCCGGATACGGCGGCTCGTCTTCGGGCGCAATCGTATTCATATACGGCGTGCTCACCGTGCTCGGCATCCGCACACCCGCGTCGCGCAAGCGGTCAATCAACCGGTTCAGCACCGCCGGTGCCTGTTCCGATTGTTTATTCTTTAGCATATATTCTATGAAGAACTCCAGCGAATCCAGCATGCGCTGGGTTTCGCCGCCATTTGTAGCGGTACTTGAAACTTTCTCTTCCGTTTCCACGTGCCCACTCTCTAAAAGTAAAAAGAACAGTGTATTCAATATAATTAATAACCCAATCAGATTCATTCCAACGAAACGTGCGATACCTCGACAAAACATTCTCTACACCTGAAGAAAATCTCGCGAGCGACGAAGCCCTTCTCATCGTATGCGAAGAGGGCAACGCAGACGAACTCCTCCGCTTCTGGGAGGCGCAACAATACTTCGTCGTGCTCGGCTCATCCAAGAGAGTGAAGGAAGAAGTGAACGTCGAAGCCTGCGAAGCCGACGGCATTCCAATCCTCCGGCGCCACAGCGGAGGCGGAACAGTGCTGCAAGGTCCCGGCTGTCTGAGCTACTCGTTGATACTCAAGATTGACGCTACGGGACCAACCCGCAACATTACGGAAACAACACACTACGTACTGCAACGCCACGCCGAAGCGCTCACAACACTCCTCGGCGAAAAAGTTGAGATGAGGGGAAGCGGTGACTTAACCATTGCCGAAAGAAAATTCTCCGGCAACGCGCAACGACGCAAACTGCACGCGCTGTTGTTCCATGGAACATTTCTTCTGAACTTCGATCTCGAATTGATAGAAAAATACTTAAAGATACCGCCAAAGCAACCGGAGTATCGGCGGCGACGAAGTCACCTGGAGTTTGTGAGAAACATTGGTCTTTCGAGTGAAAACATCAGAGAGAGATTGCGGGCTGAATGGCTTGCAAAAGAGGAGCTGGATGTTGCACCGATGAAGAAAATTCAAGAACTTGTACAAACAAAATACTCATTACGACAATGGAACGAAAAACTTTAGCTCGTGCTCACCTCAACAAGAAGAAAAGCCAAACCGTGTGGAAAAAACACGGTCCGAATGCTCTGACGCGCCGGTGGACACAAGAGGCGGATGATTTTCTCCGGGCGAATTATTTACATCTCTCCGTTGCTGAATGTGCGAAACATCTCGGCAAGCGGAGCGGCGCTGTTCGCATGCGAGCGCGGCTGCTTGGTGTTCTCAAAAAACCTCGCAAACCGTGGACGCCGAAAGAGGATAACACTCTTCGAAAACTCTATCTTACGCACGGCGCCCGCCATGTTGCGGGGCTGCTGCAACGCAATGAACGCTCGTTGGCGGGGAGGGCGAAGAAACTAGGGTTGAAACGGAAACCATACCGCTGGCAGCCGGACGAAGATGCGTATCTTCGTCGCTGGTTTGGCAGACGGTCACATGTGGAAATCGGCAAGAAGCTCAGTCGGTCGCCGTCGGGGGTCCTTGGACGCGCAACCATCATTGGACTCAGACAACGAACGATCGTACGCAGGTGGACGCCGCAAGAGGACGCATACATCAGGCAATGGGACGGTATGAAGCAACGGAAGCAAATCGCCAAAGAATTACGCAGGCCGCTTACTCCGATGATTATGCACATGAAGAAAATGGGCATGTACACAGCAATACGCAAAGCATGGACTCCCGAAGAGGAAGCGTATCTCAGGAAGTGGCACAAACACAAAACTGTAGAGGAGATTGGCGCGGCACTGAATCGCCGTCAACGCCCGGTGACTGCCAGGATGGGCAGGCTCGGACTTTCTTTAGGGAAAAACTGAAGAACAACCTGATGAACACAAGTTGTCCTGAAGCGATAACTTGCTCAAGTCTTTTGGACGAACGATTTCTTCTCTCACTGAAGGAGGGCTTTTTGTTTCCAACACAAGGATAGGGATGCCGCTCAAGCACACACAACACAACTCTCATCACGCCAACGAGCCGTCAAGGTTATCCGCACTTTTCGATCAACATAAATTCAATGAGGCATTGGGGCTTGCGCGAAAGTTGATGAAGCAATTTCCTGACGAGCCTGCCTATTACCTCGCTGTGTTTGGCTGCGAGCTTCAGATGAAAAAATTCCGTCAAGCACACAAGGTGTTGCTGAAGGCGGAAACCCGCTTCCCGCGTCATAGTGAGATTCTCCATCAGCTTGGACTCATCAATTACATTCTTGGAGATTTCGAGGAGGCGGAACGGTACGACCGAAAAGCGCTTGATGCTCTTTCCGCCGACAACAAACTCGAACGGTCAATGTATTACAACGATTTGGGTGAAGCGCTCTGGAAGCAACATAAGGGTGACGATGCGCTGGAGGCATGGCGCTCGTCGCTCGAGGCAAATCCTGAGAATGACACTGCACAGCAACATCTGGATGAGTGTGTGAACGAATACGCCGAGCCGAAGGCGCCTAACAAGTTGTTCGACGACATCTACCATTTCACGAACATTCACAAGGAACAGTACTTTGCACAGCAAGGCATATCAGACTTTGATTCGGCTGCGGAGATGCAGCAGGTGGTGGGAGCCATCCAACACGCATGGAACGAATACATGGCGCCCCGCGGCGACGAAACAGATGCGATGACCGCCGCAGAGAAAACGGCGTTGTTCCGGAGCGTAAATGTTGACTTCACACAATCATTCACGACTCCGCTGAAAACATGGAAACCATCGCTGCCTGAAGAGCTTCCGCCGCTTACGGATGACGAATGGGAGATGATGCGCGAATTCGACGAGGCGTTCCCATACCTCCCTCCCGGCAGCGGGGTGCTGTTGCCATTTGCCGCGCCTGCATTGTTGGCAGCGGGTTTTCGCGAGCCACGCATTGAAGCGATCATCTCCGGTGCAACCCCGACCGAAGAGGAAGAGGAAATTCTTCTCTGGGCGATTGACATGGCCTCCGTAATTCTCGAAGCACTGGAATGCCAAGGCACACCGGAAGAGATCGCCATTCTCAAAGAGGCAATTGACATTGCTGAAGAGGTGCTGCTTCCGCAAGTTGCTGCCTTGGCGGTTGGTCACGTGAGAAAAACGCTTGAGCTTGGCTTTACGCTTCCTCCTGATACAAAACAAAAACGTAAACGAAAAAGGTGAGTGTATGTCGTCTGATCCGATGGAACATGAGCTGCAACGATTCTCCCGGCTTAACATCTTCGATATCTGGACGAGGGTGAAACTCGGTGAAACGCTGGAAGGCGAAGACAAGGCATTCGGCGATCTCTTGATGCAGCACAAGGAATACTATAGTACGTGGGATGCAGCCGACAAGCTTGTGGACAAGGAGTATGATACGGAAACGGAAGTGAATCCCTTTGCGCATCTTGCGCTCGATGCAGCAGTTGTGAATCAGTTGGACAATGCGAACCCGCCACAAGTCAAAGAAACATACGAACGCTTAACGCTGCAAGGGGCAAGCCGACTTGCGGCTATCCACAGCATTGCCTACGAGCTGGCAACCGAGATATGGCAAGCGGGACATGACAGAAAACCATTTAACACGGAGCGGTACGCAAGACAGTTGCGCCGGTTGAAAGTGTAAGAGGGTTGCACCCGCCGAACATTCCTTTGAGATACAGGTCCGTTTCGCCGGGAGTGATGAGCTGAACCATAAGGAAAACAGTGGACTTCTCCACGTTCCTCCTGAGTTCAAGTTTGTCGTCTTGACAAGATTAGTAACTGATGTTACGCATGGTAAAAAGATTTGCCACTAAGACACCAAGAACACTAAGGTTTCATCAAGAAAAACAAAAACTTTGTGAAGCCTTCGTGCCCTTTGTGCCTTTTGCCGAAGGCATCCCTTCGGGAGTGGCTAAGCTTTTTTGGTCGGTATGCGTAACATCAGTTAGTAAGCTGAGAGTGCCGGCGACTGTTTTTCATCGTAACCGCTACCGATCTTTTTCTTGATGTTTATGTCCATGACTGGGTTCCGATCATTGAGCGTGACAGTCGTGGTGAGTCCTGTCTGAGTTCTTTAGCGACAGACTAACGTGACCAACAAGATTGACTCAAGTTGACCGCCTCGCGGAAGGGGTTGAAACCCCTCCAATTATTGGTTGGAATTGTTATCCACGTCCTAAAGGACGTGGCTATAGCCCCGACCTTTAGGTCGGGGATATGAAAACCCTAACAAAAACTGCTAAGGGC
>JGI1356J14229_10002538_pt1 | contig 14499 bp, 24 predicted proteins | sample Subgrocontami58m_FD_14229 | JGI IMG/M metagenome (IMG submission 14229) | reverse complement strand
ACTGCCGCTCGTATCCTACTCCAATACCCAGAGACCTTCTTACTCTACAGTCTCACTCTACAATCCGGGACTTATAACATTCTTATGCAATATTTGTTATATACAGTTATAACTTTTCCTCAACATATACAATATTTGTTATAACTTGCAACTATATTCTGAGAATACTTCTACGAGACTGGTTTTTTCTGTCTTTTCTGGTTTTTTTCACTTATTTATCCTTTATTTATCCCATTTTCTAACACTAATCTAACACTTAGGTGGTTGACAGTACTCTAAGCTCAGAGTAGTATGTAATTGTGCTAATGAGACTTGCTTATTAGACAGAGTAAGTAAAGGGAGGGAATAAGTGATGGTATTCGAGCAGTGTCCTATGTGCGGAAGAGGAATCCTTAAAGGATATATGCAATTACATATAGCATCGGCACATAGCGGGGAGGTTGTCAAGTTAGTGGCGAGATCGAAGGGAGGGATGAGGAGGGAATAACATTTATGTGGACTATCAAAAGATTTAAGACGGCAGCGGCAAGAGATACGTGGATCGCCAAGCACGAGCATAGGTATCAGATTGTGGAAATATTCGTCAACAATGCCTATGCGTTAGAAGTGCGCAAATTGAGAGTTATAAAGGTTTAATAAGAGTAGGGAGGAAATACCATCATGGCAACACAAACACAGTCTACAGATACCCAAAAGAAGCAGAACAATAAGCTAGATACTAACTATGGCACATTGGCAGTAAGTAAGTGTTGGAGACTGGCTTGCTTAGATGAGTATCAAGGATAGCTTAAATACAAAGTAGGAGGAGTGAAGGACAATGACAACACAAACACAGTCTACCCAAGACCTAGCAATATGGCTGAGTAACATACCCAGAACCAAAGTGATCTCTGCCGGCACAATCACAATACGGAGAGCATCTTACCCAGCAGTATTGTATACCCAAGATAGGGATCCACTACCAGGAGCGCGGAATCAAAATCCCTATACAATGACAGCTATCTATGTACTAGGAGATTTGCCCCCGGCTTACAATAGGCGAAAGAGTACCGCGTTTAGACTGCCTAATGATGATAAGGACTGGTACATAGCATCTTACAGTACCCAAGAAGCGCTCGAAAAACATCCTGAATACTATCCATTTGGATCCCACTTCTTGCTTTGTCCTTGGGAAGCGGAATTTCCGAAGATAGATACCTATGAGAAGCATACATATCAGAGAGTAGATATTAAGACGGATTTTGAGGAGGATTAGCAGAAAATGGAATTGTACTTACTAGCTCCTAATACCACGATCCCGGAGGGTCCACTATCAGATTTTGAGTTATGTCTTTCGCTATCGCGTCAAGGACTGCATCGTTATGAGGTATGGACTTCCCATAGTTGCTGGGTATGCTCAAACGGTACTGGGATACCTACATACCACGCTAGCAGAAAGGGATATTCTTACACGTCACCGTGTGACCGCGCGTATACAGTAGTTTGGGCAAGGAATAGATCAGAAGCAATTAGAGTATATAAGAAGAGAGATCAATAGTATTAGACCTTGCTAGATACCCATAAAGTAATAGGTTATGGGTATCCGGGAAGACCTAAAAATAAAGGGTAGGAGATAAGGACAATGGAAAAGTCAATACAGGATCTAGCAGCACAAGTAAGGGATCAGTTTGAATCCCGTACCAGAGATAATGGTGATGTCTTCTGGTGCCGGAAAACTGAATACAGGGATCAGGACTGGATAATGAATCTGGTACACAAAGCTCACAATGATATGCTCCCGGATGATCACAAATATGAGTTTGTGATCGATGCTCTAGACCTTATCCAGGAGCTATCAGACCCGGATGAGCCGGAAATTGAGCCGGATATTTACAATCACGATCTTATCAAGTGGCTGGGTAGTCACTTGAGCCGGATAGGATATTGCGATCAGTATATGGAAGATTATGGCGCGGATACCCACGCCGGGATAGTGAGACTGCTACAGGGAGGTCAGCAGTCAGAGAAGATGGAGGTCTACAATATAGTCCTCCAGGCGCTCCGGGATAGGTTAGAAGAGTTGGAGGATGAGGAGGGAGAAGACAATGAAGTGGTTTAAGGTGCGCGGATTATGGCACACATTAAGGATCTGGCAGTCACCAAAACCTTTAGATACACAGATTGTCTTTGTTTGTGGAGTAGAAGTGGGACCGGAGGAGCTGGAAGCCATTTACGCCGGTCCTATGGATGTAGGCAAGGACAGAGTATGTCTAGGATGTAAGGGATAATGAGACTACTTAAATACCGCAGATAGTAGGTTAGATTTTCCTTTAGCCATATCAATTCATATCTGATATGGCTATGGGAGAACCTAAATAGTAACAAGGGAGGGATAAGGAAAATACATGGATAGATAATGATGAAGGTCTCTACCTATGGTGTCGAGGGTCTAAGCTCAGTAAGGCCGCTTTCATCAAAGAGAATAGGCCGGAGATTGACGAATACATAGCCCGGCAGTTGAAAAGGTCAGTATAGACAACAATAAGGAGGGAATAGGACAAATGACAACCAAAACCATATCTACAGTCTCAGCCTCAGTAGTGCATCAAATGGAAGAGATAGAAGATACCAAATATCCAGTAGTGGAAGCATACAAGGGACATACCATAGAGATAATACAGGATGAGGACGCAGAAAGCCCCAGAGAGTGGGACAATCTAGGGACAATGATATGCTTCCACCGGCGTTATGACTTGGGAGATAAGCATAACTATAACTCAGACTGCTACGGCACACTCAGTGACGTGGTGAAGGCGGTGGAAGCGGATGAGGGACCCATTGCAGTTATAAAGCCACTGTATCTCTTCGATCACTCCGACATATCCATATCCCCCGACAATGGCAGATTTAAAGCGGCAGATTCCGCCGGTTGGGACTGGGGTACAGTTGGATTTATCTACATCACCAAGGCAAAGGTGCGGGAGGAGTACGGCGTGAAAAGGATAAGCTCCAAACTCAGGAAGCGCGTATCCAGGTATCTGGCACACGAGGTGCAAACCTACGATGATTATCTCCGGGGGATGGTATACGGATATGTTATCAAGGATGAGCTGGGCGAGGAGGTAGAGGACGGTTCTTGCTGGGGCTTCTACCCGGAGCATAATCTCCTCAATGGTAGGAGTGAGTTGGAATATGTATTACAAGAGGCAAAGGAGATTATAGATTACCGGATCAGAAAGGAGGTTGAAAGTCTGGGACTGGATCAGCAGATATGTTAAAGAGAATTAGTGGGAAACTCTGCCACTTCATTCAAACACATCGGTTACAACGATATTGGCTATTGCCTACCCAGATTAAACTGGATCAGGATCAGGATCAGGATTAGTCTTAACCTTGCCAGATACCCATAACTATTATAAGGAGTAGTATTTTATGGGTATCAAGCAGTGCTAAGAGGGGACAGGAATTGGCATTAGCAGTATACAAAAGGGAGGGATAAGGAATAAATCATGGCAAAATACGAGGTAGTGGTTGGCAATATAGGAACGGTGTACGAGGGGCAGAACAAGGACAGTGCGCGCAGAGCCTACGGTACTTATGTACGCGCTAGCCAATCGGGCAGTGGTCGTGGAAGTGGTGAGGATGTAACAATGTTTGAGGATGGTGAGATTTGCAGGGAGTATACCGGTTCAAGGAGTGGGGAGGAGGGATAAAAGGATAAGGGTATGATGAATTAGGATTAGCACTAGCAATATATAAAAGGGAGGGATAAGGAATAAATGGAAACTACATCTACAATCATATCAAAACCTAAGCAGGTCTTACGGATGTACGACGCACCAGACTACATAGACAGGTACACGGTAATCCTAAGTAGAAGGGCATACCCTTCATACAGACTTGGCACATACTCATATATTGCCCTCAATAACTCCCCTACACATCCACAAGGATTTAGTCAGTGGGGGGAGGGAGCTATGCCGGGTAAACACCTGGGAAAGAAAATAGCCTGGGGTGATCTGCCTCAGAACGTGCAGGAGCATATAGTATTCAGACTGAGGGGGGAATAAGGGACAAATGACTACATCCACTTCACAACTACCCTTATTCGAGGTCCAAGAGGGGAAATACAAATACCAGGTGAGACTTACTCCAGGGCGCGGCGACTGGTATGCAAATGAAGCACTCAAAGCAAGCAGGAAAGCTCCCAAGCCGAAGTATAGCGGGCATAAGGTCTGGTATACCCACGGCCGGGTAGGATATAACACACACCCAGCGCCGTTCAGATGTGCAGGCCGTCACAACAGCTCCCGCAGGCCGTACTGTTGTTGGGCTATGGCTTGGCAGCACTGGTATGAATCGCAGGGCTTGGAAGTGCCGGAGATTAAGGACTGGGATCACCCGGATGTTGTGCAGATGGTGGACGGTGGACTTCAACAGGGATAATCGTAGGGAAGAGATAGTGCCCAAAGTTGGACGGAAGGAGATAATATTATGATGTGGTATCATGCCACTGATATTTCGCCCTTTTGGGCTGTCATCGTGGTCGGGTGCGTCCTGTACTGGATGGTCTGGCTATGGCAGAAGGAGAACAGATAAATGGAGATGCAGATCGAGCCCGGGCTGTACTCGCAGGTCAAGGAGGCGTTGGAATGAGTAGCCAGACAGAACGTCTAGTCACAACGGATGGCTCGTTTGTCGAGTCGAGCGTCACGCTGACAGAGGTAGAGCAATGACTACTAGAGATACCCAGTTCTGTCCCATCATTTTATTTTGACACAAAGCATTGACAAACAGCCAAAAGGTAGTCTAAAATGCAATGTATGAAGGTTGCACGTATTCTAAGGGAAGAAACAGGACTGAGCCTCTGGGACGTAGCCGTGGGTACAGGGGTAGACCCGTCCCGGCTGTCTAAATTTGAGACCGGCAGATACAAGGAGATCGGCTATCGAGATATGAAGAAGCTGGCAGAGCTTTATACCAAAATACTGGAAAGACCGATCTCTATAGATGATCTGCTAGAGGGTATAAGGTAGAGGCCACTCTATACTCTCTGAGGGGATTATGGTCCAGACTGGTTTAGGACATTCCAGTCGCCCCATAGTCCCCCCAGAGAGTATAGAGTAACAGGTAAAACAACATAGCTCCCGAAAGGTGAGAGCTTTGGGAGCTAAGTATAAAAGAGAGGGATAGGACAACCCCCAATGATTAGAGTATCTAATCCTGTTGGTTATAGCACTATATATTGGGCAGATAAGTCTTGCAGAATTATTGCGGATATGCAAGCCTTACCTGCCCTTTTTATTGCTCCTAAAGTCTCGCGGGTGTCCCATAGTAGTACCGCTAGGTGGATACTATCTGTTACCCATAAAAATAAAGGATAAGGATTAGCAGGGAAATGGTATCCATAAACGGGAAATTAAAACTTAATGGACACAACCAGATTGACCAGATTGCCTCATTCTTGCCATCCGACCAGGACAATGACGAGGACAAGTACAGAATACCCTGGCGCGATAAGACGGGGCATAGCACATCGGTGAGGACATCGTTTCATCCGGCGGAAATACACGCGGCAGAGCACATAGTGGATAGCCGGAGATTTCCTTTCTCCAATGTACAAGAACTCCAAAGAGCGGCGCTTCATCACTTCATGTTTGAGGTCCTGATGAAGGAGCAAGAGCATGTGGATTCGGCCTGGTTCGGCTACAAGCTGACCCTCAAGGTGGCACGAGACTCTATGTACTTACGGCAACATTTGGAAGCAATAGGGGAGATAGAGATAGAGGTAATGCAACTGAGGCGTGATGGACTGTTTGCTCAGGTGGAGGCGCTTATAGGCAAGGAGAGAGCAATTATAGAGGAGATGCCGCTTGGGGTCTGGAGGACACTGTATGAAGAGAGGTTGGACCTTATCGAGAAAGGGGGATACTCCCCCCTTGACCCCCCTGGTACGGCTACGCCGACAGAGGATTCAGCGGATAGGGATACTGCTGGGGATGATGATGCCTAAGATTATTCTTGACCTCTGTGGAGGTACGGGTGCGTGGAGCAAGCCCTATCGCGAGGCTGGCTACGATGTGAGACTCATGGCAGTGGCGGAACTGATTACCGAGAAAGAGACGGAAGCTGTAGTTAGACAGGATGTGCTTAGACAGACGCATAAACAACAACGGGAGTGGAGGTAGAGCCGTGTAACCCCAGTTTATATTCACCAAATCCCATTAGTGCTGGCTGCATGGCATAAATAGAAAGAAAGAGGGTGATGTATATGTGTGCGTGGTTGTACAGAGCGAGTATGTAAAAGCGCGATAGTCCGGCCCGTTTCTTAATGTTCTCATAGACCAGAGGTATGAGTAAGTCTGCCTCTGGTCTAGGAGAGGACTAAGGAAGATATAAAAAAGAATAGGACTGATACCTATGCTTAAAAAGACCATGGAAAAAATCTCAAGAATGAACTTCTCACTCAAACAGGCCGGGTACAGGGAGATCCCCTATAACATCCCCAAATCCACCGGCCTCAGAGGATGCAGTGGGGAAGTACAAAAGGACTGCAAGCTCTGGGCTAAGAAGCATACCTATATATGCAGTCTGGATAAGGGGCATGAGGAAGACCACAGCAGCAGTATTGACTGTAGGTGTAGGAGGTAAAGGATAATGGCAAAGCTGAAACTCACCCCATGCAGCGTCAATAGAGCGGACATTGCAGTTGTAGCCTGCGATAAGTGCGGGACCGAGCTGTGTGCGGGTCATGCCTATTCTGTGAGGTTTCCGGAGGCTGATGTAGAGTACCATCTGTGCTTTGGGGACTATAACGAATATGAGATTGCCAAGAATAAGGAACTGCCAATATGGACCGCTAGGTGGGTTAAGGAAAAGGGGAACTCGTGAACACTGAGGATTTTGCGTCTTTGATAGCCACTGCATTGGTTCTCTTTGCGCTTATATCTCTGCCGATTCTGGTGGTTGAAAGGGTAATCAGGTAAGGGTATGGGTAATGAGGATTGGGCAAACAAGACCTATGGGGAAAAATTATCTATACACGGGTTCTCTAGGCAGATGTTGAACGAGCTTGACCAGTTGAAAGCCGAGAACGAGAGAGGAACCTACTGGCACAGGGTGTGGGACTTTGTACACACCTCTCTGATTGGGATAGAGCCAAGTGCTTTAAGTAATAATCAGAGGGCATGGCTAGACAGGATATTATGGCAGTTAAAGAGAAGTATCAATGAATAGTAACGGTAATGGGATTCTCCCTCCTCCAAATCAACTAGGGCTGGATGCAAAGTACAGTGCTTGGTTTCCAAATCAGGAAGATGCTTTCACTAAGGCTATCCAGTCTGACTCCTCCCTTATAGCTGCGTGTCTCCCAACAGGTAGCGGTAAGTCTGTCCTGGGGGCATTACTGGCCAAGATGCACGTCTCACCTAGCAGCAAGAACCGCGCAGTTATATTGGTCAGTACCAAACTCCTACAGGACCAGGAAGAAGAGGGGTTCTCAGACTTGGTAAGCATCAGGGGGCAGGGGAACTACATCTGCCGTCTCCAGGCTGAGAGGACCCTAGAGAAGGTCACAGTAGATGATGCCCCATGCCATGCCGGTACATCCTGCGCGTACAGGACCGGTGGCTGCTATTACTATGATAGGTTGAAGCTAGCCAGCAATACCAAAGAGCCTGTCCTGAGCAACTATGCTTATTACCTGTCACAGACCAGATTTGGAAACGGATTGGGAGACCCATTCACATTGCGGATATGTGATGAAGCGCATTTGTTGAATGATGAACTGGAGAAATTCTTCAGTCTGCCATTCTCAGGCTCAGACTTGGGGATCCTGGGGGATATGGCCTTTGGGGAGGATCTCGAGAGTGTCAAAGCGTGGGCGGTGAGGGTGGCTTCAGTTGCCAGTCTCCGAGCCGCGAGGGCCAAGAACGATGCCAAGAGCAGGCCGGATAACAAGGATGCCGTGAGACTGTCCCGGAGATTGGAGAGGCTGGAATACAGAGTTCATCACCTGGCCACTCTTAAAGAGGATTTAACTCCCTGGTTCTTGGACCTGAGCAATAAGGAGGGGTTTAACGTAGTCCCGTTATGGCCTGGCAGATTGTATAAGTGGCCCAGCCAGACGGTGTTCATGTCCGCGACCATGACTGAGAAGACACTGGATTATTTGTTATCCCCGGAGCAGAGACGAGAGGTAGAGTATCTATCATTCCCCTCTGCATTTCCGGTAGAGAACAGGCCAATTGTCCATGTAAAGACCTGTGACATGAGTTATAACAGGGCAAATCTGGCTGTGTGGACTGACAGGATAGACCAGATCATAGACAGGCGACTGGATCGGAAGGGCCTTATTCATACTACCTCCTTTGATAGGGCAAGGTATCTTATGAATCACAGCCGGCATAGGGGGCTTATGATTACCCATGATGCCGGCAAGGCTGAGTGGGCAGTAGCTAGATTCAAGAACAGCCCAAGTCCGGCTATTTTGGTTAGTCCCTCTATGACTACGGGTGTGGACTTGCCGCATGAAGATTGCAGATACGTGATTGTGGGCAAGGTACCATTCCGGACAAGTACGGATGTATTGGAGAAGGCCAGAAGAGCTTCTGATAAGGAGTGGGCCAATTACCAGGCGGCTCAGGTTATCGTACAGGAGTGTGGGAGAGCGGTTAGAAGTGCCGATGATAGGGCTGAGACAATAATAGTTGATGATGCTATTTCGTGGTTCATGAAGAGGGCCAGGGCGCAGTTTCCGGACTGGTGGCTGGATAGTTACAGGGGGAGTATGGATACAGTGCCAGATCCGCTTGTTAGGGCATAGGTATAAAGACTTAAAGGAGGGCTAGGACAGTGGTATCTACAAGAACAAGACGCAAGACTGACATTACATCCAAGGGTGTGATGGAAGTCTTCAAAGCGGGGACCGGCCTTGGCCCGTCCACAATCATCACCAAGAAGCAGAAGGACTTTCTCGAAGCGAGATCAAAGGAGATTGCCGCTTCGGAGGGTGTATGCAGTGACCCTCCCCATCACTGGGTACAGGATGAGATAGTAGATGGAGATACCCCCTTATCACTTGTAGATTTCCACTGCATAAAGGCAGGCTGTACTGCCGAGTTCAATGAGCGGAGGGTGAGGCTGGAGGTTGACTGGCATCTCATGGTTGTGGGGTACGGCAGGTATGGGGATAGCGGGATGGTTAACAGTAAGGACATGGTGGAGCCTGTTGTGGATTATAACGAGTGGTAAAGGGAGAGTTTGATATGACTTCAGAAATCCCCCCAAGAGAATTTCGGCCGGCCTTTGTCCTTGGTGTACACGTTCCGGGGAAGCTCATACATCTTGGCTGGGTGGCACAGGTAGGCGGACTGGGAACCGTAACCTGCCAGCACTGCGCCGGGGACAACAGTGTCTACACCATGAATGTCAGCAGGGTACTGGGCAGAGATGTCACCTGGGATCAGTTCCAACTCATAATACAGAACTTGTCCGCCATGTTAGCTGCGGACCACAATGGGGCATTGCCTCTGGATCATAAGTTCACAGTGGGTCCGTTCTGGGTGTGGTACACCACGGGATATTCTGCTGCCGGTGATGGGGGTAAGGACCTCAAACCTACCTGGTGGTTGGGATTCGGGGATTCGGCCCACGCAGTGGACAGGATGGATGTGGAGGCGTGGTTGAGCCAAGCTGAGGACTGGGAGAAGCAGATAAGAGAGACGGGCTGGGAAAGTATAAAGGGGGACAGAGTGGTACAGAGTAACTCAGAGGGGGATGAGAGGTTGGAGTGGTGGAGAAGACAGATGAATGATCAGGAATCGAAGGAATCATAGATATGAATATCCAAGTGCCATTTGACAATAACAAGGCCACTCTCGTACAGGGAGAAGATATAGCTAGGTTCTTAGATAGATTCTGGTCAAAGGTGGATTTTTCTGGGGATTGCTGGCTGTGGAAATGTTCCCCCGACAAGGACGGTTATGGGAGGTTTTCAGCACTGTTACTCGGTATGGGTAAATCGGCCTTCGCACATAGAGTGGCCTACTACCTAGTCACAGGAATTTGGCCTAAGATGCTCTGCCATACCTGCGACACTCCCCTGTGTGTTAATTTTTTCCGCCTATATGAAGGCACACCCTTAGACAATATAAGAGATATGGATACTAGAGGAAGGAGAGCTAATGTATCGGGCGAGTACAACCCAATGGCTAAAATAACTTGGGATACAGTTCGGCAAGTAAGAGAACTTGCAAGTTCCGGTCTGCCACAGAGACGTATTGCCAAACAATTAGGTGTGCATTATGTCTCAGTTTGTCTGATCGTGAACAATAAGCAGTGGAAGGAGGTGAGTTTATACAGTGCGGGGGCAAATTGATGTACCATTCGACAACGGAAAGGCTACCCTTATTCGGGGCGATGTATTCGATGGAATCGAGTTTCTACAGTTAATGGGAATCAAAGTAAACACTATCGTTACATCGCCCCCGTACTGGTGAAAATGCGGCCTGAGAATAAATAAGGGAACGGAGAGGTTATGGGTAGTTAATGAGGAGCAGGAGAATTGTCCTCATGGAGTGATGGTAGAGGCGGGACTGGGAGGAGAACATTACACATCCAGTACCAGATGGCAGCATGTAGCAGAGGAGGCTAAGGAGACTGGGGAGAAGGTAAGGGATATAAGAGAGGGGGCATGGGAGCCAACTAACATGCCAAAGCCAAATAACCCCCCTCAGCGTGATCATAATGGAAGGGACTTTGGCGACAGTAGGGGAACTGAGACTTCCAGGTTTGGGCCGGCGTGGGCAACTTCACCTACCCCTCCCACTAAGTTTGCCCACGCCGGCAGTACCGAGACTGAGAAGTACTCCACTATGGCCGCGGAGGGTAAGCCTGAGATTGCATCTGGGATATGTACTTTATGTGGAGCATGGTGGGGGAGCTTGGGCTTGGAACCAATTTTGGATTGCAAGAGGCCAGATGGCGAACTCTGTGCAGTCTGTTATTGCTGTCATTCCGTGATGATATGCAGGGCATTGAAAGAGGTTCTGGCTGAGGATGGGATTATGTTTTGGAATGTAGCGGATAGTTACATAGCTGGTACTAATGCCCCACAAAAGGCAAGTAAGACTGGGGGAGTGAGTAGATGGGGGAGGGAAGACCAAAACTATAGAGCCAATGCGCCGGGGATGAAACCAAAAGACCTCGCAGGTATGCCGGGCAGAGTAGCCCAAGCCCTACAGGAAGACGGCTGGTTCAGGCGCGCAGACATAATATGGGGAAAGGGGGTGAGTTTCAATAAGAAAGGAGTAGAGGAGCTATTAAAACCGTTTGAAGAGGAAGCTAAAGGTAGCGCTATCTGGGATACAGGAACACACATTGAGGACTGGTGGGAGAGATTAAAGGAGCATCTCAAGAATAATACCTACACTGGGAATAACATGCCAGAGTGCCTAGACCCTGAAACTCAAGTATTTGTACGGCAGAGTGGATGGGTATCCAGAGTAAGGATTAAGGACATCCCTATGATGACCCCACAACCTCTAATTCTAGGCCCTAATGGTTTTGTCCCCATATTAAATCTCTGGAATGTGGTAAAGCCTGCTCTGTATGTACATGCAAGTAAGGTAGAGTCTGTAATCTGCTCGCCTGGGCATAGATTTCCTGTGTCCTCGGACAGGCGGAGGGTTAGATGGGAACCTAAAGAGGCATCAGAGATTAGGAATGAGGGATATAACGATTACTTTCTCTACAGTCCTATAGATAGGTTCTTGGATCCTACTGTGATGTCTATGGGGAGATTTCAATTAGATGCTTTGTCAGGGTTCTTGGTAGGAATTTATGCGGCTGAGGGGGGAAAGGATGGGGATGGAGGGTTCAGAATAAAATTAACACTAGGAGCGCATGAAGAGGAGCTTCTACAGCGGGTAGGATATACCTTAACCCAGTTGCACATACAGTACAGCCATAAACCATACCGTAATGCTGTGGAGTTTAGATTCAGTGATGAATCAGTGCAGAGATTCATTTCTTCCTTCATCACAGGAGATGTCAAGACCAAACAATTAAATATAGATTTGCTGCTCAACTGTCCATTGGAGTTCCGACTAGGATTACTAGAGGGGTATGTAGAAGGGGATGGACACTACCGTAACAATGGCTGGTCGGCGGCGAGTGCGTCTATAAGACTGCGAGACGATCTGTCCACATTGGCTAGTAGCGTGGGGGTAATCACATCAAAAGGTGGACATAAATACACAGATAAACGTACAGGAAATACCTATCAGTCTTGGTCCCTGTCTACTCCTTACGCGAGTAGACGTAAGGAAAAGAAGGAGCAGCCAGGAGTCTATCAAGTTCCTCCGCGTGGAAGGAAGGTATTAGAGGGTGAGCGGGAAATGGTAGAGATAGAAGTGGAAGGAGGGCTTTTCCTGATAGGCGATGGGCTGATCTCTCATAACTCCACAAAGGACAGGCCCAGTCGCAGTTATGAATACATCTTCATGTTCACCAAGAAGGGCAGGTACTATGCGGATATGGATGCACTAAGGGAGTCCCACTCCCCTGTCTCCCTCCGCCGGGCAGAGAACAATTTCAACCCCAATGAGGACGGGAAATATCCAGATGGAGGACACAATACCCTAAGACCCGACCAGTTCAATCACCCGGCAGGACGCAATGCCCGTATGGTATGGCACTTCGGAACTCGCGGCTTCGGATGGCAACTCTGTACTAACTGCAATACCGTATATGACCAGAGTGAGTATAAACGCCTTCCCAAAGTAAAGAAGCCTGTGACCTGGAAACAGAAGGCAGAGGCAGAGGACAGTCCCGTATTGGGTGCTGTCAACCATGTAGATGGAGGGGACACTGGACTCACGAAGGAAAAGGGGCAGATGGAGGTAGGAGTATGCAGTAAATGTGGGAGTACGGATAACTGGGGATCCCATTTCTCCTGTGTGGACGAGGAAACTGAGTGTCTCACCGCCGAGGGCTGGAAACCATACGCTCAGTTGCGGTTGGGCGAGTTAGTAGCCCAATACGATATGGAGATGGATAGGCTGTCTTGGGGGTCTTTGCTTAATGTCTCTAGTTACGATGTAGAGGACCAAGACATGGTTTCTGTAGAACACAGGGACTTACGGCTACTCATGACTCCCAATCATAGATGTGTAGTGCGGAACTATAGAGGGTATGCGGACCCGTACATTAGAAGGGCAGATGAGCTTCTGCCTACTCATGCTATCCCCACTGCTGCCCATTGGGACTTTGTGGGCTGCAAACCTGTATCTCCTGAGTGGGCAGAGTTGGTGGGTTGGTATATTGCTGAGGGCCATGAGTGTAGGGACAGTTCTGCAATAGAGATATATCAGTCTTCATCTGCTAATCCAGAAAAGGTACAACGAATAAAAGACCTTCTGGAGGCTACCGAGGCTGAATACCATGCTGCTGAGTACACACGACTTTGGAGAGGCCATCCTACAAAACAAGTTACCTTCAGAGTAAACGGGTATGTAGCTGCCAAGCTGCGGGAACTGTCCCCCAAAAAGCAACTACCAAATGGTGTCCTATTGTGGAGTAAAGACTTGGTAAGAGCCTTGTTAGACGGACTCATAGCGGGAGATGGGTCTATTCGTGGGGGTACTCGTCTGAGCTTCACACAAAAGGATAAAACAGTAATGGACATGGTACAAGCTCTAGCAGTACGGTTAGGCTTTTCCGCCGTAGTTACCCATGCACTAAATAGGTCTATCTGGAGACTTTACTTGTCTACCCATAAGTTTAGAACATTCAGAGGCACAAATGGGCGTTCTCCCAACAAAAGTGTGGAGAAGTACACAGGCACAGTATGGTGTCCACAGACCGAGAAGGGTACATGGGTAGCTAGGCGGCAGGGTAGAGTATTTATTACAGGGAATTCGTTTCCTATGGACCTTCCTGAGAATTGCATCCTTATGGGGAGTCGAGAGGGGGATGTGGTATTAGACCCCTTCGCCGGAACAGGCACTACTCTCCTAGCGGCCCTCAAACACGGAAGAAAAGCCGTAGGAATAGAACTCAGCAAAGAGTACACAGTTATCTCAACAGAAAGATTGAAGAGGGAGGAACGGAAAAGCATGAAGAAGTAGGGAGGGAAGTCACACAGATAGGTTAGCTAGATCACAAAAATACATGGAGGACAACTAATGGTACAGCAATCACAGGATCAATCAGATTGGGCAGTAGCAAGTTTTGACCCGGCAGACCAGACTCAGGGCGGCCTATTCGGAGAGGCAAATGGCCTCATATCTGACGCAGAGTTTGTCTTCTGGGACTACCAGGGGAAGGCCCCTCCTACAATAGCCCTCAAGCTCAAGATCGTAGACGATGAGGGGGCCGAGAATGAGCAGGTATGGTCAGTTGGACACCCCACTAGAGTGGCCCTCAAACACGGAAGAAAAGCCGTAGGAATAGAACTCAGCAAAGAGTACACAGTTATCTCAACAGAAAGATTGAAGAGGGAGGAACGGAAAAGCATGA
>JGI1356J14229_10002527_pt1 | contig 14556 bp, 6 predicted proteins | sample Subgrocontami58m_FD_14229 | JGI IMG/M metagenome (IMG submission 14229) | reverse complement strand
AATACCCTAAAGTAACGCCCGTCGGCAACTTGTGAAGGGCGAGCAGATCAGAGAGGGCCTGAATCATGGAAAGCCGTGGGGAATGAAAACTGTCCGGCTCGGGTGGTTCCTCGTCATCTTCTCTTGCCTGTGGGCCGGCGTGGCGTGGGCCGGACAACCGCCGCCCAACATCCTTCTGATCAGCATGGATACCGTGCGCGCGGACCACGTCCATTGCGGCGGCTATCCGCGCGAAACGACGCCCACGTTCGATGCTTTGGCCGCCGAAGGGGTGGTCTTTGAGGACTGCGTCTCTGCGACGAGTTGGACGCTCCCTTCCCACATGACCATGTTGACCGGTCTCATGCCTTCGGATCACGGAGCGTGGGACGTCAAGACGCGGCTTTCGGAGACGGTCGCAACCGTCCCCGATCTATTGAAGAAACGCGGCTACGCTACCGGAGCGGTCGTAAGCGGGCCGTGGCTCAAGCATGACTTCGGTTGCGACCGGGGCTTCGAGCACTACGACGACTTCAGCGTCTTCATGAACCTTGAAATGAACCTCTTTGATGAGAATCCCGCTCCCGGCCAAAGCGTTCACGAGATGCATACCTCGGCCGATGTGGCCGACCTGGCGATCCGGTGGATGAAGGAGCACCGTGATAAGCCCTTCTTCCTATTCGTCCACTTGTTCGATCCGCACTACGACTATGATCCGCCCCCGCCTCTGGACAAGAAATTTGGGGACCCGGAGAGCAGCAAAGAGAACGGGCGGAATATCCACAGCCGCGACCTGAAGGGGATGGCCCCCGCCGACCTGCAAAGGCTCATCGACCTGTACGACGGTGAAATCTTCTTCACCGACTCTCATGCGGGGCGGGTACTCAAGGCATTGGACGAGCTTGGGTTGAAGGGGCAGACGCTGGTGATCCTGACGTCCGACCACGGCGAGGAGTTCGCGGAGCACGGCGGCTCCAAGCATGGATGCACCCTGTTCCAGGAAGTCATGCGCGTGCCGCTGGTTCTGCGACTGCCGAACGGCGCGATGGCCGGCAAGCGCATCGCGGAGCGCGTCAGCCTCATGGACCTGGCCCCGACGATCCTGGGCGCCTGCGGGGTGGAGAAACCCGCCGCCATGACCGGCTGGAACCTCTGTGGGCTTTTGGACGGGAAGCCTGTTCCGGAGAGGTTTCTGTTCGGCGAGGTCCGAGAAATATATCAGCCCCCGGCGGGTCGCGCGCGGCGAGACCTGGTCTGCGCCTGGAAGGGGAACCTGAAGGCGATCTATGACGCTGAGGCCGATCAAATAAGCCTCTTTAACTTGAAGACTGACCGTGCCGAAATGCACGACCTCAGCGCCGATGGCGGTGAGAAATGCGAAGAGTTCCGGCGGGAATTGACCCGCCTCTGGTACGCATGCACTCAGGCGCGACTTGAACGCGCCAAGGAATCGGTTGTCGCCGGTCAGCCATCCGGCAAATCGCAGACGTTGCGGTTGCTGCGAGGGCTGGGTTATACGGAGTAGGGAGCCGCAACCAAGCGGCCTCGGCCACGAAGGGGAGGACTATTGATGAAATTCGTACCCAGTCGGAAGCGCATGGTCATTTTCCTGGTGTGCGGGGTGGGAGCAGCCATAGTTGCCTATTATGTGATCAGCAACATGGCGGTGCAGGCGGAGATGGCCAAGCTCGGGCCCGTTAACGCTCGTGAGGAGACAGCCGCCGACCGCGCTTTGAGCAAGGCGATGGAGCTCAAGGTGAAGGCCCCGGACAAGTATGTGGCCGCCCTCCAGCAGGTCGCGGGCCAGTACCCTGGAACGAGCGTTGAGCTCAAGGCGATGTTGGCCGAGATCAACGCCGAGTCGGTCGCCGATGCGCGACGCAAGGAGATTTACGCCGAGGTCCTCAAGTCGCGCCAGGTGGATGCGAGGGATCGCTGGCGTCTGGCCAAGCGATTGGTCGACTTGGACGAGGCCAACGGGTGGGCGCTGTACTGGCAGTTGGCTGAAGACACGATGGGCCAGAGTTATCCTGACGGCGACCCCATCGAAATCGTCGTCGTGGGGATGGAGCGCGCGGGAAAAGGCGCCGAGTTGGATGTGGGTCTGTTGAAGTTGATCAACGCTCATCCCGACGTCGAGAGCGCCGTCACTGCGGTGAAGCACTTGGCGCGTCGAAAACAGGCGTCCACGGACGACCTCATGGCCACGTTGGAGCCGCTTGCCCGCCGGTATCCGGACGCGCGCGTGGGCGCGGTCGCGTTCGGATCGATTCGTGACGGGCTGACAAAGGCGAAACAGGAAGAGAAGCTCATGGCGTTCTGTCAGCGGATGCTCGGCAAGGATGCCGTAGGATTATTGGCGCGCCAGGCGATGGCCGACCGTTACGTGTCGGCGGGGAAGATTGACGCGGCCCTGGCGCTCTACCGGGAAGGTGAAACTCCTGATGTCGCTGCGCTTCCGGCGGCGGAGGTTGGGCAACTGGCCGACCAGTTGGCGCAGGAGGTCAAGGGGAAGAAGACCGAACCATGCATGGTGCTCACCCAATTGGCGGAGCGATGCGTCCAGAACCAATCGCTGGCCAACGCAGCCGAACTGTTGCGGCTGGTCGGCGAGCGCCGTTGCAAGACATTGAACGGCATTCCGACGGAAGGGGGCCCCGCAGATGCGGACCGAGTGGCGTTCTGGGGGGCGTACATCGCCTTTCATAGTGACGCCCGCGCCGACGGCGAGAAACAGTATGCGGCGATAGTGGACAAGCTTAACGGTTGGTATCAGGCGCAGATTTGCGCAGACCTGGCGCGGTGGCGAACAGAGCAGTTGGAGTTCCAGGCGGCGCTTGATCTGGCCAAGCGCGCGGGAGGGCAGTTGCCCAAAGACGCGGAAGTCGCCGCGCTGATCCAGTCGTGTGACGCGACACTGGCCAAGGATCAGCAGGTCATCGAACGAATCACCCGGCTGCGCGCCGTGATCGCCGGGACGGAGCTGGCCGACGTGGTTGACGAGAGCCGTCTGAAGATTGCGGAGGCGCAGGTGGAACGAAAGCGGCCCGCCGAGGCGGTGATCGAGTTGGAAAAGGTCTGGAAGGAGCACCCGCAGTCGTCGTATGCGCCTGCGGCGCTCTATCGCGCGTCGGAGCTATGCCTGGGGCCGCTGACGCGGCCTGATGAGGCAAAGAAGCATCTGGAGCAGCTCGTCGTTCAGTATCCCGCCCATGAGCTTTCGGCGAAAGCCTATGCTCTGCTGAAAACACTGGGGGGCTGAGAACGGGATATGGGTCACGCAATGCGATCCCTTCTCCACGCCGCCGCTCTCCTGGCCGTTTTGGGCGCCGGCGCGGCTCAGACGTTCGCGGCGGCGCCGGGCGGGCCTGTCGAGCAAGGCGCCCAGGCGGCCCCGGACATGCTCACCCTGGTCACGGCCTTCATGGACCGGAATGCCGGCGAGAAAGAACCGCCGGCGCTCTCGAAGGTATTCACCGAACCGGAGATCGCCGACTACTTGCGCTCGATGGATGAGTCGCCGGATAAGATCGCCGCCGTCGCGGCGCTCAACGTCGTGGAGCAGCGATGGGCGGCGGCCAAGCGTGAAGATTCTTCGGCGGCCCTGGAGCTGCTTGTGGCGTTCAAGCACCGCAAGGCGCGGCTTGGCCAGGTCGCCTTGGAACGGCTCTGCGCTCGGACCGGCGGCTCATTGAAGCCGGAGGAAGCCGCCGAATTGGCGCGAGCGCTCAAGGAGGGCGTCACAGGCGAGGGGGGAGACGTCACCGCTCTCATCCTTCAGATTGGGGCAAAGGATACGGTTCCGAACCGGGCGATGATTTGGAGCCTGGCGGCGCATCTGGTTGCGAGAAATCCCACGGACCGCGAACGTTCCGCGTTGGCAGTCGTCGAAGCGCTCGCAAGCCTACATGAAACGACGCGGGCCGAAGCGATCCTGACAAGGCTGGCCGATGACCCGTTGATCACGGCGGTGGGGCGCAACGCCGTTCTTCTGCGCAAAGCGACCCTCCAGTCCGACAGGGACGCCCATGCAACGGCCTTGGCAACGTGCCTGGAACTCCTGTCGTCAGGCGCGAAAGACGAAAAGACCCTGTTGGAAATCTCCCGCGTGATCGAGCGCGGGGCGGGCCAGGAGGCTTCGAAGGGCCTGGCCCGGCAGGTCGCATGGGAATTGACAAAGTGCGCCCCGGATAGCGCGGCGACGCGAAACGAAACGATCCGGGGGCTGGTCAAGGAGCGCGTTGGTGCGTCGGACCAGCGGTTCGAGACGTTCTCGATGAAACTGCTGTTTGCCGTGCCGCAGGAACAGGCCGATGAAAAGTACTGGCTGGACCTCTTTGGAGCGGAATGCGCGTCGTTGATCGGGCAGATGCGCGCGTCGAAGGCGGACCGCATGGCCATTGCGATTGCGCATCAGCTGGTGAAGCGGAGCCTGGGAGAGGAGAGCGCGCGTTCGCGGATGGCTGGGATGTATGGCGTGTGTCAACTGTGCAGCGCCGATAGCGAGTTGGGGAAAGCGGCGCGCGAGCAGTTCTTGACCGCTGCCGGGGAATGGCTCGACGAACAGTTCCCTGGGGGCAAGCCGTGGCGTTCCGGCACCGAAGGAAAGAAGCTAGACGAAGCGGTGCGCGCGGAAGCGAGCGGGTTGGAGTCTGCGAAGGTGGCGCAGCTTCCGACTGAGGGATGGAAGTGGGCGTATCGGGGCGAGCAGGCATCATCGGATCGCGACCGCGCCTGGGTCCACTATGCGATGGGGCGTTTGGCGGACCGGGCGCAGGCCGACAAGGCGTCGGCGTACCACACAAATCTGGCGAAGGAACTGGGTGCGGGCGATCACGAGTTGCTTGCGCGCGTGGCGCGTCTCCGGATGCGCGGCGCTAGCGTTACCGACGTGTTCACTGCCGGCAAAGACAACCTGATTGCCGGGGTGGATGATCCGGCCTACCTGTCGGAACTCGCTGGTGTGATCGAACAGGGCGCTGGCCAAGAATCCACGAGGGGGCTGGCCCGGCAGGCAGCTTGGGAACTGGCGAAAAGGTTCCCCCAAAGCGAAGCAGGGAAAAACGCAACGGTCCTGCAACTGGTCGGCGAGTACACAGCAGCCCTCGACACCAAGTTCGATGTGTTTTCAAGGAAAATCCTGCTCTCGACGCCCCAGGATTGGGGTTCAGAGCAATACTGGGTAGAGGCATTTGGAGCGGAGTATGCTCCGTTGATCAGGCAACTCCGCGACGCGAAGAAGGACCCGCACGCCTTGGCCTTGGCGCATCAACTGGTCAAGCGCAGCTTGGGCGAGGAAGACATTCGTTCGCAGATGGCCGGGATGTACGGTGTGTATCAACTATGCGGGGCCGACAGTGAGTTGGGAAAAACGGCGCGCGGTCAGTTTCTGGCTGCCGCCGGAGAATGGCTCGACAAGCGGTTCCCTGAGGGCAAGCTGTGGCGTTCCGGTAACGAAGAAAAGAAACTGGGCGAATTGGTGAGGGCGGAGGCGAAGGGGTTGGAGTCTGCGACGGCGGCGCAGTTTCCGACTGAGGGATGGAAGTGGGCGTATCGGGGCGAACAGATGTCGTCGGATCGTGACCGCGCCTGGGTCCACTATGCGATGGGACGCCTGGCGGGCCAAGCGCAGGCCGAGAAGGTGTTGGCGTATCACCTGGGTCTGGCGAAGGAACTCAGCGCGGGCGACCGCGAACTGCTCATATGCTTGGCGCGTTTCCAAATGAAAAACGCCTCGGTTGCTGACGCGCTTGCCGCCGGCAGGGAGAACCTGATTGCTGGGGTGGACGATCCGGCGTACTTGTCGGAACTCGCTGGTGTGATCGAACAAGGCTCCGTCCAGGAACCGACAAAGGGGCTGGCCCGGCAGGTGGCATGGGAACTGGCGAAGAAGTTTCCCCAGAGCGAAGCAGGGAAGAACGCAGTAGTTCTGCAATTGGCCGGTGAGCAAACTGCGGCCCTTGATGCTAGGTTTGAGGCGTTTTCCGGGAAAATCCTGCTCTCGACGCCTGAGGACTGGAGTTCGGAGCAGTACTGGGCGGAGGCATTTGGGTCTGAGTGCGTCCCGTTGGTGAGACAGCTCCGCGACGCGAAGAAGGACCCGCACGCCCTGGCCTTGGCGCATCGGCTCATCCAGCAGGGGCTGGGCGACGAAAGTGTGCGGGTACAGATGGCGGGGATGTACGGGGTGTACAGGTTGTGCGGGGCAGACAGTGAGTTGGGGAAGGCGGCGCGCGAGCAGTTCCTGGTGGTCGCCGGGGAATGGCTTGACGCGAAGTTCCCTGAGGGCAAACCGTGGCGTTCCGTCAGCGAAGGAAAGAAGCTGGCGGACTCGGTGCGGGCCGAGGCGAAGAAGTTGGAATCTGCGACGGGGACATGGCCTTCGGCTGAAGGATGGAAATGGACGTATCGTGGGGAGCAGGCGTTGTCGGATCGCGACCGCGCATGGGTCCATTATGTGCTCAGCCTACAAGCGGGGCAGGCGCAGGCGTTCAAGGCGGTGGCGTACCAACTCGGACGCGCCCAGGAGCTTGGCCTGGGAGACCGAGACCTGCTGGCGCGCGTGGCGCTGCTGTGGCTGCGGAAGGCCTCCCTGGCCGACGGGCTTGCGGCGTGCCGGGAGAACCTACTCGCGGGCGTCAGCAACGCGGAATACCTTGCCGAATCGGTGCGCCTGATCGAGCGCGGGGCCGGCCAAAAGGATACGCGCGGGCTGGCCCGCCAGACGGCGTGGGAACTGATCAAACGGGACCCCGACAGCGAACAGGGCCGTAATGAGACGGTTCGGCAGCTGTTCACTGAACGCGTTGCGGAGTTGGATAAGCGGTTTGAGACATTCTCCCGCGCCATCCTACTCGCGACTCCTCTGGAACAAGCAGGGGACAAGTATTGGGTCGACCTCTTTGGTACGGAGTGCGCCGGGTTGATTGCGCAGGCGCGCGAGGCGAAGAAGGACGCTCGTGCGCTAGGGTTGGCGCACCAGTTGGTCCAGCGTAGCTTGGGCGAGGAGGACACCCGGTCGCAGATGGCGGGGATGTATGCGGTGTGCCGCCTCTGCGGGGGGGAAAGCGATCTGGGGCAGGCGGCGCGGAAAGTCTTCATCGAGAAGGCCGGCGAATGGCTTTTGACGCGGGAGGAGACGTTGCGGGCAAACCCTGAGGCAGTCGCGTCGAACGCGCACCTTGAATCGGCGATCAGGCCTTTTGCCGAGAGATTGGCGAAGGAGCCGGACGTCGACCTGACCGGGGCGTGGACGTGGGTATGGTGGGGGGAGCGGACCTCAGCCGGAGTGGTGCAGGGCTGGACGCATCTGGCCCTCGGCCGCTACGCACAAGCCAACGCTGCGTGGAAGAGCGCCGAATACCATCTGGCGCTGACCTTGAGAGCGCAGGGACTCGCCCCTGAACTGCGCACGGCGGTCGCGTTGGACTTGGCCCAGTTCAAGATCGGCCAGGGGCAAGCGGACCAGGAGGCAGCCTCGTACCTGGAAACGGCCCTGAACAGCCCGCTGTCGGGCAAGAGTGTTGAGAAGGCCGAGGAGATACTTCTCTTGGTTGCGCCGAAGATAGGCAACCCGTGTGCCTATCGTCTGGCGGGCCTGCTGGCGAAGGACAATCCAGCCTACCGGGGAACATCCGAGGGGATGCAGGCCTTCGTGCGGCAGTGGCAGGATTGGAAACGAAAGCGGTGCGAAGAGATCACGCTTGTCGTCTTCACGCAGTTCCCAGAGTTGGTGGGCAAGCGGCTGGCTTGGTCATCGAAGGAACTCGAGTCAGTCGCCGGTACGGAACTGAATGCTCTTGAATCGAAATTCGTCGACGACGATGGGAAACAGGCGGCGGAGGCCCTTTGCCGGCTCTGTGCGCCGCTGGACTGCCCAGAGGATTTCCGGCTGAAGGCCGCCATAGGATACGCGACGTGGCTGCGTTTCGGGAAGACGCCCGCCGGTCAAGCCGGGCGGGAGGTCTTCCTGAAGGCTTCCGAAGTCATTTTCGCAGCACAAGGCAAACCTGGCCAGAGCGGCCTGGATGAGATATGGCGTTGCGCTTACCTGGTCGAGACGAAGGCGGGGACCGACGAAGCGTTAGCGGCGAGAGGGCGGATTGGGGAGTGGTGCGCCGGACACCAGGGCGAAACGGTCAATGCGGCTCTGTGGTGCCTCAAGCAGGCGGCGAAGGCAAAGGACGCGGGGTGCGCCGCATCGATCCTGCGTTCGGCCTCCCGGTGCATGTCGGCGGGCGACAGGAAGGAGCGCGCGGTCCCCTTGCTCCTGGCCGGAGCGGATATTGCCGGGGTCAGAACGCCTCTTGGGCGGGAAATGACTGTCGAAGCGGTCGGCCTGCTCTGCGGCGGCAAGGAAGAGGCCGTCGGGTGGGACCTGGCGCGCGAGTTAGTGTCTGTGAACGAACTCCCCGCTACGTTGGTAGAAGGACTCAAGAAGTATCTGGAGCGTCAAAAGGTGGAATCGGCCGCGCTCGAACGCAGTCTCAGCACGAGCGGCGACACCGAGGCTGGCGACGACGCATTGCGTCAGACGGCCTATCTGAAGGAATTGTCCCTGGGCGCAGCAGCCGTCGATGCCTGGTATGCCGACACCGTGAGCCGGATGCGCGACAACCGCGCCGGTCGCGTGGCGGCGCTATTGCAGGCATCATGGTTCCTGCGTACGGACCGTGTCGAACAAGCCAGGACGCTCTTGAACGGCATGGACAAAGCGAAATTCACGCCGGACCAGAAGGCGTGGCTTTCGGAGCTTCTCGGCGACGCAAGCGGCGACTTGCCGGGCGCTTGCGAGCAGTACCGCAAGGCAGCGGGCGCCTACATCCTTGAGAACGAGTTGGGAGGGTTCGAATTCTTCCGGCTGAAGCAGGCCCCCCTGCCCCCTGGCGCGACGAAAGAGGAATGGGGGGTGGAGTGGGGCGTGCTGAAGGGATATCTGCTCCTGGCGAGGGGCAGGCGGTACGAAGGCATGGCGCAGCTCCAGCGCGCGCTCCTGGCGTCCTCGGCCCTCGCGAACCCCTCGGATATCTGCCGGCTGCGTACCGTCGACGCCAACTTCCTTCTGGGTGGGGCACTGCTGCGTGCCGGAGACGCCCAACTTGGGGCGCTGTACGGCCAGCGCGCCTTGCAGGAACTCGCCTCCGGCGACCTCTTCGGAGGTGGCCAGTTGGCCTTCGCCGAAGCGCTCATTGACTCCCTTGCGCCCGGAAAGAAGTCGGCCGCGACCTTGAGTCTGGACGAGGCGAACAAAGAAGTCCAGAACGCGCTGGCAGCAGCGAGCAGCCTGACGCGCCAGCAGCGCTTCCCCGCTGCGCGCACCGCTTACGAAGACATCCTGCGCCGGCTGCGGCGCAAGGACCCGCACGTGGTCTACCAGGTCTGTAACGGCGTCGTGAACTCTTTCCGCGAGGAGTATCGCACCGGTGCGCTGGAGGAGGCGCTCTTCCACTTCCGCACCTGGGCCGCGCGCGTCCTGCCGCCGGAGTACCAGGGGTGCGTGACGCTGGCGATCGGACGCGCCTATTATGTGGACAAGGACAACGACAAGGCGTTGGCGGAGGTGCGCGACTTCCTTAAGGCCAACCCGGACTCCAAGCTGGCCCCGAATGCGAAACTGCTGGCCGGGCTGGTGTTACTCAGGGCCGGGCGGGTTGACGAGGCCCAGGCGACGCTGGGCGAGGTGATCGCGTTGGGCGTCGACGACCCGGAACTGGCCGCGCAGGCGCAGTTCCTGATGGGATACATGGCCCTGGTTGCCGGGCGTACCGCCGAGGCGCGCTCCCAATTCGAGGCGCTCGTCGCCAAGTACCCGGAGACGAGCTTTGCCGAGAAGGCCAAAGGGGTCTTGAGCCGGTTGCAGAAGTAGGTCGGCGCGGCCGAACGCCATGATGCAGGGAAGAATACTCGAACCAGGGAACAGGAGAAGATCCAAATGACCGACATGCGTAAAATCGGGCGGCTGACGGCGCGCGTTGCGCTGCTTTGCGGATGCATTGGAGCGATTGCCCTTGGACAGAGCGCCCCTGCGAAGGCTCCCGCCGGTGACCAGCAGAAGCCGGCCGTGGCGCAAGCGCAGCCGCCCATGCCGCCGGAAGTCTTGCAGGCGTGTTTGCGGCGCGTCTCCGATCAGGACCCCGGCACGCTGCACGTCTTTCTGCGGAACCGTTCCGACCACCCCGTCCGGCTCGACCAGGTCCGGCTCAACGGCCTGCCGCTGCGGATCGGGGAGACGGACTGCCCGGCGGACTGGCACGCCCTGCTCCCCTCCAGCGTGGCGCCGGGCAGGATGGCGCTGTTGGCCGTCAAGCTCAAACAACCCCCTGTCGGCCTGACGCGCCTGGCCCTCAAGATGGACGACGGGACGGAGGCGCAGGTCGTGACGTCCGAAGCCCCGCCCGCGCTTCGGATCAGCTCAATTGGCTTCCCCGGCGGGAAGAAGATTTTCGTCTACGTGGAGAATTGTGACAAGGCCCCGCACACGGTAAGCGCCGTTTCGACCGACGCAAGCGCGGCTGCCGACGGCACAGTGTTCCGCTCCGTCACCGTTCCACCCGGCGACAAACGCTGTCTGACCCTGCCGCTAGCTCAAGACGTGCCGGGCGGGACTTATGTGGGGGTGCAGGTCAAGACAGATGAAGGCGCGGGGGCGTGCGCGATGGTGCGCGCATTGAACGCATTTCCGATCACCTTCGAAATGGGGTATCCCGCCTGGCTGCCGGAGCCGTGGAAGGTCAATTCCTGGGGGGATGTGAGTCCTCTGGGGGGCGTCTTCTGGTGCCCGGCGCACGCGCACGGGTCGTGGACCGAAAGCGTACAGGAGATATTGAAGGCGCGAGAGGCGGCCCAGACTCCGGTCCTCCACATGTGCCGGCGTGACATGTCGCGCGCCTGGCCCTTCTTCGCCGAAGCGGCCGATGTCTGCGAGACGAATTTCAGTCAGTTGGACGAGGACATGCGCAAACGCATGTCCCAGACTCAGTCGATCCGGTGGTTCGGGAAGTGGACGTATGACTGCTGCTCGCCCAGACCGTTTCACGCGATGGTGGGCGTTTCCAACTGGTGGGGAGAGGTCTGGTCGTTGAGGCGGTTCCCGGTCGCCGAGGAGGTGCGCCTGAGCGTCTACAACGCCTTGGCTTGCGGGGCCAGGGGGCTTTACTACCGCAACCGGGGCTGGACCCCGGAGAACCCGCCGACTGCTAAACTGCTGAAAGGCCTGCGGGAGGTCAGCGAGGAAGTCTCCCGACTGGCTCCGATCCTGGCCGCAGGCGACGTCGTACCCTGGGCGAGTGTTTCCCAGGAAAAGGTCTTCTGCGGAGCAATTGCCTGTGGCGACGAGAAGCTCGTCCTCTTCCTTGCCAACGACGACTATAAGTCGACCCCCGACCCGGTCAACGAGCCGTTCTCCTATACGCCGAAGAAGGAGATCGCCGTTGCGATCCGTCTGCCCGAAGGGTTGATCGCCAGCCACGTTCATGATCTCGGCGGCAAAGAAGTCCCATTCACCACGACGGCCGCCAACGGGGCCGGCGTTGCGTTCAACGTGGACCGTCTAGACCTGGCCACGGCCTACGTGATCGATCTGGCGCCGGAGCCGGCGGCTAAACCGGCGCAGGAGGCGAAGTAAGGTGGCGAGCGAACCGACCCCATTGGGACTGACGCCGGAGCGCCATCAGGAGTGTGTGCGCCAGGCGGCATTGGAACGCACCACGTTCGACCAAGTGGCGCTCGCCAAGGGGTACGTCACGGAGGCGGCGCTCCTGAAGTATTTCTCCGAGACGTTGGGGGTTCCATTGCGCGAGAGTCTCAAGGGGGTGCGCGTCCCGGAGGCGTTCATGAAGGCGGTTCCGATCCGTTTCGCCAGGGAGTTTGCCGTCGTCGGCATCGAAGAGGGGCCGGAAGGGATGTTCGTGGCTACCGCCGCGCCGCTGAGCGCCGACCCTCTGGACGGTGTCGCGCGCGTCCTGGGCCGGGCCGTCACGCCGCTCCTGGCGCCGAAGGATGCGATCCTGGGGTTGATTGACGCCTCCTACGAGCACCGATCCGAGCAGGTCGGCGAGGTGATCGGGGAGATCGACGAGCAGACCGTTCTGGACGCCGCCGCCGTGGCCGACGGGCGTGACCTCTTGGACGTGGCGCACAAGGCCCCGGTGGTGAAACTCGTCGACATGCTACTCTTCCAAGCCCGGAAGCGCCGGGCCAGCGACCTGCACTTCCAGCCCTACAACGACAGACTCCAGGTGCGCTACCGGATCGACGGCATCCTCCACAACGTCCTGGAGCTGCCCAAGGGCATCCAGGACGCCGTGGTCTCGCGCGTCAAAGTCATGGCGGGGATGGACATCGCCGAGAAGCGCCTGCCCCAGGACGGGCGCGCCACGGTGCGGGTCGGGCCGCACGAGATTGACCTGCGGGTCTCCTCGCTGCCGACCTCATGGGGGGAGCGCATCGTTTTGAGGCTTCTGGACAAGGGACAGCAGTTGTTCAAGCTCGACCAGTTGGGGTTGGATGAAAAGCAGTTCAAGGCTTATGAGCGTCTCGTCCAAAGCACGCATGGGATTATCCTGGTCACCGGCCCCACCGGCAGTGGCAAGACGACCACCCTTTACGCCACCCTGGACCGCCTGAACGTCACCGCCAGCAACGTCCTGACCCTGGAGGACCCCATCGAGTACCAGTTGGAGGGGATCAGCCAGACCCAGGTCAACTACGCCAAGGGGCTGACCTTCGACACCGGCCTCAGAACGATCCTGCGGCAGGACCCGGACATCATCATGGTGGGGGAGATACGCGACCTGGAGACCGCGCGCATGGCGATCCAGTCGGCGCTGACGGGGCATCTGGTCTTCAGCACCCTGCACACCAACGATGCCGTCTCGGCGGCGGCGCGGCTTCTGGACCTTGGGATCGAGCCGTACCTGGTGAGCTCCTCGCTCCTGGCGGTCATGGCCCAGCGCCTCATCCGTACACTCTGCCCGCACTGCAAGGAGCCGTTCATCCCCGAGGAAGAGAGCCTCAAGGAACTGGACCTGGAGCGCTCCGCCCTGCCCGACGGCAAGCTCTGGCGCGGGAAGGGGTGCGACGAATGCATGCGGACGGGCTACCATGGCCGGGCGGGAATCTACGAACTCCTGGTCATCGACGAGCCGCTGCGTCAGACGATCATGCAGAGGAAAGGCGCGACGGAGATCAAGCTGCTGGCCATGGCGCGCGGCCTTAAGACACTCAGGGCCTCGGCGGCTGGGCGCGTCCTGGAAGGGAGCACCACTCCGGAAGAGGCGCTGCGCGTGACGCAGATGGACGTGTTCTGATAAGACCAATGGATTGAGACAGGCAGAACCATGAGAATTGACGGATGGTTGAATGTGCGTGTGGGAACAAGCATTCTGGCGGCTTTCCTGGCCGCCTCGACGGTTGCAGCGGCGCCCCGGATCGAGGTGGACCAGGAGGAATGGTCGTTCCGTGAAGTCATCTCCGGGACGGCGGTTCAGCACGTCTTCGAAGTGCGCAACACGGGGGACACGCCGCTCCAGATGGGCCCCATTCGTGCCTTGTGCGCGCCCTGCACCGGGAGCGTCGTCTCGGCCAACCCCCTCGCCCCAGGCGCGACGGGGAAATTGCTCCTGACCTACCGGGCGGAGGAAAAGCTTGGAGACATAAGCGCAGGCGTCGTGGTCCACACCAACGATCCGGAGCAGCCGTTCAAGAAACTGGTCTTGAAGGGAAAAGTCCTGCCACGCGGCGACGCGCCCAGGATCACTTCCACCCCCCAGCGGGTCGAGACCGGCGTCCTCATTGCCGGTGCCCCGGCGGAGTATTCTGTGCGCGTCTCGAATGAGGGAAAGAAGCCTCTCTTCATAGAGGATGTAACGGGCAGCGACCACTGTACGTCCGACTGGATTCCGAAGCAGGAGAGAAGACAGCTCCTTCCAGGCCAGAATATGGAACTCACCGTCCTGGTGGACACCAAACGCATCAGGGGAGCGCTAACCGAGTACGTCGTCATTCAGAACACTGACTCGGCGCAACCGTTGTTGACGGTCCCGATCACCGGCTACGTAGTGGATTCCAACTCGGACATCGGGGTGGTTCCCGACGCCCTGTTGATGCGGATGAAGGATGGCCGGCTGGAGGTGACCGGCGACTTGGCTGTGGGCGCGAAGATGCTCGTCTCGCCTATGCCGCCGAAACCGACGGCGCAGTGGCTGGCCGAGAAACCAGCGCCCGATGTCGCGCGGGAGCTTTCTGCATCCATTGGCGAAGACGGGTGGACCTATATCCTTATTGCTGTTCCGGCGCAAGAAAAGCACCCCGGCGCGCGATAGTGTGCAGGGAATATTCGACGATACGCTTTCGATCTGGCCCGGTGCGATCAGTTCATGCAACGGATGGGAACAACAGGACTTAGCTATCGAATGTCCCGAAAAACACCTTGACTTTGATGCTTCGCGTGACCATAATGTGCCGTGGCTTTGATCTGGGAGGCGTCATGGTCAAAACAACGAGTTGGACACCCGGTATGATCCGAAACAATATCCCACAGGCGCGATGGGCGTCTGTGGGCTTATCGTTTTAATAAAG
>JGI1356J14229_10002526_pt1 | contig 14561 bp, 18 predicted proteins | sample Subgrocontami58m_FD_14229 | JGI IMG/M metagenome (IMG submission 14229) | reverse complement strand
CCGCCGTATCCGCGGCCGCCGCTGCGGCGGCCGCGGCGCTCTTCTCCGGCGCGCTCGGCTCCTTATGTTTCCAGAGGAAGAGCTTCGCGCCGGTGTAATAGTTGAACCCGGCCTCGAGCACCTCGATGAATGGCTTACCGTTCACTTTATAGAAGGCGAGCGCCGCGGCGAACCCCGCCACCGGCAGCGAGAAGAGGATGGCGACAACGAGGGGCAGATAGACGAAGAAGATGACGCAGAGTCCGCCCGCGCCGGCGAGATAGATGAACTGTCGCAGGGTCAACGGCCCGACGATCTTGTCCTCGACCTCGATGAATTGAGGCACCTGGTACTCCATTCTCCACAGTATAGCAGCCGCAGGCGGCAGCATATGCGCAGTGGTGTAGAAATGCGTCCGGTGGTATATAGTTTGTCTAGAAGGACAAGGAGACGCCAATGATGACCGGTCGTTTCGTGAAGTGCGCTGGCGACTGTCGCCACCGCATAGACCGACAGAAGGAAACGCCCGGCGAAGTGGTCGAGGGAGGGGTTACCTTCTTTTACTGCGGCTTTTGCTGGGCGGCCCTCATTTCCCGGCAGATGATGGGAATGGGAAAAGGCTTTCAGAAAACTACGAAAGGAGGTGATCCCTAGTACGCTCCATCGCCCCCGCGGCGAGACGACGGACACGTTCTCCGGCAAGGGGTTGCTACCACTCCCACCTGCCGCTTTTGCAGGCCCCCGGACTTCGGGTGGCCTGTTTCTTTTATTCAAACTTATGCGCCGCCCGTAATGAGTCCGAAGAGCCGGACGACGAGGCTGAAGAACGGCCCGGCAAAGATGTATGAGAAGACGAGGAGGAAGAGAATGAGCGAGACCGCGCCCGCATTGCGGATATGGTTCTCGAAGCGTAGGAGCCCGGCAGAGGCGTGCCAGGGGAGGATGGAGCGCAGCACGGTGAAGCCGTCGAGCGGAGGGAACGGGATAAGATTGAAAAGACCGAGGAAGAGGTTCACGAAGGCGATAGTCGCCGCGAGCGAGAGCGCGGTCGTGTCGAAGCCGAGCGTCGAGCCGTAGCGCACCAGAAGGCCGAAGATGACGGCGAGCAGGACGTTCGTCGCGCTGCCGGCGACCGCGACGAGGGCCTCGCCCCAGCGCTGGTTGCGTAGGTTGTAGGGATTGTAGGGCACCGGCTTGGCCCAGCCGAACATGATGGGCGACCCCGTGAAGACCAGGAGGGCGGGGATAACGATGGAGCCCATCAGGTCGATGTGTGGGAGAGGATTGAGGGTGAGGCGACCGGCGAGCCGGGCGGTCGGGTCGCCCAAGGAGTTAGCGGCGTAGCCATGCGCCACCTCGTGCGCGATGATGGAGAGGATGAGGATGACGAGGGAGAGAATGATGGCCATACCCGGTTAGGACAAAACGGCATTACTCCGCATGCCAAACAGACGCTTTTTCATATGGGCATAGTGCATGTTTTGTGGTCAATGGGCAACCGGTGGCGGAGCAGAAGGCATGATGCCGTTTTGTCCTACCGGGCATGTTTGCCGCTTTTATTTCCTTATGTTATCATAAAAGAATTATGGCACGCGCTTGTGAAATCACCGGTAAGAGCACGCAGATCGGCGGGCGGTACAGTAACCGTACCCGCGCGACGCAGTTCAACCCCACAGGCAAAGTCCGCAGGAAGGCCAACCTTCAGAAGCGGCGCATCTACGTCGCCGAGCTCGGCAAGACCGTCATCGTGGACGTGTCTGTCAAAGGGCTCAAAACGATAAAAAAGAACGGCGCCTTCGCCGCCCTCAAGAAAGCCGGAGCTATCTAGTTTTTATAATATAAAACGGCGCGACCAAGGTCGCGCCGTTGCCGAAGAACTATCGGCGTAATTGCAGTCCCCAGGTTTCGAGGACAACCCGAATCTCATTGAGCGATTTCCGCCCCAGGTTGGGCGTCTTGAGGAGTTCTATATCGCTGTACTTGAGGAGATCACCGATGGTGTAAATGTTCTCCGCCTTCAGGCAGTGCTCCGTGCGCGGCGACAGTCGCAGGTCATCGATCGGTCTGGCCAGAAATTCCGGGTCTTTCTTTATTGTCCCCGCAATCGCCGGTATCTGCAGAAGCTTCCCAACGAGTTCGGAGAGGCCTTTGACTTCAACGATGAGCTCGCGAACCTGTTTGTGAAGCCGCTGGAGATCCGTGTCTTTCTTTCCCCAGCGGGCGTCTTCGGCAAGGGCGAGCAATTCGTCCTTCCTCACCGGATGACGCAGTTTCCGCATCCCTTTGGCCCGGAGCTGTCCTATGCAGGTCCCGGTCACTCCGAAATCGGCACCAATGGCCCTCAAGGTTTTCCTTTCGCAGTTGATGCCGTAGAAGCGAATCACAGCGGCAGCTTGTCTTGGTGGCAGAGTCGAGGTGACGAACTTCGCGATTGCGGCTCCACTCAATCCTCTTAGCTCGTCCGGCTGCGCCCCCAACTCCACAGGAAAATTTCTCATCTGACGCTCCTCGTTCAGTTCTGTGAAAGGGCTCGCGCCCCACCCGTATCTTCCAGGAGCCAACTTAGACTTTTAAATAAGTTTGTCAACCGTCGCAGAACGCATGTTAGAGTGTAGCTCTATGACGTACACCGCAAAAACATTCAATCTTCCGGCGCTGACAGGATTGTCGGAGAAGCAAATAAAAGTGCACCTCGCCCTCTACGAAGGCTATGTGAAAAATGTGAATCTGATTATGGAAACGCTGAAGGGCTATGCGGCGTATGGTGACAAGGCAACTGATGGCGACAAGCTTGCGATCGCGGAATTACGTCGTCGCTTCGCCTTCGAGTTCGACGGGATGCGGATGCATGAGCTGTACTTCGCACAGCTGGAGGCAGGAGGCAGTGAGATGGAGGCAGGAAGCGCGCTCGCCGCAGCGGCGAGTGCGAAATACGGGAGTAGCGAGAATTTTATTAAACATATCCGCGAGGTCGCGGGGACGCGCGGCATCGGCTGGGTCGTGGTCTATGCGGACCCGAAGGCCAAGACCATTCACACCACGTTCGTTGGCGACCATGAGATCGGCCAGCTCGCGGGGCTGCCGATACTCCTTGCACTCGACCTCTGGGAGCACGCGTATATGGTGGACTATGTGCCGGCGGAGAAAAAGAATTATATCGATGCCTTCTTTGCGAACTTGAATTGGTCAGTCGTCGAGAAGCGTTTCGACAAAGCAATATAAATGAGAGCTGCATAAGCAGCGATGACGAGTAGAAACGGGAAACGTTCGAGCGTGAACGCGGCGTAGGGCAGTGCGGAACTTTTTTCTGCGATGAAGATGAAATAGCGCATCAGGATAAGCGCGGGGTACCCTACGATGGTGGCGATAAGCGGGACGAGCGGCCCGAGGGTCATACCGACGACACCCGCGATGGCCGCAGCGGCCATCGCGAGCGGCACGAGAGGATTCACCAGAAGATTCGCTGGCAGGGCGACGAGCGAGAAGAGTCCGATGTCGTAGAGGAGGAGCGGCAGCACAGCGACCTGCGCCGCGAGCGTCGTCGCGACGACATTCTTCCAGAAGGGCCAGAGGCGACCGAGGCGCTCCTCGATGAGCGGGGCGAGCCAGATGATGCCCGCGGTCGCGGCGACCGAGAGGCCGAAGCCGGGGTCAAAGACGAGGTAGAGCGGATTCCACACGAGCATCAGGAGGACGGTGACGAGTAGTGCGCGGCTCGCGGCGTAGGAGCGCCCGGTCGCCCGCGCGTAGAGCGCGATGACGGCCATAATCGCAGCACGTACGGCCGTGGCAGAGATGCCGGCTATCCCGACGAAGAGAAGGAGCGCTGCGCCGCCGGCGAAGAACTGGAGCCGCCGCGGCAAGAGGAGGAGGGCGAAGAAGGCCATCACCCACTCGGCCACTATCATCACGTTGTATCCGGAGAGCACGATGATCTGCACGAGCCCCGAGCGCGTGAACGCATCTTTAAGTGAGGGCCCGAGCCCCTCCTTCCCGCCGATGACGATACCGCCCGCGAGCGCCGAGGCGGGCCTCGGCAATGCGCGGGCGAGCCCGTCGAGGAACGAATGTTTTATACGTGCGAGCGCTGCGGGGAGCGAATACCAGGGTGCCGGCTCCACGGTATAGATAGAGCCATATTGGATGAGGAAGCGGATATCCCGCGCCTGCAGATATTTATCGTAGCGGAAGGTGCGGCCCCCGTCGGTCTCGAAGGCCTGCGGGAGCGAGAGCGTCCCATACACGCGCACGCGGTCACCGACCGCTACGCGGGCCGAGAGCGGCATTACGGCGAGCATTCCCACATCCCCCACCTCAATCGCGATTCGTTGATTCTTCTCGCGCACGTCCGGGTCGCCCACGACGACTCCCTCGTAGCTCACGCGATGCTTCACGTCGCGCAGGAACGCCTCGGGCGCGGGCGTATCGGCCACCATCGCCCTCCCCGTCCCGAGCGCCAGGCACAGGCAAAACATCCCACACAGTAGATACACTGTGCGGGACTTCGTAAACTTCGCCGCGAAGAAAAGTGTGGCGATTAACAAAACAAAAATAATCACCGGCCACCCAAAATTAAAAAGCGACCTCGTTCCTACCCCTCCCGCAAATCCAGATACAATGGCAACAAGTACACCCATGTCTCCATGGTAGCGCGACGAGACAGTGTAAAATGTATTGTATGGAAGATGTTTCCAATTATGAAAAGCTCCGTGAGGATGCGCAGAAGTTCTATGTCAGCACGCGCCCCATCCAATCCCCTGCACTCGGGGAATATGTATATTTCACCGCTGAGGGATTCAATCACATCATTTTCAAGGGCTCGCGGAGCGAACGCGAACGCCCGTCGCAAATATTGCGGTTCAAGCTTCTGCCGATAGCGGCAAAGCTTATAGAGCTTTCTACGACCTATCAGGAATATGAAGTGACTCTCAAAGAGTTTGAGGTGAAAAGCTACAAGAAGAAAGTTCGTAAGAGCAAGCCTGTGAAATATTGGGGCATCATCGCTATCATCGACGGACGCAAGGTGAAGGTGATTCTGCGTAAGATCGGCGACAACGGACAACTCCATTTTTGGAGCGTCGTACCCGCATGGACGACGAACAAGTACCGCGACATGAAGCTTTATAGCACGATGAAGGGCAATCCGGAGGAGGATTAAAAATCAAAAACACCGACGCGTGGTCGGTGGTCTTGATATGCCTGCCTTCGGCTTATGTATTAGCCGAAATAGGGCTGACGCCCCACAGGCATACCTCTACTATATCTCAAGAAAGGCAGGTAGGCAACGGCGTGTGAATAGTAAGATTATGTGAAAAGCGACCCGTTACTGGTCAAGAATTCGCAGCGACCGCTTAATGACAGCGAAGGCATACGCCCACAAGAACGGCAGCCAAATCGGCATAACACCCCAGAGACTATTGCGGACGAAGGTCTCTACGCCAGTCCGGACGAAGAAGTATTCAGAAATGGTGATAACGATGAGCCCGAAGAAGTAAGCGAGATAATCGTGGTCTTCTCGCTTGAGCGTGAAGGTAGCGACGGCGATGAGGATATATACCAACGCGAGAATGTAATCATTAAGCACGAACGGAATCAGTCCAATCATCAGCGCGATTGGTAGCGCGTTCTGAACTATTCTCCACGTCTTATGCATCATGTCTCCAGTATACTCCCCACCCCACCCGCAAACCCCTCAAGACCATAATTAACTGGTTCATTAATTACATCAAGGTTAGACAGTCCCTAAGCCGCTCGTAACGGTATTGTAAAGATGTTTTTGCAGTAAGGAACGCCATAGATATTCTCCTGGTAAGCAGGATCAGGGAATATTTTCATCTCAGTATTCATTATCTCGAGGGCTTTCTTAATCATATACATACCAATACCATCACCCGAAAAGGCTCGAGCATTTATACCGGACTCGCCAAATTCGAATATTTTTTCCAGCTCACCTGGCTCTATTTGTACACTGATCATGGTCATCTGCAATTCAGTTGTTTCAATATCAAAGGTGATGTCGATGTAAGAATTTGGCTTTGCATATTTAATAGCGTTGCTAAGGAATTGGTGCATCGCTACATTGAAGAGCCGATAATCAAGCACAACCTTCCTTTCCTCTGCATTTTTTGCATGGACTCTGATATCTAGATTAGCTTCATGAAACTTCTCAAGAAACGGTTGGATGATTCGAAATAGAACCTTCTCAATATTATGTACGGCAAAGTCGGGTGCCACATCGTTAGTTAGAATCCTTAACCCATGGATTTGAGCCTGTAAATCTCCGGTTCTTTTTAGGATTTCTAGGAGTGCCTCTGCGGCAACTCCTGGATTTTTTCTAACAGCCTCTCGCGCGATAGCCAATTGTTGAGAATGATTTTCAGCATCAATCAAAGAAACTTCTGGGATGATAGATTCAATTTCGCCCTGTAGCTGCGCATGGGTTGTTACAAGGTTGTGGAAAAACGCCTTATACCCTGAGTCGTGCTTCTTCTTCATTCCCCGTGCAACCGACGCCATCTCGGCAAATGCTTTTATAGTTCGGGCCGCGATTCGTGTGCTTTTGGCGAGTTCCTCATCTCTCGAAGCTAGAATGCGAATTGACCACCCGCTTTCGCTTTTTTCTATAGTTTTATAACTCGACCCAAACGGGCATTCGCTTACTGTTGAGACTAGGATTTGGCCGTCTGACTGATCTTTTATTTCGTAAAAAATCATACTGCCAGGCGGCGTGCCCCTTCGATAATCTTTTGCTCAATATCAATCAAGGGAGAGTTTTTCTCAAGATAGCTATCTGCGGAATAATCAACTACGCCGAGGGACTGGGGATGTGCCGAGTACAACACCACCCATTTTGAAGACCCATACCTTTCCTTTAGTCCTCGGACAACCCCCAATCCCTCCTCATCAGAATATGCTTTCCCCACGTCTTTGTAGTCAACGAAAATAATCTGGCTATCACGGATTTGAGCCGAATCCAGATTTACAACATCCTTCATTTGTTCCACACGCCATCCTGCACGGCGGAGATTGCTTATTTGTTTGAATGTGCCGTCTTCAATAAACAGAATTCGCATACTTTGTTTGAGTCTTGGCACATCGGAATCAAGCGCTTGCCTTTGTAAATTTTCTTGGGCGACAAGTGTTGGCGATGGGTAAATATTTGTTGTGATGACTGTGCTCTGATTGTTGCGCGGGTGTTGGGGCGCTACTTCGTCTTGATTGGTGGAAAAAAATTTACGAGCTACCCACCCAATAAATAACACTAATAACCCGATACCAACTCCCTGAACCCATGGACTTGATGACAAATCTGTAAGAAATTGAGGCATTAGGAAAGTATATCTCAAATACTCCTATCCATCGCTTCGTTGGCGAGGGCGTCGGCGTTTGGCGTGCGTCGGAGACTCAAAAACACTATCAACAAATTCGCAAATACAAGATACACGGGATATAGTGCGTTACCAATGTCAAACGAAGCGACGGCAAAGACGTTGAGAGTGGCGACAACGAGGGCGAGTATCCACGCAAGCGTATCCTCGGTACCCGGATGCATATAGACTTTCCTCGCTATGGACAACGTGCCGAGGGCATCGACCGCCACATTGAGAACGAGGGCATACAGTGGATCACTCGTAGACATCCACAAGAGTAGTCCGAACAAGGAGAGACCCATACAGCCATAGTCGAACTTTGAGAAGGCAAAGTACCCGGTCTTAAATGAAACCGCGATCATTGCAGACTGTCCTACCAGATACGCCACAGCGAGCCAAACCGCCTGCCAGGCATGAAGCGCGACACTGCTCGCCACAATCATTAGCATCGAGAGGTCGTATAAGATCCATCCCGCCAGGTTGATCTTCTCTGTCCCCTTCCGCATTGCGCGGATAAAGAAAATGTACGGAATTAGTCCGAATATTCCGGCGGCGTAACCAATGTATATTTGGATGCTCATTTCAGTTCTTAGAACTACACACCTCTATCCATCGCGGCGTTGGCGAGGGCGTCGGCGTCACTATTTTGAGCCCGGGGGACGTGGGTGAAGGAGACGGTGCCGAAGGCGCCGGCGGCGTGGGTGAGCCGCGCGTACTGCCCTTTCAATACCGGGTGCTTCACCTTATAGAGACCCTTCATCTGCTTCACCACGAGCTCGCTGTCCATCTTCACCACCACCTCGGTCTTGGCGAGCTTCCCCTTCGGCAGGAGCTTGGCGAGCGTCTCGAAGGCGAGGATGACCGCCTCGTACTCGGCGTAGTTGTTGGTGCGGGTGCCCAGATACTGCGAGACGCTCGCGACCGAGTTGCCTAAGTGGTCGCGTATCATCGCCCCCGCGCCCGCAGGGCCCGGGTTCCCCCGCGCTCCCCCGTCGGCATGGATGGTGAATTGCATGGGGCTCACTATACACCGTTTCAAATCCCGCTCGACGGGCAAAGTTGACCCCGCGACTGATTTATGAGATAAGGATGCCGGGTGTATATCCGTGGCGACCGCCACAACAAATCTTATGAGGGGGCATCATGCTCTATCTGAATGAGGAAAGCCAATACGCGCTTCGCACCGCAGCCGAAAGAGCGCTTGAAGAGGTCATTCGCGCTCTTGGCGCGGCACACCACGGCAAGGGTATCTACCTGCGCAGTTTCCACTTCCCCGACTTGCAGGAAGGCTACATAGGCCTCGTCGAGCAGCTCGCTTGCTGGATTGGTGGCCCTACGAACAACGACAGGTTCCCGAAGTATCAGATCGTCTCGGCGGAAAAGTCGATCCGACTCGCCACGAACACGAGAGAGCGGGGGCATATCAGCTCGTGGGAAAGTCGCGATCCGCCCGGGCAGACCTTCCGCGACAGGTTCGGCGGCGCGACGCTGATGACGTGCACCGTCCCGGAGCTGGCTCCCGAACCGACCCTGATATTGACCAGCGCATCGGGGCTGTCCGAAGTCGGCGACGAGGCGTTCACGATACTCACCCCCATGTTCGCCGGGTGGAAGCCTCTGGCCATCGACGTCACGAACATTCTGCTGAAGAGCAAGAATACCCTCGCGATGCAGTTGTTCCGGAAGCACGCCGCGCTGGCATCCTGACCGTTCTTCACCGCTCGTTAACGACCCCGCTCCGGCGGGGTCCATCTTTTCTATACCAAGCGAATGTCGAGCAGTCGCAGACGGTATTCCTAAAGATTGACATACGTTATGCGACGTGCTATGCTATCAGTAGGGAGCAATTGCTCTAACCATCTCAAAATAAAAGAGGAAACGATAATGAAACACAGGGCACGTTGGTATTGGAATCGCTTCTTCTGGTTTTTCGTCAGTCCGATGAGGCAGGCGTATCGGTTCGTAAGGCGACCCCACACGCTGGCTGTAAAGTGCCTTGTCGAATGCGACGGCGGATTTCTTCTCGTGCGTCTCACCTACAACCACAAACAGTGGACGATGGTGGGTGGCGGGCTCAGTCGTGGCGAGACATTCGAAGATGCCGCCAAACGGGAACTCCTTGAAGAGGTCGGCATCGTCGCGACCTCTTTCACGAAGATCGGCGAATATACACGGGACCATGACAATATGCTGGATACCGTGCACGTATTTTACTGCCGAGTCAACAACAAGGCATTCACCATCGATGATGTCGAAATCGCAGAAGCTCGCTGGTTTAAGCCCAATGATCTGCCGACGCCTCGACGGGAAATCGTCGACAGAATATTTAAGATGTACAACCTCGCTCACGATTAGCCCACACGCTACATCGTGGGCTTTTCGTTTCTATACCAACCGGATATCCAACAGGCGCAGGCGGACGGGGTTCCCCCGGGAGAAGGTGTCGCGCTCGAGGTGCGCGAGGAGATTCGCGCGGCTGCCGCGCGTGAGAGATTCAGAGGTACGCGCGACCGCGCCTTTGACGAAGAAGGTGACCGCGTCGAGACTCTCGTTGTTCTCATTCGAGCTTATTTTTATTTTCAGATGTTCTTCCCCTTTCCCGAAGCGTGACACCTCGCGCACGACCACCTCGCGCATCAGGAACACCGGTTTAGGGTTCTGTATGCCGAAGGGGGAGAGTCGTTCGATTTTCAAGAGGAACGAGGCGGTCGCTTCTTCCGGTGTCACTTCGGCATCTGCGCGCTGTATGAACGTGTCCGCCTCCCCTTCTTCGCCCCCTCTTCGCCAAGGCGCTACGAAGGGCACAGCAAGGCTACGAAGGGCAAGGACCAATCGGTCCTCGAGAAAAAATATTTCAGTATCACGCGCTGTGAAACCGCCCGCGGCCGCGTGCCCGCCGAATTCGACGAATGTATTTTCTGCAGCGCGCATCAGTTCTAAACCATGCGTAGCTCCGCCACTTCGGAACGAACCTTTGAGTGAATTGTTGCCCTCTCGTCCCCAGAGGAAGACGGGCCGCTCATATTCTTCTGCGATGGTGTTCGCCACGAGACCGAGAAGTCCCGGCCGCCACTCGGGGTCGCCGAGCGCTATCACGCTGCGCGCTTCGCCACGCTCCTTGAGCCGCGCGTGCACCGCGCGCGTGATGGCGCCTGCCTCGGCCTTACGCTGTCTGTTGGCTTTCTCTAATTTCTTCGCGAGGAGGTCGGCCTCGCCCTCGTCGGACGTAGTGAAGAGGTGGAAGGCGTCCCGCGCCTCACCCATCCGGCTCGCGGCGTTCACCCGCGGGGCGAGCATAAAGCCGATATCGTCTTCAGTGAGCGCGCGCTGCTCGACGCGCATCCCGCGCAGGAGTTTCTGCAGTCCCACGCGCGGCGACTTACGCAGTACGCGCAGCCCATAGGTGGCGAGCAGCCGATTCTCGCCTGTGAGCGGGACCATGTCCGCGATAGTCGCGAGCCCGACCATATCCAGGAGCCACTTCTCCCACCCTTCCGGAACTTTCTCTCTTAGTTTTGGCTCTATCGCGAGCGTGGCGCACACAATCTTCCACGCGACGCCCGAGCCGCAGAGGCTCTTGAAGGGATAGGTCTCATCCGCTCGGGCGTTCGGGTTCAGGATTGCAAACGCATTCGGTAGTTTCTCGCCCGGTAAATGATGGTCGGTGACGATAACCTGCATACCGAGCTCGTTCGCGCGCGCGACGGGCTCGACGTCGGTGATGCCGGAATCCACGGTCACGACGAGTGTCGCGCCTCCGCCAGCTGGCGGATTCGCAAGTTTCTCAATGCCCGCGACATTCATACCGTATCCTTCTTCGTGCCGGTGCGGGATATAGTTCTCGAAGTTCGCCCCCGCTTTTTTTAAGAAATCGTGCATCAGGACGGCGCCCGGGATACCGTCGCAGTCATAGTCGCTCCACACGGCAATCCTCTCGCCAGAAGTAATTGCATCAGCAAATCTTCGCGCGGCCTTCTGCATATCAGTCATCAGGAACGGGTCGTGGAGATGCTCGTCGTATGAAGGATTGAGAAATCTTTCTGCTTCTCCTTTTGTCAAAATACCGCGGCGCGCGAGAAGCGCCGCGGTCAGGTCGTCATACGCAGCAAGTTCTTCACGCAGCGATTCGTGTAAGGGGTCGTGGAGCGGGAACATAAATGATAGTAAGCAGAAGGCAGTAGGCAGGTTGCAGTAAGAAAGCTAGAGCGTACAGTATACGATATGGAGGATTGCATCTTCTGCAAGATAGTTCGCGGCGAATTGCCGTTGTACAAGATATATGAGGATGAGCACTTCCTCGCCTTTCTCGACATTCACCCGGAAACCCCGGGGCATACCCAGATCATCCCCAAGCAGCACTACCGCTGGGTCTGGGATGTGCCGAATGTCGGGGCGTTTTTTGAAGTGGCGAGGAAGATAGCTCTTGCCGAGCGGAAAGCCTTCGGCACCGAGTGGATTCTTTCAAGAATTATCGGTGATGAAGTCGAACACGCGCACATCTGGGTCTTCCCCAGCAACGAGGCACAGGGCGATAAAAACGACTTCACCGGCAACGCCGAGAAGCTCCGCCAGGCGCTCGCGTAGGCAAATCAAAACGCCGACATCCAACCGGATGTCGGCGCTGTTCTGTGGAGCCGCTCAGTCGCTTTTCTTGGCGACGGCCTTGCCGAGCGCCCCGACGAGCGACCTGACGATGTCACCGAGCAGGTCCTTCACGAAGAAGAGGGCGGGCAGGAACCCGGCGATGAGAAGGAAGTCCCACGGCGTCACCCACACCGCGAGGCCACCTTGGCCGACCGGCGCGACGAGCGCCCCGAAAATGAAGGCGAAGCAGATAGCATTGACGAACGCCATGGTCCCCTCCCCGACTTCCCTGAAGGGCTCGGTCTCCCTTTCCCACGCGGTGGCGAAGACGGTGAGGACGAGTGCCCCCAGCGCGAAAGCCGCGATGCCGACCACGATAAACGCGATAGTGACAATGTCCCGGGGGCCGTGGGCTACCGCCACCGCCCGCATCTCACCTGCGCCCCACACGGCACACCAGGCGAGTCCGAGTCCTGCGGCGACGATGAGGATCCGATTGAGTATGTTGGTGTTGTCCACTTCCTGCTCCTTTCTGGTTCCCAGCAGACCAATATGGTTGCTTTCTGTGCGGAATCTACTACGTAAATAGCCTAGGTGTCAAGGGCTTCAATGCCGGGGAGAGTGCCACGGGCGAGGAAGGCGAGCATCGCGCCCCCAGCAGTAGAGACGAAGGAGAAGTGCGGGAGGAGACCGAGCCCTTCGATAGAGGCGATAGTGTCGCCGCCGCCAACCACCGAGTACGCTCCCGAGTCGGCGACCGCGCGCGCGAAGGCGCTCGTCGCGTCGACAAACCCTTCCTCATACTTCCCCAACGGGCCATTCCAGAGGATGGTCTTCGCTCTTTTTGCAAGGTCGACGAGGAGCGCAATCGTGTTCGGACCATGGTCGAGGATGACATCGTTCACGGTAACTGAATCGACCGGCAGGACGAGCTTCGGGTTCGCGAGAAGTTTCTTTATGGACGCCGGGTCGGCGAGAGAGACGAGCGACTTCCCCACTTCTCGTCCCGACGCCTTGAGGAAGTCGTTCGCGAGCGCGCCGCCGACGAAGACGCGGTCATAGGCCTTTAGTAAGGCGGCGAGCACCGGCTCTTTGGTATTGAACTTCGCGCCGCCGATGACGGCGAGCGCGGGATGCTTGGGTCGCAGTGCCCGTGAGAGTTCCCGTATCTCGTCTTCGAGCAGCAGTCCGGCATAGGAGGGCAGGAGTTCGGGAACGCCGACGATGGAGGCGTACGTGCGATGGCATTCGTCGAACGAGTCCTGGACGAAGACGTCGGCGAGCGCGGCGAGTTCCCGCGCGAAGGCGGGGTTATTCGCCACCTCTCCTGGGTTCCGCCGCAGGTTCTCGAGGACGAGTATCTTCCCCGGCGCGAGCCCGCGGACGGCCTCGCGCACGCGCGGCCCGACAGTCTCGCCGAAGAACGAGACGCCGGGGATAAGCGAGCCAAGCGCCGCCGCGGCCGGCGCCAGGGTCTCGGTCCCCTGTCCGGTAATGTGGCTGATGAGAATGATTCTCGCACCGCGTTCGCGCAGGTACTGGATGGTCGGCAGCGCGCGACGCAGCCGGTAGTCGTTCGCGACCTTCCCCTCCGCGAACGGGACATTCAGCGTCGCGCGTACCAGTATCGGGATGTTCTCGAACAACCGTATGTCGCGGATGCTCCGCATCGTCAGGAGAGCTGCTTCACCAGCAGCGAGAAGGAAGAAGGGTCGACCGACGCATGTCCGACGAGGAATCCGTCAATGCCGGAGGCGGCCGCGAGGTCCCGTGCATTGCTTGGCTCGACCGAACCGCCGTAGAGCACGAGCGAACGGGTCGCACTTTTCCCGGGCAGGAGTTCCGCAAGCACCTTACGGATATAGAGCACCATCTCGGCAAGGTCGTTCGGGTTGATGGCGGCGTCAGCCGTTTTGCCGATGGCCCAGAGGGGCTCGTACGTGACGATGACCTTCGCGCGCTCTTTAGGCGCGAGCGGTTCGATCGCGAGCGTCAGTTCTTCTCGTACGAGGGAGAGGTAACGACCCTCGCCGTCGCGCACCTCTTCACCGACACAGAGGACGGGGGTGAGCCCGTGCGCGAGCGCGTGGGCGAGCTTTTCCGCAATGACCGCGTCGGTGTCCCCCGCCGCCCGCCGCTCCGAGTGGCCGACAACGGCGTACGTCGCTCCGGCCGCCGCATACGTCTGCGCGGTTATTTCACCCGTCTGCGCCCCGCCGGGGGTAGCAGAAACGTCTTGTGCAGCAAAGGCGACCGCGGACTTATTCCGCACCGCGAGCGCGCCAAGGAGAGGCGCGGGCGGCGCGAGCACCAGCGACACCTTCGTCCGGCTCGCGAGACGCTTTGCAAGCGCGAAAAGCTTTTTCGCCTTGGGGAGCTCCTCCACATACGCTTTCCAGTTCGCAACAATGAGCATAGCTTCCAGTATAGCAAGCTCGTCGGCCGGGGGACTTGGTATACTTCGGGAGTGAGTCGCACGCACACCACACGAGGATTTACCCTGATAGAGATGCTCGTCGCGCTCGGTATCCTGAGCGTTTCGGTTGCTTTCGTGGCGCTGGTCGCGGGAACGGTGAAGAGTACCAGGGATTCGGCCTACGAGAGCGTCGCATCCCATATAGCGGACAA
>JGI1356J14229_10002515_pt1 | contig 14604 bp, 13 predicted proteins | sample Subgrocontami58m_FD_14229 | JGI IMG/M metagenome (IMG submission 14229) | reverse complement strand
CGTCCTGCATCGCGGCTTCCGCCGATCCGGCGTGCGGGGCAGGCCGCCTCGCCCTCCGCGTCGTGGGCCATCGCCACCTCGGCGCGGAGGGCCGCCGCCGGATCTTTGTAATGCGCGTCGAAATCGGCGAGGCCCGCGCGGCCGTGCACGGCGGTCATGCCGAGCGCCATGCGCACCGAGAACTTGGACGGGTGCACCGACTGCGGATGGGTCACCGGCCCGAGCACGTCCGAAGCACGTCGATGGCGGCCTGGCGCACGCGCGCAGTCACGCGCCTCACATCCCGCGCGGCGAGCCGGTGCGCGCGCAGCACCCGCTTCAGGCCGTCGACCGCCGGGTTCGTGTGCCGGCAACAAGCGTGGAATTTGAACAAGACCTCCGCGCGCGCCGAGCTCTCGCCCGAGCGATCGGCAAGGCGCGACGGAGAGGTGGCGAACGACGCCGGCAAGACTTTCGATAGGTCCTTGTCGGTTTTGACAATCAAGCAACCTGCTCGCTCCAACGGAGTAACTGTGAACCCGTCGACTGCATCTTTGCCATATGGCTCTCCAGACGAAGTTACGGGCCTTGGTTCCTATGGGCTGACCCATACCAGCTACTTCAGGCTAGCGCCCGCCTCTCCGCATGCTTCAGAAACGGCCGCGGCAACCTCATGCATGAACGCGTTTCTGTCTGGCGACGGAGTTACGTCGGGTATCGGCGCGGCACGATCATAGATTTGCTCGCCGATGATCGATGCCCGCGTATAACTGGATCCACGGCCCGACTGGCTGTAGGCTGATTGCCACTCGGGTAATCGTTCAGCACGTACCCGGCGGCTGGCGATCTCCAGCATGTGTCTTGCAAGACTCTCGGCGAGCAAATTGAAGACCTGAAGCTTTTCGTCGTCGCTCGCTGGCTCTTTGGGATCCCAGGTGAGCGGACTTTGTATGAGCACGAATAGACGCCCCTGCAATTGCTGCCGAAGGTCGGCGACGGGTTTGAGATTGTCGTACTCATCACCCATGCCAGGTGTGGCCAGGCGCCGGGTCAACGCCCAAACGCGCTTCCAGTGCTCTTTTTGTGCGCCCTGCTTGTACACGAGGCCCAGGCGCGGCCACCATGCATCGTGAAAGCCCTCTGCTGCCTTGGATACGGCGAGCGCGAGATTCATGTTGTCGTATACCGGCCGCGCCTTTACGGGTTCCGGTCGGGCAACGATATTGTCGATCGCCAGCAGCAAGTCCTTCAGTGCGGCAATCGTTCGCCCGTGGGATTTCTTCGACTCGGGCGTCAAGACGGCGTCGATTCCGCCAACAAAGTACCGGGCCGCCTTCAATCGACCACGAAGAGCGCGCTCGGCGAATGGGCCCAGTTCCTCGCCAACTGAAGCGAGAACGTTTTCGGCCGAAGCCAGAACGTGCTCTTCCTTGGCTACGTTGGTGAGCAGGTTGGGCCCTTTCACCATGTCGAAATGAGTGAATACCAGCAAGAGCTTGTTGGCGTTGCCTGACGATACCAGTTCCCGCATCGCTGCAACCGAGGCGGCCTGCATCGGTTGAGTCGCGCTGTCGACCAGGAGGACTGCGTCCGCCGTCTCGATCCGCCGGACAAGATTGGTGGAAATCGCCGCGATGGACTTTGGCGTATGTCCCAGCCCCTCCCCGTCCAGCAATACGAGCTTGGGTGAACCGCCTTCGCCCCAAGTCGGTGCAAAGGGCCCGGCAATACGGACGCCATTGACGAGCGGGGTAAGCAGCCGCCCAAATCGTAGCGCGTGGTTGCTTGAAAAGCGTGCAACGGTTTGAATAAAGCTCGACCGATCGGGGGTTTCCCAAGACCATGCCAGCGGCCAACCCTGCTTGTTTCTCTTGACAGTGCCCGACTTGAGCAGCACAAAACGCAATTCGATTTCTTCCATGAGGTCGTCGGCGATGCGGTGAAACTCATCGTCCTCCCGAAGACGCCGGTCCAGTTCCTCTTCAAAGAGCTCGTCAATAACACGTTGGTCCTTTTCGGTCTCCGCCCCGAGCTCACTTCGAAGCGTATCGCCATGCCGCGCTGCAATCCCCCGAATATCGCCTACGCATCGTTGCAGCAACGCGTTGGTGGCCTGCAGGTCGATTGCATTTTCAACATCGTCATCGATTGGAGCTTCGACATCCGCACCCGGCTCATCATCGTCATCATTGTCCGCACCCGAATCGATCGCCACGCCATTGCCGAGCACGTAGTTGAAGCGAAAGCGCTGGTTGACATGATTAAGAAGCTTCCGCAGCACGTCGTGATCATTCTCGCCCTGGTACGCGGCCAGTACTGCCTCCGAAATGCACTCGTTCAGATGCTCGCGCACTTCTTCCATGGGAGAGAAGGTCACGATCGCACGGTAGGGGCCTTCGGCCAAGAGCACTTCCGTGTCGTGCACGGTCGTCTTCGCGGTGGAAGTCGACGGAAACCGTTCAGTCGTTGGATCGGTTCCAATGATCTGGCGCAGCAACGTGGTCTTTCCTGCGCCCGTCGTTCCAAGAAGCAGTGCCGTCCGATAGTCGGAATTCGACGAACTTGAAAGCGAGATGAATTCATCTCGAATCCCAGAGTAGTTTGTTTCCTCTGGCTGCATTCCGTGGAAGAAAATCTCGACGACCCTCTGGTTGTAGCGTCGCTCCGCTTCCGCCCGTGCTGCCGCATTCCAGTACGCCTCGTTCGCAAGCAATTCATTGAGTTCGTCCTTCAGGGCATTGGCTCTTGCCTCGTCGTCTGTTCCAAGGCCCTGGCGAACGCGAAGCCCCGGTTTGCCTGTGTTCGGATCAATCCGGGCTGGATGGCGAAAGATCACTGACCACGCCGATCGTCCCTGAGACCGGGTAAGGCTGGCTGCGTATCGTCTGGTGTTCATGTGAATCCCCGTTGTACAATCGTTGTACCGAAATAATAGTTGGCACTTTCCCAGAAATCAAGGGGGTTGGTACAACCGAGGAACAACAATCTATGGTTAGAAATACACAAAAGCCTTTTCTGCAACTTGACATTCCGTGATCCCGCGCCAATAATGCATTAACAGAAAAGGCGATACTGTGGATAGCAGAAGACTTTCAGACATCGTGGAGATCCGCACCGGGTACGCATTCCGGGAGCGGATCGAAGCTCGCGCGGACGGTGATATCGCAGTTGTGCAGATGAAAGACATCGACGAGGAAAACCGACTACGCGCCGATACCCTCGTTCACGTGCAACTTGCCAATTTGAGCGATGCCTACCGGCTGCGCCCCGGTGATCTTCTCCTGCGTGCACGTGGTCTCAGGAACACCGCCTGCTTGCTCCCCGATGTCCCCGACCGTACGGTCGCAGCGGCACCGCTTGTCCTGCTGAGGATTACGGACCGGTCAATCGATCCCGCATTTCTGCAGTGGTTTGTCAACCAGCCACCAACGCAGGCAACCTTGGCAGACCTCGCGGGGGGGACCTACGCGAAGACAATCAACAAGGCAGCGCTCGCGCAGCTGGATGTCGTCATCCCACCTCTGACCCTACAGCGCCAGATCGTGGAATTGGCAGGTCTCATGGCACGCGAGCAAACCCTGCTGAGCGAAATATCCGCAGCGAGAAGGCGGATGATGGAAAGAATTCTGTGGCAGTCCGCACAGGATGCCCGGGGAACCTCGGGCTAGGGTGGCGGATGGGGTGCGCTAACACCCCATCCACCTGCTTCACATAACCAGTGGCACTAGCTATGAAAGGCAATTCAATTATGGCAATAAATATCGGCAACTACAACTTCGAAGGGCCATTCAGCAATTCCAACGACCTGCGCAAGCAATCCGGCGTTTACGTCATCCTGGGACGGAATGCAGATTCCGAAACCTGGAAAGTGGTGGACGTCGGGGAGTCGGAGGATGTGCAGGAGCGCGTAGCAAACCACGACCGCGCTGATTGCTGGAAAAGGCAGGGCTATCGTCAGCTCGCGGCAGCCGCCTACTACTGCGACGAGCGGACGCGCACGCGCATCGAGCAGGAACTGCGCGCGCAGTTCAACCCGCCCTGCGGAGATCGCTGACTGGCAACGCGGGAGCGGCAGCGCCGCTCCCGCAACGCAACAAGCACTATCACGGAGACAGCAACATGTCCGATAAGCTCACCAAACAGGAAGTCAGCGCTACCGCCTGGGCCGCATGCGACACGTTTCGCGGCGTCGTGGACCCGGCGCAGTACAAGGACTACATCCTCGTGATGCTCTTCCTCAAGTACATCAGCGACCTGTGGAAGGACCACTACGCGGAATACCGCAAGCAATACGGCGATGACGAGGAGCGCATCCGCCGCAAGCTCGAACGCGAGCGCTTCATCCTGCCCTACGTCGAACTGAAGGACGAGAAGACGGGGAAGATGCTCGACCGCTTTCTCGCGGATTTCTACAGCCTCTACGAACGTAGGAACGAATCCAACATAGGCGAGCTGATCAACATCGTGCTCGAGCACGTGGAAGATGGAAACAAGGCCAAGCTGGACCGGGTCTTCCGCAACATCGACTTCAACTCCGAGGCCAACCTGGGGCAGACCAAGGACCGCAATCGCCGCCTCAAGAACCTGCTGGAGGATTTCGCCAAGCTGGATCTCCGCCCGTCGCGCGTTTCTGAGGACGTGATCGGCGACGCCTACATCTACCTGATCGAGCGCTTCGCCTCCGACGCCGGCAAGAAGGCAGGTGAGTTCTACACGCCTCGACAGGTATCGAAACTGCTCGCGCGCCTGGCACGGCCGCGCGCGGGAGACCGCATCAGCGACCCGACCTGCGGTTCCGGCGGTCTGCTGGTCGAGGCCGCCAGATTGATCGAGGCCGCAGGCAGCCGCGACTTCGCGCTCTTTGGCCAGGAGGTCAACGGCAGCACCTGGGCGCTGGCGCGCATGAACATGTTCCTTCACCAGAAGGATGCGGCACGGATCGAATGGGGCGACACGCTCAACAGCCCGGCCCTGGTCGAGAACGACCGCCTGATGCATTTCAATGTCGTCGTCGCAAATCCGCCGTTTTCCCTCGACAAATGGGGCGCGGAGCATGCCGAACACGACCGCTTCAACCGCTTCTGGCGCGGCGTGCCGCCCAAGTCCAAGGGCGATTACGCCTTCATCACCCACATGGTTGAGACGGCGCTGCCGCAGGAGGGCCGAGTCGCCGTCGTGGTGCCGCATGGGGTGCTGTTTCGCGGCGGCGCCGAAGGCCGCATCCGCACCAAGCTCATCGAGGACAACCTGCTCGATGCCGTGATCGGGCTGCCCGCCAACCTCTTTCCGACCACCTCTATCCCAGTAGCGGTTCTCGTGTTCGACCGTGCACGGGAGAAAGGCGGGGCGCGCGAAGCCTGCCGCGACGTGCTGTTCATCGACGCCAGCCGCGAGTTTCAGGCCGCGAAAACACAGAACGTCCTGCTCGATACCCACATGGACAAGATCGTCGCCACCTTCGAGGCGCGCAAGGCTGTAGACAAGTATGCGTACGTTGCGTCGCTTGCCGAGATTGCGGAGAACGACTTCAACCTCAACATTCCCCGCTATGTGGATACGTTCGAGGAGGAAGAGGAAATCGATGTAGCGGCGGTCGAGCAGGAAATCGAGCGCCTGGAAAAGGAGCTCGTAGAGGTGCGGGCGAAGATGAAGCAGTACCTCAAGGATCTGGGCATATGAGCAAGACGGCGCAAGCGCCGCTTGCCACCGTAGACACGGTTGCCGGGCGTATCCATCTGGTGCGTGGCCAGAAGGTGATGCTGGACGCGGATCTCGCAATTCTCTATGGAGTCGCGACCAAGCGCTTCAACGAGCAGGTCAGGCGCAATCTGGCCCGGTTTCCGGGCGATTTCATGTTTCAGCTCACCTCGGAGGAGGACAGCGCTTTGAGGTCGCAAATTGCGACCTCAAAGACTGGCCGTGGCGGGCGACGCTATCTGTCCTATGCGTTCACAGAACACGGCGCCATTATGGCCGCGACCATCCTGAATTCGCCCCGGGCTACGGAGATGAGCGTATTCATAGTGCGCGCATTTGTGAAGATGCGCGAGGCGCTGGCAACTCACCGAGCGGTCGCGCAGAAGCTCGACGAGTTAGAGCGCAAAGTGTCGTCACACGACAAGGCTATTGCGGGGGTCATTGATGCGATCCGGCAGCTAATGACGCCTCCGGTAGCGCCGAAACGGCCGATTGGATTTACCGCCGACATCGAGAAGAAGGCGTAATGGTCTCCGCGAACTCCGTCATAGCTTGCACTTGCACGGTATCTCGCGAACGGCAGCTGCGGAAACGCCATATCGACCTATGGGGACATGGAAGATGACCTGGCAAACGGTCCCAATCGGCAAAGTAATTCGCACCAGCCAATACGGCCTTTCCTTACGTGCGGACACCGTTGGCAACTATCCCATTGTCGGAATGAAAGATATTCAAGGTGGTCGAGTGCGTATCGACTCTACGAGTTGCGTCCAGTTGTCTGAGGAGGAAGCGCGAGAGTACCTTTTGGCAGACGGCGACATTCTCTTGAACCGCACCAATAGCCCGGATCTCGTCGGCAAAGTAGGCATATACCGCGGGACGGAATTCGCGGTATTTGCCTCATACCTTGTACGCCTTGAGCTAGACAAAGCGCGAGCCGACCCGGACTTTGTGGTGCAGATTCTCAATAGCGAAGGAGGACAGCGGCACATTAAGCAGTTGGCAACGCGGGCAGTCAGCCAATCGAATCTGAATCCCACAACGTTCAAGAATCACTTTCCGCTTCCGCTGCCACCTCTAGCAGAGCAGCGGCGAATCGCGGGGGTGCTTCTGCGGTGGGATACTGCAATCGAAAAAACCGAGCAGCTTGTTGCGGCAAAGAAACAACGCAACGACGCGCTTTCTCGATCGCTAATATTTGGCAAGGTGCGGCTAGGCAATCGCAGGGGGAAGCCGAAGAGGGCCTTACATTGGTTTGAGGTGCCACGAGACTGGTCGGTAGTTCCAATTGGCAATGTGGCCCAAGAGGTGTCGGCCGTGAATTCTCCCGATAATTCCTTACCGGTGCTTTCCTGCACGAAGTACGGTGGGTTGGTGGATTCCCTCACGTATTTCGAAAAGCAAGTCTTCAGCCACGACACATCGAAATACAAAGTTGTAAAGCGTGGTCATTTCGCATACGCCACGAACCATATTGAGGAGGGCTCCATTGGCTACCAGGACCTCTATCCTGCTGGTTTGGTGAGCCCGATCTATACCGTATTCGAGGCCAACCCCAAAAAGATCGACGACGGGTTTCTACACCTAGTTCTGAAGACAGAGAAACTGCGCCAGATTTTTGAAGCCAACACCAATGCCTCCGTCGATCGGCGTGGGAGCCTGCGCTGGAAGGATTTCGCTCGAATCGAGATCCCGTTACCGTCACTCGAAGAGCAACGAGAAATTGTCGCAGTTCTCGCCAATGCGAAGCGTGAGGTCGAACTACTTGGTGCACAGGCCGAGGCGCTGAGAACGCAAAAGCGCGGCTTGATGCAACAGCTTCTCAGCGGCCAGCGCCGTATCAAGATTACGAGGGCTGAGGTGGCATGACCGACATGTTTCGATCTAATGAGCTCTTCCTGTCGGAGATCCCGGCGCTACAGTTGCTGGTCAATCTCGGCTTTGAATATCTGACACCGGCGGAAGCTTTGGCTGCCCGCGGCGGCAGGCAAAGCAATGTACTGCTGGAAGAGATTTTGCGCGGGCAGCTCAAGAAGCTGAACCGCATTCAATACAAAGGCGGCAGCTTTCTCTTCAGCGAGGAGAATATCCAGACTGCGATCCAGCGGCTGAAGAACGTCAAGTACGACGGGCTGCTGCGGACCAACGAAGCTATCTACGACTTGCTGACCCTCGGCGTGGCGCTGGAACAGTCTGTCGAAGGGGCAGTGAAGAGTTTTGCGCTTCAGTACATCGAGTGGCGCGACTCCACGAACAATGTCTATCACGTCACTGCGGAATTCTCCGTGGAACGCACCCGCAGTCACGAAACTGCGCGGCCGGACATCGTGCTGTTCGTAAACGGCATTCCGTTTGCGACGATCGAATGCAAGGCACCACAGGTGGAAGTCGCGCAAGCTGTCTCGCAGACGATACGCAACCAGCGGGACGACTACATTCCTGGGCTGTTCACGTACGTCCAGCTCATTCTCGGCGTCAACAAGAACGAGGGCCGCTACGCGACCGTGGGCGCGCCGGGAAAGTTCTGGTCGGTGTGGAAGGAAGATGTCGCCGACAAGGTGCTGGCGCCGCTGCTGGAGAAACCCCTGCCGGAGCGCGTGAAGGCGTCCCTGTTCGACGTGGCGTTCTCCGATCTCGGAGTGCGGCAGGACCCCGCTCCCTATGTGGTCGGCCGGCAAAGCACCGGACAGGACCGGCTGCTATACGCGCTGTGCCGGCCTGAGCGTTTGCTGGAACTGGCCTTCCAGTACACGGTGTTCGACGGCGGGGTACGGAAGATCGCCCGGTACCAGCAGTACTTCGCGGTCAGGAAGATCGTCGATCGCGTGAAGCGGCGCGATGCCGAGGGACGTCGACAGGGCGGCATCGTCTGGCACACACAGGGCTCGGGCAAGTCGCTCACCATGGTGATGCTCGCCCGTGCACTGGCGCTCGACACGGATATCCGCACGCCCCGGATCGTGCTGGTAACCGACCGGGTGGACCTCGACAAGCAACTCGGCAATACCTTCGCGGCCTGCGGATTGCATCCGGAGCGCGCCGTGAGCGGCCGGCACCTGCTGGAGCTGGTATCCGAAGACAAGGCCCACATCGTCACCACGCTGGTACACAAGTTCGACAAGGCGCTATCAAGCCGCAAGTTTCGCGACGAGTCGGCGGACATCTTCGTGCTCGTGGACGAAAGCCACCGCACTCAACTCGGCATGTTCGCCGCCAGAATGCGGCAGATGTTTCCGCGGGCCTGCTATATCGGCTTCACCGGCACGCCGTTGCTCACGCGCGAGAAAAGCGATGTCGAGCGCTTCGGCGGGATTATCGACACCTACGCCATCGACCAAGCAGTGCGCGACCAGGCGGTGGTGCCGCTGCTCTATGAGGGGCGGCTGGTCGAACTGGAGCAGGATCGCAAGGCCATCGACCTCTGGTTCGAGCGGCAAACGCGGGGGCTGAGCGTTGCCCAGAAGGCCGACCTCAAAAGGAAATACAGCCGCGCCGAGGCGCTCAACAAGGCCGATCGGGTGATCTACATGCGCGCCTTTGACATCAGCGCGCATTACCGGCAGAACTGGCAGGGCACCGGGTTCAAGGCGCAGCTCGTGGCGCCCAGCAAGGACACCGCCCTAAAGTACAAGGGCTATCTCGATGAACTGGGCGAGGTGAGCTCGGAGGTGGTGATCTCGCCGCCGGACCAGCGAGAGGGGTTCGAGGAGACCGATGCCGAGGAATCCACAGACGCTGTGGTGGCCTTCTGGCAGCGCATGATGAAGCGCTACGGCAACGAGGAGGAGTACAACAAGCAGATCGTCAACCAGTTCAAGTACGGGGAGGCTCCCGAGATCCTCATCGTCGTCTCGAAGCTCCTGACCGGCTTTGATGCTCCGCGCAATACTGTGATTTACCTTGCCAAGGCACTGAAGGAGCACACACTCCTGCAGGCGATCGCGCGCGTGAACCGGATTTACGATGATGACGAGGGCACGAACCCCAAGGATTTCGGTTACGTCATCGACTATGCCGGCGTGCTCGGCGAGCTGGACAAGGCGCTCACCACCTACAGCGCACTGGAAGGTTTCGAAGAGGCCGACCTGAAGGGGGCTCTCGCCAGCATCAAGGCGGAAATCGGCAAGCTGCCGCAGCGGCAGGCCGACTTGCTCGACCTGTTCAAGGCGGTCAAGAACAAGAAGGACGAAGACGAGTACGAAACGCTGTTGGCCGACGATAAGCTGCGCGAGGAGTTCTACGATCGCCTCACCGCCTTCTCCAAGACGCTGGCGATCGCCTTGTCGAGCGCGGAATTCATCATGACTACCCCGGAAGCTCGCCAGCAGGTGTACAAGGCCGATCTGAAGCGGTTCCAGAACCTCAAAGCTGCGGTAAAACTGCGTTACGCAGAAGCTATCGATTTCCGCGACTACGAGCCCAAGATCCGCAAGCTGCTCGATACGCATATCTCGGCCAATGAAGTCGTGCAGCTGAACAAGCCTGTGAACATCTTCGACGAGCAGGCATTTCAGAAGGTTATCGAGGAACATGGCCCGAACAAGGGCGCCGGCGCGAAGGCAGACATCATTGCGCACGCGACCAAGCGCGCCATTGCAGAGCGCCTGGAACAGGACCCGGCGTTCTACGAGAGGTTCTCGAAGCTGATCCAGCAGGCTATCGAGGATTACCGTGCGAAGCGGATTTCGGATCTGGAGTATCTCAGGCGGTCGAGCGAAATCCGCGAGGCGGTCGTAAACCGCAAGCTGGATGACGTTCCCGAATCACTGCGCGGCAGGGACGATGCAATCGCGCTATTCGGAATCCTCAAACCGTTTATCGGCGGTCACATTCCGGCGGACGGGGCGGCCACGGAACTCACGGCGGGAGCGGCAGCCGACATCTGGGACATTCTCCAACGCAATCAAAAGGTGGGCTTCTGGGACGACCTTGACGCGCAGCGGCGTACGGTGAACGACATCGATGACTATCTCTACGACCGGCTCAAGGGAGAGCAGAGCGTGCCGCTTTCGATTGCAGAGATGGACGAGATCATTCACCGTGCCATGGAGTTGGCGCGGCATCGGGGGGCGGCATGAGCGATTCGATCGGGTTGCTCCGGTACGGATCGGAATCGATAAAGTATGTGGTGCTTGCGAGCCCACGGCGCAAGACGCTCGGCATTGAAGTGCATCCCGATCTTCGGGTAGTCGTTCGCGCGCCCGCCAACTGCAACCCGGGCGCGATCGACTTGCGCGTACGCCGGCGCGCGAAGTGGATCTGGCGGCAACTACAACATTTCCGACGTTTCAGCCCGAGGACACCGCCGCGGCATTATGTGGGTGGAGAAACCCATCTCTATCTCGGCAGGCAATATCGGCTCAAGGTCGTGTCCGACGACCGGAACAGCGTCAAGCTGGGAGGTGGAATTCTGGTTGTGACGATTGCGGGGAAACCAACACCCGATCGGGTCAAAGTCTTGCTCGATGCGTGGTATCGCGGCCGTGCGCGCTCGGTATTTGTCAGCGTGCTAGAGCAATCGTTTCAGTACTTTTGCAAACGGGGGCATGAAGTTCCGCGGGTAATGGTTCGAGCAATGCAACGGCGCTGGGGCAGCCTGTCGCCTTCCCACGTGATGACACTGAATTGCAACCTCGTCCGCGCGCCGAAGGGCTGCATCGAGTACGTGATTGTGCACGAGCTTTGTCATCTGGTTCATCGCCATCACCGGCCAGCTTTCTATCGCCTGTTGACGCGACTCGTCCCGGATTGGCACAGAAGGAAAGCGCGTTTGGAAGAAGCGCTATTGTGATAGGCAAACTATATGGAAGCCCGCGCCAGCAGGCGATCTTCGGGACCTCAATCCCATAGAGCTTTGTCTATTCTGCGCCGCTGGTACAGGGCAGCAAACGCACGCGCGCTCAACTCTGAGGATGGTCAAGTTGACGGCCGAGCGGTCGCCCGTCTAAGGTCCCCATACTGTGACCACGAAGACCAGGCGTGGGCGCTCGAAAATGCCTGCCCTAAGCATTTACTGAGGAGGATGTGGCGATGCTCTCCGGCATCCCGCACAGCGCACGCGCAATCAACCGATGACCCCGCCCGACCCGAAGAAGAATTGGCCCATCGGGTTCGTGGATTGGGAGCGGACCTAGGATTCAGCAAACCGCGCCCCCTTCCGTCCCGGACACCATCCGCATCAACCGCGCCCAGGTGCTCACGCTCTGGGCGGCGATCGTCGCCGAGCACCTGGGGTTCGAACGCGGCGAGGCGTTGACGCTCGCGCGCGGCTGGGGCGCGGCCGGTACGCTCGATCTGGAGGCGATCAGGCGGCTGGCGGAGGCGCGCTAGCTTTGATGCGGCCAGCATTCACAGTACGAATCGGTCGTCCGCGTGCTCCAGCGTATCCACATTCGCTATTCGCGATTAGCAAATCTTTCTTCAACAGGCTGTATTTGCGAATTCTCTTATCGCATTTTCAAGGGAAATGGCGTGATATATGCTAATTGCAAACAGCATATGGCGATCGAAATGTCGACCAGGTCCGTAGCATTGCGGAGATCAGGCAAGCGCCAATGGGCGCTCAAGCCTCACGACCTCGCAGTCGCACTCAAGCTCGTCGTGCAGCGGGGCACTTGGCTGCCCTATGCCGCCCTGGCCAAGCAGTTGCGGCTTTCCGCCTTCGAGGCGCACGCCGCCGTGCAGCGTCTGATGGTCGCGCGGCTCGCGGTCGAGCGAGATGGAGGCGTGCACCCGGTGATGGCGGCGCTGCGCAAGTTCGTGGTGAACGGCGCGCCGTATTGTTATCCGGCGCTGCGCGGCGAAGTCACGATCGGATTCCCCACCGCCTACGCCGTGCAGCCGCTGCGGGACATGGTGCTCTTCTCCGAAGACATGCCTCCGGTCTGGCCGCACCCCGAGGGTCCCGCGCGAGGTCCGACGCTGTTGCCGCTCTACGAGAAGCTTCCGCTCGCGGCCCGCGACGATGCCGCGTTCTATGAGCTGTTGGCGCTGTTCGATGCGCTGCGCATGGGCCAGGCGCGCGAGCGCGAGATCGCGTCCCGCCTCCTGGAGGAGCGGCTGAAGTGACCGCGCCTCGGCGGCCCCAATCGGTCTACCCGCCCGCCCCCATCAGCTTGCGAAAGTCGGCGATGTACTGCTCGCTGGTCTGCCGGTGTCCCCAGGCGAGCCGCAGGCGGCCCTCGGGGTCGAAGAGGAAGGTGAGTGCGGTGTGGTCGATGCTGTAGGAGCTGCCGGTCGGCACCTTTTGGTAGTAGACGCGGAATTCCTTCGCGACCTCCTTGATGCGCTCGGGGGTGCCCCACAGTCCGACGAAACTCGGGTCGAAGCCGGCGGCGTAGTCCCGGATCTGGGCCGGCGTGTCGCGCTCGGGGTCGAGCGTGACGGTGATGACCTGGATCCTGTCCTTGTCGGCGCCCAGCGCGTTGCGCACCTCGGCCGCGCGGATAAGCGCCGACGGGCAGACTTCCGGGCAGTACACGTAGCCGAAGAACAGCATCACGTACTTGCCGCGCCAGTCGGCGAGCGAGTGCTCGCGGCCGTCGGCGTCGCTGAGCCGGAAGTCCCTGCCCCAGTCGACGCCGGTCAGATTGATGCCGTTGTAGCCCGGTCCCAGCCAGTCGCACGCGGCGAGCGCGGCCAGCGCCGCGGCGATCAGGGCGAGGCGACGGAAACGGCCCGTACTGTTACGCATGCGCCTCGGGGACACGAGAGGTTCCAAGTGATCGTTTGTCGGTCGGAGCGGACCGACCGATTATGGCAGCCGTGTTGTTCACCGGAAAACGTGCCGCCGTCACACGTCAGTGCTCGACGCTTGACGCAGCCGTATTCCTCGGGGCACCGTCGCCCCGGCCGTGAGCGAGGCGAGGCGGGCGCTTATCGAGGCTTCAACCCCGCCTCCCGGATCAGTTGCCGACCCAGGTCACTTCGCCGTGCTTTGCCGCCGACAGCGCCGCAAGGATGTCCGGCACGCACGGCAGAAGATCGCGGAGGCGGTTGGTTGGTGCGCGGACTACGACGACCGCGATCTTGAATTTTGGCAGCGGCTGCTGGAACGAGAGATTCCGGTCGACGGACAGGAAGGCGTCAAATTGTTTCTCGGCGAGCGCGAGGAGTTCACCATTGCGGGTCCCTGCCCAGCCTGCCTCGGGCACGGTGGTGACGTCGTGCCCCGTCAATTCCCGCGCGAGCCGGCTGTCAACGCACTCGTCGAGGAGCACCCTCACGAGGCAGTTGCCACCATTCGCGCCTTCGCCTCTTCGAGAAAGGCGATCACCTGCTCCCGTTTCACGGTAGGGAACCCCTCGAGGAACTCGTCGATGTTTTCACCGGCCTCCAGGTAATCCAGGAGGGTCTGGATCGGTACGCGCGTGCCGGCGAACACGGGTGTTCCACCCATGACGTCCGGCGAACAGGAAATGATTTGCTTACCCATGGGAAAAGCCTACGCCCGATGCGCCGTCCGATCAAGCCTGCGAGCCAACGGGGTCTGGGCTCTTACGTAGAACGGGGTCTGACACCAGTTTCGCCATTTTGACCCCGATGAATCGTCAGACTCCGCGGTAGATCGGCCAGGATAGGGAGTAGGATGCGTCGTGGCCGCAAAATTCCGGTGTATCTGCCTGGACTCCCTATCTGTTTTCGCGCGCGCGGTTCAAGCCGCCTTCGGACAACCCTCTTGAGATTCCATGACAACGCTGACACTCGTCCCGACTGAATCCAGACCCGTACACGGGACGCAATGCTTTCCCTCCGGATGCTGCCCCGGCTTGCTCATGGAGCCGGAGGTACCCTACCTGGCTCATGTCTCCGGCAACGATTCATCCAACGGGAACGCCCCGAACTCGCCGGACAGCCAATTGAAGTGAGGTTCGCAATCCCCTTTGGAGTTGCCAGTTTTGACATTACAACGTCGCCCCGAGCCAATAG
>JGI1356J14229_10002511_pt1 | contig 14614 bp, 15 predicted proteins | sample Subgrocontami58m_FD_14229 | JGI IMG/M metagenome (IMG submission 14229) | reverse complement strand
GGAAACGGATTTACGGTGGAGCTAGTGAGGCACCGTCAGACGAAAGAGACGGAAACAGATAGGCTTCACCTACGAGATACCGCGCCAGTCCTCGACCCTACTATGTCACCTATCACCCCCAACTTTCACGTTTTCGCATTTCCGAAATAGTCGACGTCACTACAGTCAGCGCTCTTTCTTCAGCTGGCTGTTTTCAAGCAGCACGGAGCGCTTGTGCTGGACAGCTTCTCTTTCCTGAAGCAGGTGCTTCTCGACTGCCCGTCGAAACCCTTCGTGGACGATGTAATGGAAGCTGGTGGTCGGCTCGGGATCCAGTCCGCGCATTTGCTTGAAGCTGCCGCCGGCGCCGGCCTCGAAGCGCTCAAGGCCGCTCAGGATGCAGTGTTCGATTGCCGAGTAATAGCAGACGTTGAAGTGGAGATAGCGTACTTCCTCGGACGCGCCCCAGTAACGGCCGTAGAGAACCGACCCGTCCTGAATATTGAACGTCCCGGCGATGATCTTTGCGTCTCGTTCGGCGAGCATCAGGCAGATATAGGGGGTGAAGCGGCGGGACATTGCGTCAAAGAATTCCCGTGTGAGATACTGGTGGCCGTAGGTGAGCCGCTCGACGTGGTTCTTGTAAAGCTGAAACATGGCGTCGAGATGCGTCGCCTTGAGCTCGTCCCCCTGCACGGCGCGAATGGTGATGCCCTGCTGGGAAAGTTCACGACGCTCCCGCTTGATCTTGGTGCGCCGGTCGCTGCGAAAGGCGGCGAGATATTCGTCGAAAGAGCGATAGCCGCGATTCTGCCAGTGAAACTGGAGCCCGAGCCGAGGGATATAGCCGAGCCCTTTCAAGGCCTCTCCCTCATCCGGCAAACAAAAATTGACATGGACAGAAGAAATCTTGTTATCCTCTGCGACCTGCATGAGCGCCCGCCCCATGAGCTGGATCAGCTCCCGCCGGTTCTCACGGGGATCGGTGAGAAAGCGCGGGCCTGTTACCGGCGTAAACGGTATTCCCACGAGCATCTTGGGATAGTAGCGGATGCCCAGACGGTGGGCGTACTCCGCCCATTCGAAGTCAAAGACGAATTCCCCCATGCTGTGGAGCTTGAGATACAGGGGACAGCCGCCGACGATTTTTCCTTCCCTCTCGACGATGATGTGATGCGGGAGCCAGCCGGTCTCTTCGTTGACGCAGCCGCACTGCTCCAGGCTATCGAGCCAGTCCCACTTCATGAAGGGAGAGCCCTGGCCCAGCAGCCGGTCCCAATCCGCACGCCCTACCTCACTGATCATACGGATGATTTTGATGGCAAGCTTGTCCGCCATGACCAGCGGATTGTAGCATTATCCTTGCAAACTTAAAGGCGCACCGGCCAACAGGTTTTGTTAGCCTGGATACCCTACAGTACAGTCCGATATTTGCTTTACAATACCCATAGCAAACGGGTAAATTCGGCTCAGCGGTTTAGTCCAAGGCGCTGCACCGGACGGCTATTCCGCTGCGCTCCATAGCCGCCGGTGAGCTTTGTCGTTATGCCTGATTAGCCGATTCTGATAAAAGAGATCCATGCCTATCATTTCAACTTTTTTTGGGATTATTATCCGGATGTATTTCGGAGATCACAATCCTCCACACTTCCATGTCGAGTTTCAGGGAGAGAAAGGCACGTTCAATTTTGACGGCCAACTTCTTACTGGAAGCATTTCCTCCGGGACAGCACGGAAACTGGTGCGTGACTGGGCTCGTCGCCACAAACTCGAACTTATGATAAACTGGAAAAACGTCGAGAAGGGACGTCCACTCAATCGAATTAAGCCCTTGGAGTAATTTTATGACCTATCTGCCACAGGTGATTGGAGCACGCTATATAAGCGGGTTTATTGTTTCGACCCGTTTTGACGATGGAACTGAGAAGTACATCGATGTTTCTCAATGGTTCAAAGGTCCGGTCTTTGAACCTCTAAAGGATCCGAAGCTTTTTAAGAAGTTCTTCATCGACGCGGGAACGCTCGCTTGGCCGAACGGTGTCGATATAGCTCCCGAAGCCTTGTACGCTGCGCGTGACTCAAAGAAAAGGCATAACAAAAGGACGGAGCGGACACGCAAAACACGCCGCTCATCCTGAGTGTTAGCCATCAAGACTGTTGCGGGGTGTGGCAGATAGACCGCGAAAGTGGCATACTTCGACTATGAGCAAGCCAGCACTAAACATAGATAGCCTGAGTTCTGAGGAGCGGTCGCGGTTGATCGAGGAACTGTGGGAAAGCCTCAGGGAGTCGGAGGATGGCCTCCCGGATCACTTGACACACCCTTGACAAGCGGCCCAATCGAACTTAAGTAAGAGTTATGGTTGTTTACGACCTCATTTGCAAGAAAAATCACCGCTTTGAAGGCTGGTTTCCGAGCTTCGAAGGTTTTCAGGAGCAGTCGGTCAAGAAACTGATCTCCTGTCCCACCTGCGGCAGCACCAAGGTGGAAAAAATGCCCCACGCCTGCGCCGTGCTCAGCAATCGAGGAGACAAAGCGGAAAAGAAGGAGCCGGCCCAAACGGAAAAGGGTCCTGAGGTCCGGCTTACGGCAGAACAGGCTAAAGAGCTTCTGATCCGGCTCAACCACTACGTGCGCGAGAACTGCGAGGACGTCGGCTCCCGATTTCCCGAAGAGGCGCGCGCGATCTTCCATGGGGAGAGCGAAAAGAAGTCGATCCACGGCACCTCCACCCCACAACAGCGTGAAGAGCTCGACGAAGAGGGCATCCCTTACGTCATCCTCCCCAAACCCGAACTCGACAGCTGAAGTTTAACTAGCTTCATCCCTCATTCTTCCCCTTTTCTACTCTTAAACCCTTCTAACCTTTCAACCTTCATCCTTTCGGATTTCCTGGTAATCCGTTCGAGCCAAATTTAGCGCGATTTATAGCAAGACGAGAAGATCAATGGTAGGGGGAATGTGAATAATAGCGTTTGCCCCCTTTCCCCCGATCGCATAAGATTATTGCCAATAAGGAGATATGAAATGAAAAGATTTTCGCTATTTTTCTCGGTGTTCGCTTTCATGCTGGTCGTTGCCGCGAACGGCAGCTATGCCGGGGCACCGAAGTCAGCCGAACCGCCACAGCCATCTCCTCTTTCGGGCAAGGTCATGGAATCAATGAATGGCGCTGGTTACACGTATGTCCATATTGAGAAAGGCGGTAAAGAAATATGGGTGGCTGTCCCCGAAATGAAGGTGGCGGTCGGTCAGGAGATGTCTTTTCAGCCTGGAATGACCATGAACAATTTCACGAGCAAAATGCTTAATCGGACCTTCGAAACTATTGTCTTTTCAAGCGGGGTTATAGGGCAACAGGGAAAGGAAGCTATTAATAAATCTGCTGGCCAAAAGCAGGCGGAAGTTTCCACAAATAAGACTATTAAAGTAAAAAAAGCCTCCGGGCCTAATGCCTATACGGTAGCCGAGCTTTACGAAAAAAGAAACGACCTCGACAAGAAAGAGGTTGTTGTCAGAGGCCTGGTGGTTAAGGTTTCGGCTGAGATCATGGGGAAGAACTGGATACACCTTCAGGACGGAAGCGGAGATCCTTCCAAGGGGACCAATGATATCGTAGTGACGTCCCAGGAGCTTCCTGCCGTGGGGGATACGGTAACGGCAAGAGGCGCCTTGTCTAAGGATAAGGACTTTGGATATGGATACAACTACCCTGTGATTGTGGAACAGGCAAGCATTAAGAAATAACATCGTTGGCAGAAACGGGCACAAACACGATATCTAAAACACGGAGGTTATCTATGGCCCAAACGAACATGTATGAAGGCATGCTGGCGGAAACCGTCACCATTCATGGAGCCAATCACGATGTTATCAACGCCTACTTTGCCCGGCCTCTGGGCGCCGGGCCCTTTCCCGGCATGGTCGTGATTCATCACGCGCCCGGCTGGGACGAGTGGTACCGGGAGGCCACGCGCAAATTCGCCCACTATGGCTATGCGGCGATTTCCCCCAATCTCTACTGCCGCGAGGGCCATGGGACACCTGAGGATGTAGGGGCCAAAGTGCGGGCGGCGGGTGGCGTCTCGGACGATCATGTCGTGGGCGACATCGAAGGGGCGATGCGCTACCTGCGCTCGCTTCCCTACATCAATGGCAAGGTGGGAGTCTTTGGCACCTGTTCCGGAGGCCGCAACGCGTTCTTCCTGGCGTGTCGCGTGAAGGGTTTTGACGCGGCCGTGGAATGCTGGGGCGGGCGCGTGGTGATGCCAAAGGAAGATCTCACCCCCAAGCAACCCGTTGCCCCCATTGACTATACCAAGGACCTGTCGTGCCCGCTCCTGGGCATCTTCGGCAATGAAGATAAGAGCCCGTCGCCGGAACAGGTGAATCAGCACGAGGCTGAACTCAAGAAGCACGGCAAGAACTATGAGTTTCACAGGTATGACGGGGCGGGCCATGGCTTCTTTTACTATGACCGGCCATTCTATCGGCAGGAGCAGGCGGTGGACGGCTGGAAGAAGATATTCGCCTTCCTCGAGAGACATCTCGGGGCGGCTGCGAAGTAAATTCGTTACTCGTGCTCGTGGTTAGCATTCTTGGACGATCACGAGCACGGTATTTCTGGAGAACGGAAAGGAGCGCGGCGATGTGTACCATGATTACCCACCAGGCAAAGATCAACGGCAGCGGCAAGGGCAAGGACGGCTGGTTCGCAGTGAACCAGGTCAACGTTTCATATGACCACCCCTACCATGTGCCGCTGGAACATGCGCTGAACATCGACTTTGTGAATGAGGCTGAGGGCCCGGGGGCCCGGGTAGCGGTGGAGCTCACCCTGGAGTCGGCGCGCAACCTGGTGGAGACCATCCACGCGGTTTTGGCCCGGGCTCAAGCGGGCGGATATGTGGAAGAAAGTACGAAAGCAGAAGGATGAAGGGATAAAGAATTAAAGGATTATTATTAACCAACTCAAATAGAGGAGAGAACTATGAAACTTTCCGTAAAATCCCTGACCATCACGGCAGCCCTTTATTGGAGCGGCACTGTCTTCTTCGTTGCCTTGTTCAACTACCTATCTCCCCCTTTCGGCAAGGCGTTTCTCGATCTCGTCAGCTCGATCTATCCCGGATACAAATCCGTGGGAAGCCTTGGCAGCGTGATTGTCGGGACTCTCTACTCCCTTGTCGATGGCGCGGTTGGCGGAGCTATTTTTGCCTGGATGTACAATACCTTTTCGGATTGAGAAAAAAGGCCGTGGTCGTGGTGAGGAAATAGGTGGTTTAAGGCGTGACGCGCGACGGGGATCTCATCGAGCAAATCAACACGCTGTGGCTACCCGTTTATCCCTTTATGGCCGGCCATCTGCTGGCGGCGTCAGGTGTGCGCTCCGGGAAGCTCCTGGACCTTGGTCCGTTCGCCGGTGGGATAGCCGTGAGCCTGCTCGCAAAAAGCTCAGGATTCCGTGCCAAGGTGATAGATCCATCGGCGCGAGTGCTGTGCTCTGCGCTCGAGTGGGCGCGTGAGCAGGGCTGCTCCTCACGGCTGGCCGTTCAGTTGTCGCCAGTCGAACCTATCCCCGAGCCCGGCGGATCGTTTGACCTTGTGACGGTAAGAGGCGCTTTTTTCTTTCTCACCCCGTTGCTTCTTCGAGAGGTCAAGCGAGTGCTTCGCCCCGGCGGGTTCGGATGGCTGGGCGGAGGTTACGGCCCTTTGACCCCAAAGGAAGTGATCGCGCCCTTAGCCGATCGTTCAAGGCGGCTGAATGAGGAACTGGGCAAAAGGAGAATGACTGCGGCGAAGTGCCAGGAGCTCCTGGCTAGCGCAGGGCTCGCCTCGTGCGCTAAAATCTCGACTGCAGGCGGACTATGGATCGAGGTGACGGATTGAGGGGTGCTGTGGGGTGAAAATTCAAGCTTGGATCAAATTTTGTGGCCTTCTTGACAGAATACAGCGTCTATCTTAGATTCGCCGTGTGAAAACCTGCCAGGACTCGAAGGGCATCGCTCTGGTAGTGGTCATCATAATCATGGTGATCTTCTTATCCATCACCGGGGCAAGCCTCCTCCTTAGCGGGCTCAATCTTAAATCAGCGAATAATTACAAAAGCGGAACTGCTGGTTTGAACACAGCCGACGCGGGCATCCAACATGCCCTCGCTATGATCCCTCTAGGAATGTATTTTGATTACGGCTCGAATGCTACTGTCGTTTCAGCCACAGGATTTCCTTCACCAAATTCCGGGTACACCTATACTGTGACCGCGACCAACGACCCGCCCACAAGCTCGATCTCCTCCCAAGCTATTCTTACTTCCACGGCAACTGGACCCAACGGATCCAAGAGGGTTGTTCGGGCCTACATTGCAAGATCCACTGTCTCCTGGGTCCCTCCGGGGACGGTCCATATCCCAGGCTCTTCATCGGATGAAGCTTTCGATCCTTCCGGAACCAACTGGGCCGTCACCGGGAATGACACCAATTACGATAATACCGCAGGCCCAAAGGCCGCGATAGTCGGCCTTTCCTCTACGAATGCCGCGGTTGTTCGGGCCATCCTGGATAAGCTGAATAGCGAGCCGGAAAAGCAAAGGGTTACCGGCCTGGGCTTTATTGCTGGGCCGCCGCATACTACTCCCAGCGTTCAGCAGACCAGCCGGACCGACGATGTGAGCGTGATAGGACAGAATTTTATCAACCAAGTAACGTCCACCGCCTGTCCACCCAAATGTTTGAGCGGTCTAAGCTATGATTCAACCACCTGTCCCGCATCGAGCCCCTGTACTCTAGGGACAGACGCGAACCCCCAGATCACCTATATCACAGGAGCCTCAAGGATCACCCTGGGCGGCTATACCTCTGGAAGCGGGGTTTTAGTAGTTCAGTCGAAAGAGGTAAGACTCTTGGACAACTTTACTTTCCATGGTCTGGTAATTCACCTGCAAGATACCGGGGCGAGGTCAGACAGCGAGATGAAGTTTACAAGCAAGGGAAACGCCAAAGTCTACGGCGCCCTTTTGCTTGGCCCCAACAATACTCAGTTGGAATTTGAGATGAAGGAATATAGCGCGGCCCGTTACAGCAGCCAGGCCATCGGTATGGTAAATACGAACTGGGGCGCTTGTTGCCTCCCCAATCCTGCCAAAGTGACGGCCTGGGTTGAACTGATGCAGTAGTCCCTTTAGCCAATGGCTATATGAAGGCCGTTACCTGGAAAAGAACGCTTAGAATTAGAAATCTCATTTAATAATGCGGGATGCTATGAAAAAACGCGTGCTTTTGGCTGAGGATCACCCGGATACGGCTGACCTGATCAAATTTGGATTAAACAGCCTAGGCTATGACGTCGAAGTGGCAGTAAACGGCCTACAAGCTGTAGAGAAGGCCGCATCTGAGTGTCCCGACCTAATTGTCATGGACATGACGATGCCTGTGATGGACGGTCTTCAAGCAACCTCTCGAATACGGCAAAATCCAAAGACCAAGCATATTCCCGTATTAGCTGCCACCGCCCTGGCCATGCCCGGCGATAAAGAGAGATGTCTGGCGAGTGGCTGTAATAGCTATATTGCCAAACCCTTTACCTGCGGGCAGCTAGATGCCGCTATTAAACAACTTTTTGCTTCCCCTACAGCGCGAGCATAATCTTTCAAGCTTTGGCCGCGCTTTCATAGCCCGGAAAATAAAGCCTTAAATCCGTCGAGTTTAGATCTCCTTTCCCGCTTTCTTTTCGTCAAGAAAAGAACCGATTCCTTATCTCCTCCGGGAAATTGACAAGTCCGGATAGGCGGGACTAAGCTAGACCCCGCCGAGACGCCGATTGCGCTCTCTACGGACAGGATAGATAGAGTACGGGCCTTAAACGGAAAGGAGCGGGTGCGTAAAGACGCGCACAGCGCTCTTTTACGCGAGGGATCTCGGATCGATTGAGGGAGGTGAGTATGGGCGACACTTATGCAAAATTTAGAGTAGCGGCGGTGCAGGCGGCGCCTGTTTTTCTCGACAGAGAAAAAACTACCGAGAAGGCCTGTCAGCTCATTCGCGCCGCGGGAAAAGAAGGGGCGCGTGTCATAGGCTTTCCGGAGGCGTTCATTCCCGGTTTCCCGCACTGGTTTGATTATCGTATCGCCAGGGAATGCAAGCCCCTTATCAAGGAGCTTTTTAAAAGCGGCGTGGAAATTCCCGGTCCGGCCACTGATGCCCTTTGTGAAGCGGCCAGGGATGCCAAGGCTATCGTAGTCATGGGCCTTAACGAGCGCGACCCCGGAACCCTGGGGACGCTTTACAACACCCAGCTCTTCATCGGCCCGGACGGCAGGATATTGGGAAAGCACCGAAAGCTTGTGCCCACTTGGACGGAACGTCTGGTGCACACCGGGGGAGACGCAAGTACCCTCAAATCTTTCGCCAGTGAAGTCGGTCCCGTGGGGGGTCTTATCTGCGGGGAGAACACCAACAGCTTCTATCGGCTGGCGCTCCTGCTCCAGGGCGAGAGGATTCACGTAGCGAGCTGGCCGGCCTTCCCCGGCAGGGAAAGGCAAGACGCGATTGAAATCCGCACGCGCTACTACGCGTTCGAAGGCAAGTGTTTTGTCATCAGCTCTACCGGCGTTTTCAGCGAGGAAATGAAGGATTTGCTCTGCCCTACGCCGGAGCAAAGGAAAAAGATAGTCGGCACGGGGGCATTCTCTTCGATTATCAGTCCCACGGGGGAATATCTCGCCGGCCCTGATACGGGTGGGGAAAAGATCCTCTATGCGGAGGCCGATCCTGAGCTGATCATCGATGAGAAAATCAGTCACGACTTAACGGGACATTACAATCGCTTCGATCTTTTCACGCTGGTCATTGACGACCGCCCCTTGCGGCGCACACCTGTCTTTAAAGAGACGGAAGGGGAAGGCACGGAGGAACCTTTGCCTGCCCGCGTCAAATCCCTCGAGTCTTCGGCCAAGCCTGAGGAGGAGCCGGATTTTAGCTCAGCTAAGCCCCTAAAACGGAGAGGGTGAGGCAGATGCTGGTAGATATAGGCTGCGCGCAGCCCCTCACAGATAACCGTGCTCCCGGTAATAGCGCTCGGCCCCGGGATGGAGGGGAATGTCCAGGGGTCCATCCTCGGTGCTGCGGCAAAGCGAGGACATGGGAGGGACTTGAGCAGAATCATAGGGAATNTCCTCGCGCAGGCGGTCCAGGACCGCGGCCATATGATATGCGAGTTCGTCAGGCAGGCTCGCGTGCATGATGATGGGCCAGCCGCTGAAGTCGACGACCACGGTTGACTCCGGGATGTTGCCCTTGAGCCGGCCGCCCGCAAGCGGGGCGCGCTGAAAGCCGTAGCGCTCAAGCTTCGCCAGCGCCTTCTCTGAGAAGGGTAGAAAGACCATCCCGTGATCGAGCGCCACCTGTCCCCAGGAATCCATCCCCTCGTCAATGACCACGTCGATCTCGCCCGAGATGATCCCCTCGCGGCGCCGGGGATTGCTCGGTCTTACCACCGGCTCCACCGCACCACCCCATTCGGTGAAAGATTCGAGTTTAAGTCCGTGGACCTTGAGGAGCGCGCGTATGGCGAAGTTGACGCAGTCGTTATCGGCAACAGAGACGCGCAGCGCCGGGCGCTTTTCCTTAAGCTCTTCCATCGAGCGTATGCCCAGCTTGCCGGAGACGGCCACCACCAGACGATCCCAGGATGGGAAGACCGCCAGCGCCCTAAGCGGAGAGGAACGGCGGAACGGCCCCTTTCCCAGATAGGCCATCGTGGCGATCACCGACGGATTGAGCCAGACGATATCGAGCTTCCTCGATCCCACCAGCCGGGCCCCCTCGATGCCGCTGCACCATGCCGGGCTCACGGCAAAGGTAAAAGGATAGGGCGGCCCGGCTTGCCGAGAACTTCCGGGCATCTCCACCATCAGGCGCACGGCGCTGGTCATGAGCGTCGGCACATCCTCATAGAGTCCGGCCAGAAGCCGGGTTGCGATCTTCGCCCGCATCAGGCTGGCGCTCATCGGCTTAACGCTTCGATCATCATACACCATGGGTACTTGTCTCCTTTAGGAAAATGCTAAGCAAGATAGAAATAATCGGAAAGAAATGCCCTGTCAACACGTCTCGCTTCGATCCTTGACAAACCCATGCTTTACCATCTAGCAATGTTGGAGAGAGTAAAAAGGCGAAAAACTACGAAAGCGAAAAAGAAGCCCACGTGCCCCCAAGCCGTCGCTAGAAACAAACTAAATGGATGATCGCGTCGAAATAGACCGGGCAGAGTTAAGAGGCACGCCCATCCGGCCCTGGTCGTCGTTGCTCATCCGGGATTTCAGCCTGATCTGGACTTCGAGCGTCTTGGCCTCCATAGCGGTGCAGATACGAAACGTCTCTAACCTCTATCAGGTATACGAGATTTCGGGCTCATCCTTTCAGTTGGGTCTTACGGGCTTCTTCCAGGCCCTTCCCCACATTATTTTCGGACTTTTCGCGGGGACGCTGGCCGATGTTTTCGACCGAAAAAAGCTGATCGCCGTCACGCACTGCCTGCACCTGGTGCCAAGCATAGCTCTGGGCCTGCTCACAGTGACCGGCGCCATTCAGGTATGGCACATCTATGTCTTTGGCGTGGTTTCCTCGTTCATCGAGGTCTTTAGCTGGCCGGCGCGGATGGCCATCATTCCGCGTCTGGTTCCGCTATCCTATCTGATGAACGCTATCACCCTGAACTCGATGATCCTGCAGTCGAGCTTTCTCTTCGGGCCGGCGATTGCAGGAGTCCTCATCGACTACGTTGGTCTGACTCCCACCTATTTCTTTAGCGCGTCCCTTCTCATTCCAGCTGTTGTGGCAGTCCTCGCGGTGAGGAGCCCGGGCAAGCCCGAAGGCGAGAGGAGGCGCGTCAGCCTCCGGAGCATGGTAGAAGGAGTGGAGTTCATCTGGGCGCAGCCCATCATCCTCTCCCTTTTTCTGCTCGACTTCGGCGTCGTCCTGGTGGGATTCTATCGTCCCATTCTACCCATATTCGCCGGGAACGTCTTTAAGATGGGAGCCACGGGCCTGGGGATCCTTTACGGGGCGCCCGCGGTGGGCGCCCTTTTGGGCTCGGCATCGCTGCTCATGGCCGGAGACATAAAACGAAAAGGGGCTGCAGCCGTCATCGCCGCTCTCTTCTTCGCGGCAAGCCTGGCGCTTCTGGGACTTTCACAATGGTTCTGGATGGCGGTTGTGGCCGTGTTGGTTCTTGGCTTTACTGATTCTATCAGCGTGGGAATCCGGCGCACCGTGGTGCAGTTTCTGGCTCCCGATACAATGCGCGGCCGGGCGGCAAGCCTCATCACCGTCTTTGCTCAAACCACCAACGCCCTGGGGGCGTTGCTTGCCGGAAGCGCTTCTGAATTGCTGGGAGCGCCCAACGCCCTCCTATTGGGCAGCCTTCTCTGCGTCTTCATGATCATCGGTATCAACCGCGCTATTCCTCAGCTCTGGCGCCACCGTTCCTGATAGAGAGGTTAAAGAGCCGAAAGGAAGTGGCGAAGGGGTAAAATTTTTGCTACAGAGAATGAAGAGACTTTAAGCGCAAGAGATAAGGAGGATTCAATGGCAAAGGCTAAGGTTCTCGTTTTCGCGCCGGCAGATCCAACGGGTGAAAGCCGTAAGATGCTTGAGGAGGCGGGCTGCGAGCTAATCCTGGGAGATGCATCCTGGGACACCCCGCAGGGGAACAGTGAAACCGAGATGGCCAAATTGGCGGAGGGATGCGATGCCCTTATGGGAACTTCCATCCGCAGCACGCCGATCACCCAAAAAATCATGCAGAGTTCGAAAAACCTGCGGATCGTGGCCAAATTTACGATCGGCGTGGATGACGTGGACGTCGACGCCGGAACGGAACTGGGAATCCTGGTAACCCATGGCCCGACGGAATCCAACTGGGGCGGGGTTGCTGAAGGCACGATCACTAACATGCTTACCTTGCTCAAAAAAGTCCGGGAGCGGGATCGGCACCTCAAGACGACCGGGGAATGGAGAGATTCGAATCTCCAGGGAACGTATTTTGGTTCTCGCGCCTCAGATGGTTACAAGGGTATCACGCTCGGAATCATCGGTCTCGGCAGGATCGGGAGCCGCGTTGCCAAGCTCATGCGGCCCTGGGGGATGAGGATGCTCGCCTGCGACCCATACGTTCCCGACTCGAAGTTCGCCGAGTCTGGAGTGCAGCGCGTGGACCTTCCCACCCTTCTACGCGAGTCTGACATCGTCACGCTGCACGTGGTGCTGACCAAGGAGACCCGGCACATGATCAGCGGCCCGCAACTGGCCATGATGAAGCCCACGGTGATTCTCATTAACACTTCGCGGGGATTCTGCGTGGACGAAAAGGCGTTGATCGAAACGCTGCAGAAGGGAAAGATTGCCGGGGCGGCGCTCGACGTATTCGAGAACGAGCCTCTGGCGCCGGACAGCCCCCTGCGTAAAATGGGCGACAAGGTGCTTCTTTCGCCCCATATGGTCTCTTCCAATATCGGCAGCGGGCTCAAACCCGGTCTTCTTTGGGCAACCCGGTCGGTGATCTCCGCCCTGCGCGGCGAGGTTCCCGACAATGTCTACAACAAGGAAGTCATTCAGCAATGGCAGAGCCGCTTTGGCGGTAAAAGCGTACTATGAAAAAGAAACGCTGGGAGCCGCCGAAATCCGTCCCGCGCGAGCAGATCATCAAGGACGCCAAAAAAGTCCTGGCCATGCCGGATATCCCGGTCAAGAAAACCGAGGAAATCATTCGCATCCGCACCCTGGGAATGGACTGGGATATCGGGGCCGTGGTCTATGGGCCTGAGGACCGGGCGCGAATCCCGGTGGCGCCCGACGGAAAAAAAGCGGGCATTTTTCTCCTCCATGGGGGATCGGGGGACTTCAAACACATGGAGCGCCTTTCCCTCTTGCTTGCCGGCAAGTTTGGCTACAAGGTTTTGGCCGGCACCTTTCCCGGCAGGTTCTACTTTCCCGATCCGAGCAGAGATTGGCCCGGCGATACCATCCATCCCGACGGCACGGTGCGCACGCCGATGTGGAAAGAGGGCGAGGTCATCAGCGCGGACGAGTACGACGTGGTCAAAGACACCTCGATGAGTGACCGGTATGGGACGCGCACCCTGGCACGGGCCAAACCGGGGACGAATTTTTACTACCGCATGGCCGGCTGGCCGGCAGCCTTCGAGGAAGGAATGAAGGAAGCAAACCGGCGCCATTTCCCCGAGAAGGAATATTCCGTCTATGGCCAGGGCCACTCCACGGGCGGCCCGTTTATTTGCATGTTATGCCAGCGCATCCCTAACATGGCGGGCATGCTGGCGACGGAACACTCCCCTTTCGGTTATCTCTGCGCGGCTCGAGACCTATGGGGAGGCGACATGGGAAAGGTAGCGGGCTTCAAGCGCGTAAAGAAAAAGAGCAAGCCCAGGACCGACCCGTTCAACGAACTTTACATCCGCACCTGGCGCGACCGGGCGAGATACGCGGGTCCGGAGGCCCTGGGCCAGGAAGGCCCCACTGCCTTGATGCGCCTGCCGGCGCTGATGGAGGATATCCTCGATTACTGGGAGCGATCCAAGAAGCGGCCCAACTTCAAGGCGGAGTATATCGTTACCCATAACATTCGGGCGTCATTGAGCGCGGCCGCCAGGGCGAGCGCTGAGCGCCTGAAGATGAATTCCGAGGAAACCGGGGCCCTGGTTCAGCGCTACCTGGGTTACACTCGGGAATTATCCGGTCGCGGAGTGAAACCGGTGCCGCCGGTCTGGTTTTGCATCTCCAAGGACAGCCGCGATCACAGCCCGGAGGTCTATCGGGAGGTTATCATTCCGGGGTTTCAGAAGATGAAGCCACCGCCCAAGGCGAGGCTCACGCGCTTCGGCGCCGGCGTGCATGTGTTCTGGAATCCCGAAAAGGATCTTCCCATGGGCATCGCCCCTGCTATCGCGCGCGCATGGAACGAGGCGATCATGGAAGGGTATTTCGCGCTTTAGGATCGAACCGTTCCCCGCGCTGCGGCGCTCAAAAGCAAAGATAAGGAACAAGCGAGGAAGGTACCATGAGAGAAGTTCATTTTATCGATACCACGCTGCGCGATGGAAACCAGAGCCTCTGGGCTCTGAATATGAGAACCGGGGCGATGCTGGCGATCGCCGGGCAGATGGATCAAGCCGGCTTCGAGTCCATGGAGTTTTTTGTCACCAATATGTTCAAGAAGTACGTGCGCGAGCACAAGGAGAATCCCTGGGATTGGCTAAGGCTGGGCGTCAAGTGCTTCAGCAAGACGCAGCTCAGGTGGCACGGAGGTCTCCATGGCAGCTTCGAAAAGATACCGGATTCTGTCTATCACATCATGGTCGAGCGCGCCGTTTCCTACGGCTTCACGCTCACCCGAACGTCAAACTCGTGGAACGATTATACGGAGTTCAAGGAGGAAATCGACGGGCTAAAGAAGATAGGGATGGAGACGATTGCGAATCTCATCTATTCGGTCTCCCCGCGACACACCGACGAGTATTACGCCGAGAAGGCGCGCGAGGCGGCCGCCATCAGGCCCTACGGTATCTGCTTTAAGGACGTCGGCGGGCTCCTCACGCCCGAGCGCGCGCGCGCGCTC
>JGI1356J14229_10002489_pt1 | contig 14669 bp, 13 predicted proteins | sample Subgrocontami58m_FD_14229 | JGI IMG/M metagenome (IMG submission 14229) | reverse complement strand
GGCCTGATTCTGCCATCAAACCAGCCAGTCCCGCCGCAGACGCCGGCTCAACCCAAATTCCTTCCGAAGCTAATAAACGCTGCGCTGACAATATCTCCTCATCTGAAACTGCAATCATCTTTCCTCTTGATTCAGCTGCCGCATCCAATGCTTCTTGTCCACGCGCTGGTTTGCCTATACGAATGGCGGTTGCGATCGTTTCTGGTTTTTCAACGACATGCCCCAACACCAACGGAGCCGCACCCGCGGCCTGGACGCCCAACACACGCGGCAGTCCTTTTTGATATTGTTTAAAACCAGCCCAATAAGCAGTGATATTTCCCGCATTGCCAACCGGTAAGCATAACCAATCAGGCGCACAACCTAGGTCATCGCAGATTTCAAAAGCGGCGGTCTTCTGTCCTTCGATGCGGAATGGGTTAATTGAATTGACCATCGCTATCGGAGTCTTTTCCGCAATCTCGACCACCAAAGTTAGCGCATCATCAAATGAACCCCGGATTTGAATCACCTCTGCCCCATAAGCCATTGCGCCCGCAAGTTTTCCTGCTGCAACCTTTCCTTCAGGAATCAATACCATCGCGCGCAAACCCGCCCGCGCCGCATAAGCCGCGGCTGATGCGGCTGTGTTGCCTGTGGAGGCGCAGATAACTGTTTCTACATGGCGGCCAACGGCTTCGCTAATGGCAGCAGTCATACCACGATCTTTGAATGAACCGGTTGGATTCAAGCCTTCAAATTTGACAAATAAATCAAAACCAAATTCCTTACTCAAGCGCGGCATGGGGATCAGCGGCGTATTCCCTTCGAGCAGGGAAATGTTTTTTGTGTGGGCGGGCAGGTCGAGCAAATGCCCGTAGCGATGGATCAAGCCTTGATAGGTCATGTCAACTCCGGGATTAAGAATGCGATGCGTTGACGGTTCGTCTTTCGCTCACCGTATCGAAACGAGGCGATTATAATGTCTCGCATGATAAAAATCCGAGTTCCTGCCACATCTGCAAATTTGGGTCCCGGCTTTGACTGTCTGGGGCTTGCGTTGAATATTTGGAATGAAATCACATTCGAGCCATCCGAAAAACTCACATATCACGTCACAGGTGAAGGGGCAGAGAAATTAAATAAAGGCACACACCTGCCCTGGCGGGCGGTGTCAGGGAGGAATTTATTGACAAAGGCTTTTACGCTTATACATGAAGTTTGTGGAAAAGACATGAAGGGCGTGAAAATCCACGCGCAGAATGAAATCCCAATGAGCAGCGGACTCGGTTCAAGTGCGGCGGCGATTATGGCGGGTATGTTTGGCGCGAATGAAATGCTGGGCAATCCATTGAAGGAAAATGAAATACTTAAGTTGGCGGCTGAAATGGAAGGTCACCCCGACAATGTTGCCCCCGCGTTATTTGGCGGACTGGTGGTTTCGGTAATGTCCGGCGATGAGATCATCACGCGCCGTTATGAAATTCCAGAGTTAACCGTCGTGATCGTAAAACCGAATGTGGACTGGCCGACCCGCATGGCGCGCGCTTTGTTACCCAAATCTGTTTCGCGCACGGATGCCATTTACAATATCGGCCGCACCGCACTTGTTATAGATGCTTTACGCACTGGTGATCTTGATCTGATGCAAAAAATAATGGATGACCGCATACATCAACCGTATCGCCTAAAAAATATAAGCGCAGGAATGTCTGCTTATAAAACTGCAAAACGATTTGGCGCCGCGGCGCTCTCCGGGGCTGGACCATCCATCATTTCTTTTGTTCCGCCTGAAAATGCAGAAGGGGCGAAAGCAGAAATCATGCGGGTCTTTGAAGAACTGGGAATAAAAGCTAACGGTCTTATCACCAGGCCAAGTATGGCGGGCATTCATTCGATTTAAACAAAACCGCCGACTTCTATTTACAATCAGCGGTTTTTCATTTCCCTGGAAAATTTATTTCTTTCTGATCTTCGGCTTTGCCTTCTTCGCAATCGCCTTAACTGCGACAGGTGCAAGCTGCATTTCCGCTTTCTCCTGCCTATATGCATCATGCAAATTGACAGGCTTTTCAGAAACATCACGCAACCGCAAATTTATCATTTCCACAAAGACGGAGAAACCCATCGCGAAGTACACATATCCTTTTGGAATATGCTGATGCAAACCTTCCACCACGAGCGTAAAACCGATCATCAACAGGAAACTCAACGCCAACATTTTGACGGTCGGATGTCTTTCCACAAATTCGCCGATGGGGGTTGATGTAAAAACCATTACACCCGCAGCAATAACGACCGCAATGATCATAATGGGGATTTCATTGACCATACCCACAGCAGTAATCACCGAATCAAGAGAGAAGACAATATCCAGCAACATGATCTGGATGATCACACTTGTGAAATTGGGCGAGACCTTCGCTGATACGCGGCCTTCCTGACCTTCCAATTTCTCATGAATTTCAAATGTGCTTTTCCCAATCAGGAACAAACCACCAACGAACAGGATCAAGTCATGGCCTGAAACACCCAGGGCAAAGATATGAAACAACGGCTCTTCGAGTCCAATGATCCATGAGAGGGAAAGCAATAACAGGATACGGGTGATGACCGCAAGCATAATGCCTGTGGTACGGGCACGCGACTGGTCATTCCTTGGAAGTTTTCCCGCTAGAATTGAAATGAAAATAATGTTATCCACGCCCAGCACCAATTCAAGCGCTATCAGCGTAACCAATGCGACCCATGATTCGGGTTGTGCAATCCAACTGAAATCCACTTTGATACTCCTGAAAAAAGATTAGGCAGATTGTACCAAAAACTCGGAAGTCTTGAGCGGCTTCCGAGTTTTTCTTCTTACTTGATTTTGAACATCTGTGTGAGCTTCATCGCAAGGTTCAAGTCACCCGCAAGTTTCAACTTTCCCTGCATGAAGGCTTGCATCCCGTCAATTTCGCCGGTGAAGATCTTTACGTAATCAGCAGAGTCGGCAGTCAAAGTCATCTTGGGGGAAGCGTGAGTCCCTTTTGCAACTTCGCATTTCCCGTCTTTTACTGTCGCGTACCATTCTCCAGGTTCTGCGCCTGTGAACTTGAATTGGATCGTGGCATCGAGTCCCGCTGCTTTTTCGGGGAGGAATGCGCCAGGCATTTTGGACATGAGAGTTTCGATTGTGAGAGACATGATTAGTTTCCTTGTTTAGATTTTGTTGTTTTGTCGAAGGTCGAAAGTCAAAGGCCGCCGACTTTTGACTTTCGACCGTTTTTAATTTTGCAGATTCTCAAAGATCGCCGCGGCGCCCATTCCACCGCCGATGCACATCGTCACCATTCCATATTTGGATTTGCGGCGACCCATTTCATAGATCAACTGTGTGGTGAGTTTCGAGCCCGTGCAGCCAAGCGGATGTCCTAGCGCGATCGCGCCGCCGTTGACATTGACTTTGGTTTCGTCAATCTCCAGCGTGCGTATAACAGCCAACCCCTGTGCGGCGAAGGCTTCGTTCAACTCTATCAAGTCAATATCATTCAAGGATAGCCCTGCGGCTTTTAGCGCTTTCGGGATGGCGACAATCGGACCAATGCCCATCAACTCAGGCGGAACACCACCCACCGCGAACGAGATAAATCTTGCCAGCGGTTTAAGTCCCAACTGCGCAGCTCGCTCAGCAGACATGATCATCACTACCGACGCGCCATCGGACATTTGTGACGAGTTGCCTGCTGTAACGGTTCCACCCTCTTTGAAGGCTGGCTTCAACTTTGTGAGGGCTTCCATCGTTGTATCCGCACGCGGACCTTCGTCACGTTTCACCTTGAATGATTTTTCCCCGGTTTTACCATCCACATACTCGGTAACTTCTACATCAATTGGAACGAGTTCAGGATCAAAGAGACCCGATGTCACGGCCTTGGCGGCTTTCTGATGACTCTTGAATGAAAAGGAATCCTGGTCTTCACGGCTGATTCCATATTTGACTGAGACGTTTTCGGCGGTGAGTCCCATGTTGGTGTAATAGTGCGGCAACTCCATCGCAAAGTGCGGATTGGGCGAGAATTTATATCCCATCATTGGCACCATGGACATGGACTCCACGCCGCCGCCGATCCCGATCTCAATTTGCCCTGATTTGATCGCGTGCGCAATGTGAGCGATGGACTGCACGCCCGATGAACAATAACGATTGATCGTCTCGGCGGGGACGGTATCTGGCAAGCCTGCGCGCAGTGTGATCATACGCGCCACGTTCAAGCCCTGCTCCCCTTCTGGAAAGGCGCATCCCAAAACCACATCTTCGATTTGAGCGGGATCAAGATTCGGCGTGCGATTGAGCAATTCTTTAATCGCAGTAGCCGCCATTTCATCGGGGCGAACTGTGGCAAGGCCGCCGCGTTTGGCTTTTCCTACTGGGGTTCTAACAGCGGAAACAATTACTGCTTCTTTCATGATGTCTCTCCTTCACTTGGGTCAAAGGTCGAAAGTCAAAAGTCACGCGACCTTCGACCTTTGACTTTCGACTAGTTCCTTAACGGCTTCCCTGTCTGCAACAACGACCACATTCTTGCCTGTGTTTTTTCTTCACCGCACAACGACAAAAATGCCTCTCTTTCCAAATCCAAAATATATTGCTCGCTCACCCATTGCGGCTTGGACAATTCTCCGCCTGCCATCACATATGCGAGTTTTGTGGCAATGTGGGAATCGTAATCGGTGATGTAATTGCCTTCCTTGAAACTCCACGCGCCGACCTTCATTGCGCCGTACATGTCGCGCCCAGGCGCAAAGATCAACTCTGGCGCAGGCGGCTTATATCCAGAGGCTGCCATGTGAACGACTTCTTCCTTCGCCTCAGTCAGCAGGTGATCGCGGTTGACCACGATCCGATCCTGCGGATTTAAAATTCCCATGCCACGCGCTTCTTCTGCGGATGTGGCAACTTTTGCCTGGCCGATTTGCAGGAAGGCTTTTTGGATGAACGGGAACGGCTCCACGTTTTCGACCCTCATCGCAGGGTTGATGATACGGCGCATATATTCTTTCGTACCCGCGCCTGCGGGTATAACCCCCGCGCCGAGTTCCACCAAGCCGATATAGGTTTCTGCCGCGGCAATGACGCGTGAGGCGTGCATGGCCACTTCACAACCTCCCCCAAGCGCAAGTCCCGCAGGCGCGACCACGATCGGCTTCGGTGAATAACGCATCCGCATGTTCATGTTTTGCAATTTGCAAATGGAAGCGTCAAGTTGATCCCATAAGCCTTGTTGGGAGGCGACCACGACCATGAACAAATTCGCGCCCGCGCTGAAATGCTCGCCTTCGTTGCCGATCACAAGTCCATCGAAATCTTTTTCAACGCGATCAAGCGCTTCCGTTGTGATATTGAAAATATCTTCATCAAGCGCGTTCATCTTCGTGTGGAATTCAACCAGCGCGACGCCGCCGCCAATATCATACAACGACGCGCCCGCGTTCCTGCTAATTTCCTTTTTCGTGCCACGCAAATCCTTCAATAATACAAAGCCTTCTGGTTGTTTCAATTTCGAGTATTTCTTTTTCGCAACATCGTACACGCCAACTTTATTATCGCCCTTGTATTGATAAAAAGTTTCCACGCCATTCTTCAACATTTCATCAACCCACTTCGCGGGCGCGTATCCCTCCGCTTTCATGCGCCGGATGGTCTCTTTCACGCCGAGCATATCCCACGTTTCAAATGCACCCGCCTCGTGCATAAAGCCCCAGCGGATCGCGTCATCAATCGGTTTTACATTATCTGCGACTTCGGGAATGATCGTGGATACATACTGGAATCCCTGATAGGTCAACGCTTTGACGAGTTTCGCCGCCTTGTCATCCGCTTCCAACAGGACCTTGAGCCTGTCACCCAGACCCTCGACATCCCTTGCGGACTTGACAGAGTCAAAGCGCGGCTTGCCCGCAGGGATATGTTCCAGCGTGTTTAGATCAAGCGAATAGAATTCCTTCTTGCCGTCTTCGCCGCGCACTTCCTTATAAAAGCCAACTTTGGTTTTATTGCCAAACCACTTGCGCTCAAGCAATGTATCCATTAATTTTCTTGGCTTTTCAGCGGCAAGATATTTCTGCCCAAGTTTGTCATGCGGAATTAATGGGGCGAGATTCTTGCCCACGTGATCCCACACATCCACGCCGACCAGATCAATCAGCCTGAAAGTCGCTGTTTTCGGGCGGCCCATCAAAGGTCCAGTAAGAGCGTCCACTTCATCAACTGTGTAATCGTTGTTGAGGATGAAATCCATCGCAAACGCGCCCGTTCCAAACGCCACGCGATTCCCGATAAAGTTTGGAGTATCCTTGCAAAGCACAATTCCTTTGCCCAACTTGAATTCGCCGAAATGGATGAAAAACTCAGTAACATCCTTTGACGTATCCGCAGTCGGGATGATTTCCAACAACTTGAGATAGCGCGGCGGATTGAAAAAATGTGTGCCAAGAAAATGCTTCTTGAATTCCTTCGAGCGGCCTTCCGCAATTGCATGAACAGGAATGCCCGAAGTATTCGTTGAAACGATCCCGTTCGGTTTGCGGATCTCGTCAATGCGCGCCATCAAATCCTGTTTGATCTTGAGATTCTCGACAATTGCTTCGCAGATCCAATCCGCTTCAGCGATTGTGCCAAAATCATCTTCAAGATTCCCAAGCGTGACAAAGGTCTTCAACTCAGCAGACATCAAATTGGCAGGCTTGGCTTTCAAACAACGGTCCCAGCCTTCTTTGACGATCTTGTTTTTATCAGGCGAGTCTTTCGGGACAATATCGAGCAGAGTCACAGGCACGCCAATATTTGCAAGATGAGCCGCAATCGCCGCGCCCATTGTGCCAGAGCCGATCACCACTGCTTTGTGTATGTGATATTTCATGGTTTCTCCTTTATAAAGTGTCGAAGTGTCAATGTGTCAAAAGTGTCGTTGTCATCCGCGACACCTCGACACCCATGACACTGTTGACACTTATCTCAACGGCACTTATCTCAATTCGCTTCCGCTATACCCAAGTATCTGCCGCGCAACAACCAACCGATTGATCTGCCCGGTGCCTTCATAAATATCTGTGATCTTCGCGTCGCGGAACCATTTTTCAAACAGGAACTCGCGGCTGTATCCAAGCGGTCCCATGACCTCCACCGCTTTCTGTGTAATTTTCGTAACTACATCGCCAGCGCGAATCTTGCTCATCGAAGACTCGAGCGCGTTCGGCATTTTATTATCCGCCATCCACACGGCCTTGAGCACCATCAACCACGCGGAATGCAATTGGATTTCCATTTCGATCACATCGCGCTCAATGGATGTCAACTTGTTGCGCGGAAGTCCATAGCGAATCTCGACGCCGCTTTCTTTTAATTTCTCTTTCAGGAATTCCAACGCGGCTCGCGCCACGCCGACGCCTGATGCCGCTACGAGAGGCCGGGTCGCATCGAAGGTCGCCATCGCGCCTTTAAATCCCGTTGTAGTCTTTTCTACCGTTGGACTGCCGAGGATGTTGTCATATGGCACACGGGCATCCACAAGAGAAATCGTCGCTGTGTCACTCACACGTATACCAAGTTTATGCTCCAGCTTGCTGACTTGCACCCCTGGCGTACCTGCTTCGACCACGAAGGCACGCATCCCCGAGCGACCGGCGGACGGGTCAATGCTTGCCCAAACGACAATGAAACCCTTTCCGAGTTTTTCATACTTGGTCATTGCTTTATCACCCGAGGTGACGAATATCTTCTCGCCATTGATGACCCATTCCTTGGTGGTTTCATCCAGAACAGCGCGCGCTCGAATCGCGGACGTGTCTGAGCCTGCTCCGGCTTCCGTCATGCACATCGCGGCCAGAGTGGGTTTCTCTTCTCCAAAGCGTGCGAGGAATTTGGCTTTCTGCTCCGGCGAACCTGCAGCCTGAACCGCCGCCGCGCCAAGCCCGCCGCCCGGAGTAATGAGATACATGCCCACATCGCCCCACGCCAGCATTTCAATTTGAGCTGCAAGTGATTGATATCCAATTGGAGGGCGTTTCTCTTTTTGTTCGCCGCTTTCGTGGCCGTTTCCCTTTTCCTTCGGCGTTAGCGACCCCGCGCCCGTGGCTTTCATGGCTGTGTGCATGAACTCTATATAGTCCCAGGGTATTTCATGCTCATGCTCATCAAAGTAACGAGATTGGGAACGCATCATTTCTTCAGCAACAGTTTTTAACATAAACTGTGTTTGGACAATTGGTTTTGGTGATTCAAATTCGATGGCCATGATGTCTCTCCTTACCTGTTACCAATTACATAATTCGTGACTGGTAATTGGTGATTTGTAATTACACAATCGCCAGTCCCATGAGCATTGCAAACCCACGCCCGTTTCTCAAAAACATTTCAACGGGGTGTTCACGGATATAGCCATGTCCACCGAGGATCTGCACACCGCGGTCAGTCACCGTCATGGCCATATCCGCCGCGCCAGTGTATGCTAGATAGGCCTGCCTGGCTGCGTCTTCTTTGCCGGTGTCGAGCATCCAGGCGGCTTCCCAGGTGAGTAACCGCATGGCTTCGATCTCGGTGATCATCTCTGCAAGCATGAAAGCAATGGCCTGTTTTTGCGCGATCTTTACGCCGAAGGCCTCGCGTTCCTTTGCATAGTTCTTTGCATACTCAAACGATGCTTTCGCTACGCCGACGGCGGCTGAGGCGGAGGCAATGCGCATCGAAGCCAGGATTAACTCAAAGTCATGTCCGGAAGCGCCGCCGAGTCTGTTGGAGGCGGGAATCTTCACATTATCTAATTTCATGCGATAGAGCGGTAGAGCGTTTATTCCCATCAACTTTTCGCGCTCATTTAAAATAGTTAACCCAGAAGTATTTTTAGGAACGATGAAACCTTGCGTCCTATCGTCCAGCTTCGCATATACGATTATCGCTTCCGCATCTTTTGCAAATGGGACAAAAGCCTTTTCGCCGTTCAGGATGTATTCCCCGCCGACGGACTTGGCAGTTGTGCGCAGATCGTCCGCATCGAAGTCAATTGAATATTCGATCAGCGCAGCAGTATATGGAGACCAATCGCCTTCGATTATCTTTGGAAGATATTCTTTCCTCTGTTCTTCACTGCCCACCAGCAAAATGGGAGTTGCAAACAGCGATGGTGTCATCACAGCCAGCGCTCCCGCGAGATCGCCGAATGCCATCTCCTCAACAGCCAGCGCGCCCGTGACTGCAGAACGTTCCCCAAAGCCGCCATACAGTTCAGGAATGGATGCCTGCAACAAGCCAAGTTCCCAGCCCTTGCTGACAAGTTTCCTGGGCAACTCGCGACCTTCTTCGGCATCGTGAGCTGCGGGACGCAAATCGTTCTCGGCATACTTCCCTACCGCATCCATCAACATTTGTTGCTCTTCATTAGGCTCGAATGAATACATGTTTTCTCTCCTTTCAAAACTACGCGCTGAGCGGAACGACGGGCGAATGCGAGGAGTGTAGTCGAAGCGCCTGTGCATAGTTTGCCAAGCGCCCTTCGACTACGACCTTCGCTGTCGCTCACGTTTCCGCTCAGGGCGAAGATTACCTCAACAATCCATGAAACAACAAATCTGCATATTCATCTGCGATCTGTTCAATGGATTTATCTCCATCGGGGCGATACCAGGTGAGCGTCCAGTTCATCACGCCCATCAACGCGCGGACAGCCATATTCGTATCTTTACAATCAAATATTTTCGCATGCACACCCTCATTAAGCACATCCCGCCATAATCCCTCGAATTTATCTCGGTGAGGAACATGGCGGGCGTGTGATTTCTTATCGAGTGAACGATGTTCAAATAATAAAACAGAGGCGAGGTCGGCATTATCCGCCAGCATAGATAAATACACGGTGATCATTTGCCTGAGTTTTTGGTCCGCAGGAATGGGCTGGGATGCAACTTGTGCAATATGGTCAGTCAACATGCCGAGGGCGCGGTCGAGGAGCGCAAGCAAAATCTCCTGCTTGGATGTGATATGGTGATACAGGCTGGCCTTTTGCAAGTTCACCGCATCTGCAATCGCAGACATGGAGGCGCCATGGTATCCCATTTGCCGTATCACTTGTGCGGCGGCGTCCAAAATATCATCTCGGGTCACTTGGTTTCCTACCGAACGGTTGGTAGGGATAGTTTACTACCACTTTGAATGAGAGTCAAGAATTTCAGGAAATCTTATGAATATCTGATGGTTTTCAATGAATAAAAATGCTATAATCCAGCCATGGCAAACCCGAATCCCACACACCCGCCTGGAAAAACTCCTGCTCCCACACTCGGAGAATCCACCGCCAGGCGCGAGGCGGAACGCAAGCAAAAGACCATCGTTATCGGGTTCATCGCGGGGTTTATTGTTATCCTTGTTGTGCTTGGGTTGGCAATCTTCTTCCTCATGCAGCCTGCCACACCTACTGACAAGATCCGGGATGTCTTCATTATTGTGGTCGCGCTTGAATCGCTTGTTATCGGCGTTGCATTGATCGTCCTGGTCGTTCAGCTCGCCAGCCTCATCAACCTGCTCCAAAACGAAGTGCGTCCGATCCTGCATGCCACCAGTGAAACTGTCAACGCCCTGCGCGGTACAGCCGAATTCCTGGGCGAAAGCGTTGTCGAACCGGTCATTAAACTTAATGGATATCTGGCCGGTCTAAAGCGTATGTTAGAATTATTAGGCATCAAGCCTAAGTAAATGTAAAAACTCTAAAGGTTTTTACGAAGTCCGCGATGAGGAAAACCTTTAGGGTTTCCCACTCAATTATTATCAAAGGAGAAATACCATGACTGACCGTGATGAATTTGGAGCCTTTCTTGTAGGATTTGTCGTCGGCGGCCTAACTGGCGCCGTAGTAGCCTTGCTCTTTGCCCCGCAGTCCGGCGAAGAGACCCGCGCGCTGATCAAGGATAAATCAATCGAACTGCGTGACCAAGCTTCACACTCCGCTGAAGAACTGCTCGCCCGTGCAGAATCTATGGCATCCGAAGCCCGCACACGCGCTGAGGAACTCACCAAAGAAGCCCGCCACCGCGCTGAATCGCTGGCCAAGGAAGTTCGGGAACGCGGCAAGAACGCAATGGACGCCGTTCGTAAACCGAAGAAGGACGGCGGCGAAGCCCCCTCCGTATAATTGCATGAGAAGATGACAAGGGTTTGACGAACGCGTCAAACCCTTGTTTCATTTATGAACCTTATTCAACGCTTCATGCGGGTCTTCTTCAACCTGCTCTATCATCCCTTCGCATTCACATACGATCTCGTCGCTGCAACCGTTTCATTCGGTCACTGGAAAGACTGGGTCTATAGCATTCTCCCATTGATCGAAGGGACTCGCATCCTTGAGCTGGGACACGGCCCCGGTCATTTGCAACACACCCTCCTTACCCTTCGACACGGCTCAGGGCGAGACAGAGGCCTGTTCGCTGTTGCGATAGATGAATCAGCGCAGATGGGTACTCTCGCCAAACACCGCCTCGGCAGTTCACACAAACTGACGCGCGCACTTGCCCAGTTGCTTCCCATTCAAAGCGAGTCATTCGACACAGTCGTATCCACATTTCCAACTGAATATATATTTGATCCGCGTACACTGTCAGAAGTGAAAAGAGTCCTTCGTAACAGAGGCAGGCTCATCGTCCTGCTGGGAGCGTGGCCGAAAAATCTGCTTCTTGCGTGGCTGTTCAAAATCACAGGACAGAGTCCCTCTGACGCGTACGAGTCGATAAAGTCAAAAATAAAAGAGTCTTTCGCCCACACAGAATTCAAATTGGAAGTTCAAATAGTTGAAGTAAAATCAAGCGCGTTATTGATTGTCATTGCAACATCGTCCCCGCAGGCGAAGAAAGAGGAGTCAAAATGTTAAATAAATTACGGGAACCTGTAAACAGCCTCACGCATTGGGCTGGCGCGGTCTTTGCCCTGATTGGTTTGATCGCCTTACTCATCGTCGGTTGGGGCACTCCCGCAAAAGTTATTTCATTGATTATTTACGGCGTGAGTTTGATCTTTTTATTTTCAGCCAGCGCCACGTATCATGCGGTACGCGCCAAAGATAAAGCGCTGGAGATATTCCGCAAGATTGACCACGCCGCGATTTACTTTTTGATCGCGGGAACCTATACACCATTCTGCGTCAACGCCTTCACGGGCTTTTGGAAGTGGGGCATGTTGATCATCATCTGGTCACTGGCCTTGATCGGCATCGGCGTGAAAGTGTTCATCATCCGCGTGCCGCGCTGGTTGAATGCGGGCATCTATCTCGCCATGGGTTGGATGAGCGTTGCTGCAAGCGGACAATTTCTCGCTGTACTCCCCGCCTGGGTACTGACGTGGCTCATCATTGGCGGTGTGATCTATACCCTTGGCGCAATCGTCTACATCACAAAGATATTCAATTTTGCGCCGGGTATTTTTGGCTTCCATGAAGTCTGGCATATTTTTGTCCTGCTCGCCGCGGCGGCGCATTTTGTGGCTGTGCTGGGCATCGCGATATAGTCAACTCAAACAAACAAAAATATATAGCTATCCCTGAATTTAATTAAGACACTTGCGAAGCGAGTGCTGATTCCGCTGATTCAGTGAGGTAATGATGAAAATGAACCGCCGCAATATCTCCACAGTATTTCTTATTCTTGGAATTACCTTTCTCGCCATCGGCATCAGTACAGATAACACATCCTTCTCGTGGGCGGCGATTGCATTTATATTGATCTCGCTTGTCGCGGGTGGGCAATGGATGAGGCCGAGAAAGAAATAGCAGACAAGTAACGATCAAGAAAGAAGATAGACTATCGAGTCTCCTTCTTGCCTCTTTCTTCTTTCTTTGTAACAAAAAACCGCGAGATCAAACGCGGCTTTTTGTTACCTGCTTACTTTGCGGCTCTCATTTTTTGTCTTACATGCGCCGCGCGAAAAATGCGGTCAAAGAATCCCTTGTATCCGTCTGCATCGTACAGGATCATATAATCTGCAGGGCCGTATTCCTCTGGCTTGAACATGATGCCGCCATTGGGGTTGATCTCCAAAATAAACAACTCACCTTTATCATTCATGCGGATGTCACAACGGCCATAACCTGAAAGACCCATCGCAAGATACATCCTCTTGGCAATGTCATGCAAACGTGCGATCAATTGTGGGTCGGTCACCTGCTTGAAATCGAATGGTGCGTCATAATTCCACTTAACGTCCACATGCCAGAACTCTTCATTGGGAGGAAATACCAACTCGGCGGGCGGATATGCAAAAGGCTGGCTCAGATCATCTGCATTATCCACTACGAGCACGTTGTACTCTTTGCCGACAATAAACTCTTCCATACGCGCTGCACCAAACTCCGTTGTGATGCGCGCCACTTGAGTGTGCACCTGTTCCAGCGTATCAGCACGTGAGTCTTTTGTCATACCGGTACTGCCGTAACTCTTCGGGTGCTTCACCATAATGGGGTAGCTCAAATTCGTCACCAGCTTTTCAGCTTCTTCCACATTCTTTACTTGATAGCCTTTTACAAAGTTGATCTTATTCGCACCAGCAATGGCTTGCATCTCTTCCCGCGTTGGGTCGAAGCAATTCGAGTCTGCGCCAGTAAACGGCAGACCCAGAGCTTCCAACGCCTGAACGACTTCTATAGCATGATATCCCAACACATCATCTTCTTCATCTTCGAATTCATAGCCTTCACAAAGATTCAAAAATACATCGAATTCTTTTTTCTCTGCCAGTAAACGTAAATTATCCATGACAGGAGCGTACATGGTTATCATTTGCCAGTCAAAATCTTTTATGTATGGAGCTGGGTTGAAATGAGTGATCTCTTCATCCGAAAGAATGCACACGCGCATGTTGTCACCTCTCTTTGTGATTGTCATTATCATATAAAAGCATCATTCGTACAATGCTTTTGAACATAAAAATCAAATGGAACAATTCAGCGCTGCTCCATTTGATTACTTCGTCTCCGCCGCTTAGCAGATGCTTCCCGGATGTTCCGCATTTTAAGGGTAAAGCGACGTCAATTTATTTTACCCCTTGACAAGGATTTTATTTGCGATAAAATGAAATTTAGGTTAGACTAAATTTTATAAGTACAGTTAGAGGAGCGAGTATGAAATCCATATCACGACGAGATTTTCTTAAAGTAGGCGGACTGGCCTTATTTGGCACAGCAGGTGCGGTAGCCCTGAATCAAAAGAATGGCCATCGATCAAATATCAGCCATGCCTCCCCGTCCATGCAGCACGGTGACGAAATCATGCCCGGAACCGTGGGCGAGGTAGACCACGAAGCGAACGGCTTCAACCCCACAGACATTTTGACCGACTTCGATTACGGCGAAGTATCCATCCTGCCTGATGGCAGAACACTGCGCGAATACAAGATCATAGCGCTCAACAAAGATATTGAAATCGTACCTGGCATTAAGTTTGCCGCGTGGACGTATAACGGGCGCATCCCCGGTCCTACCCTGCGCTGCACAGAGGGAGATCATATTCGCATCACATTTCAAAACGGAAGCGACCATCCGCACACCATGCATTTTCACGGCTTCCATGCGGGCGCAATGGACGGCGTGCCGGGAACCGGAGCGGGCGGAAATGTTCAACCCGGCGAATCATTTACGTATGAGTTCGACGCGGAGCCGTTCGGGCTTCACCTTTAT
>JGI1356J14229_10002487_pt1 | contig 14682 bp, 17 predicted proteins | sample Subgrocontami58m_FD_14229 | JGI IMG/M metagenome (IMG submission 14229) | reverse complement strand
AAGTAAATAAGGAGGTTACTATGCAAAAAACTGTCCTTCAGCCAGATACAGTTGCTAAACCTAAGGGGACCTATTCACAGGGTGTGAAGGTATCCGGGCAGACCCTGGTATTTGTTGCCGGCCAGGTTTCGGTTGATGCCAGAGGAGATTTAGTTGGCAAAGGCGATATGAGGGCTCAGCTCCGGCAGGTACATGAGAATGTGAAGGCCGTGTTAGAGTCGGCCGGGGCTACATTTGATAATGTGGTTAAGACGACTGCCTTTGTGACCAATGTGGAGGAATACAGGAAACACGCCGATATACGCCGGGAATATCTCAAGGGATATTTTCCTCCCTCCACGGTAGTGGAAATCACCCGGCTGGCCCAACCGGAATTTTTAATAGAGATAGAAGCGATTGCCGTACTCTAATCTCTCTATGTCAATATGTGCCCCCTCTCTCTAAATCTCTCCCCCGATGGGGCGAGAGGTTTTGCGCGCTATTTTTATCCTTTGTGTTGTCCAGTGCAACCGATTTTGAGATATTATCCATAAATGGACGGGGTAAAGAGATAAGAAGGTTCCCATGAAAGAACTATTAGAGCTACCAAGATTCCCAACAACCCATATGCCTCCGTTTGATAAGTTGACCTGGAGGTTAGTTGTGGATGGCCTTGTAGCCACATCATTAAGCCTGCAATATGATGAGGTACTGGCTTTACCCGGAATATCCCAGGTAAGCCCGTTTGCCTGTGTCGAGGGTTGGAAGGTGTCTGATAACCGGTGGGATGGAGTAGCTATAAAAACCCTACTGGAGAAAGCAGGCCCCTTACCTGAGGCCCGTTATGTAGTCTTCCATGCCGGGGATTTCTATGTCAGTCTATCGCTAGCTACCCTGTCAAAGCCGACTTCTATTTTAGCCTATAACCTGAATGGAGTTCCCCTGACTCCGGAACATGGCTATCCGCTACGCCTTGTGGTGCCGGACAGTCAATGCTACAACGGGGTAAAATGGGTACAGCGGCTGGAGGTTGTACGGCGGGCAAAGCAGAGTGGTAAGTCGATTGCATTGGGAAGGGTGAGGCGTTCACGCAACCAGGCATAAAAAACAATTTGCTCTCCCCTTCATGGCAAATAAACGGGACATATATTCTGTTAAGACGTTTAGCTAATAATTATCATCAAGGTTGGAATTCCCTTTTTCCTTCGCTCACATAAAGTCGCAATAAATTGTTAATGACCTTGGCCCTTTCAAAAGTATAAAATATTCCTTGCCAATATCCAGTTTTTGAAGGGTATTCAGTTCATTTGGGATTGATGGGTCATTTAGGAGCCACTTCTCACTAACACCACCGGGCTAGCCACAACACCACCTGTGGTTATTTGTTCCTTAGCAGAAGACAGATTTGGCATAAGCAGGAGAAACGTTATAAGAGGAAGCAATATGCAGGTTATTATCCCTCTCCGCAAAGCGACCCCTCCTGTAAATCCCAGACACTAAGCACCAAATCTCAAATTTTGCTCGCCGTTATTTCGGTAATCTGGTAATTGTTATTTGTTTAGTATTTAGAAATTTTGATTCAGGATTTGTTCTGTTACTTCTTCATTAAAACCTTCGGCACCATCTGGATAAGCTCATCCAGCGTCCACACCCCGTCCTTTTTGTAGTCTTTGTATATGCCCCTGATTTCTACCGGTTCCGCTGTTATAGCTATACGCCCGCCGCTACACGGGAATACCTGTCCGTTGATATTGGCGGCATAATCAGTTGATAGATAAACAATTATTGGTGGCACATACTCCGGGCCGGTAATATCATCAGGGGATGAAAATCCCTCTTGAGCCAGCCATTCAGCAGCTACAGGAAAGCTAGGGTCGAGGCCGGTGGCCCGCATCAATCTGGTGTTGGCCCAGGGAGCGATGGCATTGCAGGTAACCCCATATCTACCCAGTTCCCGCGCCAGGGCGAAGGTAAGGCTGGATATTCCACCCTTGGCGGCGGCGTAGGCGCTGGCCCCGGGCGCTCCCTGACGGGCTGCGGAGGTGATGTTAATAATCCGTCCGGAGCGTTGCCGCCGCATGTGGACGCTGGCATGTCGGGAGCAATTGAAGGTGCCTTTGAGGTGCACCCGATAGATTAAGTCCCATTCCTCTTCCGACATATTCCATACCATGCGGCCAAGATAGTTGCCGGCTACATTGACCAGTATATCAATCCGGCCAAATGCCTTAACGCAGGTATCAATTATACGCTCGGCAGCCTTGAAATCGGCAACAGAATCGTAGTTGGGTACTGCCTGGCTGCCCAGCGCTTTTATCTCAGCCACTACCTGGTCAGCGGGTCTCTGGGCGCTGCCTGTCCCCACCACTTCACCCCCAAGGTCATTGACTACAATGTTAGCGCCCTCCATGGCCAAGGCAAGGGCTGCTTCCCGCCCGATACCCCGCCCGGAGCCGGTTACGACTACGTTTTTACCTTTAAGTCTATTGCCCATTAGGTGCTTCTCCCTGTAATACTACCTTGCTTGATTTACGTTCTAAATACTCACGGCCTAGTTTTTCCCAATAATCCGGGTCTATCTTGTCTACCCATTCACCGATTTTTACCTGGATTTTAATCCAATCATCGGAGTTTACTTCCCACATTGTACCCGTAAATATTGGTTTACGAATATCCTTCAGGAGAGACTTAACGTCACCATCCCAGGCAGGATGGGTTTTAAGAAAATCGGTGGGGCGGGTTGGGGTAAACTGTATTTCATCACTAACTTTATCATAGCTATGTATAACCCCCCATCCGTATATACCAGGTTCCGGGTTGCGCTTACCTGAGGGGCAAAAGGAAAATATTATTGGATCCGGCCAATTTGGACAACTGCCTGACTTAGACCTGATCATATGGGTATAAAACCCTGATGTTTTATTGCCTTCCACTACATCGTGTCTAAATTGAGTGGGGCTATATTTATCCGCAGTCATTTGGTATAACCAGACAGCCATACAGCCTCTCTCCTCACCCCGGTCATCATTAGTCCCGATCAGGGTCATTAACTGGTTAATGTGCCATATACAGATGGACTCATTCTATGGTCTATCCAAGGTTGTGAGAAGTCCCGATTAATCGGGACTTCGCTCCGTTTGCAACGACGTATTCACCGCCCGATAAATCGGGCAACTACAGGATTTGCCCCTATCCCCCTTTATTAAAGGGGGTGCTCCGATATATCGGAGCAGGGGATTTTACTAACCCAATGAACTCAATCAACTCAACGAACTCCGGACTATTTCTTCTCCTCAGCCTCCGGCGGCGCCGGGTTGACATAACCGACAAGAAGGGTCTTGGGGACAAGGTTTATCAACTCATCCAGGTTCCACGGCCCGTCCTTCTTATAATCTTTATAAATGCCACGGATTTCCACCGGCTCCGAATACAGGGCTACCCTGCCACCGCCGCAACCAAAGGCGGAGCCGTTAATGTTAGCCCCGTTGTCGCTGGCCAGATATACCGCTATAGGGGGAACGAATTCAGGGCCGGGGATGTCGGTCAGCTCTTCGTAGCGGTCCTGGGTGATGAGGCCAGCCTCCAGGCGCTTCTTGAAGCCCGCTTTCGTTTCCTCGCTCATGGTCATGCGGGTAGCAGCAATGGGGACTATTGTATTGCAGGTGACGCCATAGCGGCCCATCTCCCGGGCGATAGCGTAGGTCAGGCTTACGATGCCGCCCTTAGCCGCGCCATAGTTGCAATGGCCTACAGTGCCGCGCCAGGCATCGGAGGTGGTGTTGATTATACGACCCCAGCGTTGACGGCGCATATGGACGCAGGCCCATCGGGATGTATTAAAAGTGCCCTTAAGGTGGACATCCAGCACTGCATCCCATTCCTCTTCCGACATGTTGAATATCATACGGTCGCGGAGGATACCGGCCACATTCACCAGAATATCTATTCGTCCGAATGTCTTAACACAGGTGTCTATCAGTCTTTCCGCAGCTTTGAAATCCACTATGGAATCGTAGTTAGCCATCGCCTGCACGCCAAGTTTCTTGGCCTCTTCCACAACGCGGTCAGCCGCAGTCTGTGACACACCCGTCCCCGCCACATTCCCACCCACATCATTGACCACCACATTGGCGCCCTCCCGTGCCAGCGCCAGTACCGTTTCTCTACCTATGCCGCCGCCGCCACCTGTTACGACAGCGCTTTTGCCTTTTAGTCTATTACCCATTAAGAGAACTCCTTTACAAATTTTGTCATTCCCGCGAAAGCGGGAATCCACACCACCCCTGGATTCCCAATCAAGTTGGGAATGACATTTAATATTTTGGTTCCAACTTGTCCTGACAGATTGGAACTTGTCCGGGTTAGGATTTTGGAGATTGGATTTTATTTCTTCTTTGTTGGCAAAACAACCGTAGCATTGCCCGGCACCAGTACCTCTCCCTTGGGATTCTCGGCCTTTAGCTCCAGTTCCACAAAATGCTGGCCGTCTTTATCGTATTTCTTGGTGACTTTCCCTTTACAAATAGTGTCCTGGTTGGGGAAATTCATTCCCCGGTAGCTGCAGCCGAGCTTCTTAAGTTCCCCTTCAAAACCCATCCAATCGGTTACCAGTTGCCCCAGGAACGAGAAAGTGAGCCAACCATGGACTATAACCCCCGGTAGATTATTGGCCATAGCAAAATCTTTATCGTAATGTATTTGATAATAGTCATCGGAGGCTCCGGCCCATTTTACCAGTTGCTGAGTCGTGGGATGCTTGATCAATGGAGGTAGGTCAGCGCCTACTTCCACTTCTTCAAAATATATTTGTTTGGCCATAGCTATTTCTTCTCCTTTACCTCATGGCGGATGAGGGTTTGCCGGCCTATACACACTACCTCGCCCTTCTGGTTTTTATAGGTAACTTCGTTGAAGAAGAAAATCATCTTGCCCATGCCGCCGGTCCGTTCCTTAACATCGTTGATTTTGGCGGTTACAGTTATAACATCACCCACCTTTATCGGCTTGAAAAACTCCAACTCGTTTCCTCCGTTAAGCAGACCTTTAAGGGGTGTGTCGAAATTAAAAATCCTGTCGACGACTGCCGGGTTTCGCAGCATGGATGGAAAGGTAGGGGGGGCGATAATGCCGCCGTATTTAGATTTTTTGGCGACTGTTTCATCCTGGAAAAGGGGATTGGGGTCCTCGATTGCCTGTGCGAATTTTTTTACTGCGCCCTTTTCAACATCGAATACCACGGGCGCCGATTCCACACCAATAGCTTTTCTCATTTCTTCGGTAATGGATGATTCCTGGGCCAAATTAAGGTCACCTCCTTTTAAAGATTGTTTTTCAGGCTGAGGAACTAGTTTTAAATAGCGGTCAACCGATGTGAGTTTATATCGGGGGCTATGTGTTTGTCAATACTATGTCATTCCCACGCACGTGGGAATCCAGAAGTGGTAATTCATGAATTGCCCCTACCTGCGAGCTATATCGGGCATACCAGATGGCCCAGTTTCTCTGTAAGACGGAGGTTTTCGGAATAGTCTATGGGGACCTCGATAATAGAAGGCACTTTGAAATCCAGCGCCTGGCGTAAGGTGGGTATGAAATCGTTTGCATCTTTAATTTTAAAGCCGGGTAATCCGTAAGCCTTGGCAAGGGTGACAAAATCCGGGTTATCGAACCTGACTCCGAAATGTTTTTTAAACATATTCATTTGTTTCCACTCGATAAGTCCATAGCTATTATCTACCCAGATTACGACCACAAAGGCAACTCCCAGGCGTTTGGCAGTCTCTAGTTCCTGAGAGTTCATTAAAAATCCGCCATCGCCGCAGACTACAACCACGCGCCGCTCCGGATAGACAAGCTTGGCAGCAATAGCTCCGGGTAAGGCAAAACCCATAGAGGCGAAACCATTGGAGATAATAACGCTATTGGGCACCCTTGCCGGATACATCCTGGCTATCCACACTTTGTGGGCGCCCACGTCACTGATGAGAATGTCGTTCTTGCCCAGTACACTTCTCAAATCAGCCAGGATTTTTTGAGGTTTCACAGGGCAACTGGAGTCATTCTTATACTGGTCCAATTCTCCTAAAATGAATTCCCGTAGAGCTGAAAGACCGGCATAGTTCTTGGTGAACTGGCAGGCCTCAGCCAGGGCATCCAGACTATGCCCTATTTCCCCCACGATTTCTACCTGTGGCATGTAATGTTCGTCCACTGAACTGGGTAAAGTATCGATATGGATTATTATTTTATTTTTATCCGGATTCCACAGGCAGGGTTCATACTCTATCTGGTCGTATCCAACTGTAATTATTAAGTCAGCCCTCTCCAACCCGCACATTATCCAATCTCTCTGGTGCATCCCTACAGTTGGGAGGGAATACGGTTTATTATAGTCCACACAACCCTTCCCCATAAAGGTGTTGGTAACTGCTATCTGCACCTTTTGTGCCAGGGCAGTTAGTTCGGCATGGGCTTTACGGCGTATGACGCCATGGCCGGCAATTATGATAGGGTAGTTTGACTTTTCTATTAACCTTGCCGCTTCCAGAACGCTGTTCTTATTAGGCTCGGGGTAAGCCACCGGGGTAGGTTCCAGTGGTTCTCCCTCTACTGTCGAGGCAGCTACGTCCTCTGATAGCTCGAGGTGGGTAGACCCTGGTTTTTCAACTTCGGCGACCTTAAAAGCCCATCTCATTATTTCAGGGATTGCCTCGGGGCGGGTAATCTTACTATTCCATTTAGTTATAGGATGGAACATCTCCCTGATGTCTATATACTGGTGGGCTTGCTTATGGGACTTGGATAGGTCAGTTTGGCCGGTTATCGCAACCAGAGGCGAATAGTCGAGGAGTGCATCTGCCACGCCGGTCATCAAGTTAGTAGCGCCAGGCCCCAGAGTAGCCAGGCACACCCCGGCTTTACCGGTGAGCCTGCCCACTACATTAGCCATAAAGGCTGCCCCCTGCTCGTGGCGGGTGGGAATAAACTGGATATTACTATAGGAGAGAGCATCTAAAACACTGAGTACCTCTTCACCGGGGAGTCCAAAGACATATTTTACCTTCTCTTTTTCAAGGCATTTAACCAAAAGGTCGGCAGCTCTCATGCAATCTCCTTTTGAATTCCGAAGTACCCGTTAAGTCTTTGAAAAATATATAGTCTTCAACAGTAGCTATTTGGGGAGATTAAAACGATGGATAGTAAAGTATGTTTTGGATTTACTTAACCATTCGTATTCCTCTTCCAAAAGCTCCTGGTGCCCTTTTTCTACTGCTACCAGCCTGTTATACATCTCTCTTGCCTCAAGGGTGGTCGATTCTGCTGCGGCTTTGGTGTAAAAGGCGATGTCCTCTTTCTCAGCTTTTATCCCAATACGCAAGGCTTCCAATTCTTTTGTATCTGCCTTAGCTTCCCCTACAGCCTCAGACGACCAGGGGAAGTATTTTTTATCTAAAGGCGTTGATATACCTGCGCCTTCGCCACCTTTTTTAGCGGTGATTTTACCAGTATTGATAAGGTTTTGTCGGACTTCTTCCAGGTGCTTTAGATGGCCCAACTCTTCCTGAGCCAGCCAGTTGAACATTCGTCTACCATCGGCAGCCTGTGTAGTTTCAGCCGCCTTCGTATAAAAACTGTGCCCACCCTTTTCCCGTTCGATGGCTAGTTCAATAACTGCTAAAGCGTCCTGTTTCACCATGTTTCCGACTCCTTTCTATTTTATAAAACTGCTTTCAATTTCGTCTTTTAAATTACTGTACAGTATATACAAGTTTTTAAGGATTCTCCTGGCCTGGTAACGGGCTGACCTCTCCACTTCCCGGTATGCCGGGTACGGTTCCCTTGCCAGATAGTCTAATAACTCTCTAGCGCTCTCCGCTGCCCTCGTCCTCGCATGAGCTTCATCGAGGGCTTTATATCCCCAGAGTTTACGCCATCCCTCCCTGCCACCCTCGGCCAGGAACCAGTCCTTAACACGGACTCCACAATCAGCGTCATAAAGCAGGCTACCCAGGGGAGTGGCAACCGGAGGGACCCCTACGGTAAGCGCCTGCCGGGTAGTTAACCATTGAGGACTATCATATTCTACCATAAAATGGCTTCCGGGCGGCAATAGACCAGATAGAAGTCTGAGTATACGGCGGTACGTGTCCCTGGAGATTGATATTTGGCTTTCCTGATTTTCACCTGAATTAAACGTAATATATGGGCTGGATATGACAAATTCAATCCAGTTATAATTTGGTTCAGCCCCTGAATTGAACAGGCCGGTAACTATCGCTTGATTGCTTAGCCTGCTTTTGCTATCAAGCGCATAAATAAAAAAATACTGCGCCCCAAAAGGATTCTTGGCACCTAGCGTAATATGCAACTTTAAGCCACTTAATCTGCGGCCATGCAGCTTGTATAAAGGGTGTTTTTCTTTTAACATAATTTTTATAACACGCTAACTTGGTTTAGGGATAGCCTCCTTATCTCATTATAGCTTAAGAGGTTTAAATATTCGTGTCGGAAGTCTAAAATCATCCGCCAAACGGAGACTCTATCTTGCGAACAAGTCCCGATGAATCGGGATCCCACCGTTGGTAGGCAGGCATCAGTGGCTGTCAGGCTTTTCTTTGCTTCCTGCTTTGCCGGCTTTTGATGACATGGTGGTTGACATTTTATCTCCTATTGTTTATTATTTGGCAGCTAATAAAACTGTAGGGTCAGGTTTTAAACCTGACCGCTTTTGTGGAGGTATTGTTTGGTTGAACGAGTTGTTGAACGAGGCCGGGAACCGGAGCCCGAGGAAACCCTATCAGCTTATACATTCCGGTTTTTTGAACAAAAAGCTAAGACGCTCAGGGAAGGCGTCGTAGTTATTAAAGGTAAAGATGTCAGATGGGAACAAAACCGTCAGGCTGTTATCAAGCCCTACATTATGCCCGGTAACTGGGCTAAAATAGGCTCTCCCGAATGGACCATATTCATCAATCACATAAAAACGCATTCGGGAAAACATGTGCACCAGGGTGGCCTGGGCATATTTGTACTGGAGGGAAGGGGTTATACCGTGATTGATGGCGAGAGGTTCGACTGGGAGAAGGACGATCTCATAATTCTGCCGGTTAAGCCCGGTGGCTGTGAGCATCAGCATTTTAATCTCGACCCGAATAAAGCAGCCGAGTGGATGGCGATTATATTTGTCCCTTTCAGGATGGCCAGCGGCAATGAACCGAGGCAAAAGTCCTTTTCTCCTACTTACGATGGCACGGAGAAATTTGTGGATATACCGAACCAACATGTAACTTGAAGGCTACTGTTCATTAAAAAGGAGATAATAGATTAAATGGTAGAAAGAATTATAGAGCGTCGGAAAGAGCCAGAGCCAGGCGAGCTTATCTACGAGCAGACCTACCGCTGGATGTATGAACGCTGCCATCAAAAACAAAGTGGAGTAGTAATAATCAAGGGCCGGGAGCTTCAATGGGAGCAAAGCCGTCAGGCTTTGTTGAAATTCTATCTATACCCGGCAGTGTGGGATAAGGTTGGTGTGCCGGGGTGGTTTGTATTTGTAAACCATATAAAGAAACAATCTGGAAAACATGTACACCAGGGAGGGTTGGGGCTATTTGTGCTGGATGGTAAGGGCTATACAGTAGTTAATGGGGTCAAATATGATTGGGAAAAGGATGACCTTATCCTGTTGCCGGTTATGCCCGGCGGCTGTGAGCACCAGCATTTTAACACCGATGAGGGCAAGCCCTGTTTCTGGCTGGCATTTATATTCACTCCGTACTTCGATGCGGTGGGCAATGCCCTGGAGCAGAAAGAAGTGTCACCGGATTGGAAGGGCGCCCCGGGTATGCCGCACGTAGCTTAACCTGCTTATCATTATTTCCCCCCTTCCTTGACGGCTGATTATACGGCAGTATTTCAATATCCGGGATTGTGTCCATTATGTAGAGTCGGGTTTCGAACCCGACCAACCGGAACCCATCTCACTTAAACGAGAGGGGTAGTTATACAAAAATNTTTAATGTAATTTGGCGCTAAAGCATTATAAGTAAACTCATGGTGGCAGTTGACCAGATGACATCTGCGGGCAATTGAACCTGGCATGTAGAATCGAAAAGGAGGTATGCCCGTGCGGGAAATTCCTCATCGCCTTTCCAGATTATCAATACAACGGGAACCCTCGGAAACGGCCACAATCTGATAGATGCATCCCCGAAGCCGAGCTCCTCGCCGCCCAGTTCAACCCCTCTTTCTATAAACTGCCCGATGCACCCGCTATATTTTTCAGCCAGCTTATCCAGGGGAAGCANATGGGTACCTTTGAGGTATATGGCTCCACCGCTCAAATCGCCCGGTTTAATAAGTTCGCCGGACAATGATATATCTTTTGAGTTTATTAGATACCAGAGAATTGAAAGCCTTGAATACCGTCCCAGGCTGTTCAGGAGAAGATTGGCGGTGGGAGACTTCCCGAAAATATTCTTCTTCTTCGGGGAGATGTAAATGTCTTGAGAGAACGATTTTAGAATATACTGATCTGCAGTTTTATCAAATAACACCTTTGCCCTAACACAGACATCTTCAGGATCGAGTTCTGCAAAAATTTTCCATGCTTGTTGCTCACCGGTCAGCATGACCTATTATACCGATACAGTTGATTACCCCGCTACTCCCTGCCAATAAATATGCAAAGACGTTGCAATAAGGCTGATTCCATTAAACCCATTCCTGATTGACACTCGCACACAGACGCAGTAAACTTTTCCATAGTCTTATAACANGTTTAAAAGTAGCATCAGAANTTTGGGTCTTTTTAATGAACTGAGTNGCTACCGTNGAAGGTGAATAAGGATGAGTAATTTGTGGCGTGTTGACCGGGCNGTGGCCTTCATATTAAAAATGGAGCGGGAACGGCAAAATAATACTGTCAATCTGATAGCTTCNGAGAACTATGTTTCTCCAGCAGTCCTGGAGGCGCAGGGTTCTGTAATGACCAATAAATATGCCGAAGGTTATCCGGGCCACCGCTATTACGGTGGTTGCCAGTACGTTGATGAGGTTGAGAGCCTGGCTATTCAACGGGCCAAGCAGTTATTTAACGCAGAACATGCCAATGTCCAGGCGCATAGTGGCAGCCAGGCTAACATGGCGGCCTTTTTTTCTTTGCTTAAACCGGGCGATAAAATAATGGGAATGAGTCTGGCACATGGCGGGCATCTAACCCATGGGTCACCGGTAAACTTCTCCGGTCAGCTATTTCAGTTTATTCCCTATGGTGTAGACAAACAAACAGAGCTTATTAATTATTCAGAGCTTGAGCAATTAGCTCAGAAGCACCGTCCCAAGCTCATTATCGCCGGGTATAGCGCCTATTCTCAGATCCTGGATTTCCCTAAATTCCAGAGTATTGCCACCGGAGTAGGGGCCAAACTGATGGTCGATATGGCCCATATTGCGGGCCTTGTAGCCGCTGGTCTGCATCCATCACCGATACCTTATGCTGATATAGTTACATCTACCACCCATAAAACACTGCGTGGTCCCCGCGGCGGCCTTATTCTCTGTAATCAGGAACTGGGCCATATAATCGATAGTTCGATCTTCCCCGGGTTGCAGGGTGGACCGTTGGAACACATAGTGGCAGCTAAGGCCGTGGCCTTTAATGAAGCTTTGAAACCGAAGTTCGTCACGTACCAGCAGGCTGTACTGGATAATGCCAGTCTGCTCGCTGATATTCTTCAGAAAGCGGGCCTTCGAATTGTGTCGGGTAGCACAAAAAACCATATGTTTTTAGCCGATTTAACCCCGATGGGTATAACCGGCAGGGCGGCAGAAGAAGCTCTAGAAAAATCAGGTATTATTGCCAACAGGAACGCCATCCCCTTTGATGTCCGATCCCCGCAGGTAGCCAGCGGCTTGCGCTTCGGCACACCCGCAATAACTACCCGCGGGTTTGGCAGCGATGAAGTACAACAGGTTGCTGATTTCATCATAAGGGTTTTATCCCATCTGGATGACCATAGTATACATGAGGAAATTCGTCAGGAAGTAGAAAATATCTGTAAGAAGTTCCCTATCCCGGGATACGAAGGGTAGTTGTTAAATCATTTACTCCATACTCTTGATATGAAAACCATCGATTTTGATTATTGTCTTCCTGCTGAACTTATCGCCCAGACGCCGATAGAACCACGGGACCACTCCCGTCTTATGATAGTAAACAGGAATAATGAAACTATCGAGCACCGGCATTTCTACGATATTGAGCAATATCTGAAACCGGGGGATGTGCTTATATTCAATGACAGCCGGGTCATCCCCGCCAGGTTGAAAGGCCGGAGACAGGATACCGGCGGGAAAGTTGAACTACTATTGCTTCATCCAGTAGTGCCGCAGCAGTGGGAATGCCTGGCGAAGCCAGGCCGGAGTCTCATTCCAGGTACCAAATTAGTACTTGGTGGGAATAACGAGGGTAAAAACATACAGGCTGAGATAATTGGTAAAGGAGAAAACGGCTGCCGTACTGTTTACTTATCCAGTGAGACTATGCTCGATCAAATAGGTAACATTCCGCTCCCGCCTTACATCCATACTGCATTAGAGGATAGCGAACGTTATCAAACGGTGTATGCCTGCAATAAAGGCAGCGCTGCGGCGCCGACTGCCGGACTACATTTTACGCAGCAGCTCCTGGACCGGATTAAGGCTAAAGGCGTAACTCTTTTATTTACTACACTACACATAGGACTGGACACTTTCCAACCTGTTCACGAAGAAGACCCGAGTAAACACCGCATACATAAAGAGTATGGTTGCTTAACCACGGGAATAGCCCATAAGATAAACCAGGCAAGGGCTGAGGGCAGGCGCATAATAGCTGTGGGTACAACCTCAGTGAGACTGGCGGAACAGGCAGCCCAATGCGGGAATGGAAATGGAGTTAGCCCTTTCCAGGGGTGGGCAAACCTGTTTATTCTGCCGGGTTACACATTCAAAGCTATAGACGTACTTATTACGAATTTCCACCTACCCCGCTCCACCTTGCTTATGCTGGTTAGCGCTTTTGCCGGCAAAGAGCTTGTTAAAAAGGCATATCAGGAGGCTATCCTGGAACATTACCGTTTCTACAGTTTTGGAGATGCGATGCTGATCCTTTAACAGGTGTACCCTATTCCTCTAGTCCCCCTCGCCGTCAACAGAGAGGGGGTAAGGGGGTGAGGTCTTTAAAATCCTTGTATATTTATGGGGATTAATATAACTTCCTTATAATCGGGAGGATACACATGGAAGAATGGCAAATCCTTGAGCTTCAACAGGATGAAGCTGAACATAAAAAACAAGTGACCGGAGATGTCAAACAGCACCTTGACCATGCCAGCGCAGCAGCAGGTTTGGCGTTGAATGGCCTGGTTACGCTCAAGGACCCACCCGGTATAAATGAACCACAGGGACTCGTGTCTCTGCTTATAGCCAAATCGGCCAGGAATGTAAGGTTTGCCGTCAATGGTTTAAGGTTGGGATATTATACGGGAGCCAGCGCAGTGCTAAAGGCAGCTTACGACGCCCTGCTATATGCTGTTCTGTTTCATTCCGAGCCCGGCGAGGTAGCAATCTGGTTCAGAAACGAGCTATCCAACAGACCGGAGGGTGAGTTGAATACGCTCCGGTGTGAACAGCGAAACAAGGCTAAAAAAGCCTTGTTAGGTTTAGAAAAGTCCCGGTCGATCAAGGATACCATGCACGATTTCGTGGATAAAGCTAATCTACGTATACATAGCAACGTCCTGGGGTTATCCGAAGAGTTCGGCATAAACATTGAATACCTGATGCCCGACGAGTTAGGGCAGATTATATCGGAATCTAACGAAGACTTCGATAAAGCTTTAGACCGTTATGCTTTCTTAAGCAGCTTTGGTAAGAACCTTATCCATGAACAGGCCCGCGCCGAAGATGGTGAGGAAAAACAGGAAACGTTGGAGATTCAACTGGCTTTAAAATACGACCAGGACACGGTAGCCGATCTTTCTTTGTTTTCATTTTACATCGGCCACCGGCTGTTGGAATTTACGATACACATTTTTGATATACAGGAGAAGGAGTTTATAGACCTCTGTGCCAACTGGCGCAAGTCCGTCCGTGAGATGGGCGAGCCAGTTGAATAAAAAATATCACACGTTAACTAAACAACTATCAGTAGGTTCCTTGTCTCAATTATCAATCAGACACACCGGGCATCAATCGGCGTAAGTTTTTGGTATCAGAGCGGTGATGCTTGGTTTCCAACCGCCGCTTTTTTGCTGAAAATGTCGGTCTTGTCTTAAGGCGTATAAGAGGCTCGTGTGCCGCTTTACGGATCAATTCCACCAGGCGGTTGACGGCATCCTGCCGGTTTGCTGCCTGTGTACGGAAACGACGGGCTACGATAATTAGTATACCCTCTTCAGTTATCCGGTTACGGGCCAGCAATATCAAACGTTGACGAACGTCATCGGTTAACGAGGGAGACCCGGACACATTAAAGCGAAGCTGGACGGCTGTAGCGACTTTATTGACATTCTGCCCGCCCGGCCCTGAAGCCCGGATGAATTCCTCCTGGATCTCTTTTTCGTCTATAGCGATGGTATCTGTTACTTGAATCATACCTTGAGCTTACATTAAAAGTCTGGCGTTCGCAATTTGAGATCCGAAATATCCACATTATCTGCC
>JGI1356J14229_10002474_pt1 | contig 14713 bp, 15 predicted proteins | sample Subgrocontami58m_FD_14229 | JGI IMG/M metagenome (IMG submission 14229) | reverse complement strand
TGCGGCGCGCGAAACGCACGGCGCGTTCCTGCCTTTACTCGTCATTAAAAAATACATCGATCGATGCAATCAATTCATTGAAGCGGGAGAATCAATCGATTCACGATTTGACGCCATCTATAACTTTTTTGGAACAATGGGACCTCTTGTCTGGGCGATCGTCTTAATCGTGATTGTGGGGGCACTCGCCGTCGCGATCGTCATATTCTTTCTTCGGAGGCGCATCGCGCGAGACGAAGAAAAGATTGAAGAGCTCACGGGGTCTCAAGGGAATTCCACCCTTCCCAAAACGGAAAAACGAGGAATGCCCGATCCAGTTCTGCGGGGCGAATTCGCCCAAAAACGCCGGCCCGCGTATCTGTCATTTCTCACGAGGCGCGAAGAAAAAAAAGGAGAATCCGCTCACTCCGACGCCGAATTCGCGGCAATCACATACGTAAAAACCCAGTTCGCGGCCGGATTTAGCGAGGAGCAAATCGTACGAGCGCTTAGGGATGCCGGTTGGCGCGATACCGCAGTAAACAAAATCATACTTTTCGCAAAAATGAAATGAAGCTCCGCGGGCAAGCCCCGACACCACAATTTCGACCGTTTCTTTGCTGCCACGAGGAAGCTGGCGGGGAATACACGGAATTGCCAATGAGATTGTTTCCTCAACCATCAGGGAATCGAACGCAGCAGTCGAAATTTGGTGCGGGGCAAGACGCAATCCCGCGTCTCAAAGGATGAAACGGGACAGAAGCGCATTGATATTGTCGCTTTGAAAGAGCTTGTCCGGATTTATAAAAAGCCAATTGATTACTTTCAAAATAACTATGATTTCGCGAATACAAGAAATGCTGGCTGATAAGAACGACATTATTGATTACGCTGCGGTAATCGCACAATACCCATGGCTTATTGAGCGAGGACAAAAATGTATTATCAGTCCTGATGCAGACGGGATTCTATGCGGTCTATTCATGTCTCAGTACCTGGATTGGGAAATTGTTGGCTACTACGACAACGGTAAAAATTTGATACTCAAAAATGGCATAAGGGCATCGGACTGTGTTTTTCTGGACACAGAGATTTACCGGCCAAACATCAGAAGCGTTGGTCAGCATATTTCACTGTTCAGACGGGACAACACCCTCATTAACCTGGATAATTACAGATATTGCTTAAATCCCAATACTCTTAGAGGGAGGACGCTAAAAGAAAAATTTAGCAGAAAGTATCCGTTAGGCACAATACATTTATTGCTATGCATAATTGGAACGCAGTATCCGATTAACTTCACCGATGATTCATTCTTTGTAATCCTACAAGCTGATGGGACTATTAATAGATTTCTGGATAAGTATTCGGAAAATCTCTACGATTGGTTGCGATTTCTCGATGTAGAAAATCCTCGAAATGTGCTACGTTCGATCATCCGAAAAGAGATTAACCTCATGGATCTTAATAAAGAGTACGTTGAATACGTTCAGCATTTTGTTAAGAGCAGAAAAGATAAGATCCCGATTTCTGAGAAAGGAGAATTGCTTGTCGAATCTTTCAATTCTTCACAGACCGAATTTTCCGAATCATGTCTTAATGCTGCTACAACATACCTAGAATTTCTTGCTAGACAAACGGGATGGCGATTCAATGAGAGCAAATGGACTTTCAGCAATTTTCGTTTGTATCAGTTCACCAAAAAAATAACGAAACCTGGCGTAGGGACATTTAATGCTGCAGTTAGAGAAAAATTTTTATCCCTCGCGTTTACGGCAACGGACACAATGGAGTATACGTTGGAATCGCCAGACCGGTTACCCTAAAACAGAGTATTTCGAGATGTATGTGTGCACTCTTCTTTTATGCGTTTTTCTGCAATCGCACAATACTCGGGCGCAATATCAATGCCGATGTATTTATACCCAAGATTTTTTGCTGCAACAGTCGTTGTTCCACTTCCTACAAATGGATCAAGCACAATTCCGTTTTTTGGCGTAAAACAACTGATAAAATCATACGGTAGCTGATTTGGAAAAGTAGCTGGATGCTGGTGTTTCAAACGAGTTCCATCGCCAGCCGTTAAATACTCCCAAATTGTTCCCCGGCACTTCATAGGATTAATTTTTATCGAGCGTGTTTCAATACGAATACCGTTTGTAAGGCGAGTGCCACCTCCAGTCATCGTTTTTCCCCCATGCTTTGAAGGGATTTTCAAATATTCTTTATTGAAGTATTGTGGCCGCTCTCCTTTTAGAAAAATTGGAACATACTCATGATCAACACGAAAACGTTTATTCCACCATGCTCCTTCTGCTCCATATTTACGGTAGATTACCGTTTCAAATAGCTTAAATCCAAAACTATCACACCAATCAACAATCGTTCTAAAAGAAGTTAGCGACTTCCCAAAGTTTTTAGTTTGATCTTGGATAACCATAGCCACAACCCCGCCATCTTTAAGAACACGAAACAATTCCTTACCTGCCGCGTGTAAATCAAGAGAAAACCCCTTGTAGTCACGAACGGCATCATATGGGGGAGAAGTAACTACGATATCCACTGAATTAGATGGAAATTTTTGCATTACTTCTATCGCATCACCGCAGATAATTTTATTTAGCGGCAATTCTTTATATTTTTCAACTTCCTTATATTCCGGCAATTGAATTGTTGCAGTTCCTTCTTCGCGAATAACATCAAGCACTATTCCTTGTATTGAAACATCTCGCTCGTTTCGGAAAATAAGCGGCTCCATGCTTTTGTTAGCCGGTTGTAAGCGGATATGCCCCCTTTCTTTGTAGAATTTCTTTAATGTTGCTTCATGGTTATCAATGAGTGCCACCACTTTCTGCCCATTCTCCGCGGTCTCTTGCTGCCTTACTAAAACAATATCACCGTCATTGATATTTTCATCAATCATACTGTTGCCGACCACACGAAGCGCGTATACTTCCGCCGAGCGAGGGAGCATACTTTTTGGAACCGCGATCATTTCTTTTTCTTGGATTGCTTCAATTGGTTGTCCGGCGGCTATAGTTCCCAAGAGCGGAATTTTCACCATCGATTCTCGCCCTACCACATCAATAGAGCGGGACCTGTTTTCTTCTTTTGTTAAATATCCTAAATCACGAAGTTTGGAAACATGAAAATGAGCTGTTGAGACAGACGCAAGTTTGAGTTTCTTACGTATTTCATCAAGCGATGGGGCATATCCCTTTCGTTCCCGATAATCGGTTATAAAGTCGAGGACTTGTTTTTGCTTTTTTGTTACCATACTGATATTATACTTCGTATAATTTGCGTTCGCTCGGCAATGAAAAACTTATTTTTTATTGCTCTCTCTCACTTAATTATAGAAAATAAATCGAAAGTGTAAAAGAAGTAATTATCCACACCCTTTGATCTTACTTATGAAAAACTATGGGCAAGAAGGGGATTAGACGAGAGACGAAGAAATTATATCGGAATGCCCCTTTAAAAAGGAATTCGCCGACATCGATTTTCCGCCCTCAATCGTAAGTTTCGTTACCGAAAGTGATCCTTTGCTCGTTTTTACCAGAAGCGGGTAATTTTCCGTCTGCGAAATATATCCGGCGCCGCCGTCTAAAATCTCATAGTCAAGCGCCAGCGCCTCATCAATGCGCAACCTATACGGCCTGTCTTTGCGCGGCCACTCGGTCCATGAGCCGGGCCATGGTGTAAACGCCCGGATTTGGCGCTCAATGTCTTGTGCGGGTTTTTCCCAATTGATTCGCCCGTCCTCCTTTTTGAGAATTTTGCTGAAGGTCACGTTCGATTCATCCTGCGATACTGGCGTTATCTCTTCCCGGATCCATTTCGAAAGCGTTTCAATCAACAATTTTGCCCCGGCTTTTGCGAGTTCATCATGCAATTCCGGGTACGTAATCTTCGGATTTCGAATTTCGGATTTCGAATTTGCGACAATGTCGCCGTGATCCATCAATTCATCCATTTTAATTATCGTAACGCCTGTCTCAGTGTCACCGGAAAGAATCGTGAATTGAATCGGCGACGGCCCACGCCACCGGGGAAGAAGAGAAGGGTGGATATTCAGAGCCCCCAGCCGGGGTTTTTCGAGTATGTTTTTCGGAATAATCTTTCCGTAGGCCGCGACAACGAAGAGGTCCGCCTCTGGCAATTCAAGCGTATAGCCCACGGGTTTTAATGTCTCCGGCTGATACACGGGAATTTTTTTTGATTCCGCAAAGACCTTGATCGGCGGGGGAGTGAGAAGTTGCTTTCTCCCCACGGGTTTGTCCGGAGTTGTCACAACGCCGAGAACTCGAAAACCGGCCTCGAGGAGCGCTTGCAGCGAGGGAACGGTAAATTCCGACGTTCCCCAAAAGAGAATTGTCGGAGTATCATTTTGTGCCATTTTTTCTTTTTTTACCGCCATTTTAGTTAAGCCATTTACCACACGATCGTAGTGTAAATGGCTTAACGTTATCTCAGTGATCTTCCTCGATTATGTTTTTTGCCTTGTCAACAAAAAGGATGCCCTCCAAATGATCGAGCTCGTGCTGGATGACGCGCGCAAAAAAGCGAGCAGTACCCCGCGTGAATTTTTTTCCGTTTTCGTCATAGGCCTCGACGGTAATTTTTTCGAATCGTTTTACGTCGCCGAATTTCTTTGGAACGGACAAACACCCCTCCGCGCGATCAATCTTTGTTCGCGATCTATTCAACACCTTCGGATTTATGAATGTGTAGTGTTTCCACACGCGCTTTTCGTACGCATCTTCTTCCTCGCCCGCATCGGTGAGGATCTTTCCCCGCCGAACGCTCTTTCCCCTTTTTTTCTCCGCGCGATCGATTTCCTCCGCTTCCTCGGAAACAATAAACAAGCGCACGGATTCTCCGACTTGGGGCGCCGCTAAGCCGACGCCGTTCGAAGTATCCGTGAGCGTCGCTTTCATATCTCCGATGAGATTCTGAATCGCTTTCGACGAAATGGATCCGACGGGAACGTCTTTTGACGTTTTCCGGAGAACTTTTTCAGGAATTTTTACGATCGACAATTTTTGAGCCATTTGTTTTCTTCTTTTTTTTCTTTCTCGGTTTTCGCTTGAATGTTACGTTGGGACGCTTCCCGAGCCCTTTCACGGCCGCAAAAAAATATTTCCCGTGGGCTTCAACCGGGAGATCCGCTTTTTCAAGGACGCGGCGCGCCAAAGCACGCAAGTCCGACTCGTAATAGAGTTTTGCAATGCCAAGATAGGCCGCAAAGCGCTTGGGTTCGGAAAGCATTGTCGAAAGATCGTCCGCAAGGACGTGTTCTTTTGAATGCAAGTGCTTATCGGGCTCGAATCTCATGACGAAGAAAATATAGCATATTTCGTGACTATTTTAAAGATAATCGATTTATCCAGCACCTTCGAGAATTCCCCGTGGTGAAGGTGCTGGATTTATGGCATAATAGAAAAACTTCCCTCATTGAGGGAAGATGACTGAAATGCTCATTTCGCATAAATCTCAAAAACTCCAACATAGAATCCGACAAGGAGCACTATATCGCCGGGACTTACCGCAACGCCACGGAAAAAGAAACCATCAGTTATCCACTCGCAGAGAAATCTAACTCGGGTATTCTCGGTCATCGGCACATGAATACCATCGCGAACGGATACGGAAACAGCTGGCATTCTGAATCCGTTTGAGAACACCGCAATCTTGTTCATCATTACACCAAGAAGGAGGAAACTGGCGAAGAATGGCACCAACGTGAAGAGGCCTATACCGCCGATGGCCAAAGACAAGGTGTACAAATACTCCAGTGACCTGTGGTACCTCTCGGAAAAGAGCGAATGACGCTTTTTCCTGCTGTAGGAGACCGTAATTTCAAATGCGCCCACGACTAAAACCGGAATAAACGAAATAGCGGTAGAAATCGGGAACGACGGTATGTGCAGCATGAGCTTCCATGCAAACCAGCTAAGCCCGAAAAAAACCAGCAGTATATAGATCATACGCTCTTTACCCCCGTCAATGAACTCCCAAAAAAGTACCACGAAAGATAAAAAACGTCAATCCATCCACTTCATCGGAATCGGCGGCATTGGAGTTTCCGCGCTCGCGAAATACTTCCTTGCCCGCGGGGTTTCACTAAACGGATCTGACATCAAAGAAACGGAGATCATAAACGAACTCGTAAAACTTGGCGCGCGCATAAAAATCGGACCGCACAAAGCACGAAATATTCCTTCCGGAACGGCTCGCGTCATCTATACCGCAGCGGTACGCAAAGAAAATCCGGAATATAGAGAGGCGAAGCGGAGGCGACTTCCAACCCAGTCGTACGCCGAGGCAATAGGGGAGCTTACAAAAAAGTACGAGACGATTACGATTTCGGGCGCGCACGGAAAAAGCACCACGACCGCTCTCGCCGCGCTTATCTTGGAAGAAGGGTATTGCGACCCCACGGTTATCATCGGAACAAAAGTAAAAGAATTCGGCGATTCCAACTTTCGCGGGGGTTACGGGCCGTATCTTGTCCTTGAAGCGGACGAATGGAACAAATCGTTTCTCAATTATTCCCCGAAAATTGCAATCATCACGAATATCGATGCGGAGCATCTCGATACGTATAAAAACCTCGATGACGTGAAGAAGACCTTTCTCCAGTATCTCAAAAAAATTCCTTCGGATGGGATGGTTATCGCAAACTGGGACGATTCGAATGTCAAAGATGTTGTTTGGCAATCGAAAAAGCGGGTTATCTGGTATTCCCAAAAAGACCGCGACGCGGAAGAAATAAAAAAGCACCTGAAAATTCCCGGGGAGCACAATCTCTCAAACGCCCTTGCCGCCTCGCGCCTCGGCTCCTATCTCGGAATCCCGTATGTCCATATTCTTCAGGCGCTCTCCGGCTTTCGGGGCGTATGGCGCCGATTTGAATTTAAAGGCATGGACCAAAACGGCGCATACGTCATCTCGGACTACGGCCATCATCCAAAGGAAATTATGGCAACGATTGCCGGCGCGCGCGAGCGCTACCCTTTGCGGCGCGTATGGTGCGTGTACCAGCCGCATCAATATCAGCGGCTTATGTACCTTTGGGATGAATTCAAGACCGCATTTGATATGGCGGATCGTGTGTGCCTTCTTCCCGTATACGACGTCGCGGGGCGCGAAATAAAAACCGCAAAAAAAACTGTTGACTCCGCGAAACTCGCTAAAGCGCTTGTGAAGCGCGGGAAGCACGCGACGTACCACGCGACGTTTGCCGTAGCAAAGCGCACAATCGCCGCAGAATCAAAAAAAGGAGACGTCCTTCTTATTATGGGCGCGGGAGACATCTACACGATTGCGGACGAGATAGTGCGCTAGAAGTAAAACACCCCCGTCTTACGACAAGGGTAGAATTCCTAAGGCCTCTTCAAAGGCCACTTCGTCTATGCGGGCGATTGCCCATTGCGGATCTTCGCGTACTGCGACCGGAAGCGCGTGATATCCCCATCCGCTCGTATACCCCCTGCTTCGCACCAGACCAAAAAGTTCGTTTTGCTCAGCACATTCCCACATACCATACGGCCAAGAGAATGACCTTGGTTCCAGGAATTTTATCCCCGTGAGCGTTGCTCCATAGAGAGCGGCAGTAGAAAGATCAATTTCCCGACCCGCTTGAAAAAGCGGAATGTTCGTGAGCATCGGATGCGTATCCGTATGGGAGCCGACTTCCATACCAATCCTTACAAGCTCGCGTATACCGGCTACCGACACATAATACTTCTGCGCGATTTCATCCTCGTTCAATCTCTCATCTCTGCAAAAATCTGAAAATCTCTTGTTGCCAGACATGGTATTCCCCGCAACCCACTCAAAAAGCGGAATGAGTCGCCGACGGATTTCCCGCTGTTCGTCCGGCGTAATATCCGGCGCGAATTTCGACAAAAGCATTTTGATACGAGCAGAGAGCGGCAGTATGCCAGTCAATACCGACGTAATGATGAAAAAAGTTGCCTTTACTCCATAGCGGACGAGTATTGGCGCCGCAACAGTGATACTATCCCTATACCCGTCGTCAAACGAGATCGTCGCATATTTTTTGTCCGGATCAAGACCAACGACATCACAGTCGGCAAATTCCGCACACGTCATAGTATGCCAATTGTGAGCGAGGAGATACTCAAGAATGGCTTTGAGCCGATCAGGCGTACACCACGGATCTCCAAATCCCGCATCTTTAACCTCGCATACGCTGTGAAATGCGAGATGAATCACATTCGGTCTCATAGAATCCTCCCAAAGAACTTGTGCGAATAATGTGTCTTTTTATCAAAAAAGTCAATAAATCCTTCAGGTGCTTATAGCGAGCGCAATACTGGTGTGCGGCCATGATGAGGTCGCGCGGGCATGGTTCGCGCCGCCCGCAGGCGGAGCGAGAGCGCGACCGAATCCTGAGGTGAGCGAGCACGCTGGGAGAGCGATAGCCGTGCCGCACACCAGTATTGCCGAGCGTCCCGTTCGTTGACACACGCGCTCATACGCGAGATAATGGCTGATATGTTTGAAAGCAAATTGCAGATCATAAAAAAGGGCACAGCAATTTTTATCGCCCTCCTGGTTCTGGGAGGCAGTTTTTTTGTCGGCTACACCGTCGGATACCGGGCGCGCCCGCCGGTTGACATCGTAAACGTTGTCAGCAAAGACCCACAGGGAAATGACAATGTAAAAACCGTTGACTTCACTCTTTTCTGGGACGTCTGGTCGCGGATAGAGGAAAAATACGTTGACAAAGGAAACATAAACCGGGAAAAGCTCGTTTTCGGGGCGATTTCCGGGCTTGTCCGCTCGCTCGGCGACCCGTACACGGAATTTTTCCCGCCGCAGGAAACAAAACAATTCCAAGAAGATATCAAGGGCGCATTCGGAGGTATTGGCGCAGAGATCGGAATACGAAAAGGAATTCTCACGATAATCTCTCCTATCAAAGATAGTCCGGCTGAGCGCGCCGGGCTCAAGGCCGGAGACAAAATCTTGAAAATAGACGATACCGGGACCTCCGATCTTTCCTTGACCGAGGCCGTCGGAAAAATCAGGGGCGAGGTCGGAACAAAGGTGCGGCTCACCATATTCCGGGAAGAAAATGGAGAAAAACCGATCGAGGTTACGGTAACGCGCGATACGATAAAAATCCCCATAATCAAGACGGAAAAGAAAGGAGACGTATTCGTCATCCAGCTCTACCACTTCACGGAAAACTCCGGATTCGAATTCCGCAAAGCAATACAGGAATTTTCCGCGTCTGGATCGAAAAAGCTTATCCTCGATCTCCGCAACAATCCCGGGGGATTTCTCGTGATGGCCGTTGACATCGCGAGCTGGTTTTCCGGGCCGGGCGACGTTATCGCGCGCGAGCGCTTCGGAGACGGCTCGGAAGAGCTCTACCGCTCGTCGGGATACCGCGTCCTCGAAAAAACCCCGACCGTCATCCTCATAAATGAGGGCTCTGCATCCGCATCCGAGATCGTTGCGGGAGCGCTTCGGGATCTCCGGGGAATAAAACTTATCGGCCAAAAAACGTTCGGCAAAGGATCTGTGCAGGAGCTTATAAATCTTGAAAAAAATTCATCAGTGAAAATTACGATCGCAAAATGGCTTACGCCAAACGGAACAGAGATAAATGAAAAGGGTCTTGAACCGGACGTCAAGGTGGAAATTCCGAAAGAGCCCGAGGAGGGAAAGGACTATACGATGGAAAAAGCGCTTGAGGTGTTGCACGGAATGTAACGTCTGCTCGCCAACATGCTTTTGAGACACGTTCGCTCGTCCAGCGACTCGCTCACTAAGCATCCGGCGGGCGCTCCCCCGACGTATCGTCGGGGGAGACCATGCCGCCCGCCTCCTGATTGTCTCAAAAGCATATTGGCTCACTAGATAGATAGTATGAAACAAAGGAAGAAAAAACGAGGGCCGTTTACTATTATCGGAACCCGGGAAGTGTATAAAAACCCATGGATTCGCGTGAGGGAGGACAGAATTATCAAACCGAACGGAAACAAAGGAATTTATGGCGTTATAGAAACGAATGGAGGAGTAAGTATTGTACCAATCGACAGTAAAGGAAATTGTTACCTCGTAAAAGAATTTTCTTACGGCGTTGGTCGTTACACAATTGGACTTCCATCGGGAGGCATAGATCGGGGAGAAACCCCACTGCAAGCGGCAAAAAGAGAATGTCTCGAAGAAACGGGATTTGTCAGCAAACGTTGGATAAATTTAGGCAGGGTAAACTATTTTGCAAATATCCTTCGGGTTCCAGAAGATATGTTTCTCGCACTTGATATAAAAAAAGCATTTTCCAAGATAGAAAAGGACACAAAAATGATCCGCGTCCCGTTTGAAACCGTTGTTACTATGGCCCTCAATGGAAAAATTTATGATGCGCAGGAAATTGCAGCGATTTTCCGCGCAGAGCATTTCCTTCGCAAAAAACACTTGAAATTTTGTGCGCAATAGTATATAATCGTCGAGTATTCAAAAAATCCATGAAAGTCATATTTACAAAAGACGTTCCCACGGTTGGGAAAAAAGATGAAGTGAAAAACGTCTCCGACGGATACGCGCGGAATTTTTTGTTTCCAAAGGGCTTCGCACGCTCCGCGACTGAGAGTGCCCTCAAAAATCTTACGCGCGCGCTCGCGGAAAAACAAAAAACAAGCACTCTCCAGCATGACCACGCGCAAACGGTTGCCGAACGCCTGAAGACAATTACGCTCCATTTCAAAACAAAGATTGGCGAAAAAGGAAAGTCATTCGGCTCCATAAGCTCTGTAAAAATCCAGCAGGAATTGAAGAAAAAGGGAATTTCCGTTGACAAAGAAGATATCCTTCTTGAAGAACCGATAAAAACGCTTGGTGAAAAAATGGTTCCGATACGGCTTCATCCGGATCTTTCGGTAGAAGTAAAAATCGTCATTGAAGAAGAAGAAAAGCCATCGAAAAAGGAATAGTTAAAAGCCCCCGTTCGGGGGCTTTTAACTTGCCCATTGGCTGAAGTGCAGTTTTTTTTGTAGAATAGAACTATGGCAAAATATATCTTCATTTGCGGTGGCGTGATGTCTGGGATCGGGAAGGGGATCGCGACCGCTTCCATTGGGCGGATTCTCAACAGCCGCGGTTTCCGAGCGACCGCCGTTAAAATTGACCCATATTTGAACGTTGACGCGGGCACCATGAATCCGATTGAGCACGGCGAGGTCTTTGTGACCCGGGACGGCATGGAAACCGACCAGGACGTCGGGAACTACGAACGGTTTTTGGACGAGGACATTCCGCGCGAAAACTATATGACCTCGGGCGGGGTCTATCAGACGGTTATCGAACGGGAGCGGCGGCACGAATACGGCGGAAAATGCGTTCAACCGGTTCCCCATATTCCCTACGAAGTTATTGAGCGCCTTGATAAGGCCTCGCGAAAAGCGCGGGCCGATTTTACGCTTGTCGAGGTCGGTGGAACAGTGGGGGAGTATGAAAATATTTTGTTTTTGGAAGCCGCACGCATGCTTCGTCTTGCGCGGCCCAAAGAGGTCTTATTTGTTTTGATTTCCTATTTGCCGATTCCGGAAATGATCGGCGAGATGAAGACAAAACCGACCCAGCACGCGGTGCGCGCAATGAACGCGACCGGAATCCAGCCCGATTTCATCATCGGCCGCTCGCGCGTACCCTTGGACGAACCAAGAAAGAAAAAACTTGCAATACTGTGCAATGTCCACGAGAAAGACATCATTTCCGCGCCGGACACAAGAATGATTTATGAAGTTCCGGTGAATTTTGAAAAAGAAAATCTCGGAAATCGCATCCTCGAAAAATTCGGCATGCGTCCGAAAAAACGCGATATGGCCGAGTGGCGAAATATGGTTTCGCGCATTCGCAGAATCAAGAAAACCGTACGGATTGGTGTCGTCGGAAAATATTTTCATACGGGCGACTTTGTTCTCGCCGATTCCTACATTTCCGTCATTGAAGCGATAAAGCACGCCGCCTGGTTCTATGGCGTTAATCCCGAAATCGAATGGCTCGATGCCGAACAATACGAAAAAAACCCGCGCTCGTTGCTGGGACTCAAAAAATATAACGGCATTATTGTCCCGGGCGGATTTGGCGCGCGGGGCGTTGAGGGAAAAATAAAAGCAATTGAATTTTGCCGGAAAAACAACGTGCCGTATTTAGGGCTTTGTTACGGCCTTCAGCTCGCGGTCGTTGAATTTGCGAGGCATGTTGCGGGCATCAAAGACGCCCACACAACCGAAATAAATCCGAAAACAAAGAATCCGGTAATAGATGTTCTGCCGGAACAGCTGATAAACATAAAAGAGCGGCGCATGGGCGGGTCAATGCGCCTCGGCGAATACCGCTGTTTTATAAAGCCCGGCACCAAAGCCGCAAAAGCATACGACAAAAAAGAAGTTATGGAACGCCACCGCCACCGCTATGAAGTAAACAACGAGTATCGGGAAATCCTCGAGAAAAAAGGCCTTGTGTTTTCCGGTATAAACCCCGAACGAAATCTCGTCGAAATCATCGAGCTTCCCCGTCATCCCTTTTTCATGGGATCGCAGTTTCATCCGGAGCTAATCTCGCGGCCCACCCGCCCGCATCCCTTGTTCAAAGCGTTCATCAAAGCTGGGATTAAAAAATAGTAAATCAGCGAATAACGAATCCGCTCCGAATAATCGAATAAGCGAAAACGTATTCGTACATTCGTAAAGAATTCGATATTCGTTGATAACGCGAAGCGAACATGGCAATCGTTAAAAAGAAAATCTGGCCGGAGTATTTTGAAGAGGTTGCCTCCGGAAAGAAAAATTTTGAAGTGCGGCTTAATGATTTTGATATCAACGAAGGGGATACTTTTGTCCTGGAAGAATGGGATCCGAAAACAAAATCATATACCGACCGAAGTATTGAGAAAAAAGTAACGTATGTCCGAAAATTCAAAATCGATTCTCTTTTTTGGCCCGAGGAAGAAATAAAAGAAAAAGGGCTTCAAGTAATTTCGATTGAATAATTATATATTTGTGTTTCGTTTTAGACATTCTCATGTTCTTAAGAACATGAGAATGTCATAGAATAAAACTTTTTGAGTTATATGAAAGAGCAAAAACCGCGCATAAACGATTTCCCCGGAGAGGGGGAGCCGAATGCGGGAAACCCGAGCGAGAATTTTTTACTCATCGTAACCGCAATTATCCGAAACGCCGAAGGGAAAATCCTTCTCCAGAAACGAGCTGATCCGGATATACCCGCGGCGGACGGAAAGTGGGAACTTCCGGGAGGAAAGATAAATCCGGGCGAAACCCCCGAGGACGGGATTATCCGTGAATGCCGTGAGGAAACCGGCTATACGGTTGCACTCACGAGAAAAATCCGGGCATCCCGAAACCTCACGTGGGAAAAGAAAGACGGAAGCAAACTTTTGACACACGTCATATGCTTTGAGGCGCGCCCCGTAGAAGAAGGATGGCGCCTGCCGGAACGACGTCGGCCGGACAAGAAGGTCTCCGATATCAAATGGTTTTCGGAAGATGAAATCAATTCACTTGATCTTCTCCGCGGCATACGCGAATTTCTGAACGCCGCGAAGGGGTAACTCTTTTCGCAACATATAATCCAACCTTCTGGTCTCTGAATGTACTCATGCTGCGCTATAGCGCAGCATGAGTACATTGCTTCTTGTGCGAGAGGGAAATAAGGAATTGTTGCAATCCCGTGGGCTGTCTGGAGCGTAGACGGCTTCACCGCACAATGGGCTCGGCTTCCGTACGACTTCCTTGACGCTCTCTCCAAACGGCTGACGAATGAAATACGAGAAATCGGATCAGTTGCATACCGAATCTCCGACAAGCCGCCTTCCACGATAGAATTCGAATAAAGCCGAGTCCGCCACCAGCGGACTTTTTTGCATCTCGAAATTCTCTCTTGTTTGACTTTTATTGCAATCAAGATATAATATATTCTCGTCATGATGGCGACATGGGGTTGCCATCGCAAGCTCCTAACCAGTCGCCAATAGGCGACAAGGAGGCGGCCATGCCAGTTCTCAAGAAGTCGAAGGTGAAGCCGGCAATCGTTCAGTTCACCGTAGGCGATCCAGGCCCACTCACCGGTATGCGAGAGTGGGAAAACCAGCGTTTTGAACGATGGGGATGGGTGGATTTCCGCGAACTTCAGGAGATCACCGGTAAAACCGGCGCGGAGATCATGGAGCAGTACGGTGGCACGTACAACGGCTGGTGGTTCGCGCGCTATCAGCGACGGTGGAATCATCCGCTGCTCCTCGCCTTCACGACGGAAACGCCTGGGTACTACCATGCGTATGTCTGGGGACCCGAGTTGAAGCCTGAGAACGCCATACGCATCGCTTTCGTACCAGCAGGATGGGCCCTCTTGGTGATCGAGGATGCCAAGAAGCAGCGCGAGGAGACGTACCGAAAAATCCTGAAAGGGGATAAGTAGGCCTAACAACTAGCCCGTGACGGAGTTCGCTCCCCACGGGCTTCGTCATTTTTTAATTTTTTGGGAATAATTGAGAGATCACCGCCAAAAATCACGGCGTGCACCGTGATTTTTGTTTTCAAATTTCGTTGTCGATTTTATTTCGCTAAAACTACATTCACCATCTTGATGGAACGGCGCGAGCCGTCGAAGCGGTCTTTGCGCTTGTCAGAGAATTTGACAACGCCGTCGCGAAGGGAGAAAAGCGTAT
>JGI1356J14229_10002467_pt1 | contig 14747 bp, 16 predicted proteins | sample Subgrocontami58m_FD_14229 | JGI IMG/M metagenome (IMG submission 14229) | reverse complement strand
CGTGCTCCACGATGTGAAGACCAACGCTGCCAGGCGTGCACCGCGAATATAAGGAGTGCAATCCCCGCCAGTAGGGCGATGCCCCGGTGAACTAGGTGCAATGCGACCTCAGTATTGGGTTGTCCAGTTGGACAGAACGGGAAACTCGCACACGCTTTCTCAGCTTCAGCGTTGACCACTAAGGAGCCTGAAAGGTATAGCAAGCCGGCAGCACCAATAGCTACCCAACCAACCGAGCCAAGTCTGGGTCCGGGAGTTTCGCGCCTAGGCACCACCGTGCAGACTGCAGTGATCGTTGCGCCACCGAGCAGCGCCAGCCCAGCGATTAGGTGGGCGGCGACCGTTGGCGCTCCATTCCCGGCGATCACAGTTAGGGCGCCGAGTGCAATCTGAATCACGACGACTCCGACCGTAAAGATTGCCGGGCGGATTGTTGCAGGTCGTGTGCGGACTCGAATGGAGAGAAGAGCGGTCCCAACCACCAAGACCGTTGCTAATGCGGCTATGTAACGGTGTGTCTGTTCCATAAACGCATGAAATTCGTGGATTGGTCCGATATTGCCGTCACAGAGCGGCCAGTCGGGACACCCCATCCCCGAATCCGTGACTCGTACGTGACTGCCAAAGATGATCAGACCGTAGACGACAACCGCACTACTAATTGCGAGTACAGGCAGCCACCTGCTCGCCGAACTTGAAAAACGGGTGGGCCGACTTCCCTCTTGATTCTCCACGGACTGCACGCTACACCGGGCTGGCTCGGCCCCTCTTTATATCGTCAATCAATTACAACACCCAGACAGAATTCATGAGCCTTGTTCCGCGCCAACCACCTTGCCGATGAACACCTCAAGGGCGCTCAACCAATTCCGCAGAAACTTGGCAGTGGCTTCATCCGTGACCTGACCATCATCGGTAATCAGACCATCGTGATACTGAATGTAGGCCTCAGGATGGGCCAGCTCAGGAGAATTGACAAAGGAGAGGATGCTTCGCAGATGTTGCTGTCCTACGGCGGTACCAATACGGCCGGGGGAAGCACCGATAACCCCGGAGGGCTTCTTGGCAAAAGAATTACTCCCCCAGGGTCTGGAACCCCAGTCGATGGCATTTTTCAAGACGCCCGGAATGGAGCGGTTGTACTCCGGAGTCACGAACAACAACGCATCCACCTCAGCAATCGCTTCCTTGAAAGCCTTGGCCTCAGGCGGAAAATTCGCGTCGAGATCATGGTTGTAAAACGGGAGATCCACAATTGGGATCTCAACCAACCTCAGTCCTTCGGGGGACATGCGGATCAGAGCCTCTGAGAGTTTGCGGTTGATTGATTCTTTCGAGATGCTGCCGACGAAAACGCCAACTTTGTAGGTCACACGACTCACCTTCCAAAAGGCGAACTCGCAATTCGAGTCGCCATATCTCAATTTGTAGGCTACCAATCGATTTGTAGGCTACCAACGGAAAAGTAATGGATTACTGTGCGGGCGGGACTTTGGCCGACTCGATGGTTTTCGCAGCCTGGTTCTCGCGCGCCAAGAATGCTCCAAGTTCCCCAATGGTGCTCATCAGCGGTGCCGGGAAGACAACGGTGGTGTTCTTATCTACCCCAAGTTCTACCAAGGTCTGCAGATTGCGCAGTTGAAGGGCGAGCGGGTGGGCCATCATGGTGTCCGACGCCTCGCCCAGTGCAGCAGCGGCGATTGCTTCTCCTTCGGCCGCAATAATTTTGGCCCGCTTCTCCCGTTCGGCTTCGGCCTGCCGAGCCATTGCCCGTTTCATACCCTCTGGCAACTGGATATCCTTCAACTCCACCAGAGTCACCTCCACCCCCCACTCCACGGTGAGCACGTCGAGGATCTCCCGGATATCGATATTGATACGGTCCGTCTCGGAGAGAGTCTGATCCAGAGAATGCCGACCAACAACCTTCCGCAGCGTGGTCTGGGCGATCTGGTTTATTGCCGCACCGACATTCTCGATGGCAACCACAGACTTAACCGCGTCGACCACCCGGTAGTAGGCCACTGCGGATACATCAACGCTCACATTGTCCTGGGTGATGATGCCTTGGGACTGGATCGGCATGGTCACGATCCGAAGGCTTACTAGGTGCAACCGATCCACGATCGGAATAATGAATCGAAGGCCGGGCATCCTGACGCCGATCACCCGACCTAGGCGGAAAAGGACACCCTGCTCATACTGCTTGACTATCCGGACCGACAACCCAGCGATTATCAAAAGTAGTAGCACGATAACCAGAATGATCACCGTCAATGTGATGGCAAGGCTCATATGAACCGTCCCTTCTCTGCTCCATCTTGGCGAACCCCAACGCGTGCATCTAATGTCGACGATACTCGTATAGCAGCGGCGTGTGGAGGAGATTCGCAGACGCCTACACTCACGACAGCTCCTGAAGGTGCCGTTGGTTAATACCTCCGGAAGGAGTACAACGGATTTACCACGCAGACAGGAGGGGCGCAGTGACCGAGCAGATCTTTACAATCGGCCACTCCACGCACCCGATCGATGAATTCGTGCGGATACTTGCTGCTCACCGTGTTGAGCGGGTCGTTGATGTTCGCACGATCGCAAAGTCTCGGCATAATCCGCAGTTTGGTGAAGATGAACTTAGCCAGAGCCTGCCGGCAAACGGAATCGACTATGGCCGTCTCGAATCGCTCGGAGGTCTGCGGCGCACAGTGAAGGACTCTCCAAATGGCGCGTGGAAGAATGCGTCGTTTCGCGGATATGCGGACTACATGCAGACGCCTGAGTTCGCGGCCGGACTCGTCCAACTCATCGAGATCGCGAAGCGCGCAACAGTAGCCATCATGTGCGCCGAGGCTGTGCCCTGGCGGTGTCACCGATCATTGATTGGGGACGCACTGCTGGTACGCGGAGTTGGCGTCGAAGACATCATGAGTGAAACATCGGTTAGGAAACACACGCTGACCCGCTTTGCCCGGGTGGTGGGAACCGCGATCACCTATCCGGAAGACCCGATCTAGCACCCATCTGAGTGTGTAATCAGCGCGGGCGGGTCCACCAGAACTCGAGTTGGATGTTGTCGGGATCCCGGAACACCAGCGCCGCACCCGTAGGTGTATCCGCGACTGGAGAGTGTTCAACTGCCAGGCTCGTCAGATGAGTCTGCCACGAGTCGAGTTCGTGGCGGTCGGTCACTCCGAACCCGAGGTGATCAAGTCCGAGGTTTCTCTCATTGAAACTATCCGTAGTGGTGACGCTGTGCTGGTTCAACCCAATGATCAGCCCAATCGCCTCGTGGAGTAAGACGATCATTATGCGATCGTCGAAATCGGCGCGTCGGAGTCGGCGCAGACCCATGACCTCGCAGTACCACTTGGCACTTCTCTCCACATCGGATACCGATAGATCGATGTGCGACACGGTGTTGAAGTTCGGCATTACACTCCCTTGTTCCATTCATAGTAATCACGGTAATCACGGTAATCACGCTTGTTCCATTCATAGTAATCACGCACCAGGGGCTTTTCACGTTACATTCGTATCGGACGTAGACAGGTGTCCAACCCTTGGGGGTAATAGGAGTGATCAAACTCTTCCGTCTCTATGACCACGAACCTCGGCCGCATGGGAAGGCTTTTCTCGTTGAGAGACTCTGGCCGCGCGGCATACGTCGCGCCGACGTTACCATCGAAGGTTGGCTCAAAGACGTCGCACCAAGCACCGAGCTTCGCAAGTGGTTCAGCCATGACCCCAACAAATGGCAGGAGTTTTGCCACCGTTACTTTGCCGAGCTCGACGCGCACACTGAGGTCTGGCAGCCGCTGGTCGACGCGGCAGCCACTGGAGACGTGATCCTGCTCTACAGCTCCCATGACCGCGAACATAACAACGCCGTAGCCCTGCGCGATTACTTGCATACCCGCACTAACAAGAAGCGAAGGAGTTAAACATGCAGAAACTCTCGCTCGAGGCACTCTCCCGCCAACACCTCGGACGCGCCAGGCAGTCCAGCGCCGGACGGAGCGCCGAGACTGTCTACGGCGGGCACGAACACATTCTCCGCCAAACCCTGATCGCCCTTACCGCTGGAAGTACTCTCTCCGAACACGAGAACCTAGGCGAGGCAACGGCGCAAATCTTGTTTGGACGGGTGCGGCTTGGGGCTGGTGAAGATTCCTGGGAAGGACGCACGGGCGACCTCATCATTATCCCACCTGCCCGCCATGACCTACACGCGATCGAAGATTCTGTATTGCTATTGACAGTCTCTCGAAAGCAGTAGGAATAATTCCTCGCTTGTAATTCAACTAACACACACCAATCGAAGTCTGGGTAGCCCCAAACGCTCATTTTCCTATCGGACATCTTCGATACTTGGCTTGAATCTGGAAAAGTGCTCGCAGGTTGCGTATAAGGTCTCAGCTGGCTGGAATGTGACCCACGAAACATTTATCCCTTGGAATGTGACCCACGAAACATTTATCCCTTGGAATGTGACCAAGGGAATAGTCAAAAGGGTGTGAATTGACAAACCAAACTGACTTTTTATGAGTTCGCGGTGCGAAGATTCTCCCGTAGTAATAAGCGGTTACTCGTGTGGATAGGTGGACTTGATATGAGATCAATTTCGAAATCAAAATTTGCGAGAACGTTGGTCGTTGCTGCCGCATTTAGCGTTTTAGCGGCGAGTGGCACGGCTGCAAATGCCGCTTCAAAAACCATCACTTGCTATAAAGGAACCGCTGTAAAGAAAGTTAGCGGAGCCAACCCTAAGTGTGCGGCGGGATGGACAACTAAGAAGCCAACAACGAAACCGGTCACTAAGGGAGTCCTTGCCTTTTCTGGAACCTATAAAGGAAAGATCGCAATTCTCTGGAGTGACACTGATGTCCAAGCTACATCCGTAACGGGTAGTGGCACTGGAAACACTTTTGGTCTTGGCCAATTAACTGGAAGTGGCTCAGCTAAACCATCAAGTCAATGCTCAGCAATTAAAGGTTCAGGAGTCCTCAGTGGCAGTGGAAGTACGCTGAAGGTGAGCTTTGATCCATCGGCTAAGGGATGTGGTGCTGATTCTGCTGCTCCTACCGATGTCAATATTTCTGGTAATGCTCTGGTTACAGGTGGAACTGGCAAGTTTGCCGGCGCCACAGGAACGCTCAAAGTCAAAGGATTCTTCCCAATCACATCAACAACGGCAGGTTCTAGTGAGAGCAATGCATTCACTTTCACACTGTCTGGAAATATCAACACTAAATAGCTCTCAGGCATACACGTGCAACTAGAGATAAGAAGGAGTAGGTATATGAAGCGATTTATCTCGAGCATTGTCATTAGTGCTCTTGCCGTAGTTGGTGGCGCAGTTGTTGGAGGAACACCTGCATATGCAGCGACTACCCCAACACTTGTGCTTTCGGGTGGAAGTGCTGTTCTTGGACTTGATCCAGCAATCATCACAGCAACAGCGAGTACCGCAGGCACTGTCAAGTTCTCAGCGGTCGGCGCAGTCATTAAGGGCTGTGAAGCAGTTGCTACCGCTACAGCGGCACCATTTGTTGCAAAGTGTTCGTGGGTTCCGGCAGCAAGCGGGCCTACGGTTCTTACTGCGACGCTTACACCAACTGATGCTGCCAACTTCACCTCAGTCGATGCCACTCCATTCACCGTCAAAGTAGGCGTTCCAGTTCAAGGAGTAATTTCACCGGTTTACATGTATGTGGACACTGTCTTAGCAAGCGGATCATCTGGTCCACTCGCAGCAAGGTTCGGTGTCAGTTGCGCTGTCACCAGCCAGTACATAGTCGGTCAGACAATCGTTTTCCGTGTTTATGCAAATAACTCTGAGCGAGCTGGCGCTGCTATGGATCCGACCAATACTGAGAAGGCTTATATCGAAGTCGCAGGCGTGGCGGATCCAATTCCACTTACATATGGAAACCACAGCGGTGTTGCATTCTGGACCGGAGTGCTCAAAACCGGTACTGCTGCAGGCCTGTACAACACTCTTGGCATCATTAACTTTAAGGTGACGATGGTTGCCACTGGCCTGAACACCACGAAAGTTCTAGCTGCCAAAATGGTGAAGAAGGTTGTAAATGGCAAAGTTGTGAAAAAGAACGGAAAGATTGTTTATACGCCCGTTGCCTACTACAAAACGGTGACCGTAAGTCCTGCCCTTCCAGGCGCGGTTGGTACTTGGCAATCAAACTTCACTCCAAATTCACAATTAACCCTTTACGCAGTTCCAACTTCTTGATCTGATTCGATCCAATTCAAAAGTCTTGAAGTCCGAGTTAAGGGTCTAAATAGATTGTTGGCTCGGACTTCAAGACTTAATAAGTACTTATTGTCATAACGGAGAATGAAGGGCAAGTCATGAAAGCAAGACTCTTAACACGGCGCCAGGGAACTCTTGTTCTCCGAGTGGCAATAGCATCAATCCTTACAGTGGCAATAGTTGCTCCTGCTACGGGTGCTGATACGAATCCAACAACGCCCATTACCCTTAGCGCACCTAAGGGACTTCAGGGAGTGCCTGCACTCCCATTCACCGGGGTGAAATCAGCATCGTTCACTACCCCCGAGAAGATGGTCACTTTGGATGTAACCCCCAACCAGGGTCCAGAGGGTACCCCGATAAAAATTTCCGGCAAGGGCCTCCCAGTAAATGCAACCTTGCCATTGACCTGGTCAACGGCAGATGGCGCTTGGATTGTTGATGTTCAGCCAAATACCGTCAACTACATGGGCACGAAATACACTAAGTACAGCGTTGACATGGTGACGGTGACAACGGATGCCACTGGTGCCTTTACGTATACGACAAAGATTCCTCGTGACTTTGGAGGCGTGCACGATATTTATGCCATTAAGGATGGCACAGCTATCGCGCATGGCGGATTCCAAATGAACCCGACTCTTTCGATCTCACCATCAAAAGGCCCCATTGGAACTCCAATAACTGTTACCTATACAGGTATGGGTCCAAATCTCTACACAGGCGGCGTCTCTGTTCTGTGGGATAACAGTTTCGCTGGTGAAGCCCAGGCCCTCTGGACTCGGGGAACTGCCGTATTCAAGATCCGCGCAGCTGGGCCGGTTGGAACACATTATGTGGCATTAACGGCTGGTATCGGCGTTCAGTACATGAATATCAAGCAATCCCCAGTTCCATGGGCAAAAGGATCTTCTGCTGCATTCAAGGTAACAAAGGATGCTGGTGCTCCAGCGGCTTCAATTGAATTTCCTCCAACGGTGGAGCCATCTATCTCACAGCGCACCTTGCTTTCACAAATCGGGCTAGATCCGAACACCAAGGCTGTCGCGACCTTGTCTCAGACAAGTGGTGTGGTGGGCGACAAAGTGAAGCTCAACGTCACTGGATTGACGACTGCGGGTACATACCAAATCGTTTGGTCAACCGTTGTTGGTAACCGCGTGAATTGCACGGGGACTTGCTGGGTCTACAACGGAGTTCCAATGGCCTCCGCCACGCCTGCCAATGGAACAATTGATCAGGAAGTCACAATTCCAGATAACCTTGGCGGTTGGCATGTTGTTCAAGTCAAGCAAGGCGATGCGGTTGAAGCCCAAGTCTCGTTCTACGTAAAAGAGAGCATCTTCCTCTACAAGGACAAGAACGGCAAAGTTCTCAGTGCCGGTATTGCCAAGGCCGATACTTCCAATGCTCCTGAATTGCGTGATGGCTCAGGTGTTCCAAAATCGAAATTTAAAGTTGGCGAAGAATTCACTATTGCTATGAAGGGTGTCGGTTGGACTCAACTAGATAATACTATGGCTGTTACATATGACAATAGCTATATCGGTTATGGTTGCGGATTCAACTCCAATGGATACATGGTCGTGCACTTGATTGCGACTGGTGCTCCAGGAACGCACATCATCGACCTACATCCTGTGCTGTACACAAACCAGCCATCGTTTGCTAATACGCCATATGGAATGATCCCAGTACTTACGAACCAAACGGACATTCCAGGATTAGCACTTGGCTACCAACCACCTGCAGTTCACTTCGCGATTACTATCGTTAAGTAATTGTTAGGAGTATGCAAAGTAATTAGGTAGTTCGTAAGTTACGAGACTAAAGCCTCGCCTCTCGCTCTTCGAGAGGCGAGGCTTTAGTCCTTATCAATTTTGCAACTGAATTAGGTAGCCACCAGTTCCATCGACCAAGTAAAACCATTGCGCTTGGCAGTAGTAGGCCACGAATTATTATTGCGTCAATCAGTACGCCGAATGCGAGTCCAACTCCAAGTTGCTGCAGTCCCGCAAAATGACCAATAATCATTCCACCGAGTGCACCCACCAAGATGATTGCTGCTGCAGTTACGACGTCTCCGGTATGGGCGAGACCTTCAATAATTGCCTCAGTGTTGGTTGCTCCCCGATTCCACGCTTCTCGCATTCTCGAAATAATGAAGACTTCGTAATCCATTGATAATCCGAAGAGCACGGCAAATAGGAAGATGAGGACCCAGGCTTCAATCTGATCGAGTCGATAGGTGCCAAGAATCGACGACCCTACTCCGAATCGAAATACCAGCACCATCGATCCATAAGCCACCGCTATTGAAACCAAGTCCAGCAAAATTGCCTTCAACGGTAGAACCAGAGAACGAAATGCTCGTAGCAAGACGATGTAAGCGATGGTGAGTGCTAGTAAAACGATCCATGGAAATGATTTAACAATCCTTTCAAGAAGATCTACTCCTTGAGCCGACCCGCCACCAAGATAGATCTCTGTATTCCCAGGGAAACCGGCATTTGGAATGTACTTACCGCGGATTTCATGTACTAGTTTTTGCGAGGCTTCAGCTCCAAAGTCGTGATGGCCAATAACAAACATCCGTAGATATCGACCGGTGTCATCGACGTAAGGTGTCCTTTCACCGGTGGCAACGACGAAGACTTCAGGATTCTTGAGAATCGCCTCTGCGAGCTTTATCCGTGCTTCCTTTACGGATGGAGTAGTTGCCTGATTGGCTGTGCCGAGATCCACAACGATTTCATTTGGTGTGATAACGCCGGCACCCGCGCGTTGGGTAACCATCGAGAGGGCCCGTGCTGATTCAAGTTTCGAGGGGAGCGTCGTTGACGAACTTGGAGTTATTTGAAGCCAGAGAATAGGGGAAGCTGCAATCGCTAACGCTGTTAATGAACAAAGAAGTACCGCAATCGGTCGGCGGATAACAAGGTGGGCGATTTTTGCAAACACCCCAGTCATCAAATCTCTTCTTGTCATTAAGCCAGGGAACCATTTTGGGGTGACTCCACGTTGGCCGAGGAATGATAGTAAAGCTGGCTGAAGGGTTAGTGCGGCAATAACTGAGACGACTGGGACAACAAGTCCTGCCGCGCCGAGAGAGCGTACGAATGGAACTGGGACGAGGAGCAAGGTTGCAAGACCTATGGAAACGCTGAATCCCGAAAGTATTACGGTACGACCGGCTGTCTCCATAGTCTTCACAATTGCATCATCTACTCGGATATCGTCATGGTCCATAATTTCTCGACGGAAGCGATGAACAATGAGCAGGGAATAATCAATTGCAAGGCCAAGTCCGATGAGCTCGATTATGTTTGGAATGTAAAGAACCATCAAGATCCTTTGAGCCGATAGATAAACCACTCCTAAAGCAAGTGAAATAGTTGCGGTAGCAAAGAGGAGAGGAACTACTACTACCCAACATGTTCCAAGCATCAGGATCAAAAGCAGAAGTGCAAGTAGGACTGCAAGCATCTGGCCTCGTTGCAAATCTGAAGCGAGTACTGGAGTGACATCACGATAAATTGCTGGCGGTCCGGTTACCAAGGCTCCTTTTAATCCTTCGCTGATAAGCGCTTGTCTGAACTTTCCCGTATACGCGGCAGCATCAGTCAATTTGAAAGAAGTTCCGATATTGGCAAAGAGCACACCCCCAAGCGCTCTCTGTTGGGTTACTCTGGCCGTTGGCAGTACAGAGGTCGCAGCTGCAATCTTCGCTTCAAATGCTTCAATCTCCTTATCCGAAGCGTTTTTAAATTTAAAAACAACAGTGAAAGTGCCCTCGATATTTTCTTTGAAGTGATCAGAAAGAATTTCACCTGCTTTTGCTGATTCACTACCGGGAACGGTGAGAGAAGTCGTTAGGTGACCGTTGAGTTTTGAACCAGCAAAAAACCCAAGAATTACAAGCGCTAGCCAAACCACAATAACGGCGAATCGATTGCGAACCATCGCCATCGTCCATCTCTCGAGCATTTTGACAGTTTAACGAGATGGGACTGCTGGAGTGAGGCGGCCGGAGACGTTCTTTTGCAATAGGGTCTATCCATGGCAGACATTTTTGATACGCCTTCTGTCCAACGGGTAAGAGCAACGTTGGAGAAATCCGGCTTTACCTCGGAGATCCGTGTTCTTTCTGAATCCGCGCGTTCGGCAGCGGAAGCGGCAACAGGCCTTGGTATTGAGGTGGGTCAGGTAGCTTCCTCAATTGTCTTTAAACTGCCCACTGGGGATCCCTTATTGGTCATTACGAGTGGGCGTCATCGAGTCGATACTCATTTAGTCGCGGATGAATTGGGTGTTGAAAAGCTTCATAGAGCCGATGCGGATTACGTGAGGCAGGTTTCGGGGTTTGCCATCGGTGGGGTGAGCCCAGTGGGCTGGACAAGCACTCCAACCATTCTCATTGACATCGCACTTAGCGACTACGAAATTGTGTGGGCAGCTGCTGGCCATCCACATGCAGTCTTCTCCACGACTTACGGTCAACTCATCTCAATAACCGAAGCGAGGCCAATGGTGGTTGGAGAGTAATGAACTCGCGCACCTAAAATTGAAAAGTGGATCGACCATAAGCAGGAATATCAATCCACAGGCAGAGCGTCAAACTCAACCCTGCGTTCAGCCATCCATGCCTCCATAGCGCCTTCGGTTTTCATGAGCTCCATCATTTTACCCATGGCTTCCATATGCGCAGCATCGTTAGTTCCAAACATATCCTTGACATGGTTTTGACTTTGCTGGGCAAGTTCATCAAAGGAATTACCAGTGAAGACTAGGTCACAAGCGCCACCCAGTTGATTACAGGTCATTGATTTCAAAAGATCTCCTTTTCTTAAGTGAAAAGCCTCTCAATCCACTCCATATTGGTCAAGTATGGATGTTGGATTCCGTAAACTATATAAACGATCTTCGAAACCGCATTGTGCGACTGATGGTGGTTGGAGAGTAACTCCCAGGCCATTGGTGCTCGGGATCGAATTTGTTCTTGCATTTGTGCAAATTGTGCATAAGTGCAAGAATATGGAGATGACCAAGGTCCCCCTTTCCATCCGAGAACGCAATCACCTCGGCACGTGGTCGTCCATCCACGAAGCTGCCGCGCGTATTGCCCTCGAAGTCGGGCTATCGAACACGACCGTCCTTGCAATCACCGAAGAAGCCGGCATCTCGATGCGTTCGTTCTTCAACTACTTCCCTACCAAGGAGGACGCAGTCCTCGGCGTGCGCTCAGGAACGATTTCACACGAGGCGCTCGTCAAGTTCCAGACGAACGACGCGGATGCACTGCGTCGCGCCGTAATGCTCATGGTGGATGTCATGCGCTCGCTCACGCCAGATAGTGGTCTATCCACGCAACAGGTGAGGTTGATCCGTAAATTTCCAGAACTCCGCGCACGAATTACACAGCACATCGTTGACGCCGAGAAACTAATCCTGCCTATCGTCACAGAGCAGATTAAAAATGATCTGACTTTTGCTCCTAATCTGAATAGGGCAATACCAGACGAAGCTGCACGTGCGCTTGTAATGCTCGCCGGAGTAACCGGCCGCCTTGCATACAACAAAGCTCCATCGAATTTCAGTATCGATCCAAAATCACTGGACCACGCAATCGCCTTATTCAAATCTGCTATCGAGGAGTCGTAATGCGCAAAACCGCCACCGAAAAACCAGAATCCGCGGAACGGCCGGTCAATCACCTACCACTCCTCTTTGTAACGCTCATGATTGTCATGCTCCTTGCATCGTTAAGCCAAATGATCCTGTCCACGGCGTTGCCGACAATTGTCGGTGAGTTGCATGGCGTCCAAAACATGATGTGGGTCATCACCGCCTACATGTTGGCATCGACAATCACGATGCCGGTTTACGGCAAACTCGGTGACCAACACGGTCGCAAACCGATGCTGCTGGTTGCAATCGGATTCTTTTTAGTTGGGTCCGTCCTTGGTGGATTTGCACAAGATATGAACTGGCTGATCTTTGCTCGAACTATTCAAGGTCTCGGCGGCGGCGGTCTCATAATCTTGTCGCAAGCCGCGGTTGCCGACTTCGTTCCAGCCCGCGAACGCGGCAAGTTTGCCGGGGTGATGGGTGGCGTCTTCGCCGTCTCATCGGTGGCAGGACCATTGCTCGGCGGTTGGTTCACTGAAGGACCAGGCTGGCGCTGGGCATTCTGGCTCAACATTCCTTTGGCAGTGCTCGCAGTGCTCGCGATCATCACACTCATGCCTTCGGTCCAAAACACAGCGGCGAAAACTGCACGCGTTGATCGCCTGGGCATTGCGTTCATGTCCTTGGCTACTACCTCCATCATCCTGATTGCGATCTGGGGCGGTCATCAGTACGCATGGGCCTCACCGCAGATCATCGGATTAGCCATAGGAGCCGCAATAACCAGCGTGCTATTCGTACTCACGGAGAATCGCGCTCAGCATCCGGTGATTCCGTTGTCGTTGTTCAAAAACAGAAACTTCGTGCTTACCACAACCGCTGGACTTGCAACCGCCGTCGCGATGTTCGGTGCGATCGGGTATCTGCCCACATATTTCCAAATGGCTGAAGGAGTTTCGGCAGCTGAAGCCGGCCTACTCATGATTCCAATGATGGGTTCGATGCTCGTTACCTCGGTTATTGTTGGCGCACTGGTGTCGAAGTCTGGACGCTACAAGCTGATGCCAATCATTGGATCCGGCATTGTTGCCCTTGGCTTGTGGTTGTTGTCGACGATCACCGTCGAGACAACACTGGCCACAATCTGCGTCTACATGGCCGTCTTAGGGCTTGGTCTTGGTGCAAGTATGCAGATTCTTACCTTGATCGTTCAGAACGAATTCCCTCACCGAATGGTGGGCACCGCAACAGCCGCAAATAACTACTTCCGCCAAGTGGGATCAAGTCTTGGCTCGGCGGTCGTCGGCTCAATGTTTGTCGCTCGATTGACTTCATTGCTAGTAGAGCGGCTTCCTAGTGGGGCGTTAAAGTCCCATGGATCGCAATCGCTGACACCAGCGCTCGTAAGCTCACTGCCCGTATCGATAAAGCGCATCATTATCTCGTCATACAACGAAGCACTTGTGCCGATCTTCATCTACATGGTCCCGCTCGGTCTACTTGCAGCGGTCTTGCTGCTATTCGTCAAGGAAACACCTCTTGCTACCGAAATCGAGCACGAAATTTCCACCGAGTCGTTGGCGGAGGGACAGGTACTCATCACCAAGTTTGAAGAAGACGATGTCCACATGCAGCACTGAGCAATTGATCTCAGGTTCTCAATTTCTTAGGGTTCTGTTTGTTTTTATCGGTCGATCGTTTCGTGCATTTCCCAGACGAGAGCCTCCGCTGGCTCCAAGGCCGTGAGTTTCTGACCACCAATTGCCGAGGCATCGCGGTGTGCATCCATCCCCGATGCGACGGATGTCCATTGAATCCTGATGTACCAAGGAACCACGGAGTACCTAAGCATGGAGGTCGACGTCGACGTCTAAGCCTCCTGGCTCTGATCCAGTTATACGTCACAAGAACTATCCTTGAATGTGATTTACTCCCAGCGCTGCTGCCTATCAGATGAAAGGTCGATGGAATGAGCACAATCGTAAGAGACAACGTTGAAAGTAACCGCTACGAAATCTACGTGGATGATCGATTGGCGGGGTTTGAGGATTACTCCCTCACTCCAGGCCGGATCGCCTTTAACCATACGGAGGTCTTCCCAGAATTCGCAGGTAAAGGTGTCGCACCCAAACTTGCCACCGAGATTCTCGAGGATGCCCGGCGCCGCGGGCTAAAGGTTCTTCCTTATTGCCCATACGTAGTTAAGTTCATCGCAAAAAACGTCGACAAATATCTTGACTTAGTACCGGTTGAAAATCGCGAAGAATTTGGCCTGGCAGAAGGTCGGGTCGCCTCTGATCCATAATCGTGAGAGATTAAGGATCTCCAGATCTCAAGGGGGCACCGGTGCTAACCCAGTATTTATTGGCTCGTGATCTACGAGCATGAAACTCGCATTTACCCGAGAAGGCTCCGGGCCGCCCATAGTTCTAATTCACGGTTTAGGTTCTGCTGCTACTGCCTGGCGTCTGATCATCCCCAACTTGGCGAGAGAGTCCGAGGTAATCGCTTTTGATCTTCCAGGGCACGGACAGACTCCTTATCAGCGCGGGTTGAAGATGGATCCGAAGTCTTTAGGTGAACTCGTAATCGAGAACCTAGATGGTCTGGGAATCGACAAGTTTGATCTCGTTGGAAACTCACTTGGCGGATGGGTCGCCTTAGAAATGGCTGCGGCACACCCCGATCGAGTCAACTCAGTCACCGCTCTGGCCCCGGCCGGCCTCTGGCACAATCCATTTACCGAAGCCAACAAGTGGACGGTCATCAATCGCCCGATGGCGGTGTTGACTCGACCCTTCCAACAGATGCTGATCGGGAAACAGTGGGCCAAACGCCTCGCATTCGA
>JGI1356J14229_10002451_pt1 | contig 14792 bp, 11 predicted proteins | sample Subgrocontami58m_FD_14229 | JGI IMG/M metagenome (IMG submission 14229) | reverse complement strand
CATTTTTATTGATTCCTGTATAAACAAAAAAAGCCTGTCTGTTCTAATCAGACAGACAGGCGTTGCTAACAAACCACTCTTCAAACAAACAAAAACACGGCGTCAAACCGCCGAAAAAAATCTGCAATCTACCCCGCCTTCGCGGATATTGACACATATTTTACGCAAACACTTTGGGCATCTGCCCTCATACGCTGTTTCTGTCTTGTTTATGTAAATGCGTGTATATACCTGACAACAGTCAAACGTTACTCCTATAAAACGTTTGCCGCTACCCTGGACACCCGTTGTTCCGCCATTCTGCATCATTTGCCATCCTGCCCTTTGCTAAAGGCGTCTGCTACCTTATTAGCCACCTGTTCAATAACGTCCGGACGGTCGTAAAAACCATCCTTCATTCTCGCCCTGACCTCTTCCATCCTGGCGTCTCTCACGTCCGGCGTTTCACCGACAGCGGCCTTTAAATGCTCAACCGTCTGCTCAAGATTCCTTGCCTCTTTGGAGATGTCTACCGTATCAAGTTTTGCAGGGACAGAACGCTTGCCTTTTTCCGCCTTTATCTGCCCCTGGTTAGCCTCAATACGGCCCGTATTTGCGACTCTTGCGTTTAGAGAATTTTTAGAAACATTTTCTATTGACATATTTAATCTCCCATAAAGTTAACGACGTTCATTACCCGCAAGGCAGGAAATTATATAGGATGCACCAACCCATTTCCAGCTTATAATCAGATGCCATTATCAAACGTCTCCTTTTAATATCGGCATGTTACTAAAATAATTTAGCTATTTTTAAAAAAATCCTGTAATCCAGACACAAAAGCTTACAGTCCGGCAAATTGGAGCCTTATGGTCATTTTGTAATATTTACATACTATGCTTGTAAATATTACAATTTTTTCTTGCCAGACAGTCTATTTATGGTAAAAGAACTACATGATATTTATTTTTAACTATGCCTGAATGTAATACTTAACATAAATATGTTCTTTTTTGTACTGCACGGTACTCACCTTGCTACATTAATGCTGGAGTGGTCAACAATATAAAACATGAGGGGTTAGGCGCTACATTTTTTATCTGGAATGTTAGAATACTTATGAACTTATTGAAAAACCTGTCAATCAAAAACAAACTGCTTATTATCCTTCTCCTGGTATCTATAGTACCGCTGCTCGTCATTACCTACAGTTTCCACAGGATAGGGAAGACAAGGCTGACCAGGGAGGCGATACACACCCTGGAAGTTCAGGCAGAAAACGTGGCAACGTCCATTAATCACTTCATAGATTACAAATTCAGGCACCTTGATAAAATCGTTGATATGCCTCAGTTAATCCACATCTTAAAATTAAAGACCGGTAAGGAACAAAAACCTCAGATTATCCGTCAGACGGCATCCTCGCTGCGGGCAAAACTACGCATAGACCCGGATTTCTTGTCCCTTTGCCTCATAGATACAGACGGCAATGTATTACTGGGTACCTGCAACAGAGCCAAGGGCAACCTGGGATACAGACCTTTTTTTTGCAATGCAATTAAAGACGAAAAATACGTTTCGCCGCCTTCATTGGAGAGGGGCAAACCTTCTCTCTACTTCAGTGTTCCCGTTAAGCATGCCAATAATGTCCTGGGTGTGCTTGTGGCGCAGTGCAACGCGGAAGAGCTATGGAATCTCGTTGAAACCGAAAGAGACCGGGTAGGTAGCGGAAACGCTGTAATAGTATCCGATGCGGACGGTGTTCGTATCGCCCACTCCACAAGCCCTGACCTGATTTTCAGATCGTGGGCATCTTTAAAACCAGGGGTCGAAGAGCAAATACTGAAAGAAAAAAGGTATGGAAATGATATTAATAAAATATTGCCAACAAATCTCCCCGTGGTAATGGATGCAGTAACAAATACGCTGCCGCCAAACTACTTCCAGCATACGGTGATTTTCGCGAAAGGTGTTTATCATTCGGCAATCAGAACGACACAAAACGGGTGGCGGGTTATGAGCACCATACCCGAATCAACCTTTCTTGAACCTGTGAGGATTAGTGTAGTATACATAAGCATTATCAGCGGCATTATCACCTGCATCATTGTCGGAACGTCTCTTATTATAGGAAGGCTGAGTACGAAACGCATCAACACCTTCGCTTCCATATCCAAAGACATCGCCAAGGGTAATTTTGCGAGACAGGTTCCCTATGTCAACGGTGATGAGATTGGCCAGTTGGGAAAGACCTTCAATTTCATGGCCGCATCAATCAGGAGAAAGATTGAACAACTTAAATACCTCAACGACGTAGCCGTGGAGATACACTCGAACATAGAGACCGAACACCTTTTACAAGACCTTATAAATATTTCGAGAAGAATAATCGGCGCCGAATTGGGGGCGCTGGCATTGTTGGACGAGAACGGCAAGGAGATCAAATACTTTAAGGTTTCCCTGTCAAATCCACACCAGACCCATGCGCAGCCGACAGGGAGAGGGCTTCTTGGCGCGGTTATAAAAAAGGGACAAACGCTCCGTTTGGATAACATGAGGGAAGACCCACGTTCCATAGGATTGCCTCCCGATCATCCGCCAATCCAGACACTTCTTGGTATGCCGCTCACCAGAAGCCATGGAACTATATGCGGCGGACTATTTCTGGCGAATAAGGTGAACGATGAGCAATTTACCCTGGAAGACGAAGAAATCCTCCGCACGATTACCTACCAGGCGTCTGTTGCGATAGAAAATGCAAGGCTATACGGCGAGGTGCAACAGCTTGCAATCACGGACGGACTTACGGGCTTGTTAAATCATAAGGAATTCCAAAGGCGGCTGAGCGAACACATTGAATATTCGAAACGGTACCATTACACCATCTCCCTGCTCATGATTGATATTGACTATTTCAAGAAATTCAATGACACCTACGGTCATCAGGTGGGAGACCACGTGCTTAAGGCCGTCGCCGAGGCAATACAGTCGCAGATCAGGGCGGTTGACGTATGCGCGCGTTATGGAGGCGAGGAATTTGCCGTAATCCTGAGAGACGACGATGTATCGCATCCGCTTGCACTGGCAGAACGCATCCGCGCCACGGTTTATGCATACCCGTTCAAACACGACGGGAAACAGTCTAAATTATCGGTAAGCATTGGCATAGGACGCTACCCGAAAGACGCCGCTAACGCGGAAGACCTCATAAAAAGGGCAGACGAGGCGCTCTATACCGCGAAAGATACCGGCCGGAACCGAACCTGTTATTACAAACCCCTTCAACCAGACTAAATCCGCAAGGCAAGTGATGAGAACCAGCATATTTTTGAAAAACCATTTTTCCAGATGGCGCGGGATATTACGCTGTATCACCATGAGAATTGGGATGGAACGGGGTACCCGGATGGTATGAAGGAGGGCAACATACCGCATGCGGCGCGTATTGTCAAAATTGCGGATGCGTTTGATAACCTGACCCATCCTGCAGACGTGTACAGACCGGAATTACTCGACGCTTACAAACCCTGCGTCCACAACAGACGCCATGAATATTATCCGGAAATATTCCGGCGCTCATTTTGACCCGGCAATCACTGCCATATTTAAACGGCTCGTGGAGTCGAATCACATAGAGGCCATTACGAAGAAGTATACCTTCGGGAATTGATTATAAATTCTGCGGCATTCCGTTTCGCTTCGCCACCCGGCCTATTCTGTCAAGAAAGTCATTAAAATTGAATGGCTTGGAAATGAACTGCACTCGGAAGACAAGGTGTCTCCGGTCATCAAGATCACTTTACCCTTCATCGTTGGCATATTGCCCATCATCCACTCGTATAGTTGTATGCCTGACATTTCACCCGGCATTTTCAAATCCATAATGACTATATCAAAACGTTCCTTCTGGATAGCGACGATGGCGTCTTTTGCGCTGGACGTCGAGGTGACACGACAACCCTTTGTCGTCAGCAACTCGGCGCAGGACTCGGCAATACTGACCTCGTCTTCCACCAGCAATAAATTCAACAAATTTAACCCCTTAATGCTGTAATCCCGCCGGACAACGGGCTGGTTAACGTCCTTCAACTGTTCCTTAACGGGGAGTACGATAGTAAAAATCGCGCCCTTTTGCGTGTTATTCCCCGTAATTGTTCCGCCGTGTTCCCGTATGATACCATAACTTACGGCCAAACCCAGCCCCGTGCCTTTTCCGACTTCCTTGGTGGTATAAAAGGGGGTAAACAGTTTATCCAGATGCTGTATGCCAGGCCCGTTATCTTCAAATTCGATAACAATCTCGTGCCCTTTCTGATACGTCCGCACCGTCAATATCCCTTTTTCCTGGATATCTTTCATGGCGTCATAGGCGTTATTAATAAGATTGATAAATACCTGCATGATCTGTACCCGGTCGGCCATGGTCATAGGTATGTTTTGGGAAATCAATTGTTCTACCTTGATATTATTAACCCTCAGTTCGTGAAGCTTCAGCGCCAGGGCGTCTTTCAATACTTCATTAATACAAATGTTTTCTTCTTTCCTGATGGTCTTGCGCTTTGTTGCAAATTTCAGGAGATTCTCAACAATACGGGCGCAGCGCTGGGACGCGTCAATTATGTGCTGCAATCTGTTCGTTGCGCTCTCGGCCAATTGCTCACGCATCATCATGAGTTCGCTAAAATTCAGAATGATTGACAGCGGATTGTTCAACTCATGAGCAACGCCCGATATCATCGTCCCCAGACTACTCATCTTTTCTGCCTGAATGAGCTGTTCCCTCAGTATGTTCTGCTCGGTAACGTCATAGCCAAACAGGTTAATGTTCGAAACGGTGTCATACTCATCCTTAAAATAGGTCACATTCCATAAAATGTCCCGCACCTGGTGTTCACGGGTTGAAAATGGCATCTCGATTTGTTCTCCCTTTTCGCCGCTCAATAGCAACTGGATATCATCAAGCAAGTCCGCTATTCTGTCCTTGGGAATAAACATGTCTATTACGGACTTCCCAAACACTTCTTTCAGGGCGTATCCGAATCTTTTCTCTATAGCACGATTTACAAACACTATCTTCCCCTTGGAGTTTATCGTTACCACGTACACATTGGTATTTTGTATAAGCGCATCCAGGAATCTTTTCTGATGATACATCTTCTTTTTGGTTTCACTTAATCTCAGCGTGTTTTCCCGTAACAGATTTTCCAAGCGCTCATGGTATTCAGACACCCGCTTTTCCAATTCACGACGCTCCGTCACATCACGGACAAATGCGCTTACAATATAGCTTTTGTGCGCCGTGTCGTACTGGACGGAACAGAATATTTCAACGTCCAGTAATCTGCCATACCTTGTCAGCATAGTCGTGGTAAGCCGGTTGTCCTTTGAAGCGTTAACCAACATACTGTACTGCTCTTTTACAACGGTGATATTCTCACGGGGAATAAGATTGAACAGATACATATTGCACATTTCTTTTGCGCTATATCCGAACAACTCCAGCCCCAGTCTGTTCACGTGTAAAAACTTCCCGTAACTATCCATCTTAAAGATAATTTCAGGCGCATTTTCGACCATATCCCTGTATTTCTTCTGCGACGTGGTAAGGCTGTCCAGGAGCATGGTATTCATCAAGGCGACGGTAATCTGCGCGGACACCTGGTCTATAAGGTTACGATGGATTTCCGTATACTGAGCGCCGTTTTTACTCAAGATATTAATACAACCGGACACCGTGTTATCTATAAATAGCGGGTACACCACGTATGAGGTTATCTTCTCGCTATTCAACACGTTTTTTAAGTCGCTGTTGCTGCCTTTATACAAGTCATTTTTAAGAATGGCCTTACCATATTTCGACACATCTTCATAAAAAAACTTCTCCAGGCCTGACGTGAGTTCCGTGCTGATTTGGAAATTATGTATGTTGTGCTCCAAATCCAGTAAATAGGTATAGTATTCGCCTGTAGATTCAAACCTTGATAATATGCTGAAGTAATCAAAGTCAATAACCTTTCTCAGTTCCAGACAAAGCGCATTGCAAAAGTCCTTGTACGTCTGATACGAGAGCACCAGCCGGTTTATGTTTTTGGCAATCTCCCGTTCCTGTTCCAGTCTTTTCATGATTCGGTCGGAATCAATCTTTTGAAACGCCCTTCTCAGTATGCCCTTTAAATTTTCACATTGTACGGGTTTCGTTATCCGTTCATAAAAACCCTGGCTTAGCATCCGCATCTCTAATTTAATTTCAATATCGCCTTCGTTCGTAACGGGAATTACCACTGTATGGGGACAATATCTTTTCAAGCTCTGAATGGCAACGAACTGTTTGTCAAATTCACGCTCCACGTCCAGCAATATCACATCAAAGCACTGTTTATTGTCAAGCAATGCAAATAAATCCCGCTCGCTGTAAATAAAGGCAGCTTCGTAGCCCTCCTGCGCAAAAAAGTCACGCAAGACAGCATACTCGCTCTCCTTGCCGGTCAAAGAGATAACAAGGAATTTTTTCGGTATTGTTACTGACTCGTTCGCCATTTTAATATACACCCTTCAAGACGACAAAATTAATGCTGTACTCGAATTTTATACAGTTACACTTTCTTTTATGCAATCAAAATATTGCATCAGTACTCCAAAACTATTACCCGCATGCGTTGGAGGTATAAAATGGACTTTGTATCTTCAAGTTAGAAAGTCCCCTCTTGGGAGGGGATATAAGGGGTGGGTAAGTCGGTAACTTCGGGAAATATTCATTGAGATTTCACAACCCATGTTCTCGTAGAAACGGGGATAAGGTACCCACCCCTTACCCCTCCCAAGAGGGGAATAATCCAGGCAAACCTGTAATCCCCTTAATTAAAATGAAAATTCCTATACAATTAAATTACCCTGTGCTGTGGTTATTACCAAACGCCTAAACAAACGTAACCCGTCTGTCATTAAAAATATGATTCACCTCTGTCACCTGCTTATCACGGGCGATTTCAGGGTTAATTTCAACAACTGCCGATTCCTCACTATCTGAAGAGGCGCGGTACAAAATTTCTCCCCTCGTTCCCAAAATCTGACTCGTACCAATAAAGACAAGCGATTCCCCTGTACGTCTCTCCGTACCAACACGATTTGCAGTGACAGCAAAGACCCGGTTTTCTATACATCGCGTAATCATGGCCTGCGGACAATACGGAAGCACAAGGTTTGACGGATGGCAGATAATATCCGCCCCCCTTAACGCCAGATGCCTGGCAACTTCCGGGAAAAACCAATCAAAACAAACCATGATGCCAATCCTTACCTGTCCGATGTCGTAAACCGTCAGCCCGGCATTTCCCGGTTCGAACCACTGTTTCTCATGGTAAAACAAATGCAATTTCCTGTAGCAGCCGATAAATCCGCCCGGGCCCACCAGCACCGCAGAGTTATAGCAGCATTCATCTTCTCGTTCTGCAATACCGGCCACAAGATAAACACACCGTTCCCTTGCCAGGGCAATTAGTGCCTGGGTCGTCTGCCCGTCGGGAACTTTTTCGGCAAGATACAAGACCTCTTCTTTTGAGGTGAACTGATAACCGGTATTAAACAGTTCCGGCAGCACCACAAGGTCGGCATTCAACCTGCGTATGGTTGAAGTAACCCTTTCTACATTTTCTCCCCTCTTACCAAAGGCAGGAAAAGTCTGTAAAAATCCAACCTTCATCTCATCTCCCCCAAATGAAACACAAACCTTCGTTCCTTATTTGAAGGGCTGATAACAACAAGGACGACTTCCGCGTCTGATTCCACGTAGTAATTCGGGAAATCATATTTGCACAGGGAGCGATAGGAAGAGGATATCCTGACTCCCAAATTTACCAGCTTCGCAGAGGAGTCATTTTGTTCACAGAACGGTTGAATTGGTTTGTTTTTGTACAATAATACCGCACGATAATCCTTTGCGAAATCAGCAGAATTTCCATACAAAATAACAAAAAACGACAAAATATCATCTGCTTCCAGTTGCAGTTGGATGATCTCTGTTTGTGTCAATATTCTGGACGCCAGCGCCGCCTGTTTCGCTTCGTAGGCCAATATACTGAACTTTGTATTTAACGCCGCCCACTCATAGCCATCGCCCGCGACAGTCATCCACTCATCCAGGAAGGTAAAATAGTCAGCTTCTTTACTATCTTCTCCGTACTCAATGGCCTGTTTGACTTGTTCGTCTGACAGGTTGTAATATACGGCGCCTGCTTCTTTCAAAAACACAAAAAAGAGGACTAAAATCCACAAAAACAGAAAATTCCTTCTCACTTTTATTCACGCCGTCTCAAAAGAATCCTTGAAATCATTATAAAACCACCCCTATAATAGTAACAAAATTTGGTTATCATAGTATAGTGGAAAACCCTGAGCAAATCCCCTGTAAAAATCAGGGGTTTAAGGGAACGGTAAAAACTTCCCCAAACTTGTTCTCGCAAAGCCAAGTGGGAAATAATGAAAAGATAGCTTCGCACAGCAACACACTCATAACGTAATAAAGGAGTTTATGAAGATAACATTTCTAGGAACAGGAACTTCCCATGGCGTCCCAATGATCGCCTGTAATTGCAGGGTCTGCACATCTGACAATCCGAAAAACAAACGGATGCGCACGTCCGTCCTTATCAGCAATAACGGATGTAACATCCTGATTGACGCAACGCCGGAATTAAGGCTCCAATGTATTAAAAACAACGTTACAAGACTGGACGCCGTACTCATTACCCACGCCCATGCAGACCATATATTCGGACTTGACGACCTTCGCCGTTTCAATATGGTACAACGCATGGAGATACCCATCTACGGCGCATCCGAGGCTCTCGACACCATACGCAACGTCTTTTCGTATGTATTTAACAATGCACCCAACGCCGGCGGCTATAAACCCAGATTTTCTCTCAATACCATTAATGGAAGCTTAAAAATAGGGAATCTTGACATCGAATCAATAGGGGCGATTCATGGGGATGGAGAGGTAACAGGGTACAGACTTGGAAGATTTGCTTATATTACCGACGTCAGTAAAATCCCGGAAAAATCGCTGGAAAGGCTGGGGGGGTTGGACGTGCTTGTGCTTGGGGCGCTCCGTTACACTCCCCATGTAAAGCATTTCACTATTGAGCAGGCATTACACATCGTGAAACAACTACGGCCTCAAAAGGCTTACTTTACCCACATGTGTCACGATATCGAGCATGAGGAGGACGGCCTCAAGCTTCCGGCAGGCGTGGAATTTGCCTACGATGGGCTTGAGATTGCTGTCTCTTCCTGAAATCTAAATGCCAAAATCAAAAATTACAAACAAGGTAACAATTTAGCTTTTTGGAAAACCCGTACATTTATATGAGATCCACACGAAACGGAATACGTAGCGCGGGTGGTTTATCCCCCGCAAAAGCCGACCACAAGGGATCGGCGCTACCTTTTTCAAAAAACTAAATTGTTACCAAACAAGGATACCGCGGGTATCCGTGAACTCATTAGAAGGCGGCCCCTATCGTAAAAGCGACTACGTTCTTTTTTCTTCCCAGATTGTCAGACGATGAAGTACGGTCGTCATACCAGCAGCTCAGATTCGCAGATAACCATTTTTGAATTCTGTAATCCACAGAAAACCTGGCGCCTATTGTATAATATTTTATGTCAGATTCCCCCTCACGTGCGGCGGGAAAATCTAAAAGCTGACAATAGCCCGAGATATTAGAGTCAATCTTTCTCGTTAATTTTCTGCCGAGTGTTACAGAGAGAGAATTCAACTCATAATAATTTTTACCCGCCGTAAAGAGGGCTTCTTCCTGACTTCTCCTTAATAAAACCGAGATATTTGTCAGCGCCGTCAATTGTGTTCTGGACTCCAGGGAAAGCTGAACGCCCTGAAACTGGTCATAATCCTTGTTTTCATAGTCACGTACCCGATAACCAATTTTAAAGATACCTGTCGTTTTTGCCGTCTCTTTAAATTGTATACCAGCCAAAGACTCATAGAATACGGAATCTAACACGCCTGTTTCATAGCTTGTTCTCCCTGTATTAAATTCGACTAAGGTATATAATTTTGTAAAAAGTTTGTACCTTAGCAGAGCGCCTATTTCATGTTCCGTATAGTCCGCGCCTTCATATCCTTCATAGGTATTATCAGAATTGGCGTAGTGCAGGTCAGTATCAAAGCGTGCAAAATATTGTGGCAGGTTAACCGTTGTTGAAAAGTTGTTAGACTTCCTTCTGGTTCTCTGAATTAATTCCCCGTAAATGGCGTCAAACGTTGGAGGCTGTTCTGTGTCTTCAAACCTATTATTTAGTGAAATGCCCAATCCGCGTGGAAACGCCGTTTTAAAAGAGGCGGCGATATATTGATTTAAGGTGCTTTGGTCTGGGTTTTCCCGATAATCATTGAAATTGGAAAGATAACCGACGTTTAATTCGCTTCTCATGCCCCGAATAGGCAAGGAAAGGTTTAACCCCGGTGAATAGATGGTAATAAGGTCAGACACTTCACTATCTGGCACATCAAAAATATTACTATCGTAAGATTCGCTCATTGAAAACAAGGGATGAATCTGTAGTGCGCCAAGATGTATATTACCCTGTGCGCCAGGCTTGTCTTGCGCATGAACACCACAGCACATTATCCATTGGAAAATAATTCCCAGTGACAGGATACCAGCCTTAATAAAATAATCAGCTCTGATATTTGTGACACCATAAACCCGTAATTTTAAAGCGGCAATGAGGCGAATGGCATGCTCGTTTCTCTATTTAACTCGATACTGGTAAAGTTGTAGTTGTTGTAGATGTCGTTGCTGGTGGAGGAGGCGCTGTTGTCGTTGTCGTTGTTGTTGTTGTTGTTGTCGTTGTCGTTGTAGATGTCGTTGTAGATGTCGTTGTAGATGTCGTTGTAGATGTCGTTGTCGTTGTCGTTGTCGTTGGTATCGTCACAGTCGTCGTTGTTGAAGTTGTCGTCGTTGACGTTGTAGTAACAGTCACCCTCGGCAAGGTAGTGGTTACCGTTGTTGAAGTTGTCGTTACCCGAATCGTTGTGGTGATTGTTGGCAGGGTGGTGGTCGTTGTTGTAACCGTCGTCGTTGTCGTTGGTATTGTCGTTGTAATCCTGGGCAAAGTAGTAGAAGTGGTCGTTACCGTTGTTGTGGTTGTTGGAATAGTGGTGGTTATCGTGGGTAACGTCGAGGTGGAAGAAGTTGTTGTTGATGTGGTTGAGGTTGTAGTGGTTTGAACCGGTAATGTTGTAGTTGTTTCCCGAACAGTTGTCGTTGTCGTGGTAGTTTCTTTGGGCAACGTCGTGGTCGTCGTGGTCATTGTTGTAGAGGTTGTCGTTGTCTCACGAGGTAATGTTGACGTCGTTGAAGAAGTAGTTGTCGTCGTTGTAGTGGCTTGAGGCAATGTTGTCGTGGTTGTTTCGGGTATAGAGGTCGTTGTCGCGCCTGGAATTGTGGTTGTGGTAGTGGTTGTCGTGGTAGTCGTTGTAACATCAGGCAAGGTCGTCGTCGTTGAACTCGTTGATGTTGTCGTTGATCTTGGTATAGTCGTAGTCGTTGACGTTGTCGTTGATCTGAGTGTTGTTGTCGTGGTTGTTTCAGCGGCAGGCGTTATCGGCAGATCAAGAGTAATCGCTTTCACGGCTTGCCTAATCCCATCAGTCTGCACGAGCACCGCTTCTTCTTTTACAAGGGCAATTTCAACACCACGTTCTCTGTTAAGCTGAATTTCAGCCTCTCCACCACGTGCAATCTCAAGCACAGAGCCATCATTGGAAGTAACCGCAAAAGGCAACCTATCCATCACTACCAGGGAAAATTTATCTTGTGTTTTCGAAATCTTAACAGCATGGCCTTCCAAAATATTGAATGAGTGTCCTGTCTTACTGAATAATAGTTTTGGAGCGCCATAGATCGTCGTTATAACTATTTCATTATTGCTAGACTGAACACTTACCCGGGAAGGGTTGTCAACGATGACCCTCTGTTCCCTCACCTGAATCTCTGTTGACATAACATTTGCCTTATCAAGGTTAGCCAGGATTTGTCCTTCCTGAAATTTTAATATTCGAATTGCATCCTTATCTCCTGTCTTATGGATATGAAATTCTACCGTCGTTTGTTCACCCACGTTCAAAGTGGTTTTGTCTTCCAGGAGTATCACTGCGTGGGCATCCCTTCCCGTAATGATACTATCGCTGTCACATACTGGTTGGAAACCTGGTTTCTGTATTAAATTTATTTGCCCAGCCGTATTAATATCCCGTAGTCTACCGTCACGACCAATCCAAACATTTCCGGAAAATGACTGGACACTTCCCATTTCTTTGGAAACAGTTTCGGCCGAGACAGCGGTAGAAACCATCGTCGTCAACAGAGCAACAACGGGTAGAATAATCTTAAGTATTTTGCCAAAAAAATACCTGCGCTTTATAATGCCAGCCATATTCTACCCTTTTCCAATATCCACGCTTCTCATTTTTTCACACTCACTTTAAATGAAACAGATACTTCTCCATCTTCAGTGCTCAATGTGACTCGTACCTGTTTTTTACCACCCGTAGCTGCCTTCCCATAAATGGTAAATAATGCTTCACCATTGTCATCTGTGGTTGCATCTTGCGGGTCTATACTTATGGCCGCACGCTTTCCGCTTATTTTTGATACTTTAACCTTTACTCCTGATAAAGGATTGTTATTAGCGTCAACAACCGTTGCGGTTATTGTCGCAGTCCCTTTCCTTTTTACAACTACCTCTTCTTTACTGAGTAAAATTTTAAACGGTGTCCCTGTTTGCGTTGGTATTGGTGTCGGTGACGGTGTCGACGTTGGCGTTGGTGTTAGCGTCGGTGTGGGCGTTAAAGTTGGTGTTGCCGGTAATTCATTGTTATATAAAATCGTCCCACCCGCTCCTACAACCCATACATCACCCGTAGAACCTGATCCAGAAACAGCGTACAAATTATTTGTTGTGCTGGATTCTTCCTTTGTAAAACGCGCACCATTGTACCGTAAGATTGTGCCCGCATTCCCAACGCACAGCACATTGTTGTCGCTCAAGATTGTCACCTCATTAATATCCTCGAAGGTTTTTTTTCGCTGAGTGTTAAACGCGCTACCATCGTAGTGTATAACGGTGCCAGAGTCACCCACCATCCATACGTTATCAGCACCCGAAGCAGCGACACCATAGAAATTATTGGTGACGCCGACGCTTACCTCGTACCAGTCAAACCCGTCATATCGTATCACCAGACCGCTATCTCCAACAGCCCAAACATCTTTTGAATTAATGGCATATACATCGTTGAGATTGCTGGTGGTGGCGCTAAACTGCCTTTCCCAGCCGCTGCCGTCGTAATACAATACTAACCCGTTATTGCCAACCGCCCACGTCTCTGAGGAGCTCAAACCAAAAAGACAGCTTATTTTTTCCTCGGTACCTGAAGCCTGAGCAGACCACGTTGTACCGTTATAAAATTCAATCATGCCACTATCACCTGCAGCCCATACTGCGGAAGAAGATAACGCACATACTGCATTAAGGTTATTGTTCACGGTATCCGCTAATTCTTCCCAACCGCTTCCGTCATAATGAACAATTATTCCACTTTCACTGTTACCAACTGCCCAAATATCACTTGTTGACAAGGCAGATATATCATTTAATTGTATAATGGTGCCGGTGCTGGTTCTGTTCCAGGCAGTTCCATCGTAAGAATAAATACCACCAGACTCTCCTACCGCCATTACCTTCCCGGAACTTAATGCACCAATGCCTAAAATAGAACTGGAGGTATCGGTATCAATGACAGACCAATCAGCGCCATCGTATCTAATGACGGCTCCATTTATACCGCCTGCGTAAACTGCAGTATCGTTTGCAGCATAAACACACCATAAGTCATTGCTCGTTACATTAGTCTCAGCCGACCATGCAGTTCCGTTGTAATGAAACACATACCCGGATTGGCCGGAGGCCCACACTGAGTTTGTGCCGGTTGCATGGACGTCCAACAAATAGCCAACCTGTGCCTGGGCTTGAGATGTCCATGCAGTACCATTATAAAATATTATAATGCCGTTTAAACCTACGGCCCACACTGCCGAATCACTTGCGCCTGAAACTCCTAATAACGTATTTGTCGTAGGACTTTCCTGCTCGCTCCAGGCGCTTCCGTTGTAAAATAGTATAATACCACCCTCGCCTACGACCCAAACCGCCGTGGAACTAGCGGCGTATACATCCTGCAAATCTTTTAACGTATTACTGGATTGCTTAGACCATGTATCGCCATCGTAATATAATATTACCCCTTCTTCCCCCACTGCCCAGACATGCGTGGTATCAACTGCAGATACTCCCTTTAGTATTGTATCCAGCCCGCTGTCCTGAGCAAGCCACTCGCTTCCGTCATAATATAATATGGTCCCTCCCTGTCCCACCGCCCAGATATTTGTGTCGTTAACAACATTGACATCGTTCAGCAAATTGCCTTGTGGCAAAGGATTTTGCCACTGCCACGATGCCTTTGCATATCTTCCGCAATAGATATCTATTAGTAAGGCGCAAAAAAAGACAAAAATGGTCATTGCAAAAGGACGTCTGTATACAACCATATTACTACCTCCGTTCCAGAAATTATCGTATTATCAAGGTAGATACGAGTACCCTATGTTGATAACAATCCATGATTATGAGTTTACTATTGCCTGCTTCGGCGGTATTTAAGTGGCTAATTATATACTGATGAAATGGAAAACTAATTTTCACTTATAATTCAGTTCCAGAGAAGT
>JGI1356J14229_10002441_pt1 | contig 14820 bp, 14 predicted proteins | sample Subgrocontami58m_FD_14229 | JGI IMG/M metagenome (IMG submission 14229) | reverse complement strand
GTCGGATTCCTTGCTTCAGTGAGGGAACCTATAGATTTTTTGCCGGCCCTGGTTAAATTTTTTAAAAAAAGATATTCGGTCGTTGAGAGGATGATGCTCCTGATCTCAGTAGAACGGAACGGGAAAGATATTTTCTCTTCCGAAGCGCTTAACGAGGCCGTGATCCAAAATCCGCTGGGGATGGTTGATATTGAAGCTTTGGGAAACGGAACAGTTATTAAAAAAGTAAGAGGCAGCGGGGTCCTTGTCGCGACCGCCACGGGTTCGACCGCTTATAACCTGTCGGCTCACGGGCCGGTCGTCATGCCCGGGATCAAATGTATAATTTTAACTGAATTAATGGCTCACGATGTGCCGAGTCCGAGCATTATTTTTAAATATAACCAGGAAATAAAATTTAAAGTGAAAAACTTCAGGCAGAGAGGCCTGATAACGGTGAATAAAAGCAAAGCTGACGTTATCCTGATCACGGACGGAGGAGAACCGTTTCCGCTTCAGGAGGGCGATATCGTTAAAATAAAAAGCTCGCCTCATCTGGTGAGATTCATCGAACTCGAGAATAATTATTTTTTCAAAAGCCTCAAGGAGAAATTTTCCATAAAATAGTAAAAAAAGTTTGGCGGATTATTTAACCACAGCTTGCGTATTAGGTTCCGATGAGGCCGGGACTATATCGAATTTTACGCGGCCGAGAACCTGGCCGTGTTTTGTTTTTATGGAAACTCTCCATTTCCCCGGAGTAATATTAGTTTTCAGGGAGTAGCCGCGGAATCCTTTTTCTCTTCCTCCGAAAATAGGATACTGGAGCTTGCTGGATAAGATCCATTTGCCCTTGGCTTCGTCAAAATATGACCATTCATGGATAATCGTGGTGCCGATATCAGCAGGGGCATATATGGAGCTGTAGGCGTAAACTGGTTCATTGCCTACCCTATGATAAGTCGGATCGAAATCTTTAAAAAGGTGGTACCATTTCGGGGGTTCGTAAGCCATTGTCAGGTTATTCCCGCCGCTGTGTTTCAGGTCGTGGACTATCATTACCTCTTTGAGAACTAAGGGTATGGGGGGAATTATGTTCGAAAAATATAAAAAGTTAAAAGCCGCGTATATTCCGATCACGCTTAATATAAGAGTTCTTTTGTAGGGATGGAGCATCTGAGGCGCAAAAAGGATTAGAAAATATACAAGAATGCCGACTATGGCCAGGCTGATGCCTCCGCTCAGGATAAAGATAACGGGGCCGATCTCATTTGCGAGGATCGGGATAGCGAAGATCAGGTAAGAAAAAATGGCGATAAAATATATTGCCACTTGGAATACGAGGCGCTTATATCTGTTCCGGAAATATTCATTCCCGATAAGCAGGGATGCCATCACTCCTATAAACGGCCAGCTTGCGCCGAGGGAGGAACTTCTGGAATAAAGGACTGTGAATCCGCTGAAAAGTCCGCCGAAAGCGAATTGTAAAACAAGCGGCAATAAGGGGGTGATCTTTAAAACTCTCTCATTACGAAAACGGCCGGCATCATTTGCATTCAAGATCAGGATGCAGATCCCGGAAAGCAGAAGATAGGTTAAAAGAATAAAATTATCGAAGAAGATATCGGCTCGCTTTAAGGTAAGGCTGTCAATAATAAAACCCAGCACAAGAGAGCCGGGAGAGAGATAGTGTTCGTATTTCTCAATAAGATGGATCAATTTCTTCACCATGGGATATAGTTATTATACCACGATTTACAGTTCAGGTAAATATGATATTCTACTCCAAGCTTTTTGTAATTATCTATGGAAGGCCGATTAATTTCGGCCTTTTTAATAAAATTTGATATAAAATAAATATGCGGCTGAATAGGTTTATCGGAAAATTTAATATTGTGCCGGGAATAATTAAAATTACAGACCCGGAACTGCTTAATCAGACCAGGAATGTCCTAAGGTTAAGGATCGGGGAGCAGGCCATATTAAGCGATGGCAATGCCAATGAAGGCATAGCCGAGATCATGGAATTCGGCAAAGGGCAGGTGGTTTTTAATATTAAAGAGGTTTATCAGAACCAAAGCGAAAGAAAATATGACATTGTTCTATATTGCTCGGTATTAAAGAAAGAAAATTTTGAATTTGTGGTCCAAAAGGCAACTGAGGTCGGGGTTAGGAGGATAGTGCCCATAATTACTGAAAGGACCGTGAAATTGAATTTAAGAGCGGATCGCCTGGAAAAAATTATGAAAGAAGCGGCTGAGCAATCCGGAAGAGCTGTGATTCCCGAACTATCAGGAATAATGGAATTCAAAGGTGCTTTGGAAGCGGCAAAAGACGGCGATATTAATATTTTGTTCGATAAAAGCGGAGAAAGCATCGGTTCTCATCTCCGGCATAATAAAACGAACACCGGAATCTGGATAGGGCCGGAAGGCGGATGGACTGATGCGGAACTTGAAATGGCCAAAAGGTCGGGATTTGATGTCGTTTCCCTGGGACCTCTTGTTCTAAGAGCCGAAACCGCGGCAATTATCGGCAGTTTTTTATCCACAATCTGCTTAGAAGACTCCCCTAAATAGTGCTATAATTTTAGCTATGAAGAAACTATCTATTTTTGCGGCAGCAATCCTGTTCTTTAGTTTTGCTGTCTTAGTTTTTGCTGAAGAGAATACATCGTCAGCGGGCAATACAGCGGCTACAGAAAGTCCGTCCGTTGCCGCTACGGTAAAGCCGTCTCCTAGCCGTACTCCTAAAGTGGAAAGAAAGGAGACCAGCGCGCAAGATCTTAATAAGGAGAGAGGAGTAAAAGAAGAGAGAAAGAGAGAAGAGATGAAAGCTTTGGAGGAAAGAATTAAAAAGGAAAGGGAAGCCTTTCAGGAAAGGATAAAAAAGGAGAGGGAAGCATTAGAGCAAAGGATTAAAAAAGAGAGAGAAATTATGCAGGAGAGGGTAAAAACTCAGAAGGAGGAATTAAAAGAAAGGCTAAAAACGATCAAGGATGAAAATAAAAAACAGATAGTCGAAAAGGTAGATAAGAGCATAGACAAGCTCAATGAGAAGATGACTGATCATTATATGAATGTTCTGGAGAAGATAGAGAATGTTCTCGAAAAGGTATCCGACAAAACAGATGAACTGGAGAAAAGAGGGGCGGATGTTTCTTCCGTCAGGACGGCTATAACGGCTGCAAATAGTTCTATCAGCTCAGCCCGGTCAGCCGTTTCAACTCAATCCGGGAAAACTTACACCGTTACGGTAACTACCGAGGATAAGCTAAAAGTTAACGTTGGCCAGGCAAGGCAAGCTCTTCATTCTGATCTGGTTAAAACGCGGGAGGCTGTAAAAGCAGCCCAGGAGGCGGTCAGAAAAGCGGCAGTAGCACTGGCCCAGGTTCGAGCTACTGTTACGCCGTCGCCTTCGGTGTCGGCTACGGTTTCACCTAATCCTTCCCCAAATCAATAAACTAACTTTTAAATGCTAATAAATATGGATAACCCAAATATAAATCCTTCAGACCCCGTAATGCCTCCAGTTTCTCAAACTCCTCTAACCTCCCCAATTCCTCCGTCCGAGCCGGCACCCGATTTGAAATTTCCTTCCTATGATTCGATACAGAAGGTGTCTAAGAAAAAACCCCATTTTTTGATCGCGATAATTATTATAGTGGCAGTTGGCGTAGGCCTTGTGTGGTATTTAATGAGATCCGATTTTAATTTCGTTCCCGTCCAGTTGAAGAGACCGTCAAGCAAAGCTCCGGCCACTGAGGCGAACGAAGTAAGTAACATAGATGTCGGGAACTTGGATGCCGAATTCCAGGGAATCGACGCCGATTTGAACTCTTTATAATTTTTTCTGCTGAAATAACAACAAAGCTCAGCTTAAAGCTGAGCTTTGTTGTAGGTGTTTTTTAGGATAAAATTAAATCATGGCCTGGCATAATAAAGACATATCCCAAATTTTTAAGGAATTAGCCGCCAGCGAGAGAGGACTAAGCCGCATCGAAGCCAAGAAGCGCCTTAACGAGTACGGGCCCAATGCTTTGCCTGAACAAAAGACCGATTCTGTCGTTAAGATCTTCTTCAGGCAATTTGAGAGCCCTTTAATTTACCTTCTTTTAGCCGTGGCATTGGCCGTTTTTTTTGTCGGAGAAAAGTCTGACGCCGTGATCATACTGGTTGTCCTTATTTTTAACTCTTTGATGGGCTCGATCCAGGAGGGCAGGGCTAACCGGACTCTTTCCGCTCTTAAAAAGATTACCCAAACCCAAGCCATAGTTTTAAGAGACGGGGAGGAAATATTCGTACCCGATTTCGAGGTGGTGCCGGGAGATATAATTATTCTGCGCGAAGGAGAAAAGATCCCGGCAGATTCCAGAGTGATCCAATCCAGTTCCTTAAGAGTCGATGAGTCCATCCTGACCGGAGAATCTGCCCTAGTCCATAAAACACCCGCAAACCTTAAAGACGAAACACTCCAGATCGCCGACCAGAAAAACATGGTTTTTAAAGGGACTCATGTTATGGCGGGCAGCGGATTGGCAGTTGTCATCGCTACGGCGATCAATACCGAGGTGGGCAAGATCTCAAGCCGGATAATTCAGATCGATACGGAAATTCCTTTGAAAAAAGAAATACGCGACCTCTCAAGAACTATCATTTACGCAGCCGGCATCATGGCCAGCGTTCTATTTATTCTGGGGGTCGCTAAAAATAAATCGCCGGCGGAAATGTTCGCGACAGTAGTTTCTCTGACCGTATCCGTCATACCTGAAGGCTTGCCGGTGGTAATGACCCTGGTTCTGGCCACAGGCGTCTGGAAGATGTCAAAACGAAACGCTTTGGTTAAAAAGCTCCAGGCAGTGGAAGCCCTGGGCCAGGCGACAATCCTGGCCATAGATAAAACCGGTACGATTACCAGCAATGAATTGGTCGTTAAAAAAATCTTTGTGAACGGTTCCGTATTTGATATTGAAGGAGAAGGCTATGAACCCAAAGGAATAATAACCAAGGACGGGGAAGCTGTTTCCGTGCCTAACCACCAGGATCTTTTGCTGGCAGGCAGGGTAGCGGCTTTTTGCGCCAATGCCAGGACAATTTTTTCCGAAGATAAAAATAGCTGGAATATCATCGGTGATCCGACTGAAGCCGCTTTGAAAGTCTTCGGGGAGAAAGCCGGCTTTAATAAACTGGATCTCGATTCAGAATCCCCTCTGGTATTTGAGGTTCCTTTTGATTATAAAAATAAATATCATGCCACCGTCCACGATTGGAGCGGAAAGAATTTTTTATCCGTAGTGGGAGCTCCCGAGCATATCTTAAAACTCTCGAACAAAATTTGGTCAGGCGGCGGCCGGTATGAAATTCTAACCCAGGATAAATTAGCCCAGCTGGAAGCTTTATCCAATTCCTTATCAAAACAAGGGCTTAGGATGCTAGCTTTCGGCATAGATCCCGATCGTCCGGATCCTGATTCAAAAATAGAGAATCTTATCTTTGGCGGGTTTTTCGGAATAAAAGATACCATCCGGCCGGAAGTTAAGGAGGCTGTCGCAAAGGCCAAGAAGGCCGGATTAAAAGTGGTGATGATAACGGGGGACCATGAACTTACTGCCCGGTTCATAGCCGGAGAGGTGGGTATATACGGGGATAAAGATCTGGTTATTACGGGAAGAGAATTGGATTCTTTAAGCGATAACGCGCTGGCGAAGATCATCGGTAGAATATCGGTATTCGCCAGAGTTAATCCTGAGCACAAGTTAAAAATAATAAGTGCTTACAGGAAAAACGGCCATATCGTTGCCATGACCGGCGACGGCGTAAATGACGCGCCTTCTCTGGTTGGAGCCGATCTCGGCATAAGCATGGGCAGGATAGGAAGCGAAGTGACCAAAGAAGCTTCGGATATAGTTCTGCTGGATGATAATCTGAACAGCATCATCGCGGCCATAGAAGAGGGGAGAAATATCTACCGGAATGTAAAAAAGGTTATTTTGTATCTTTTTTCTACCAGCCTCGGAGAGGTAGCCGCTATAACCGGAGCCTTGGTATTCAACTTGCCTCTTCCCGTCTTACCGGCCCAGATTATATGGCTGAATCTTGTGACTGACGGGTTTCTAACAGTGGCATTAGCCATGGAACCTAAAGAAAAAGATCTCTTAAACTATAAAAAAAGGAATGGAAGCTTGCTCGATCCGCTCATCGTAAAAAGGTCCGCGTTGATGTCAATCGTCATGGCTTTGGGCACTTTGATCATTCTCCGGAATTATCTCGGGGGAGATATTATCAAAGCCCAGACCATGGCTTTGACTGCTTTAGCCGTATTCCAGTGGTTCAATGCCTGGAATTGCCGCTCAGATTCCGATTCTGTTTTTAAAACTAACCCTTTTTCCAATATTTATCTTCTCTTAGCCCTGCTCGTAGTAGTCTTCCTCCAGCTTTTGGCCATATATAATCCTTTAATGCAGGAAATTCTGCACACAACTTCCATTTCCTTTCCGGAATGGGTCTTGATTGCCGGAGTTGCTTTGTCTATAATTCTTGTTGAGGAAGTTAGGAAATGGGTATATAGTTATCGTAGCCGTTTTAAATAAATATAAATTTTATGTCAATAGAAACAATCCAGGAAAAAAGCGAGGCCCAGAAACTGGAGGAAAAAAGGGCTGAAGCAGAGGCAAAAGCTAAGGAGAAATACCAAACCCCGGAGGATATTTTAAGGGGCATCGGATGGGTTAAGCAAGGCCCTGGCAGGGATAGGCCAAGATATCATACGAAAGATGAAAAAGACAGGCAAAAAGCCGCTTAAGATTCAGGCCTTTAAGGACCTGATTTTTTGTAGTATAATTTAACTTATGAAACATTTTATATGCAAAGGCGACTGCAAGGGCATGTCCGATCAGCCCGGCGTTTGCCAAACCGAGGGATGTTCCATGCATGGCCAGCCCTTAGAGGAGTGCGAATGTGCCGATAATATGCACATGGCATCCGATAAGCCGGCCCAGGAATCTCAGCCTGCTGGAGATCAGCATGGTGCCCATGATGCCAAAGAGGAATAAGATAATTTTTCTGATTTTGGCTTTAGCAGCTTTTCTGGCTGCTGTTTGGGTAATAGAAGGTGGTAAAAAACAATCAAGCTCTGCTTTGCTGAAGATCGGCGGAGCGGAGCTGGCGATTGAAGTAGCCGATTCTTCCGCTGAGAGGACTTTAGGCCTGTCAGGACGCGATAGCCTGGGGTATAACCGGGGGCTTCTTTTTATATTTAAGACAGAAGGGCTTTATTCTTTCTGGATGAAAGATATGAAATTCCCCATCGATATTATATGGATGGATTCCCGGGCTAGAGTGATTGAGATAACATCCAATGTATCTCCGGCTACTTTTCCTGAATCATTTACTTCCCAAAAGTCGGCGAAATATGTCCTTGAGGTTAATGCCGGCTGGGCTAGCCAAAATGGCATTAAGATAGGGGACAGAGCGGAATTTTAACCGGGGCTGGGGTTTAGGGTAAAGATATGAAAAAAACAAAACCATTATATCGCAAGATTCGCCTGCCGCTGCCGGCCAAAACCGGCGGGGCTCATGTGCCTGGAAAAGGCGGCAAGTATCGCCGTCAAAAAGAGAAGGAAAAGGCCCGGCGCGAGATCACCGAATCCGAATAGCCTTCCTGTCCGCTGTGGCGGACTTTTTTATTTCTTCATCTTCTGGCTATATATCACCCTTAAGAGTCATAGATAGTAATAAATGCCAATAAGTACCCTAAATAAGGCCTTACTACTCGTAGCTGCATTTGCCGCAGCTTTATTTGTCGTAGCTTGGTTTTACTTTTCGGCCACTTCTCCAGACGAGCCGCGGATTTCACCCACGCCCAGGTCTTCGGAACTGGGAGTAGCTCCAACTCCGCTCCTGACCAGATTTACCGATACGGACGACAGTATGCAGATCAAAGGCGTGCCATTTACGGCCCAGGCGCCTCTGGGCAAGTGGAGCGACCCCCGGCAGGAAGACGGCTGTGAAGAGGCATCCGCTCTTATGGCGGTAAGCTGGTTTCGCGGCCAGACTTTAACTCCGGCTGGAGCCGAAAAAGAGATAATAAAAATATCGGATTTTGAGAAAGAGAAATACAACACTTTTAAAAGCACATCGCCGGAAGATACCGTCGACAGAATATTCAAAGCTTACTTTAATTATAAAAATGCTAAAGCCGTAAGCGGAATAAGCCTTGTTGATATTAAAAATGAACTGCGCAAAGGCAATCTGGTATTGGTCCAGCTGGACGGCCAGGCCATTAAGAATCCAAACTACACCCAGCCGGGTCCGGAAAGGCACATGCTTGTCATTACCGGCTATGATTCCCAGAAACAGGAATTCATTACTAATGACCCGGGAACAAGGAAAGGCGAGAACTACCGCTATGGAGAATATAGGTTATGGCAGTCTATCAGGGATTATCCCACAGGAGATAATCCGCCGATAACGGAGATCCGCAAGTCCATGATCGTTGTCGGACCGGAAACATAAAGAACGGCATTATGCCGTTCTTATTTCCGAAGGGCCGTCTTCGGCGGAGATCCGGTTCTTTCTTAAAAATACTTTATCGTTGCGGTTAAATATTCTCCCGGCCTTATCCGCTTTAACCTTTTCTTCCTCTATTCTAATCAGGGCGGTGCATGAGGTTGCGCTTGGAATATTCTCGCTTTCTATTCTGAGGCTTCTTAAGAATCTCTTGTCGTCGCCGGTAACCTCGAAAGGTTTTTCGGGATCTCTGGGTATGCTTTTTGTTTTTGATCGCCATAGATCCCAGGCGGTTTTGACCAGCCCCATGTCTTTGCCTTTTTTGATGCGATCGCAATGTTCTATGCATTTTCTGATCACAGCCATATCGGAGGATTCTAATGTGATCGGAGCAACCAAAGTGGGGATTATTTCTCCTAGAATCGCGAACATAGTCTTATAATTCGAAAGAGACTCCTCATCCTGCAATATCTTTACCGCTAATTCGATGGTCCTTTTGCAATGAAGATGAACGGCGTACTTTATTGTTTCTTTTTCTTCCGGATCAGCGTTATCATAGAATTTCACTACGCACATCTTTATGTACTCGAGGATCTCCCTGAGCTTCCCCACGTCTACGTCTATTTGTCCGTTCATAAGGACTTTATTCAACTCCCGGAGAGTCTGGAATTCCTCTCTCATGAGCGTTTTTAATAGATGCTGATTCAAATAAATCACAATATTCCGCTCTGTGCAATATATTAAATCTTATTAAAAAACCGAGTTGACAGAGGGGCTCGGGATGTTAGATTGAAAATCGATGAATACGAAATATTGGCTGGTAATCTTAATAGTCATGGTAGTCGGCGGTTTTAGTTACCTTATCTGGGATGAATATTTCAGCCCCGATGACGAGCTTGCCGGACTTCAGAAACGGTATGTCCAGGCGATGACGGCTGACACATACGGCGGCAAAACGCCCCAGGAGACATTGGATCTTTTTATTGATGCCCTCAAAAAAGAAGATGTTGATCTTGCCGCCAAATATTTCATGCTGGACGACCAGCTTTCTCGTGAAAAATGGGTCAAAGCCCTCAGCGAGCTAAAAAGTAAAGGTTTATTGGATGATATGGCTAAGGATATAGAAAGGGCAAAGCCCGATGCGGATAAAATAGACGAGAATGACTTTAAATTTATAATATACAATAATGAGGGAAATGTAGGAGGCTGGGTAGATATGCAGTTTAATAAGTATTCAAAAGTCTGGAAAATAGAAAATCTATAGGAGAGGGACCTATTTTTTATTAAATTAGAAAAATTTCAACAGCAATTTTAGGCGGGACACTCGGGTGTGTCTTTTTTGCTGGCCAAGTTCAGGCTTATGGGGTGGAGACGCACGGATTTCTGACTCAGGAGGTAGTCAGCTTTTATAATAAAAACTATCCGAATAAAATATCCTCGGATGAAGCCTCTTTTCTCATTGACGGATCGCGCCATGAGGATACGAATCCGCGTTATCTAAACCATTTTTATGATCCGGTAAATAACCGTGGTTTGGCGGAAGGCATTTATAAAGGTGAAGCATCCAAAAAATGGGTACAGGACGAAAAGCTGCAGAACAAATTCAAGTATAAGATTTTAAGCTTTGCGTCTGTCGGCAGTATTCTTACCGCCAATCAGCTCGAGACGGTAAAGCCGATTTATAATAAAACGAATTTTACCTGGCAGAAAGCTATTAATCTTTATGCTCAAGGGGAAAGAGAGCAGGCTTTATTTGCTTTGGGCCATGTTCTGCACCTAATAGAAGATTCGGCGGTGCCGGATCACACCCGCAATGACGCTCATCCCGACTTTGATGACGGCGGGAGTCCCTATGAAAGCTGGACTAAGAAATATAACCTCGAAAATCCCGATGCTAATCTTGTTAAACGGCTTAATAAAAAGAAACCGATAATATTGAAGGACTTGAATGAGTACTTTGATAGTATGGCCGGATATTCTAATAATAATTTTTATAGCCGCGATTCTATTAATAACTTTGAATTACCGAAGTCGGACTATTATAAATTTGTAAATAAATTTAAATTTGGATTCAAAAGAGACTCTGAATTCGGGGATTATAAGCTTATTCTTATGGGAGATTTAGAATGGAAATCTGGCAGTACCATGGATAGAGAGGAAATAATATCCGATTATTGGAATCGTTTATCCGTTAAAGCTGTACAGCATAGTGCGGGTGTTTTGGATTTATTCTTCAAAGAAGCAGAGTCAGCCAAGGTGTCTTATGAGCGGGAGAAGTCCCAACGGCCGTACCTCGGCACGCTAATAGACGGATTCAAGGGCGTGTTTAGCCGGTCCAGCGAACCGGTCAGCCTTAATGACCTTGCCAGCCCTACGCCATACATCACGGCCATAATTACTCCTGTTAGAACCCCCGCTATCTCCCTAACTCCAAAACCGAAAATCCCTGATTCCCAGACAACTCCTGTTCCATCTTTAGCTATCCAGCCAACCCCCTCTCCTACTTTAAAACCCACTCCTAAACCTACTCCTAAGCTATATTCAAATGGAGGAGGGGGTAGCTCTTCGACTTCTTCTTCGACTCCATCGCCATCGCCTTCAGCTACGCCGATTCCAACTCCAACTCCCACCCCCACCCCCACACCCACACCCACACCGGCTTCGACACCTATTCCAGTTGCAGGCATTCAATCCGTATTGATAAATGAAATTCAGGTCGGAGGACAGGATGCCGGGGATGAATTCATTGAGCTGTATAACCCGGGAGAATCAGAAATAGATCTGTCCGGTTGGTCTATCCAGTATCTGAGCGGAACTGCCGATACGACCGACAATACGGCCAAAAAGAATTTTGAAGCCGGGAATAAAATAAAAGCCAAAGGCTACTTCCTGATTGCCAGAGGCAAGAATAACAGCAATTCAGACGGTTATGCCGGTACGGTAACTCCCGATCTAGTCCATCGCAGCTTCAGTCTTTCCGGCGCATCTACCGGCGGAAAAATATTTTTAGTCAACGATAAAGAAAAAATTGATAGCCTTGCCGATCCTAATATAGTCGATGAGGCTGATTATTCAGTTCTTGTTCCTGAGAACGGTAAGAGCATCGAAAGAAACGAAGATTCGTTTATACCGAAAGACGATCCCACGCCTCAGAACAGTTCGTATGGCCTGGCCCTTAATAATTCTGAACCGTTGGGTGGAACCGGCTTAAGTTCGATCAATTTTTTTCAGGATGCGATCAGCTTTAAAAAATATATCCGGCTGGGCTGGGACTCTTATCCTTTTATTCAAACCAAGTTTGAACATCTGACTTCAAAACAAAAATCCCCATACAATTGGGGAGTCGTCATTTTTTACTACAATATGGAAGCCCCGGTTACGGACGATATCATGTGGTTCGATCTAAATCCGTCTGTATCCTACACTGCCTGGGGGCTGACGGCGCCGGAAGGACTTAAAATAAAATATCCAAACTGCATGAGCTCTTATACTCAGGGGTCCGCCCTTATTCTTCCCGAAACCAAAAAAGATTGCTCGAGCCTATCCGGCAACCATGCCAGCTTGGCCCTGGATTTTGACAAACTGGAGGATAATATACTGATGCTTGAAGTTCCTGAAAATAATTTCATCGAACCGCCGGGCGAAGACGACTATATTACCGTATCGGTCTACGGTTATCAGCCCGGTTATGAACCGAATAATTACGGCATAAAGCAAATCGCAATCGATCCGGAGAAATATTATTTTGAAGATGGTTTCCAAACTCTGCCCCCTTCAATGCCGGCCAGTCTTAGCTTTGATTTTGATGCTGATACATTCAAGCTAAGGCTTTCTTGGAATAAATCTGCCGATCCTGACTCCTCTGATGATTTGATAACCTACGATATCCGATATGACGGCAAACAGGCCAGTACTTCTGATGATCATTTTGAAATTACCACGGAACCCGATAAAGAATACAGCTTTGAAGTCGCCGCTGTTGATGAGCTAGGAAATTTATCTGAAACAGCGGAAGCAGCATTTATCACTCCGGATCTGCCTTTGCCGTATAAGCTGACCAAAATCGAGTGGTCGGATACTTTAAACTTAGAATTCAGCGATTATCCCTTTATAGACTCGGATGAGATTACGGCCATGATATTTTTCCTTAATCAGGATCCGCCCGATGATTATGAATTCTTAGACGATGATTACCGCAACGGCCATTTGCTGGCTGGGCCTAATCAGGCTTTGAATCTGGCATACCTGCCTTGTGATTACGGCGGTACATGGACTAAACTTCAAAGAGTTGCGGGAGCCATTTTTTACAAAGAAGAAAATTGCCCTGAAAAAAGCAATGGCCTTTTTGTGAGCTCTCTTTCTTTGGCCAAATTGGCAAGCGGTAATTTCAGTTTCGGTTTTGAAGGCGAATTTAGTTCCGATGATTATATTACGGCGGGGTTCTATGAGCTTGGCAGGCGTGACAATGTTGGCAGAGCATATTTCAAAAATATAAAAAATTATTTGAAGAAAATATATTTTACAACGCCGGAAATTGACACTTAGCTCAAAACCCATATAATTTAGGGAGTTTTTTCTCTCAATAAGTGGAACAGCTGCCCAAAACGGAGGCAAAGAAGCACCGCTTCAAACGGATAACGGTTCAAACCGATGAAATGCTGTTCGAACCAAGCAGAATGCAGGATATATCCGTGAGAAAAATATCCGCGCAGGAGTTTCGGGGCATCATTAAGGAGTTTGGCCGGGCTATGCATTGCTGCCAGAGGACGGCTGAAATGATCGGAAATATCAGTTTACTCTTGGAAAAAGACGGGATAAATATCGCATCCCTGAAAAAGAGAAGGCATCCCGAGCTCTTTATGAGACCGGGCGAGGCTATCATAGCTATAAGAACCAGCTGGATGGGTTTTGACGGCGGAAAGCCGGTGGACGGAGAGCTCAATTACTATCTGGCTGAATTCAATTAAGGACCGCGAGGTCCTTTTGCATTGACAGCAAGGGCCGGGTTGCTAGGATTTTGATATGAGAACAATATTAGGTTTAGATTTTGACGGAGTAATAATAGATCCTATTCAGCCCAAGATCGCCATTGCCAGAAAGATCGGTTTCCATATTGAACCGCATCAAACCCCGGCAGTAATCTTAAAAAAATTAATGCCGGAATCGGAATACGAAAAATTTAAATATTTTCTGTATGATGATCCTGAGACGGCCCTTAACTGTTCGCTTATGCCGGGTTTTACCGGATTCATTAAAAAAATAAGGGAAAACGATGTTCCTTATTTTATTATCTCCCGCCGGAAAGAGAATTTCGATATTCCGGTAATGCTTTTGCAGAAGCATAGCTTGTGGCCCGATTATTTCAATGAAAAAAATCTATTCTTTGTCGCTGAAAAAGAGGATAAGAATAAAAAAGCGGTGGAACTGGGTGTAACTCATTATATCGATGACGATCCTAAGGTTTTGGATAAATTAACTGATGTTAAACACAGGATCCTTTTTGATCCCTTGGGAGTGTTCAATACTTCTGAATACAAGGTAATCAGCTCGTGGGACGACCTATTGACTCGGCGGGATTTTTTGCTAGGCTTCTAGCAAGTTTTTTGAAAAAAATAATGGATACAGTTGTCTTTCCGGTTACCCGATCATTCGATGTCTTCGATGAACTAAGCGAAGAAGAATTATCGCTGATATTACAGGAACTGTTCAATAAGATAGATGTCCCATTTCGGCGGAGCGAGACTGTTCCCAAAACGATATTCGTAGATTTCTTCGGTACGCCTAACGCGGGTAAAACCGCTACCACCGAAAAAGTTGAGCAGTTATTCAGAAGGAATAAGTTCAATACATTTTGTCCGCCCGAAACTGCTGAAATCTCCGAGGTCCGTTCCAAGACAGGCCCTAATCCGCTGGTGGCCCAGGCCCAGCATCTTATCGGCGTTGAAGATTATGTTTTGAATCATGCATTTCATCCCAGATTCCACGCAGTCATAATTTCCAGGGGCTTGATCGACATGCTTTTCTGGTATGAGAGGGGCGTCAGACATAAAGAGTATAGCGAGGTGCATCGTGAAAGTATCCAAAACCAGGTTTATGATCTGTTAAGGCAGGACTTAGTGGATTCGTTCATCTTTTTTACCTGTGATGTTGAAGAGGCTCTAAAACGGGAATATGCAAAGGCGGTTACACAGCAGCGCGGGTCAAAGATGAATGAAAAATTCTTAGCAGAAGCCTTTGATTGTTATCGGGCCGTATTTGAAGACCTTAACATCCATGTGCCTAATCTTCCGATCTTTCATATCGATACTACCGGTTTGGATATAAAAGAAGTTAC
>JGI1356J14229_10002434_pt1 | contig 14853 bp, 13 predicted proteins | sample Subgrocontami58m_FD_14229 | JGI IMG/M metagenome (IMG submission 14229) | reverse complement strand
TCTATTTTCGGGAATCTCCAATGTCCCGAAGCCATCCCTTCGGCACCGGACGGGCAGGGAACACCGAAGCGTTCAACGAGTGCGCAAGGGCGTTTGCAATTTTTATTTGGACGATTGTAGAAACGAAAGGTCGCGGCTTGCGCGTACCGGTTGACGGCTGTTGAACCTTTGTGATTCTGGCACTCTTGTGATGGCATAATCATTGAACGCATGTGGGCAAATCGTATCAGGAAATTCGCGCCCCGGACCTATACATGAAACAACTTAGAGAAGTTCGATCCTCATATCAATTCAAACTTATTGCAACGTTCGCAATCCCGTGGCTTGCCGTTGTCATCTTCGGGCTTACGTATTATCCGTCAAAACAACGATCATGGAGTACAGAGGCAGGAAGAAAGCAAGCTCTTACGTTAAGTGAGATGCTCGCATTTTCTGTCGGCACAGGTTTGAACGAAAGCAATTTTGAGATGGTGCGAAAGGCATTCGACTGGGCGAAGAAGGACAGCAATGTGACATACGTGACGATTCAAAGTGAAGGCGATAGCTCACTCTTCGCGTACAATCCGCACAAAGCATCGTTCGATAAGAACTTGAGACTCTTTACGGAACGGTACGTCGAGGTTGATGAGAATAATGTAACCGTGTACACACCTATCGCGAACCAGAACCGTCAGCTTGGGACAATTGTGCTTGTCTATTCATTGGACGCGTATAAAAATAAAATTGAAAGCCAGCAAGTCATCTCAATTCTTGTGAGCATTTTCATCTTTGCAATTGGATTGTATGGTATTGTCTTGCTTGCTCAGGAAGCGGCGAAGGTGCGTCAGTACAACACGGAATTGATACACGCGACGGCAAAGGCAAAAGAGCAAGCGCAGATGTTGGAAGTGAGGGCTGTGGAATTGGAACAAGCGCGCAGAGCGGCAGAGCAATCGGCGAAGTACAAATCCGAATTCCTTGCAAACATGAGCCACGAAATCCGTACGCCAATGAACGGCATCATCGGCATGACGGAGCTTGCGCTCGACACACAGCTTACTGTTGAGCAGAAAACATACCTGGACACAGTGAGGAGTTCAGCAGAAGCGCTTCTTACCATCATCAACGATGTTCTCGACTTCTCAAAAATGGAAGCAGGAAAGCTGGAGCTGGAAGCAACCGAATTCGACATTCGCGACACCGTCGGCCTTGTGCTGAAAGCGCTCGCGTTGCGCGCACATCAGAAAGATCTGGAGTTGGCGTGCGACATTGCCTCCGATGTGCCGATGCGTGTGATCGGCGACCCGGTGCGCATGAATCAGGTTGTCACCAATCTCATCGGCAATGCAATTAAGTTTACGGAGCGCGGCGAAGTATCATTNCATGTCCACACGGAAACGCTTNTGGAGGATAGCGTGGTGCTTCGCTTTGCCGTGCAGGATACAGGTATCGGCATNCCGGCGGACAAATTGAAACGGATTTTTGAACCTTTCTCACAAGCGGATCATTCGGTGACGCGGCGCTTCGGCGGAACAGGTCTCGGTCTCTCTATCTCATCGCAACTCATTGAGATGATGGGCGGCAAGCTGGCGGTTGACAGCGAAGTCGGCAGGGGAAGCACGTTCCACTTTGCGGCAAAGTTTGGTTTGCGGCAACATCAAGCTGTTGCTGTTACACCTGGCGAACAATCGTTGGAGAACCTGCCCGTGCTTGTCGTCGATGATAACGCTACGTCGCGCTACATTCTTGACGTGATGCTCACCAACTGGCATATGAAGCCGCGGTTGGTGGACGGCGGTAGAGCCGCATTGGAGGAATTAGAAAGAGCGCAGAAGCACGGCAATTCATTCAAGCTGATGCTGCTCGATGTGATTATGCCGGAAATGGACGGCTTCCAGCTTGCAGAAGAAATGAAGCAGCGCGGCATGATGAACGACACGCACATCATTATGCTTTCCTCTTCAACACAAAAGGGGAACGCAGATAAATGCCGTGCATTTGGGATCTATACATACCTGAAGAAGCCGATCATTCAATCTGAATTGTTCAACGCAATCATTGAAACGCTGAATGCAAACCCGGTTGTTGAGCAGAACAAAGCGCATCAAGTTACGACAAACGAAACCAAGTTCTCCCGTCCGCTGCGGCTTCTTCTTGTCGAAGATAATCCTGTAAACCAGATGTTTGCCGTCGCAATTCTTGAAAAGAAGGGTCACAATGTTCGCATCGCAATCAATGGCCAGGAAGCGCTCGATATTCTGGAGAAGGAACAGTTTGACGCGGTGTTGATGGACATTCAAATGCCTGTGCTCGATGGTTTGGAAGCGACGCGCCGCATTCGCATCCGTGAAAAAGAAAGCGGCAAACACATTCCTATTATCGCGATGACGGCGCACGCGATGCAGCGCGACAAGGAAGAATGTTTCGAAGTAGGGATGGATCACTACATCTCAAAGCCGATCCGCACGGAACATCTCTTTGAAATGCTCGACGGCATTGCGCCTTCCGTGGAAGTGAGCGCAGAGCCGCAGCCTGCGTCGGTTGGCGCCGCGCCGATGTTGAGGTTTGATCAACCAACGCCGGCTGCAACCCCGGTAGCGACATCCCTTGTCGAGGACAAATTGATTTTTGATCGAGCAGAAGCGCTTGAGCAATGCTTGGGCAGCGTTGAGATGCTCACACAGCTTGCGCGCGTGTTCTCACAGAATGCCGACCAAATGATGGCGGCAATCAACGATGCAATCACTGCTCACGACGCGAAAGCGTTACACCGTTCTGCCCATACGTTCAAAGGCGCTGTCGGAAATCTTGCCGCTAAGAAAGGATATGATGCTGCGTTACGATTGGAGCAAATGGGTCGCAATAACGATATGACCGGCGCACAAGAGGCGTTTGAACAGTTACAACAGATATTGAATCTTCTACGATCCAGCTTGCAGGAATTTGAGTCTGCAATTGTGTAGTGACGAAAGGGAAGCAACACATGGAACAATCAGTAGTTGATCAAGTACGAATTCTTATTGTTGAAGACGAGCCGACGCAAGCAATGAAGCTGCAATTTATCCTGCAGAAAAGCGGCTACGCGGTGTCCGTTGCTGTGAATGGTGTGCGTGCAATGGACATGCTGCAGCAAGAACGTCCGACGCTCATCATCAGCGATATCATGATGCCGGAAATGGACGGGTACGAGCTGTGCCGCTCCGTTCGTGCCGATGAATCGCTGTGCGACATTCACATTGTGCTGCTGACGTCGCACTCTGACCCGACGGACGTATTACGCGGGCTCGAGTCGGGCGCCGATACGTTTATTGCAAAGCCGTATGATGCAAAAAGCTTGCTGTCGCGCGTGCAACACATCATCACAACGAAACAGAGCAATCCCAACGCACGCGCGCAAGCAACGGACGTAACGTTCGGAGGCGAGAAGTATGCGATCAACTCAACGCGTCAACAAATCCTCAACTTCTTCCTCTCGACGTATGAGTCCATGATCGAGAAGAATGCCGAGGTGATGAAAGCGCGTGACGAGCTGAAGAGCCTCAGCGAGACGCTCGAGAAGAAAGTCGAGGAGCGCACGCAATGGCTGAAGGAGGAGATCAAAGAGCGCCAACGCGTTGAAGAGCAGATTCGCGAGCAAGCTGCACTGCTCGACAAAGCGCAAGACGCAATCGCCGTGCACGACCTTGAAGGCAGCATCGTGTACTGGAACAAAAGCGCGGCGAGAATGTACGGCTGGGAAGCAGGGGAAATTTTAGGAAAGAACGCAAGCGAAATGTTGTACAAGCGGGTTTCCTTCTCACCGTCGAGCAATCCTTTGAAAGGTGCGCTTGATACAGGCGAGTGGAGCGGCGAGCTGAAGCAAACGACAAAGGACGGCAAAGAGATCGTCGTGCAAAGCCGGTGGACACTTGTTCGCGATAACGATGGAGAGCCGAAATCATTGCTCGTTATTAGCTCCGACATGACGGAGAAGAAACGGCTTGAAGCGCAAGTGTTGCGCACGCAGCGCATGGAAAGCATCGGTACGCTTGCCGGCGGCATTGCGCACGATTTGAACAATGTGCTTTCGCCCATCCTGCTGTCCATCAACTTGCTGGAAGGAAAATTAGTTGATGACAAGAGCAAGGAGATTTTGAAAATTGTGGAGTCGAGCGCAAAACGCGGCGGCGCTTTAGTGAAACAAGTATTGACGTTCGCACGTGGTTTTGAAGGTGAGCGATTGTTGATGGCGCTCTCTCATATAATCAAAGAGATGCAAACGTTTGCGATGCAGTCGTTCCCGAAATCAGTTGAGCTGAGAACAAACTTGCCGAAGAATCTCTGGTGCATCCGCGGCGATCCGACGCAAGTTCATCAAGTGTTGCTCAACTTGTGCGTCAATGCGCGTGACGCGATGCCGAACGGTGGGATGGTAACGATTTCTGCTGAGAACACGACTCTCGACCGCAACTACGCCGCTATGAACCCCGAAGCAAAACCGGGACCGTACGTGTTGTTGAAGGTGAAAGACACAGGCACAGGAATTCCACCCGAAGTGCTCGATAGAATTTTCGAGCCGTTCTTCACAACGAAAGAAGTCGGTAAAGGTACCGGCATCGGGCTTTCGACACTGCACGCAATCGTTAAAGGTCACGGCGGATTTGTTACTATTCAAACAGAAGTTGGTAAAGGAACCGAGTTTGGGGTGTACCTGCCGGCGATTGAGTCATCATCGGCGGACGCGAGTGAAGCGCAAGAGACGAAAATTCCCGAAGGCTCCGGTCAGCTTGTGCTTGTTGCAGACGACGAGCCGCTGATTCGTGAGATTACAAAAGACTCGCTCGAACGGCACGGCTACAAAATAGTTGTGGCGAACGACGGCATCGAAGCGCTGTCGCTCTATCTGCAGCACAAAGACGAGGTGAAGCTTGTTGTGCTTGATATGATTATGCCCTACATGGATGGTGCGTCAACAATCCGTGCGCTGGAAAAACTGAATCCTGCTGTGAAATTCGTTGCAGTCAGCGGCTCGTCGGAAAAATTCAAAGCGGCGGAAGCGGCAAGCAGAAAGCCGATTCGCTTCTTGTCGAAGCCGTACACAACCGACAAGCTGCTGCGCACCTTGGACGAAGTGCTGAATGAGGCGGCATAAACATTCCTTACCTTCGAACGTGTAACAACGTGAGAGGGTCGGACGGGTGACCGCTGGTGGGGGACTGGCGGTCACCTTTTGTGTTTCTACGGTCAGAACAGTCTCCAAACAAAAAGCCCCGGCGTGCATGGGTCTTACCTGTTGCGTGAAGTAAGATGCCCGCCGAGGCGAAAAGGATTAGAACAATTGCGTCACTGAGTCACTGATGAGTTTACTCCAAAAAGTCATTGCGAGGAGCGAAGCGACGAAGCAATCCCTTAAATTTGAGCGGAACCGAAAGGGATTGCTTTACGCTTCCCCACAATGCCGACCCTTCGTTCGCAATGACACCTTTTTAGAGTGGACTCACTGATGTTACGCAAAATGGATATGTCACCCTTTCAGGGTTCGGATTCGGTCGGTTGTCTGTATGTCGGGGCGTTGCCCCGACCTAAAATATCCGACGCTTTCAGCGTCACTGTCCGAAAATCGCTGTCCCTGAAAGGGACAAATACTGTAGCCGAGGGCAACGCCCTCGGTAATCAAACAAACGAAGATTCGCAAACCCTGAAAGGGTTTCATACAAACGGGAAAAGAAGCGACGATGCGTAACATCACTGAGTCATTGTCCGTCCGCAGTGCCGAAGGCATTCCTTCGGAAGACTTCGGAGACGATTGAGAATCTTTTGTTTTGCAATGACCCGATGGTCGATGAATCAATTACTTCATTTCCACTCCGCCAAGATTCCTCCCATAATCAACATGCATACAAGGTTGTACGCCATGTTAATATAGTACAAGCCTTTGGGTCGGAATTCAAACGTTACCGTTGCTAAGTTCGTCGTTACAACGAGTCCAAGCCAGAGTGCAAAACCAATCTTCATCCCTTGGATGAATGTGAGTGACATTGTATGGTGCACGAAATAGTTCATCACGTACGCCATCACCAATGCGGCGACGAATGAGACTCCGTACATCGCCGCCGGGTTTGCGCCTTTCTTGATTTCTTCCTCCGTTTTCCCGATGAGTGCCATCCATTTTTTTGCAAATACCATCGGCGAATACCAGAGTGCGCCAACTACCATCGGCACGACTGCTGCGATGATTATAGCGAGCCAATTGATTTCCGGATAAGGCATGATTGTTCTCCTTTGTTATGAAGGTTTTTGGTTCCCCCGGATTACAACGTCCCCTGATGTGTTCTTGAAGCCCGGTTATTCGATCGTTTAATGACTGACGTTGCGCACCAAAAAGAAAAACGGAACGCGGATAACGCGGATTGTGCAGATGAGCGCGGATTAAGAATTCAGGTGTCAAAAACATTAGAATTTCCGCAGCAACAAAAAACAAATCTGCGTGAATCCGCTTAATCCGCGTCATCCCTACGGGTCGTAGACCGCGTTCCCATTCTTTTCTTTCTGCGTAACTTGAGCAATAATGTTGCCGGCGCACGATTACCGCCTGCGAGCCTTTTTCGATTTTGCTTTCGATGACGCCTTGCGAGCAGGTTTCTTTTTGGATGTCTTCTTTGCCGCCTTCTTCGCCGCCGTCTTCGGCTTTGGCTCTTCGCCTTTCACGATACCGAGCGTATTTCCGTCGGGGTCGCGGAAGAGAGCGAATGTTACCATGTTGGGAATCTCCGTCGGCGGCATGACGATCGTTCCACCCAAACTTACGGCTTTGTTCAGTGTCTCTTGCAAATCGCTCACTTGAGCGTAAAACGTTACAGACGGCGGAGCGGGTTGGTTCGGGTCGTTCTGCCCGATGCCCCCGTTCGCTCCCATCTTGCTGCCTGTGCTAACCAATCCGTAATTCATCGGATTGTTAGCGTTGATACTCCAGCCAAACAGCTTCGAGTAAAACTCTTGAAGCTGTGCGGCATTGTTCGAGTTGATTTCCCAGTGGACGACTGGTGCACCCATGGTGTTACTCCTTTTTGATTGTGAGGGGATGATGAGTTATGGTGATCGATGATGTTGATAAAGACGTTAGCGTCTTACTTTGTTTCCTTCTTTACGAGAGTGCCGTCGCCGTTGAGAACGAGTTCGTATTTCCGTCCGGTGGACTTGACGAGCACTTCGAATTGTGTTGTGGAGCCTTTAATGACTTTTTCACTGATGGATATTTTTCCCTTCGGGTATTCCTTTGTAATGGTGTTGCGAACCGGCTCAGGCAAATCGGAAAACGGAAGAGATTCCTCGATGGTTTGAAGAATGCCATCGGCGGCATAGGTCACGTCCCGGTGGACATTCCCCTCTGTGCTCTCGATTTCATAGACGGTTTTTCCTTCATCGACCTCCTTCGCGTATCCTTTGATTGTCGCGTTCGGATAGGACTTCCTGAAAGTCTCGACAACCGCCTTCGGTACATTCTTTTTCCCAATGGATTGTTCCTGCGCAGAAGTTGCGGCTGCTACGAGCATACAGCCGAGAAGAAGGTTAAGCATTTTCTTAGACATTGTGGTTCCTTTCGATAGTGTAATGAATTGCGATAACGTCTCGCAACCACGCAACGGCACGCTCAATGCTTTTGCTTTTCATGACATAAAATGTGTGCGCCGTTGAATGAACTCAACTGAATTGCGCCGAGCTTGAGCATGTGTGTGAGCCTTACCAACTGAGTGAATGTCGCTGTTACAATTGTTATGAGTTGTTGCCGTCATCTGAGCAACAACAGTTTTTTCGTCTGAACAAAATCGCCCGCCCGCATTTGGTAGTAATAAACGTCGCTTGCAAAACTCGTTGCATTCCACTCCGTCTCATATGAACCTGCCGAAAGATGTTCATTGACCAACACTGCGACTTCTCTACCCAACAAATCAAATACCTTCACCGAGACTTGACTGACATTAGGGATTTGAAATTCGATTTTTGTGCTCGGATTGAATGGGTTTGGATAATTCTGAGATAATGTAAACCGTTGTGGTGAATTTTCTTTCCTTGCAACACTTGTTATGACGCCTAATAAGCCATTGTTGTTGACCTGCTGGGCATAAATGTCACCTGGGTCGGCAAGGCTTCTTGTATCTGTCCAAGCGATGATTGCTCCCCCGGCACCGTCTCCGACAATTGCTTCGAAAACTTGACTTCCGGGAGCCGAGCAGACAGCGACGTCGTTAGTAGTCCATTGTGTAGAACCGTTCGAATTGACTCGTTGTGCGTAGATGTCACTGAATGCCGAACCGCCATAGTGTTGCCATGCTATAATCGCTCCACCATGAAGGTCACCGGTAATAGTTGGAGCTTCATTGAAATTAGCAGTGGAGATTGCTACACCACTGCTTGTCCATTGGACCACGCCGTCCATGTTAATTCGTTGAGCATAAATATCAAGGCTGCTACTTTTGCTGCAAGTGACAATGACACCTCCGGATTCATCGCCGACAATGTTATGATCTGAATTAATGTCCGCCGCGCTGAGTGCCAGCACCCCATTCTGAGTCCACTGAACTGCACCCGTTGAATCTATTCGTTGGGCAAAAATAGCATAGTAGGAAGGTCCACCTGAACGGTAGTCGCGCCACGTTACGATACTTCCCCTTACGTTGTCACTGACTAATTTGGGAGAAGTTTGGCTTCCTTGCGCAAGGCAGATCGGGACACCATTGAGCATCCATCGCGAAACCCCATCCACGCTAATACGTTGAGCATAAATATGATTGGCGCCGCTGCGATTGTCTGTCCATGCAACGATCGCCCCGCCTGCGTTGTCGCTGGTGATAGTGGGAAAGAGCTGAGTATTTGCCGCAGTGCAGATCGCAACGCCATTGGCTGTCCATTGAACAACCCCGCTCGCGTTGATGCGTTGGGCGTAGATGTCAAAGTTTGTCCCGCTACGATAGTCATTCCACGTGATGACCGCCCCGCCTGCACCGACACTGGTGATAGTGGGAGCAGACTGTTCATTTGCCGCAGTGCAGATCGCAATGCCATTGGCTGTCCATTGAACAACCCCGCTCGCGTTGATTCGCTGGGCGTAGATGTCATAGTTCCCGCTGCGATAGTCATTCCACGTGATGATCGCCCCTCCCACGCCATCACTTACAATAGTTGGTCTTGGATCTTGAGAACCTGCTACTGTGCAAATTGCTACCCCGCTTCCGTTCCATTGTATTGTCCCATTTCGATTGACCCTTTGCGCGTAGATGTCATAGGAGATTCCACTGCGATAGTCTATCCACAAAATAATAGCACCTCCAGCACCGTCGCTAATTATTCCGTAAACGTATTGAGTATTTGGCGCAAAACAGATTGGAGTGTTGACGTTTGGGTTGCTTGACCACTGAGCGAAGGATTGAGTAAGACAGAGTATTCCAACAAGGAAGAAAAAGCCAACAACGCTTAGAATCCGTTTCATGTGAGAACTCCTTTCTTTGACGGGTAATTGCACATAACGGCGGCGCGGGAAGTACGCCGTGCGTGCGAACGGAACGCTTTTCAGTGAACGTTCGCCAACGCACGTATGGCGTACTTCCCGAATGATGGGCGACGTTCGTAGCGAATGTCTGCCCATCTACTTGAAGTATGCACGAGGTGCGTCTATTTCACTCTTATTCATCCTTTCCAATTTCTTTCAGCACGCCCACTAACCTCCCGGAAGTCGTGAACGTTGCAGGGGAAATTTTCGCCTTCGTCTTTGCAATATCTTCTTCCGTTCTCTACCTCTGCTCGCCTGCCCGCCGTGACAGCACTAACAAGGCAGGCGGGCGCGTTACTCGTTCGCTCAATCAATATCCCGTTTTCGAAGTTGGAAACCAATAGCATACGTCGTCGGAGGTTCCATGAGCTGCTGGATAGCTTGCACAAGCGAGACAATCGTTTCGTCGTGGGAGGCGATTTTGCGCTCAAGCTCTACAAGCTTATCGGCTATCTGCGTATGGGTCGATAGAATCTCGCGCAACTGAACAAATGCCCGCACGATGAGAAGGCTGACCTGTGTCGCCTTCGGGCTTGTCAGAACGCTCGCAAGCTGTAACGCTCCGTGTTCGGTAAAGGCGTACGGAGGCCTTCGCAGCCCCATTTTGACGGCAGGATTGGAGGTCGCAAAATGCGACCTCCAATCTTTCAACTCTGTCTTGCTTAACTGGAACATAAAGTCCCCTGGAAACCTATCCTTGTTGCGCTTCACCTGCTCGTTGAGGTCTACGACCTCGTAGAGGCGCTTAGTGCTTACTCCATAGAGACGGGCGAGATCGGAATCAAGCATCACCCGCTTCCCGCGTATCAGAAGGATTGACCCCTGAATGCGTTCAAGAGGGACCGGATTGTTTGGCGGGATTTTTTTCATGAGCGAATGTAGATAGCAAAGTTGTTGAAAATAAATCGAACACAGAATCAATTCATTTTTCTTTATCCACAACAATTTTNTCCAACACGTTTAACAACTTCTCCGAAGNTGTAAACACGGCAGGANAAACTTTCGCTTTNGTCTTTGCNATATCTTCTTCCGTTCCATCCACAAACACCATCGGNATNGTNCNGCCTNCTTTGTANCCNCGNATNCCNCCNGCGGTTTCGCGAGAATGTGAAGGTCGCTTGGCTGAATCGAATACGACAACGTCAGGCGGTCGTTGCAACACCTTGCCACCGCCGCGTGCGCCGTCTTCCGACTCAACAGAAACAGTCCAGCCTTCGGCGCGAAGAAGTTTAGCGCGAGCTTGCGCAGCAGTTTTGTCCCACTGAAAAAGGAAAAGAGTTTTCTTCATGATGAGGAGTTCATGGAAAACTATTGCAGAAAAGAAAGAGGTCGCTGAGAAAAAGACAGTGACGTATACACGCCCGGAATAGCTGGAGAGATTATAGCAATATCATTTCACGTTAGCAAGCGAAACTTTATCCCCTCCTTAGTTTTTTTGTGCTTAAGGGGGTCTACGACTCTACGATCTACGATCCTCTACGAGGTCGTAGACTCGTAGAGGGGCAAGGGGGTGGTCATGCCTCAAAATACACCCCCGTCGTCGCAATTCACATCTGAAAACGGTCATTTCAAACGGGTAAAACCATCTTCGAAGCGCATCTTCAGCATTATGCTCATCTGACTTACCTTCGTCAAGCCGTTTGGGATAGTATCAGCGCCTATTCAGCCCAAAGTCCGCTGGCTAATGACGCACAATATGCAGGCGTCCTTTACCGTCAGTTCTTCAACCGGTCAAGTCAATAGTACACTGTGTACGGAAAGCGGTGAATGGGTTTAATGCTGCACCGAGATTTGACAACCTCTCGTTGTAATACTGTGCGGCTTCGTTCAACTCCTGTTCCGCGTCTTCGTGAAACTTGATGGTGAGCATTACTTCAGCCGTGCATGCGCATCTCTAAAAACGTCTTCTGCGTCTCGCTCTTTCGCCCGTCCTTCTTCGAGATCCTTTTTTCGCCGCAATGCTTCCTCAACCCACAGGTGTTCAATTTCCGTCTCGGAAGGCTCTTCCAAACTCTTCAGGAGTTTCTCTGCGAGCGCTGCCCTTCCTCGCAAGTCGAGTTTCAACGCCTCAACTTCTAATTCTTGGACACTCATGGTTCTCTCCATTTAGTTTTGCTTCGAGTTTCTCACCTAAGATAAGCGAGCGCTTCATTACATTCAATACTCAATTCACTCTTAATTAACTGACGCTACGCAAGAACCATATCTTGACGAAATATTCCCCTCTGTGTGTAGGAATGAAGCGATGGCGAGATAGGGTTAGGGGGTGTGTCACTAGCCCGATTCGTTGAGCGTTCCGCATGTTTTGACACACCCCTAAATCCCCTCTCCCATCCACACGGGCTTTCGCACAGAGGGGACTTTCGATTTCCGTAACATCAGTTAATTAAGTTGGTGAACTGAAGCTCTGTGATGTTATTTCANNAGACTCANCCCCTTGATCGCNAGCGNATCCCCCGGGCTGAGCAGCAGGGCGGTGGTCAGCAGATCCCCGGCTTTTTTCCTCTCACCAAGGTAATAGTATGTCCAGCCAAGCGAGAGGTTCGGCTCGTATGCCGCAGGATAGTATGTGTGCAGCTTTTCAAGGAACGCTTTTGCATCGGCATACAGTCCTTTGTTGAGAAGAATCTGCCCGAGCCTGAGATTCGCGGTGTAGTGCATCGGGTCTAACTTCAGAATTGACTGATACGCTTCTTCAACGGCATTCCATTCGTTCAGGGCAGCAAGCGGAAGAGTACTTCCTAACAGTGCTTCGATGCTCTTGCTGTTCGTGAGTTGGACAGCCTGCGAGTAGTACTTCTTAGACTCCTTGTAGTTCTTGTTCTGATACTGCAGCCAGCCGAGGCGGAGGTTCGACAAGTAGTCATCGTTCTGCTGCTTGTAAATGGGCAGCAGATCAGCGACAGCCTTTTGGTAATCGCCTGCAGTTTCGTGTTTGAGAGATTGATGGAATGCTTCCATCTTCGCATCAGGCTTCTGTGAAAGCACTGAACTGCTCAGCAGAGCAAGAATCGCTGCGATGCCGGCGAGACTGATTACAACATATCGTTTCATTCTGATTTCTCCTCTATAGTTTTTGCTGTTGCATGGAATTGTGATTGTTGCGGAGTTGTTACGGTAATCGTTTTGATGAAGCCCTCCGGATCAACGGTGAGCCTTCCTTCCCAGGTCTCATTGTAGAACGCAAACACACCTGATCCCTTTACCGAGATCCTGTTAGTGATGACATAATCATTGCTCTCTGATGTTCGTTCTTCAAAGGCGAACGACGCTTCAGCGTTGATCTGCTGGCTGAACGCGAGGAAGAATTCAGACAGATAGCGAACAGCATTGTTCAACACTTTGGAAAGCGGATAGCGATCCTTCCAGTAGAGATTAGGTTCGTAACAGAGAGGAACTTGCACCGACATCAGATAAAAATAATACAGTGCCGAACGCTTGTTGCCGATGAAATTTATCAAATACAATATCTTGCCGACGACTGCGATGTATGCAGTAGCTCCTGCGGATGATTCGATGAACAGGTTGTTGTAGATGTCCACATTCACTTCCCACTCTTCGTCGAACGAATGTTCGTCAAGCTTGCATTGAAATGTTAGCTTGTCCCCATACGTAAAATCAAATGCCTTCTTGATGAGCTTATGCGTCTCAAGGTTCTGTACGACCATGTCTTGAGCAGGATGATCGAATGAATGGAGGATGAAGCTGCCGTCCTTCTTTTCAAGATAGTGGCAGAGAGGATATTCGATTGTCTTGTCGCCGAGCTTGTCTGTTGCCTGGAATTGAAAGTGAAGATGCGGAGTTGGCGAGCGTCCGCTGTTGCCGCATGCGCCGATGATGTCTCCCTTCTTCACCTTATCGCCGACGGAGAGTTTGGTTGAGTAGGGCTCAAGATGCGATAACGAGGAGAACACGCCGTTGCCGTGGTCAACGATCACGGTGTTTCCCCAATTGAGTTTCAGGTTGACCTCACCAATTTCGTTGTTGGGCACGCTGTCAACGATTCGGACAACTGTGCCGTCAAGCGGCGCAACCGCCGGAAGTTTGTAACAGTAATAATCTTTCAGGGCAGTTCCTGATCCCGTGTATTCTGATCCTTTCTCATCTTTGACAACAAAGTCCCACGCGAATTTCCACTTGTCCTTATGTGTGACTGTCCCGTTATGACCTTGCGACACTGTCCACTGACCAAAGAACGGAAGCTCCGGCACAAGAGCTTTGAACTTCTCGAAGCGTGAGAGGCGGTTGTGGTGATAGTAGTAATTCTCCTCAGGCGATCCCGGCTGAAAGTACAAGAGCACCAGATCACTCTGCTCCCGTCTGAATTTCAGGCTGTAGAGGACAGAGAGAACGATGGAATTGAACGGCAGCACCAGCACCGGCAGCAGATAGGGTGAGAGCAGCTTCGAGAAAAATCCGGTTAAGATCACGACCATCAACGACGAGATGACGGTAAGAAGGAATGATTTTTTGGAGGGAATAATCAGATTGCCTCCGAGGGCAAAGGAGGTCAGGATCGAGTTGAACGAGGAGAGGACAACAAATGTTTCGCCGTGCTGCGGCATGATCAACTGCACGAAGAGCTGATTCACCAGAAAGCCGATGACGCTCAAGATGAACATCACGCGTGAGAAAAAGAGAATTGCGACCGTAAAAATAATCCCCGACACGATGCTCGATTGGAACACGATGAGAGCGAAAGACTTGAAGTACGTTTTGACAATAGGCGGCAGAAAGCCGAGGAATGCATAGTCAATGAACTCAAAATTCCTCGGCTGAATGAAGTTGAAGTTCGTCAGGAAGATGACAAAGATGTAGAGCGTGACCACGAACGGTAAACTCAAGCCCGGCAGATTGAACACCGCCGCGAGGTGATGCTCGAGCACCGCAGAGACAAAGAAGGTGATGATGATAAAAACAAAAACGAGGACGAGGAGAAACAAGGTCAGCTTGAAATAAAACACCGCTGCGGCTCCGAACAGGATGCCGTTGAACCCGTAGAATCCGTTTCTGATTTTCGTCTCATCGAACTTCAACAGGTATGCCGTCAGGTTGGACACCACCACGCCTAACAGAGCCACCAAACCCAGTTCGGGAACGATGAACGTGGACAAGAGAACCACGCCGCCAAACCATCTCCTGCTGGAGAAAAAAATCTGGGCATAGCTGAACAGGATTGAGTCAACGAAGAGCTTCATCCTTGATTCCGATTTAGAAAAGCCGAGTCACAAAAGATTGTTATAACTGATGTTACGCAAAGCTACCTTCTTTAGCGAAAAGTGTCGTGGTCATTGCTGCGAACTCATCCCCCGGCCCCTTCTCCCCGCCTACGGCGGGATCTACGACTT
>JGI1356J14229_10002427_pt1 | contig 14873 bp, 17 predicted proteins | sample Subgrocontami58m_FD_14229 | JGI IMG/M metagenome (IMG submission 14229) | reverse complement strand
CTACGCAGGCAAACGAGGAGAAATTGGCGGCATAATCGAACCCAGAATCCACCTTAGCCAAGCCGCCAAATTGTCCCCGAAACCGGGACCACCTCTGTATTCGCGCCTAAATCCGCGCTAATTCGGCTGTTCTAAATGGACCGTCGATGATCCGCGGGGATTTCGACAGGCCCTCTTAAGCGAGTGCAGACCAGGGTTTCGTGTATGCTTGTAGAATGTTGATGCGGGCCCGGCTTACGTGCCTATTGCTGACTGGATCAATAGCCGGGGTGCCAGAGCTTATCAATGCATTGCTGGCAGCAGAGTTTGCAGGCACCATGGGATTTGATCGCCAGACACAGACCCCTGCCGAGCGCATGCATAGCGACGATCAAAGCCAACAAGCGCCGCAGCGAACGGTGCCGCTGCCAAGAGACCCAAAGGTGGCCGTCGCCGAGGAGTTCAAAATAATAAAGCGACGAGGCACCCGCGAAACCTTCGATCTCTTCATTGCCCGGTATCCGGAGAGTCCGCTTGCCGCCGAGGCTCGTCGGCTGCGCGATCGCGCCAGCACCGGACGCTGACCGCATTCGCAATGCATGACCATCTCCTGACGCCTGTGAGGAAGCAAGCCGGCGCGCATTCAGCAACGCCGCCATACAGGCAAATCTCTGATACTGTTTGACGGCCTTCCCTGGAGTGTGGTTTTACGGAATAGAAACATCGCTGCTTGTTTCCAGCAAAAGCTGGCTAGAATCTGCATGCGAGAAATCCCCCTTGAGCAAATTTAGCCCTCTTCTTCTGTTTTTTCTGTCATTGGCTATAAGCGCCGGCCTGATCGTGCTGCTGCAGCCCTGGCTACGGCGCTACGCGCTCGTCCAGCCCAATGCACGATCCTCGCACCAGTGCCCCACCCCGCAGGGCGCCGGCATCGCCGTGCTTGCCGCGACCATTGCGGCTTTGAGCTTCGGCGGTTTATTCATCCCCTCGCTCGAACCGGTGTGGGCTTGGCCGCTCTGGCCGGTCTTTGCTGTCACCGTTTTTATCGCAATGGTAGGCGCAGCCGACGATATCCGCGCCATTGCGGTCGGACCGCGGCTCCTCCTTCAGATCATCGCCGTAGCCCTGCTGGTTGCCGCGCTACCCGACGATCTACGGGTATGGCAGATCCTGCCATGGTGGGTCGAACGCGGGCTGCTGCTGGTCGCCGGCGTCTGGTTTGTCAATCTTGTCAACTTTATGGACGGCATCGACTGGATGACAGTCGCCGAGGTTGTGCCGATTACTGCGGGGCTTGTGCTTATCGGCGCATTCGGGGGACTTCCGATGCATGCCACGGCCGTTGCGCTCAGCCTTGGCGGCGCAGTGATCGGGTTTGCGCCCTTTAACCGTCCGGTGGCCAAAATCTTTCTCGGGGACGTTGGAAGCCTACCGATCGGCCTGCTGCTGGGTTGGCTTCTTCTGCAGCTGGCCGGCCACGGTCATCCGGCCGCGGCTCTGTTGCTCCCGCTCTATTATCTCGCTGACGCCACGGTCACACTCGCCCGGCGGCTATTGAACGGCGAAAAAGTTTGGCGGGCCCATCGCACCCACTTTTACCAGCGTGCTACCGACGCCGGGCTCACGGTCCCGCAGATCGTCGGCCGCGTCTTCGTCGTCAATTTTGTGCTTGTCGGGCTTGCGCTAGCAACCATCTTGATGCCCTCGTTGGCAATCAGCATCGCCACGCTGGCACTGGGTGGAGTCCTTGTAACATGGCTTCTTTTTAGTTTCGTGCGGGGAAAGCAGTGAGGCGCCCAGGCCCATGCTCGAACGTTCAGCCAATCTTGCCGCGGAAATCCGGAACTGATTCGGACAGCACGCGGTAAATCGCTGCGTGCTCTCCCGCTATCAGGCCCTGTTCAAGGGTCGCCAGCCACGTGCGCATTTCGTCGAGCGACGGGCGCTTGGGTTTTGCCGCGACGATGCCGGCAATGCCGATTTCCACCATCGGCTCTTCACGCGCGAATAGAATCTCGTGCAACCGCTCCCCGGGGCGTATTCCGGTAAACGTGATGTCGATGTCATGTCCGGGAGAGAGTCCAGCGAGACGGATCATCCGTTCAGCCAGGTCGACGATCTTGACCGGCTGGCCCATGTTGAGGACGTAGACCGAAACATCCATGCGTTCCGCCGCGAGAGCATGGCTCGCGGCGGTGACCACGAGGTCGCAAGCCTCCCGGATCGTCATGAAATACCGAACCATGTCCGGATGGGTAACGGTAATCGGCCCCCCGGCCTCGATCTGAGCCTTGAACTTCGGCACCACCGACCCATTGGAGGCCAGCACATTGCCGAAGCGCACGGCGATCAGCCGCATGGGCGCACGGCCGGCCTGTTGGCTATCCAGCGCCTGGCAATACATTTCGGCGAAGCGCTTGGTGGCGCCGAGGACCGAAACCGGCTCAATCGCCTTGTCGGTCGAGATCATCACCATGGCGCTGGCCCCGGCGGCGACGGCGGCATCGGCGACATGGACGGAGCCGAACACGTTGGTCTTGATCCCCTCGCCCCAATCCCGCTCGAGCAGAGGCACGTGTTTAAGCGCCGCCGCATGGAACACGATGTCCGGCTTGAAATCGTCGAGCAGGCGGAAGATGCGGTCGCGATCACGCACGTCGGCGAGCCGGCCCTCGATCTGCGCGCGCGACTCCTTGGTCGCAAGCGCCTCGAGGACGGCATGCAGCGCCGGCTCGGAATTTTCGATCACCAGCAGTCGGGCCGCTCCAAACGTGACGATGCGATCGCAGATTTCCGCGCCGATCGACCCGCCACCCCCGGTAACGACGATCGATTTTCCCTTCACGAAATTTTCCAGCCGCCGATAATCGATCTTGACGCTCGGCCGCAGCAGCAGGTCTTCAACCGCGACCGGCGCGAGACGCAACGCCTCGCTGCCCGCATCGAGGGAAGGCAGACGGCTGGTCGACAGACCAAGACGCCGGGCCTGCATCAGCATCGCCTCGGGCTTGACATCCGGCGCGAATGCCGACGGCGTCAGCACCAAGCGGTCGACGCGCGTACCGCGTTCAGCCAGGTCGGCAATCGTGCTGCCGAGATCATCGAAGGTGCCGAGAACAGCTATGCCGCGGATTGCCTGCCCTCGGTCTGCATCCGAGGGCGACAGGATGCCGACCGGCCAGATTTTCTTCACCGCCCCGCTTTCGATGGCTCTCAACAAGACTTCCGCATCCGCGGCGAGACCGAGAACCAGGATCGGAATTGATTCCGCGACCCTGGCTTGGTTCCGGGTACGGGAATAGCGAAAATAGCGGTAGGCTACGCGCGGGCCCCCGAGGAAGAACATCTGCAGGAACCAATAGAGCGCGATCGTGATCTTGCCGAAGAAGAAGGTGCCGTAAAATCCCGGCGTCACCAGGATGTAATCGAGCACCAGGAGCGAGAGCGCCAGGACCGTTGACGCGCGAAAGAGGTTGGATAGATCGGGCAGCGAGGCGAAGCGCCACTTCGCCTTATACAGCCCGAACACGAAATAGACCGCGCCTGCGTAAATGACGAAGCCGGGCAGGATCGCGAGCAGGGCGTCCCAGCGCTCGACCAAGCCGGGACCTTCGAAGCGGATATAGAAGCTGGCAAGGATTGCGGCCGCCGTAGCGAGCAGATCATGCGCCACGATCAATAGTTGGCGCCGCGTCAGCTTTGGCAATCGGATCATGGTCTAAATCGTGGCCGCAACGTTACCCTTGCCCCTTCATACCGGCCTTTGCGGCTACACGCCACTCTGCGCCGGGTCCGGACTGATCTCGCCAGAAGCCGCCTGATCCGTGGCCTGTGCCCGCTGCTGCCCTGCCCCGCCGCGCAAAACCATGCCGCCGGCGACGCCGACGCCGAACACATAGGCCCACCCTTGGGTAAAATCGAACAGATGCGAGTTGAACAGCGAACTGACGACGTTCTGCGCGACGACGATGAGGCCCACCCATGCAACAAGGCCAGGCCCGCGAAACAACAGGAGATGCGAAAGCCACATGGCAAAGAGCGCGGCCACCCCTAAGAGCCCAAGCTGGATGCCGATTGCAAAGGTCTGATTGTGGGGATTTGCGGTTGCCTTGTCCCAGATGCCTGATTGGCCGGCCACCGCCCTTTCGAACGTGCTTTTGATTGTGCCCGTGCCATGGCCGATCGCCGGCGCGCCGGCGATGATCTCCAGCGACTTCTTCCAGAAATAAAGCCGCTCGCCCGCGGAGGTGACTTTGCTGTCTCGTTGGTAAGCTTCGATTTCGTAGGCCAGGTTCATCACCCGCTCGCGCAGATAAGGCGAAGACGCCCATACGGTCACGCCCAATACAAGGCCCGCGGCCCCCATCGCCGCCACCCCTTTCCAGCTGAAGTGCCGGACAGCGAAGAGAACGGCGAGGACCGGGATGGTCACGAGCGCCGTTCGGCTGGCAGCGATGTAGAAAACATCGAGCAGAAAGAGGGCCGAGAGCAGCAGCAAGGCGATTGCCATGAAATGCCGGCCGGCGCGGCATTGATCCAGCACCACATAGGCCAGAGCAAAGGCGCAGATCACGAATTCGCCGCTCTGTGCGATATAGTCTTTCACCGGAACGCCGTGGCCCTTGGTATCGTCCCACGCCAGCCCTGGCCACATGGCTATTATCGTCGACAGCGCGAGCAGCGCCGTGCAGGAGACGAGGAATCCTGCCAACACCCACAATCCGCGATCGGAGCGGCGAAATTCGACCATCAGAAGCGGAATGATCAAGAGCTTCGCAAACGGCGACAGGCCGCGGAAAGCTGTCGACCAGGGCACGTTGCTCCACAGCATTCCCAGCAACGCAAGCGCGACCAGTAGAACCGGCAGGCCTCCCGCCGGCGCTGTGAGCTCGCGGCGCAGCACCGCAAGATCGAGGGTAGGAACCAGCATCGCCAGCCACAGGACGACGAGTATGCCGGTGGCGGACGTCGACCACGGCAGCGACACCGCAACGGCAACCGCAAGCCAGTCAGCGCTGCGTGCGAGACGCACCCGGTCGTATTTCATCACCGCCGACATGCTCATCATCGCTAGCCGTGCTCCCCAACCTGCGCGGGCTGTGCCGTCCCGAGGGACGATAGGCCCCGGCTCGCCCTCGTGCGCCGGTCCGCCAAGCTTTGCTCCAGATAGCTTTCGTTCTCCACCAACCGCGACCGGTCGGCTTCCGGATGCCAGAGATGCAGCACGCCGGTGGCGAAGGTGCCGTCCTTGCGGCGAACGTCGGCATGCAGCAGGCGCGCCAAGATATCGGAATCCTCGCGCCCCCAACCGCTGTAGCTCGCATCAAAGCCGTCGACGCGATCGACATCGGAACGCCACATGGCGAGATTGCAGGAGCGCGCGCCGCGCCAGGCACCCGCTCTCATTTTGCGCAAGGGTCCGAGCGGCAACGAAAGCAGGGGCGCCAACCGGTTGATCCCGCCTCGCAGACGTTGCTTGATCCACGTTGCGAGATTCCATCGTTCAGGATCGAGCCCGTCGCGCAGCACCGCCGCGGTCAGCGCCTGCGACATCAGCACGCGGTTGCCGGTGACAAACCATCCGCGCTGCGCAAGCCGGCGGTGCGCGGAGACAAAATCCAGCCGCGGAATGCAGTCCCCATCGAGGAAAATGCAATAGTCACCACGCGAGGCAAGGATGGCGCGGTTGCGGATTTCGGCGGCGCGAAAGCCATGGTCCTGGTGCCAGACGTGAGCGAGGCTGAAAGGCGCTTTTTTCTTCCACGCTTCCACCAATTCAGCCGTGCGCGGCCCGGAGCCGTCGTCGGCAACGATCACTTCAAAATCCCGATCCATCTGTCGCGCCAGCGCGCGCAGCACCGCGCCGAGCGCGTCTTCGCGGTTATAGGTGGTGATGATGACGGAGATCAGCTCAGCCATCGCGCCGCCCTCTGAGCCACGCCTTCATGTAGCGGTAGTAGGTTCCTTCTGCATTGGCCACGGCCAGCAGAAAGCCCTCGCGCCCATCGAGGAAGCCTGCACGGAAAAAATAAGTGCGCAGGAACGTCCAAAGTCCGTGCATAATCCCGCTCATGAAGGATACGCGGCGCCCAGATTCCACCAGCATATCCGCGCCCGCGGTCGAATAGCGGTCCATGCGCGACAGCGCATCCTCCAGCCGCGTCACGGGAAAATGCAGCAGCGGTTCGCTCAGCCGCGCCACTTTGCCCGCGCAGATCACGCGCTCGTGCACGGCAGCATTGGAGAAATGCGCCTTGCCGCGCCGAAAGAGGCGCAGCACATAGTCAGGATACCAGCCGGAGAAACGCATGAACCGGCCGCAGAAACTTGATCGCCGCGGCATCTCGTAGCCGTCGGCGCGGCCCTCGGCCATCGCCTGCTTGATCTCTTCGGCTAGCGCCGCGCTCACGCGCTCGTCGGCGTCGATGGAGAGTACCCAATCACCCTTGGCCTGCGACAAGGCCAAATTCTTCTGCGGGCCGAAGCCCTGCCAGTCAGGGGCGGCGACGACCTGCGCGCCCTTTGCTTGGGCAATCCGCGCTGTGTCGTCGCTGCTGCCGCCATCCACCACGATGCGCTCGTCACAAAAGGCGAGACTGTCGAGGCAATCCGCGATATTGGCGGCCTCGTTCTTGGTAATGATGATGGCGCTCAGGCGCGGCACCGCAGCCTCGAATTATTCCTGGGGACGGTCATGTGAACCATTTTTTTCCCTCACGCGCCAGAGCGCGGCGCGACCGGCAATCAGATCCGGCCGCGCAGGCGCCGCAAGATGTCGCGCAGGATACGGAACGGCAGGCCGAGATAATATTTTCGCAGCATCTGCCAGCGCCCCAACCAGCCCAGCGGGAAGGCCTGATCCGGCGGCACATACCAGGCGTTCAGCCCGGTCCGGCGGACAAGCCGATAGCCTGCGTCTTGCATGAAGCGGTGCTTCGTCAGGTTGACCACGTGATCCTCCAGCAGGATCAGCCGTGGCTGCCAGCGCGTGAAATCAAATCCGGAAAGCACGTCTATCTCGTGCCCTTCCACGTCAACCGACAGAAAATCGATCGGAGCGGGCGCGCCCGCCTCGCTCAAAAGAGAATCCAGCGTCCGCACCGGCACCTGGATCGGCGCCGACGGCTTCACCCCTGCTACCATCAGGGCCGGATCGAAGGACGAGAACGGCCCGGCGACATGCAGCGGCAGCGTTCCGCCGGCGTGCTGCGGTGACGAACAAGCGACGGCGAAAACCTTGGCCTTGCGCGTCTGGCGCAGCCTTTCCGCCAGATCCGGCTGCGGCTCGACCAGAAGACCGCCCCAGCCCGCTTGTTCCAGATGCCACGTCTGTGAATCCTGCACCGGGTCGTTGGCACCGACTTCGACAAAAAAGCCGGCGGGCTTGTTGCCGAAGAATTTGCGCACCATCAGCATTTCATCATCAGGCGGAAAAATGGCGCGCACGGCGGCTGAACCTTGTCCGAGTTGGCGGCGCTAACGCTTGGCGGCCGTGCGCGAGCGCTTCACCAGATCGGTGGTGGAGAAACCGGGGACGATATCCACCAGCACCACCTCACCGCCATCGGCCTCTACCTGCTCGCGGCCAACCACTTGATCGAGGCGGTAGTCGCCGCCTTTGATGAGCGTCTTGGGACGCACGCGGGCGATCAGTTTCAGCGGCGTGTCTTCCTCGAACACGACGACGAGGTCCACCGCTGCCAGTGCCGCCAGCACTTCCGCGCGGGCATGCGCGTCCTGCACCGGGCGCCCCTCGCCTTTCAGCCGTGCCACCGAGGCGTCGCTGTTGAGCCCGACCACCAGCCGGTCGCACAAAGGCCTCGCCGCGGTGAGAACCTTGATATGGCCCGGGTGCAGCAGATCGAAGCAGCCATTGGTGAAGCCGATCCGAAGTCCCTGGCGGCGCCATTCGCCCAGTCGCTCGTCGAGCAGCGACCAATCGAACACGACCTTTTCTTCCGCCGCGAGAGCCGCCGCCGGAAGAATGCGCCCGCGCAGCTCTGGCACGGAGACTGTGGCAGTGCCGCGCTTGCTCACCGCGACCGCCGCTGCCGCATTGGCCGCGCGCATGGCGGCCTCGAACCCGGCCTTTGCCGCCAGCATGGCCGAAAGCACCGCCGCCACGGTGTCACCCGCGCCGGAAACGTCGCGCACCTTCACCGGATAGGCCGCCACATGGACTGGTTCTTCGCCCGTCACTAAAAGTGTCATGCCGTCTTCGCTGCGCGTGACCAGCACGGCTTTGCTCTCGACCAGCTTTGCAAGCTCCGCCGCGGCGGCTACGATTTCCGCTTCGCTGTCCACGCGCTTGCGCGTCGCCGCCGCAAGTTCTTGGCGGTTGGGCGTAATCAGCGTCGCGCCGCGATAGACGGAGTAATCTGTTCCCTTCGGATCGACGATGACCGGTTTTCGCGCCTTATTGGCCGCATCTATCACCATGCGGGTGACGCGCGGCGTCAGCACCCCCTTGGCATAGTCCGACAGCACAACGGCGCCAACGCGCGGCAACTCCTCAAGTGCATGGTCGATCAGCGCCTGCTCCTTGTCCTTGGCGACCGGCTTGGCAAGCTCCCAGTCGGCGCGCAGCAGATGCGTGGAATAATGTTCGGAAACAAAACGCACCTTGCGCGTCGTCGGGCGTGATGCATCGATGACGAGACGAGCGTCAATCAGCGGCTCGGCCTGCAAAGCTGCCGTCAAGGCGCGGCCCGCGTCGTCCTCGCCGATGACTCCGACGAAGACGCAGCGCACCCCGAGCGAGGCGAGGTTACGCGCGACATTGCCGGCACCGCCGATGGTGGTTTCGCTCCGCTGCACAGCGATCACCGGCGCCGGCGCTTCCGGCGAGATACGCGTCACCTCGCCATAAACAAAATCGTCGAGCATCAGGTCGCCGATGCAAAGCACCGTCTGTCCGCGAAGATCGGCAAGTTCTTTGTCGAAGTCGAACATCGCCCTACCGGTAACGGTCCGCGCGGTCGAGAAAGCCGGTCACATAGTGCTCCACGGCGGCTTCCAGCGGCGTGAAGCCCGCGTTGTAGCCTGCTTTGCGCAGGTTATCGACCTCGGCTTGGGTGAAATACTGATAATTGCCGCGGATTGCGGGAGGCATGTCCACGTATTCAATATTCGGCGCGCGGCCCAATGCCCCGAACATGGCGGCGATCATGTCGCGGAAGCTGCGCGCCTTCCCCGTCCCGACATTGAAAATACCGCAGACCGTGGGCGTTTCCAGCAGCCAGCGCGTCACCGCTACCGCGTCGTCCACATAAATGAAATCGCGGCGCTGGTCGCCGTCGGCAATCCCTGCCTGGTGCGACTTGAATAGCCGTACCGGCACTCCCGCTTTGGCTTGGTCGAACACGCGGCAAAGCACGCTGGCCATGGTGCCCTTGTGATACTCGTTCGGCCCGAACACATTGAAGAACTTCAGTCCCACCCATTGCGGTGGAAGCTGCTCGCCCTTGGCATGACGCTCGGCCACGGCGAGATCGAAGAGATGCTTACTCCAGCCGTAGAGGTTCATCGGCCGTAGCCGCCGCAGCGCCGACAAAGACCAGTCGTCGCCAAACCCCTCGCCGCCGTCGCCATAGGTGGCGGCTGACGAAGCATAGATGAAAGGCGTGCGCGTGGTCGTGCACCAATTCAATAGCCGCAGCGACAGGACGAAATTGGTCTCCATGACCAGATCGCCGTCGGTCGCGGTGGTGTCGGAAATGGCGCCGAGATGGATCACGCCGTCGAGCTTGCGGCCATCCAGCCAGCGAAAGAGATCGCCGGGCGGCACGAAATCCGCGAGCTGCCGCTTGCCGAGGTTTCTCCACTTGCCGTCCGATCCCAGCAGATCATTGACGACGATATCGCTGCGTCCGGCCTCGTTGAGGCCCGCCACCACGTTGGATCCGATGAACCCGGCCCCGCCGGTAATCAGCAACATAGACGCCGTACCCCGCCATCCCGGGCTGTGTGGCAAACCTTTGCCTCAGGATGTCCAGGGGCGCAACCTAAGGGCCGGGGCGGGGTAAACGCTGCGTAGCCGGCTTTTGGCCCACAGCACACTCCCGCCCGCTCTCCGGCTACCCTACAGCGAGTTAGGCACGAATGCCTTGCCGTGATGAGGTGGCTTTGCAACTGTTCACGGCACGTAAGAACTGGGTCCGTCTTTATGCAGCCCGCGTTAGAATTGAGCCTGACTATAATGAATCTTTATTCAATTCATTAAAACAAATGAATAGTAATTCATTATATATGGCGGCAGAGGCCACTGAGGAATCTTTATCCTCGGACGCGCGAAGTCCCGTGCTCATCGTGCCCTACATGTGGATCGGGGATTTCGTCCGCTGCCATTCGGTGATCAAGCTCTTGCACGCGCGCTGGCCGGACCGGCCGGTGGATATGCTCGCTACCACGCTGTGCGCTCCGCTGCTCGATTACATGCCCGGCCTGCGCCGGGGCATTGTCTGGAATCTGCCGCGCGGCCGCCTTCCGCTTGGCGAATATCGCGCGCTGGCGGAGCGGCTGCGGGCGGAAAAATACGGCACGGCGCTGGTTATGCTGCGCACCTGGAAATCGGCACTGGCGCCATTCCTCGCGGGTATCCCTGAGCGGGTAGGCTTTGTCGGCGAAGGCCGCTTCTTCCTGCTCAACGACCTGCGCTGGGGCGAACGCCGGCTTCCGCGCATGATCGACCGCTGCGCGGCGCTGGCGCTGCCGAAAGGCGCGCCGCTGCCCTCCGACTGGCCACTGCCTGAGCTTGTCGTGCCGCCCACGGAGGTCGCGGCGTGGCGCTCACGCAATGGCCGAGCAGCCGATAGCTTTCCAATCGTCGCGCTTGCGCCCGGCGCGGTTGGTCCGGGCAAGCGCTGGCCCACCAGGCATTACGCCGAACTGGCGCGGCAGCTTACCCAGCAGGGTGCCACCATCTGGATATTGGGCGGACCACAGGAAAAGTCGCTCGCCGCCGAGATCATCAGGCACGCTGGCGATCGGGCGCATGACTTGACCGGTCCCGACCTGCGCAACGCCATCCTCGCGCTTAAAGCAGCCGACGTCGCGGTGTCCAACGACTCCGGACTGATGCATACGGCGGCGGCGGTCGGCACGCCGACGATCGGCATTTTCGGGCCCACGGACCCCCGGCTCTGGGCGCCGCTCAACCCGCTCGCCGCCGTAATCGAGCCGTCTCGCGATGTGCCCTGCCCGGCCTGCGGCAAACCGGGCTGTGGAAATGTGCGTCACCGGCGCACGGGCGATATTCCGGCCAACCGTGTCGCCGAAATCGTCCGACAGTTTATCCAATCTCGCTCGCCACCGCGGTGACGCGTCATGCTATCCCCAAGGCTCGCGCTTTTCACGCTGACAGCATGCTTGGTGTCTGCCTGCGGCGCGCAGATTCTTGAAGATGTCGGCGATGTCAACGTCCCCCGCACGTGCGGCGAGCCGGCTAAGCTCTTCAAAAATTTCTTGGTGCAGGCCAAAAAGATCTCTTGGAGCGGTCCGCGAGGGTCAAGAAATCAGACATCAAATGTCACTATTGAGCTCGTTTTTGAAAATGCTACAAAATGGCCGCTTGCCCTCAGCAACTCTGGCGAGGGCATTCTCTATTCGGTTGAATACGCCTTGCTTGGCGAGAATGGTTTTTTTTTTTTTTCAGTTATACGCCAAGGGAGACTGGCGGCGTCGCCAATGGCGCGCGTCTGGAAAAACCGGGCGACAAACAAAAATCAACGACGGATGTCCATCTCCGGATAAAGCCGGGCCAAAAGGAAGAGGGAAAGCTGGTATTCGAGGTGCCGAGGGGCGATTATATTCTCGTCATCGAACGGCAATTTGCCGGCAAGCCCGTTCCGGGAAATCGCGAAGACCATCAATCGCTCTGCAAGATTTCCCAACAAGACTTTTCCGCCCCAAGACCTGCAAGGCCCGGAGGCATCTTAGGCGTATATTGACCAAATATCTTGCAGTCGCCGCCGACCTTGCATGAGAGCTTTGCAACCGGTACGACGGCGCCGCGCCTGATGACTTCGGCGCACGGGGACCCTTATGGCGGATATCGAGGCAGTTCAAGGTTATTTCGGCCGATCGAGCCAGCTTATTGAGCAGGTCGCACGGGATCGAGAACTCCTTGCAGCCGTCGGCGCGATTGCCGACCATCTTGCTCGGACCTTGCGCGCAGGCGGCAAGCTTTTGTTCGCCGGCAACGGCGGCAGCGCGGCTGATGCGCAACATGTCGCCGCCGAATTTCTGTCTCGTTTCGCCATGGATCGCCATCCGCTGCCCGCCATTGCGCTGACGACTGATACGTCCGTGCTGACCGCCATCGGCAATGATTATGGCTACGAGCACGTGTTCGAGCGCCAGGTTCGCGGCCTCGGAAGAAAGGGCGACGTGTTCGTCGCGATCTCGACTTCCGGCCGTTCGGCCAATGTGCTCGCCGCGCTGAAAGCTGCGCGCGAGATCGGACTGACGACCATCGGCTTCAGCGGGGCAAACAGCACCGAGATGCGCGCGCTGTGTGATCTGTTTCTCGCAGTGCCGTCCACGGAAACGGCGCTCATACAGCAAGTCCACCTCACCGCGTATCACGCCATTTGCGGCATCGTCGAGCGAGAGATGTTCCCCGCAGCGTCCCGCCCGAAGGCTTGATTGGTGGAAACGGCGGCCATCAGCACAGCGCGGCCCGCGGCCTTTCTCGACCGAGATGGTGTCATCAACTACAACGACGACCATATCGGCACCCCAGACCGCATTCGCTGGATGCCAGGGGCAGCGTCCGCGATCCGCCGTCTCAACGAGGCCGGTTACTTTGTTTTTGTCGTCAGCAATCAATCTGGCGTCGCCCGCGGCTATTACACCGAAGCAGGCGTCCAAGCCTTGCATGATTGGATGCGACATGAGCTCGCCGCACAGGGAGCAAGAATTGATGACGTTCGCTATTGTCCCTACCTCCCCGACGCACCTATCGAGGCCTATCGTCGGATTTCTGATTGGAGAAAGCCGGGGCCTGGGATGATCCTCGATCTGATGCGCGCGTGGCCGGTCGAGCAAAGACGCAGTTTTCTCATCGGCGATCAGGATACCGACTTGCAAGCGGCGCGCGCCGCCGGCATCGCCGGATATCTGTTCCCTGGTGGCAACCTCTTGGCCTTTGTGGAAAAATCCATGGGCGCAACGGGATAAATATTCTCATCCATGCCAAATCCTCGCGATCAGCGGCCCACATGAAAGCCCAGTTTTATATCGGCAGAAGCGCCTGCGGTGTCTTCCTGCTGGCGGCGCTGGTCTCGGGCTGCGGGGCCGGGTCCGTGGAAATGTTCTTCACCGCGCCGGGCAGCTACGACTATTTCAGCTGCGCCGACTTGGCCAAGGCAACCGTGGCGGCGCAACAGCGCGAACAGGAATTGAAGGTGCTGATCGAGAGAGCGGAACAGAGCACCTTCGGCGTCCTGATTGCCGCCACCGCCTACCGCAGCAATTATCTTAAGGCTAAGGGTGACCAGAAGGTTCTGGCAGAAACGGCGCAGAGCAAGAACTGCACGATCGACCCGGCCACCAAAAGGATGGACGATACCGGCCCGCGGCAATAAGCGCCGGCCGGCCCTTCGCCTTCTGAAGCCCTCTCCGGCGAGATTCCATCTAAAGGCCGGTCCCGCGGCTCCAGGGCGCACCCTTGCCACTCAGGCGAACCCTCTCCGGCGGGGACCCCCGCGCCCCTGCCCCCCGCGGCGATCATGCCCGCCCCCGGTCTCGATAAGGCCACCTTGGCAGGCACCGCGATCAAAGATTGGGCAACTATGTACTTGATTGAACCGATAGCCGGTTAGTGGTATTCTCTGATTCTCGCAACCTATTTGGTTGGTTTCTTGCGAGGCACGGCCTTCTGGCGCGCCTTTTTCGCAGGCTTATGCGGCCGCGGCGGCGTGGTCAGGAAGTGGCGCACGACCTTCTGGAATTCAGGGTCTTTCGTTGGGTCAGGCTTTGCCATGGCTCGATTTTATCACAAGGGATTGGAATTGTGCACGACAAGGCTATGCAGAAGGCTCGCACAGCTTTTGCGCACGCTCAGAGGCAATTGGCGGACCTGAGGGCCTCGAATGACTTTCCCTCCATCGAACGTCATTGGTTGGCCTTCTTAGACAACGCCAACAGAGTCTTTACCAGACTGGAGCAAGCGGCCAACGCCACCCCAAAGGGAAAAAACTGGTGGGGCATTCAAGTCCACGAATGGAAAAAAGACCAGCTGTTGCGATATGTCCGACAAGCGAAAGATTCGACGCACCACTCCATTCAAGAGATAGCGGCAACCAATCCTGGCCGCGCTACTCCAATCACCGATGCAAGCCCGGAAGAAATGGCACAGGTGCACGAGGCCGCAAAAAAGATTGGCAAACCCTACGCAATATTGGGAGGGTTCGAGGTCGTGTTTCCGCACGTCGAGGTTCTAGATGTCGTGAACAAAGGCGTGACATTCCCGCGCCCGACATTGCATCTGGGACAACCAGTAACCGCTACAACGCCTTCTGCAATCGGCGATCTCACTCTAGTCCATCTGGAGAAGATGATCCGACAAGTAGAGCTATTTGGTTGATCGCCGCTCATACTCCATGGCGCAATAAATCGCATGAACCAGATGTCGGCGATCTGTGAAGAGCGACGACGCCAATTCCTCTAGACGATCTACGCCAGCCGCCTCCATTTCAGGCGAGACGATTACGTATTCCGGCTCTTTGATCGAGGCTAGAAACTGCTCTTTGTTCAAGGTCATTTCTGCCTCTTGCGTCGCACAAGCAGCCGCCTAGAGCAGATTCTGATCAAGCTGAACCATATCCTGCTGCGGCGAAGTAGTTGGCGCATTCTTGCGGCGTGAACGCATGGAAGGCGTCGGCGATCGCGGT
>JGI1356J14229_10002413_pt1 | contig 14911 bp, 14 predicted proteins | sample Subgrocontami58m_FD_14229 | JGI IMG/M metagenome (IMG submission 14229) | reverse complement strand
TGGTCGGTGCGCATGTGGTTGATGCGCTTGCCGCCGCTGTCCTCCATCCACATGTGGCCCGCGCCGGCGCCGCAGCAGAAGCCGTGCTCCCGGCGGCGGTCCATCTCGTGCAGGGTCAGGCCGGGGATGGCGGCGGCAACGCTGCGTGGCGCGTCAAAGATGCGGTTGTGGCGGCCCAGATAGCAGGAGTCGTGGTAGGTCATCTCAATGTTGACCGACTTGATGGGCTTCAAGCGGCCAACTTTGATGAGTTGGTCAACGAACTCCGTATAGTGGATCACCTCAACGTTGCTGCCGAGCTGAGGGTACTCGTTCTTGATGTTGTTAAAGCAGTGAGGGCACAGCGTGATGACCTTCTTCACGTTGTAGTTCTTGAAGGTCTCAATGTTCTGCTGTGCCATCATCTGGAACAGCATCTCATTGCCCAAACGCCGTGCGGGATCGCCGGAACACGTCTCCTCAGCACCCAAGACACCGAACTTGATGCCCGCCACCTTCAGCAGGGAAGCCATAGCGCGGGGGACCTTCTGGTTCTGAACGTTCAGGGCGGGCGTGCAGCCCACCCACAGCAGCACCTCCACGTCCGAGTCCTCCGCCAGCGTCTTCACGTCCATGCCGTCCATCCAGTCCGTTCTGGTGGATTGCGTGCCGCGCCACGGGTGGCCCCTGCGCTCCATGTTTTCCAGGACGCCCTGCGCGCCTTCGGGCATCTGGGATGCCTCCATGACCAGGCTGCGGCGCATGTCCACGATGCTGTCAATATGCTCAATGTAGACCGGGCAGACCTCCATGCAGGCGCGGCAGGTCACGCAGTCCCACACCGCGGTCGTTGCCACGAACTCGCCGCCCACCATAGGCTTGTCCGGTGGCGGGACCTCCTGGCCTGCGGCTCTCGCCGCCAGGATCTGCGGGCCACGGTAGGACGAATAGGCCCGCAGGTCTTGGATGATCTTGCGCGGGGAGAGCGTCTTGCCGCTGAGGTAGGCCGGGCAGTTGTCCTGGCAGCGCCCGCAGTTGGTGCAGGCGTCAAAGTCCAGGAGCTGCTTCCAGGTGAAGTCCTGCAAGTCTGAAGCGCCGAACCGCTCCAGCTTCTCCAGGTCGCCCATGGGCCGCAGCGCGCCCAGGGGCCTATCGGATCGCAGTACGATGTTGGCCGGGCTGAAGAAGATGTGGCTGACCTTGCTGAACCTTGTGGCCAGGTATATCAGGATCACCAGGAACACGTAGACGTGCGTCCACCAGATGAATGTATGGCTCAGGGCCAGGGCATGGGCGTCCATGCTGGTGAAGGCGCGAGAGACGAGGCCGCCGACGGGCGCAGCCCAAGTGGACCAGGTCTGGGTGCCTTCAGCCTGCTGGCCGGCGATGCGAAAGCCTTCCGTGGTAAAGCCGGTGAGTGCCAGGAGCGCCAGTAGGCCAAGGAACACGCCGTCATCGGCAGAGGTGTTCAACCGAGAGGGCTTCATGAAGTAGCGGCGGACGACGGCCATGGCCAGGCCCACCGTGAGGAACAGTCCGCCGAACACGTCCCAGATAAAGTCCTGCTGGATGCGGTAGGGCACGGTGGGAATGGTGATGGAAAGGTAATGGTCGGCCCAGAACTCGGCGGCGTCCAGGAGAGTGGCGATGAGCAGGACGGTCATGCCCCAAAACAAGAAGAAGTGCATGGTTCCGGGGTAGTGCTCCCGCTTGATGAAGCGGCGATGGGCGAACAGGTCGCGGCCCAGCAGCTTAATGCTCCTGCCGACGCGCGGCCACCAGGGGCCCAGGTCCGGCATGGGCCTGCCAAGTTTCCAGATACGATAGCGCTTGTAGACGGCCATGCCGATGGTCACGAAGAAAATGGGGAACATGAGGTAGATGAGAACGCCCCAAAGCGGGTAGCCGATGCTCCAGTAGTCCTCCCTGCCGGGCATGGTGGTTGCGGCTTGCAGGCTGGCGGCCAGGGAGAGGATGGGCAACGTCGCAGACATACGTATATCCCCCTATGTGATACGGTTCACGAGGTGAAGTCGCGCTAGTTTATCACAGGTGCATAGCCCTTCGGATAGAGCAACGGCGGGCAATCCAGCCAATTCCCAGGCGTCAGTGTCTAGAAGCGGCTGTCGGGGCGCGTAAGGACGGCGGTCAAGGGTTGTGCTAGCATGGGTGTGCTCCGCGTTGCCTCAAAAGTCGGCAGGGTGCAGGGGCGCAGCCCCGCTGGAGGTTTGGGGGTATCCCCCAAATACAAACCTTCCCCCTTCTTTTTGGGAAAGGGCGTTAGGTCAAAAGGACTCCTAGGGCAAGGCGGGTGCTCCGCAAGGGGAGCTATGAGACTGGAAGCCCACGCGCAGGAGGCCGCCCAATGACGAACGCAACAGCCCGCGCCGGCAAGCGCATAAGCGACGATGCCGTGCGGGCCAAGACTGGCAAGACCTGGCCGGAGTGGTTCGCCCTGCTGGACGCTGCCGGCTGCGCCAACATGACGCACCAGGAGATCGTGGCGTACCTGGCGCGGGAGCACAGCATCGGCTGGTGGTGGCAGCAAATGGTGACCAACACCTATGAGAAGGAGATTGGCCGCCGCGAATTGCACGAGATGCCGGATGGCTATCAGGTCAGCGTCAGCAAGACCTACGCCGCCTCGGTAGACGCGCTGTTCGTTGCCTGGCAGGACGACGCCCTACGGCTGCGCTGGTTGCCCGAGGCCGCGTTCACCGTGACCAAGGCCACGCCGGGCAAGTCCCTGCGCATGGCATGGCCCGACGGCACGCGGGTGGAGGTACTGCTGTACGCCCGTGGCGAGGGCAAGGCGCAGATGACGGTGCAGCAGAGTAAATTGCCCTCGGCGGAGGCGGCGGACGCAGCGCGGGCGTTCTGGCGGGAGGCGGTGGAACGCTTACAGACCGTGGTGTAAACTGAACCAACGAAAGAAGGCTTGAAGGTGGGCTATGGGAATCAAATACGATAGGTCGCAACTTAAGGTCCGTAAGCTGACCCAGGAAGACCTTACCAAAGGTCTCGCAGAGTTTGAGGCCAAGTATGGCATGGACTCTCAGACCTTCTACACAAAATACAACAAAGGTGAGATGGGTGATGCCCCGGAGTTTATTCGCTGGGCCTTCTACTGGGATGCTGCCAGCTTAGCCAAACCAAAGAAGACGGTAGCAAAGTCTTGACGCCCACCGCTGACTTTAGAGACTACTTTGATGGAGTCTTGGATGTGCTGATCGGTTTGACAGCCCCCATCAGGTTTTCTAGAGGGCCGACCTTGGAGCAATTCAGCGCAACCCTGGGGCTGTTGGAAGCCCAGCTTGAGTACCCGGATGGGCAAAGGCTCAGCCTTTCCTTGTCAGTAGACAATTCAAGCGGCAGCCAATTGTGGCGTCACTACAGCTTCCACTTGCAAGACCAAAGTGGTGTTTGTGTGTTTCGCTATGATAACGCTGGGCATCATCCAGCTTTGGCGCACTTTCCTCATCACAAACACGTTGGCCTCAGCGAAAGACCCGAGCCGGCATTGCAACCTACCGTACACCAGCTTGCGCGGGAGGTCGTGGAGCACTTGAGAAGCCAGTGAAGGCGAGGGCAAGGCGCAGATGACGGTGCAGCAGAGCAAGCTGCCGTCGGCGGAAGCGGCGAATGCAGCGCGGGCGTTCTGGAGGGAGGCGGTGGAGCGGCTGGGGGGCGTGGTGGAGGGGTGAAGCTGGTTCAACCAGCGGGTCGGCGATTGGCCAAAGAAATTGAGATGTCAGTAAAGTGTTTCTGGCATACTGCGGTAATCGCAGGCGATAAGGCATCGAAGTATTGAATGTATTCCTCTAATATCGTTGGGCCAATATTCTGTGAAGACCCTGCATGACTAATATTGTTGCGATCATTGATGAAGTCGTCCAGCTTAGCGCGTGCACGTACTGAAATCTGCTCTTGTAAATTTACTCCCGCCCACATCTGGAGATCAGCATTACTTGCTAGCTTCCTCCAAAAGTCATCAATAGCAAGCCTTTCGGAGTAGTAATCCCCTAATTCTTTTGCGGTAAAATTGCGCTCATTAATAGTAGTAACTTCAGTATTGAGAGCGTATGGGCTGTTGTTGTTAAGACAGTTGTATAGATTACGAATAAGGTCAAGTTCAACTACAGTTAAATACCTTGGCGGCTTTGACAGTGCCTCGCTCGTATATCGTAAGTGTGCCTTTCGTATCTTATCAGGTATCTGATTGTAGGTAGGTATTTGCCCTGGTAGACTGTCCAAAAACCTTGAGGTGGTATTGGTTATGAAGCGTTCAAAAGCGGCCGAAAGCGCCAAAAGAACTCCGTTATAGCTCGTCTGTAACACTAAGAGACCAGCACTTCTAATTTCTGTTTTAAGAGCAAGAATATGAGGTGGCAATTGCGGATCCAAAGAGGACGCGCCAAAATCAATTACTTTTTGGGTAAGCTTTAGATAGCTTTCCAATCTGGATGTTTCTTGCTGGAAGGACGACAAAACAGTATGCACAGGTGATTGCTATTCAGCTTTTACGATGGTGCGTATGATCTCTTCCATGTGGCGAGACCTGTCAATCGTAGCCTGCTTAGTATTTGCGCGGCCAACCACTAGTGCATAGAATTCACCATTGGAAATGAGCTCCTTTTGCGTTTGGGCAGCTATCTGGTTCTTGTGGGCCAAGATAGGTGTCTTTTTATCCAGAAGTCTGTCTATTGCCACCATAACTGCGTCGAATAGCGACTTGGACACAACTCCAAGCTTCCGCCGTTTCGCCGGCGGAAGCCGGAATGTCTGTAGGCCAAATATCTCATACGAAAGCTCAAGCGATTGCATGAAACGGGTTTCCAATTCCGTGAGCACTGCTTGGGATGCGTTGGCATTTGACCGCATGCACTCATCTAGTGTGTGTTTCATGCCTCGGGAGATCTTCCCAGGATTACGCAGTGCGAAGAAGCGGAGGACGGTCTCGTTATCGTCCATTCGTGCATATACTGGATTGTGTGTTAGGCCTAGGCTGGGTTCAGTTTGCTCCTTAGATTCGGGGGGGGGCAATCCCCAAAGCTTTGTAAACATGTCAGTCCTGGCCAGCTTATGTAGAAGGTCGTTGAAAGGGCCTGCATAGAGGTTGTTGCGAACTTCTTGAGCATTGAGCTTCACACCCCCTGTGTTGAGACGTTCGAAAACCTTCTGCCTGAGCAGCATAGTTTGTGTGTCGGAGGCAGTACTTTCCTTGAGTAGGATAACTGCGGATAGAGAGCGCCTTTCCAATCCTGAGCGGGCAATGGAAGGTAACTCTCTGTAGCGGAGTTTATTTAGTTCTGGGAGTATCTCAAGATCCCGTAAAGGAAATTCGTTATCAAAGAAACTCCTGATTGTCGTCATCCTTTGTTGTCCGTCCATGACTTCATAAAATGCAAAGTCTCTTTCATATAAGAAGACTGGTGGTACAGGAATATTAACGAGGAAGGATTCTATTAGTCTGGATTGCTTGACAGTATCCCACCTTAGGCGTCTTTGATAATAAGGTGAAATATCTATTGTCTTGCGGAGCTTGAGCATATCTACTAGGTTAGGCAATAGAAAGTCATTCCGCTGAACAACAATGCGGAGCGCCGAATCCCGCAAGTGGTCTTCAACGCGAGGTGTTCCTTCGGTAACTCCGTTGCTATCTTCAAAGTATTCGGGGTCATCTGCATTCGCAGTAGTATGATTGGTCAGAAGTTCTGAGGGATATTTTCGGAGCATTGGCCTGCCTCCAATTAGGACACTCTTGGCACTATATACACTTTATCACACAGTAGGGCAGGAAAGCACGTTGACCTTGAATTGCCTTGTTGCTGATGCTCTGCTCTGGTCAAACCACGACTATCTCTCCGACCGTGGAAGGGTCTACAATTTTTGTTGTACTAAGAAGGCGAAGAGCATGGTCCAAATAAAAGTTACCCCTTCGCCTTTGCCAACTCCGGCACTTCTACCTCAATCTCTCCAACGGTAGCCTGGGGATAGTGTGAAATCTCCAATGCGTCTATGTCGCCTTCCGTCGGATTTTCCAGTGTCAATTCCAACGCCTCTTTGGCATTGCGCAGCGTCTCTTCCAATGTCTCTCCCTGCGTGGCACACCCGAAATGGGGAAAGAAGGCGAAGTAGCCGCCGTCCTAGCTGGGGACTATAAATACAATGACTTTCCGTGTTTTCATCACAGCACCTCGCCTATGAATCCCCACCTGTGAGGGCAGGGTTTTCCTGCCCACGTCCCAGACCCTAGCAAACGTAGGTGCTGGACATCCGGGAGCGGGCGCGGAAACCGCGCCCCTACCAGGTGTACGGCACGCCCACACATCGGGGCATGGTTCCCCCTCCGCGCCTCGCCAATGTACACCGGCCCGGGGACAATCGTTGCGCCCGCCTCTTGTAGCGCGGCGATCTCGCTAACGGCCAGCGCGCCGAATCCCCTGGCGCGTTAGTCTACACGTCAGTAAAAGAGGCGGTTTGCCCGTTCCCCATGCTTGGGCAACGAATCTCTAATACAGAGGGCTAGATGACCTTGATTCTGAGCCAGCGCCCCCAGAAGTAGACCGGGACAAAAAAGGCCGCCCGAAGCGCCATGCCTATCACGTTGGCCCATGCGCTGCCCAGAGGCCCAACTCCCATGGGGTGGGAGAGCAGCCAGGCCGCGGGCAACTCAAGAGCTACCAACGCCATAAAAGTCACGATCATCACCGTCACCGTATCGCCTGCGACGTTGAAGGACTGTTGGAAGACAACGCCCAGCCCCATGAACACGGCGGCCACGCCAAGGATCCGCAGCCAGTCCGCTGTGAGGGCTACCACATTCGGCTCGCTGGTGAAGGGAATGACCAGGAGGGCCGGCACAAGGAGCAGAATGAAGGCAACAATTGAGTTCATGGCGGCGGCAAGCACGAGGCCCCAGATAACCGATTGGCGGGCCCGTTCTGGCTCCCTTGCCCCCAGGTTCTGGCCCACCATGATGCCGGCGGCATTGCCGACGCCCATGCTTCCGAAGTTGGCAAGCATTTCCAGACGGCGGGTGAGGCCGAAGGCCGCCAGGGCGATGTCCCCGAAGGGGGCGACAATTGCCAGGAGGACCAACTGGGAGACCGCACGTTCGGTGCCGCCGACGGAGGCGGGCGCGCCGATCTTCAGCAGCCGCCACAGGATGGGGTAGTCTATCCGATAGCCGCGAAGCGTAAGCCGCAAATGGGAATTGCCCCGGAACAAGACGTAAAGGTTTATGCCGGCCCCGGCCAACTGGGCCAGCAGGTTGGAGAGCGCCGCGCCCGCAAGTCCCATCTCAGGGAACCCCAGCCAGCCGAACATCAGGAATGGCGTTAAAGCGATGTGGATGATGCGGGTTACGGTGGTGGCTTTGAGCGGGGTCATCACATCACCCGCCGACTGGAGCATAGAGGCGCTTGCCATGCGGAAGGACATGCCTGCGATTCCAATGAACTGGATGCGCATGTACAGGCTGGCCTCGGCCTGCACGGACGCGCTGGCGCCAATGGCCCCGATCAGCACGTCGGTAAGGAGAAGGCCGATAGTGACCAGCAACACGGAGTAGATGGCCGTAAGCGTAAAGGACTGAAGGGCGATGTTGTTGGCCAAACGGACATCGCCTGCCCCCATGGCCCGTGCGATCATGGCCCGCGTTGCCTGGTCAAACCCCTGCCGGGCCATTTGCCCGAACTGAGTGAAGGTCTGCGCTATGCCCAGGCCGGCCAAGGAGTGGAATCCCCCCGGCAGGCGGCCGGCCCACACCATGTCCACCATCTGGTCCACCATGTTCAGCACGCCCTCGGTCACCTGGGGCCATGCCAAGCGCCAAACATGGCGGGGAACGCTTCCGGTGCTGAGGTTCGGACGGCCGGCAGGGCCACGGGGTCCTTTGCCGTCGCGTCCGGGGCCATGTCCTCCTTCCCCTGCAACCGCCTCGGCAGCATCGCCTTGCCGTCCATCCTCACGTGCAGGCAAAGGCGCAGTTTGCGGAAGGGAAGCAGTGGTCAGAGGGACTGGTGGGGCAACTCTAGCAGAGGGGCGACTTGTCAGAGGTGGAGCCGAAGAAGCCGTAGAGACGGGGGCAGAACCATTAGTGTCGGAGCGGGAAAGGCTCGTATCTCGTTCAGGCGGCATGGGCGCCTCCTACGATCAAGGTGTCCCGGTTCAGTTACAAAGGGCACGCCTGTCTAAACCGCAGCCACTCCAATGGCTTAAAGCGATGCCTCGCAATGCGCAGCTTTCGCGGCGGCGACGCAAGGCCACGCCTGCGCTTCGGCGAAACAACGACCTGGAGTGCCTGTACTGCTTTGACAAGGTAGAGCTATCCAACAAACGGACGAGAGGTTGGCGGGTGAAGCATGGGCCGCACCCACTATTAAGCAGGCGGAGTATGACACAGAAGAGATTCAGTTTGCAAACCCCCGCCGTACCGTCTCCCCAATGTACGCCGGGCCGGAGATAATCGTTGCGCCCGCTTCTTGCAGGGCACAAACGCGGTTCAGGAACTAGCTACCAGCTTGAGGTCTGCTTGAATAGGCAGGTCTGGTAAGTCGCCGCTGGTAAGGCGCGCCGCGAAGAAGAGGATTTCAAGGTTCTCCACATCACCCGTCACAGGGTTTAGCCGGGCCACAACCTCATCGCTTAGCTCTTCCGACTCCTGCTCTGGGTAGGGTGGGCACTTGCTGATGTAGAGGATGTCGCCTATTTTGTCGTAGTGAAGTTTGAGTTTTGCTTCCATAGTGTTCATTCCCTTGCTAATCTTCTGGCAACGTACGCGGTGACAATCCAATGGCGTGGTGGAATTGTAGGGTCTGTGATCACAACAACGACGATGTGCTTCCCACCTCGGATTTCATTATACCAGCGTGAGAACAGAAGAGCGCCGTCGCCTCTCACTCGGTCGGGATTCGCAAGAGTTTCTGCTAGAAGAAATCGGAACTCAGGCAGCAAGTCTGGATGTTGCTGTGCGATGTGGTGCTCCCGCTCGTCCGTGAGTTCTACAGCACTGCGCAGATAAGGACAGGGGAAGGAGGAAAGGTCAACCATGCCCCATCATCCCCCTCCGCACCGTCTCCCCAATGTACGCCGGCCCGGAGATAATCGTTGCGCCCGCCTCTTGCAGCGCGGCGATCTTGGACGATGCCAGGGCTGCCTTGCCGGTGATGATGGCCCCGGCATGGCCCATGCGTTTGCCCGGCGGCGCGGTCAGCCCGGCTATCAGCGCGAACAGCCGCTTCTTGAAGCCGCCTGCCTTGATAAACTCCGCCGCCTGCTGCTCCTTGATGCCGCCGATCTCGCCGATGAGGACCACGGCGTCGGTGTCGGTGTCGTCCTGGAAGAGGGCCAGCGCCTCAACAAATGTGGTGCCCACCAGCGGGTCGCCGCCAATGCCCACGCAGGTGGACTGACCGACGCCCGCCTGGGTGAGTTGGTACACGGCCTCGTAGGTGAGGGTTCCGCTGCGGGAGACGACGCCCACGCGCCCCGGCTTATGGATTTCGGACGGCATGATGCCGACGCGGCAGTGCTCGCCGGGGGAGATGACGCCGGGGCAGTTGGGGCCGACAAGGGTCACGTCCTGCTCTCGCAGCGTGTGCAACACCTTCACCATATCCAGCGCCGGAATGCCCTCGGTAATGCACACGATGAGCCGGATGCCAGCGTCGGCGGCCTCCAGGATGGCGTCGGCGGCCCCCGGCGCGGGCACAAAGATGATGGAGGCGTTGGCCCCCGCCTGGTGCACCGCATCGTCCACCTCGTCGTACACCGGAACCTTGCCCTGAAAGGTCTGGCCTCCCCTGCCTGGCGTGGCTCCTGCGACGATGTTGGTTCCGTAGGCCAGCATCTGTGCGGTATGGAACTGCCCCTGGTGGCCGGTGAGGCCCTGGACCAGCAGGCGCGTGTCTTTGTTGACAAGTATGCTCATGCTTATGCTGTTGAAGGGGCTGGTTGTAGCTCTTGCAGCGCCTCTATGGCCTCCAGCAGAGTATCCACAAACCGGACGTTCAGACCGGACTGGCGGAGGATTGCTTTGCCCTCCTCCAGGTTCGTTCCCAGCAGCCGCACGACCAGCGGCAAGCCCCGTCGCTCTGGCGGCATGGCCTGGACGATGCCCGTGGCGATGTCGTCGCAGCGGGCGACGCCGCCAAGGACTTGCAGCAGCACCCGCTTCACGCCGCTGTCCTGCAACACGATGCTCATGGCCAGGGAGACGCGCTCTGCCGCAGCGCCGCCGCCCACGTCCAGGAAGTTGGCAGGGGCAAGCCCTGCTCCTTTGATGGCGTCCATGGTCGCCATAGCCAGGCCGGCGCCGTTCATGAGGCAGCCCACGTCGCCGTCCAGCTTCACGTAGGAGATGCCGGCTTGCCCTGCCTTGGCCTCCAGGGGGTCAAGCTGGCTCCAGTCCCGCAGTGCGGCCAGGTCTTCGTGGCGGAATAGGGCGTCGTCGTCCACGTTGATCTTGGCGTCCAATGCCACCATGCGACCGTCTTTGGTGAGCACCAGGGGGTTGATCTCCGCCAGCGAGCAATCCTTGGCGATGAATACCTCATAGAGGCTCACCATCTGGCGAGCAAGTGAACGGGCGGTGGCGGCAGGCAGTCCCATGCCGATGGCCAGGCGGCGGCCCTGGTAGGGCTGAAAGCCGACGACCGGGTCTACGACCTGTCGCAGGATAAGCTCCGGGTGTTCCCGGGCGACGGCCTCAATGTCCACGCCGCCGGCGCTGGACGCCATGACCACCACGGCCTCGGCGCCGCCGTCCACGACGATGCCCAGGTACAGCTCTCGCTCTATCTCCAACGCCTCTTCTATCAGCACCCGGTGTACGGGCACGCCATCCGGCCCGGTCTGGGCCGTCACCAGGCGGGAGCCGATGAGCGCTGCCGCGTGGCCTTCCGCCTCCTGGGGCGTGGCCGCTTTGCGGATGCCGCCGGCCTTGGCGCGGCCTCCGGCGTACACCTGGGCCTTAACGTAGCACGCGCCGCCCAAGCGCTCGGCCACCTGGCGGGCTTCCGCGGGCGTGGACGCCAGCCCGCCGCGAGGCACAAGCATCCCGTACATGGAGAGCAGTGCTTTGGACTGATATTCGTGGAGTTTCATAGCTGCGCGAAGCGAAAGACGGGGGTTGGGGGTGCCCCCCAGACCATTTGTTATGTTTCCCCTGTCCGGGGAAAAGGGTTGTAGTTGCTACGAGAAGTTCCCGAGAACTCCATCAGCAGAAATCTGGCGGAGGGGATGGGATTCGAACCCATGAGCTCCTTGCGGAGCTACCTGTTTTCAAGACAGGCGCATTAGACCGCTCTGCCACCCCTCCAACGGCGGAAATGCAGAGAAAGACATGCTTCCTACGTATCATACTGTGGCGGCATGACGAGGGCAAATCCGGCTAAAGGGAGGAAGGACAGAAGGCACTTCCTTTAGCCCTCCAGGTATCGCCGCTCCCAGGGACCCATTATAGGCACGTATCTGGCTCACCCCCTGGGTGATAGCTTAACATCCCGACTTGTCGGGACTCAGCTTCACTCCCACCACCTCACCCACGGATTAAGGGCCTGCCCGCTATCTTGGAACTGGAGTGGTTCCCCTGCTACACTGGGCTGCGGTGGAGGCCGGAGCGGAGGTACAGCGGGCCACCTACAAAAGCGGTGCTGTTGGAGGCAACATGACCACGGAACGTGAACGATGGCTGGCGATGACATTGGAAGACGCCTTGGAGCCGGACCTGCCCATTTGTGACCCTCACCATCACCTCTGGGACCGGCCCAACGACCATTACGTTCTAGCGGATGTCCTTAGAGACATGGGAGGAGGGCACCGCATCGTTCAGAGCGTCTTTGTCCAGGCAAGCTCTATGTACCGGAAGAACGGGCCCGAGGAAATGCGGCCTGTCGGCGAAACGGAGTTTGTCCAGGGCATTGCCGCCCAGAGCGCCAGCGGGCAATACGGCGCAACCGAGGTAGCCGCCGGCATTGTGGGTTTTGCCGACCTCCGGCTAGGCGCTGCCGTCACACCCGTGCTTGAGGCACAGACCGCAGCCAGCAGGAACCGGTTCCGTGGCGTCCGGCACATCAGCGCGTGGGACGCAAGCCCCGTCATGCGCCGCCACGACGTCGCACCCCAGGGCCTGTTGATGGACCACACGTTCCGCCAGGGCTTCGCCTGCTTGCGTAAGTTCGGCCTGAGCTTTGATGCCTGGCTGTACTATCCCCAACTAGAGGAACTGGCGGACCTCGCCAAAGCGTTCCCCGATCAGCCTATCATCGTGAACCATGTGGGAGGCCCCCTGGGTATCGGCCCCTACGCGGGCAAGCGCGAGGAGATGTTCCAGACCTGGAAAGACAGCATGGCGAAGCTGGCTGCCCTCCCGAACGTCGTTGTGAAGGTGGGCGGCTTTGGAATGCCGGCGGGTGGCTTCGGCTGGCACGAACGAGCCAAGCCGCCGACCTCTATGGAGCTGGCCGAAGGCATATCGCCCTACGTGCTCTATTGTATAGAGAAGTTTGGCGCCGGCCGGTGCATGTTTGAGAGCAACTTCCCTGTAGACAAGGTGTCCTACTCCTACACCGTGTGCTGGAACGCCTTCAAGCGCATTACTAAGGGCTTCTCCGCCGTGGAGCGGGCTGCCCTGTTCCAAGGCACTGCCACACGGGTCTACCGCCTGGAGACGGGCGCGTAGAAGCAGACCAACAGTTGGAGCGCCGAATTATGCCTCCCGCGCCAGTGTCAAGCCCCAGACGCTGGTGCCCCCTGCATCGCGCAGGGCGATGGCGCAGGCTTCCAGCGTCGCGCCGGTGGTACACACGTCGTCCAGCACCAGCACTCGCTTGCCGCGCACCAGCGTGGTCTCGGCGGCAAAGGCATTGCTCACATTTGCGCGACGCTCCTCGCTGTCGGCGCTGCGGGCCTGCGGCGGCGTGTAGCGCAGTCGTCGCAGGGCGTCGTCGGCCACCGGCACCCCCATTGAGGCAGAGCAAGCGCGGGCAAGCAGCAACGACTGATTGTACCCCCGCTCCCGCTCCTTCCTGTGGTGCAGCGGCACGGGGACGACCACGTCCGCCTTCAACTGCTCCTGGAGTGCGAACTGGGCGAGCAGATCACCCACGGGCTGGGCCAGAGAGCGAACGCCGTTGTACTTTAGCGCATGCACCATGTTGCGGACGGGACCTTCCATGAGGTAGGGCGACCGGATGCCGTCAATGTGCAGGGGCTGCTCCTGGCAACGACGGCAGTAGGGGAGGGCACGTTGCAGCGGCTGAGCGCACAGCAAGCAGAATGGACGATGGAGCGACGGCAGCTCCTGACGGCAAGCGTCGCACAGGTAGCGACCGTCCCGCCCGCAGACGTAGCAGCGCTTGGGGAACACCAGGTCCAGCGCCGCCTCGGCCATGCGGGCGGCGGAACGGCTGATGCTTTCAGTGACGCTCATACTGCACCCCCTGAACTCGCTGGACGCATCATAGGAGCATTCCTGCGTCAAGGAAAGGGGCTGCCCCTAGATGTGCAGGGTGGTCGGTTCTCCCAGCGTGCCAGCGTGTATGGAGGTGGCACCCTGAAGGGGCGAGGTCTCCTGCCTGCATCAGATGGCCGTGTAATCCCGATGCTATCGGGCTACACGGCCCGCTCACCTTGTCATTCTGAGCAGTCCCGATGGAATCGGGACGTCGGCGAATCCCGACGCCGTCGGGACTGACTTGTCTAACAAAGGAGCAATGCCTCTGTAGTGGTGGCCAGGAGAGATTCCTCGCCCGATTGCATTGGTGCTCGGAATGACAAGGGGCGTGGTCATACAGCCAAAACACCGAAAGCCCCTGGTAGGTGTAAAATAAGACTTGCAGGTATGTTTGCGACCATTGTGGAGGATTTGCAACCCGCCCCTTACGTACCATTCCCACCATGGACACCCACAGAGGCCCATTTTGATAAAAGCAGTCTTTTTTGACTTCTACGGGACCCTCGCCCGGTTTTACCCGCCGAGGGAGGAAGTGCAGGCACAGGCCGTTTCCGACGTCTTAGGCCACGCTGTAGCCCGCGAGGGTCTGGTACGGGGGTACGCCAAGGCCGATGACTTCATGGCCCAGGTGAATGCCGGCGATAGACCATCGGCTCTGCGGCAGGGGGAAGACAGAGCGGTGTTCTTTGCCCAGTACGAGCAGATCGTCCTCCAGGGCGCCGGCATAGAAGTGGACGTACCGACGGCCCGGCGCGTGTGGGAGCGGGTGCAGCAGATCCCCTACGGCCTGGCACTGTACGACGACGCCTTGCCGGTCCTGGAGGCGCTGAAGGGGCGCGGCCTTACTCTGGGCATCTTGAGCAACATCGGTCGCAACCCCAGGCAGCTCACCGACGCCCACGGCCTAACGCCGTACCTGGACTTCGCGGTAACGTCGCAGGAGGTCGGCAGCAACAAGCCACACCCGCCCATGTTCCTGGCGGCCCTGGAGCGCGCCAAGGTGGAGCCGTCCGAGGCGCTGCACGTGGGGGACTCCTATCTGTCCGACGTGCAGGGGGCGCGCAACGTGGGCATCAACGCGGTGCTGGTAGACCGCGAGGGCGTTGCCGAAGCGCCGCCGGACTGCCCGCGCATCAGCGGGTTGATGCAGGTGGTGGGGCTGGTATTAAGTCCTTGACCTCATCCCTTGTGTCGGCCTTTCAGAGTGGGGAAATGGCGCTTACAGCTAGAGGACAATCTTCCTGCTTTACTCAGGGCAGACTTTAGAACCCAGGCAGGAAGTCAAGTTCGCCGAGCCAAGCAATCACCCACGGGAGTCAAGAAGACGCGGGGCGCTCCTGCACAGGCATGGATGGTATCCTGCCACGTATCTGCGTCTACGGGACGGTCTCAGAAGGGAACCTATGCATGAAGCGAACATGGCTGAGTCTTTTCTATGAAACAGGGTATTTGCTCGTTGCAGGCGTCTTCTTG
>JGI1356J14229_10002409_pt1 | contig 14928 bp, 24 predicted proteins | sample Subgrocontami58m_FD_14229 | JGI IMG/M metagenome (IMG submission 14229) | reverse complement strand
ATCTACAAGTATTGATTATGCTGTATCTGCATTTGTATATGTAGAAGGACCAACAGCAGGTAAAGTAGTAATGAGAGTAGGACCCAATTCAGGGGGAACTAACTGGCAAGCAAGTACAACTTCTACTGTAACAGCTGCATATGAGAAATTATCTCTGACTTGGGCTAATACTGCTTCAACAGTTTGGGTGTGGCTTGGCGAATCTACAGACAATTCTGTAACAGCTTATATTGATACAGTTACTGGAACATTCGTAAAAGTAAATGGTCCAACAGCTCAAATAGATTCTATTACATTAGCTCAACAATCTGTAACTGGCGGTGTAATATTAGATGATTTCAACTTTGTTCTAAATGGAATAACTAATACTTCTTATGTAGATGATATCAGTTTTAGTTTAGTATCTCCAACAGGTGGAGCTATAGTAGATGCAGTGTCTGCATTAATGACTGGATCTTCTACAGGTGGTGGAATTATTGACGATGTTTCTGCAAAATCACTGTCTGCCAATATCATGCAATCAACAAATACTGCAACAAATTTTGCATATATTAATACAAATGCTTGGACAATGATAATTCCAAATGGAACAGCTGCACCTGCATCTGGAACAACATTCATTCTGCAAGTAAATAATAGCAATCCATTTGACGAAGCAAAGGCTGGGCACTATGTTCATCCAACTAATTTCTCCTTCAAACCTACAAGCAATGCATCTGGATTTAATCAAGCTTCTGCTTCTGCTACAGATTTTGAAGGAAACTGGATTAGTGTTGGAGATATTACGGCTTCTGCATACGTAGGGAATGGTGCATATAGATGGATTAGAATTTATAATGCTGGTGGATTTACAGGTTCAGCATCTGCATTCAGAGCTTTTGTATGGACTCCACAATTTGGAAATGTACATGCATAGATATTTAGCTGTTTACTTTTACATTGAGATTGATTAAATTTAATATATGAAATTAAAAAATATTCTAAATGAATCTACTAAAACTAACTCTTTCTCTGAACTAGCTTATATAGCTCTTGCTATGCTACAAAAAAGAGATAGAAAAGCTACTATCACAAAGATTGCAGAAGTATTTAGATCTATGGATATGAAGAGTAGCTATGATGGGTTCAAAGACAATTTTGGATTTAAAGAATATGTAGAGCAACATGGACTAGATAGAGTGAATACAGAAATAAAGAGTTGGTGGTATAATGACTACAAGATGAACAAAGATTATAAAAGATTTCCAAAATACACAACATTCGAAGAAAGAAGAGTATGAAAAAAAATAATATAGCAGAAGAGCTTGGACTTCCTATCAGAAAAACTAGAGGTTGGAAGAAAAATTTAAAAACTAGCAAAACCTGAAGAATAAAAATAATAACCAGGGCTTGAGATTAATTACCTCTTAATTAGCTGCCAACTCAGCTGAAGCCCTTTAACTTTAGTTGGAGAGGATAAATGATACAAGAAATTATCAGAGAATGTAGCAAATGTAATAAACGCTCTATGCAATTTGAAGAATATAGTTTCTGCTTATATTGTAGCAATATAGATAAATATTGCAATCAATGTCTGAATAATATCGTTAGTAATAAAGTTTTGAGATGTTACATTTGTATAGGACACCATGGTCCAAACTATGGAAAGCGAAAATATTTTGATGACAGAAAAGTAATATGCAAACATGAAGGCTGTAATAAAAGGATTAATCCGAATAAATACGGATATTGTAAAAAACATGTCTATGATTCAAAAGAAAGACGTGATAAACGTTTGCAACAGATACCTCCTATGACTGGACATCGCCATTCTAAAGAAACTATGATAAAAATTACTACAAAATCAGAAGAAAGTAAAAAGAAAAATGGAACTTGGAGTTTAACTGGCTCTATGAATGGGATGTTTGGTGTATCAGTAAAAGATATGTGGATAGCTGAATATGGTGTTGAAAAAGCTGAAGAGATGTGGTTCGATAGAAATGTTAAGATAGTTCAGAGCAGAAAAGTTAGCCCAAATATAAAAAATCGATATATAAAAAGTGAATATAGAGATTATTATTTGAAATCTTCTTATGAATTAGAGAGGGCTCAATTTTTAGATTCTATATCTGCAAACTGGAAGTATGAAGAAATAACATATAGATTAGAAGGAACTACATATACTCCTGATTTCTTTATTTATGATGAGAATGATAATTTGATAAGAATAGAAGAAGTCAAAGGATATTTAACAGAGTGTAATAAAATTAAAATAAAAAACTTTCTAGAAAAATATAATTTAGAAAACATATATTATATATTGTTCTATGAAGATTTAAAAAAGGATAGCAAATGGAAAACTTTCAAGGATTGCCAATAAATAAAACAAAAAAATGGCACAGCAACATGAGCACTATAAAAGAAAATCACAAACCTATTTCTCCAGTTTTTTGCGACAGAGTCGATGAACATGGTAAAAAATGTGGTAATCTACTGACGGGATGGTCAGCACAATTTTTTAGTCAGTTTGGAGCTTGTGAAGAATGTACTAGAAAAAACCACTTAGACGAAGGCAAATTCTTCCCATTAGAAAAATCAGATAAATGAAAACTGTAACACAAAAATCAGGTTACAAACTAATTGAAAGAAAAAGTGAAGATTCAGATATCAGGCAATGGTATTGCACATGTCTAGATCCTGATACCAATATAAGATGCAATAAACTGATGGATGCAGATGACTCTGAATATTACGCAATATTAGGTATGTGCAGAGATTGTTTTAAAAAGTTTAATCCTCACTATTTTGAAGTAGAAGAATATTTAAAAGAAACAGATTCACACATGGAGCTTAAATAGAAATGCCAGCAAAAAAAGCAGCAGATTTCATACCAAAAGATGACTACAATATCAAAAAAGATGTCAGAAAAGCTGTAGGAGATGTATATGACAAGTCTCCAAACAGAGTCAAAGATACTAGTGTCAGAGATGCTATAGAAACTGTCGGAAACTATGTAGCAAAGATCCCAGAAGTAAATGTGAAGTTTGAAGGATCTAAAATGCTTTTAAAGACTCAGAGGTATGCTCCGGCAAACTATACAGATACTCAGAAGAGCATGCAAGATGAGATGGATGAAATTGCAAAAGATATTCCAAGAGTACTGAGAGAAAAAGGACATTCTGGATACAGTGTAAAACATGTAGACACAGATTTTAGAGCAATGGGACAGCAAACAAATAGAACTGTTGCTTATTGCATAACTTCTGTATATGAATTAGAGAAGAAATAGATTGAACTTATCTGAAGCAATCACAGATCTAATTCTTCTCAAACTGATGAGAGGAGATGCAAAACTTACACTTTTTAAAGTCAATGACAAAGAAGTGCAGTCTGGACCTATGAGTTATCAATCAGCTCTATTTGCTTTGGAAAAAATTAATGTTCATGTGTTTCAAGGTAAAGCTAGAAGAGTATCAGATCAAGATGAGACAATATATAATTATAGAGACAAATACAAAATTTTTATCAGAAAGGATACAAACAACTACTATAAAGCAATTGTGAACACTATTTAGAGGAGAATACATATGCTGTTTATGCGACAAAGCGACAAGAACGAAGAAATCGAAATATTAAAAGAAGATCTGTTAAGTATCGAAAAAGAACTGAAGCGTGTGAATAGTCTATTTGCAATACAATCTGACATTATAAAAGAATTACAGAATAGGTTAAAAGAAAAAGAGTTATCTAAAAAAGAATTTGATGCATTATATGCTGTGATAGATGAATTGAAATTAATAACTTGTAAGAATGAGAACCATTTCGTGTCAGTAGAAGACAATACAATAGATTTAAATAAAATATGCACAGTGAAATCAAATAAAGTATTAGATGAAGAGAATATAGAAATTATATTAGTTAATGGTATTGCTGAAAAATATTACGGAGCAATTGCTAATAAATTAAAAAGAACTACTAAATAAAACAGTTAATATTGTTTAAAAAGGAACTTACAAATGTTGGGTAAAAAGAAAGAAGATGTAAAACAGTTGAAAGAAGAATTAGAAAAGATAAAATTAGAACTCAAAAATCAGAAATCAGTTAATCAGCAGCTAGATGAGACTATCATTAAACAAAACATAGATATTAAATCACAGAATAAAGATTTTAATAGAGTAGTAGATGAATTGAAGATATTGGTCGATAATGCTAAACCTTATTTTGTTAAAGTCAATGATTCTATATTAGACTTAAACAAGATTACAAATGCTCACGTAAATAATGATTTTCTATATGTACAATTTGGTAATGATTGTAGAATGCTGTGTGGAGAATCTGCAACAAAATTGAAACTGATTCTGCAAGGTAAGTGCAGAGTAGATTTAGATTCTATTTCAATCACAGAATTTACAGATGAAATTCCAAAACCAGTAGATAAAGTAGAAGTAGAAGTTAAATAGCTTATCTTCCAAGAGAAGATGTAGTAACGAAATAGATGTAGCGGCATCATATTTCAGCAAAAAACAAAGCAGTTTAAATTGCTTTGTTTTTGTTTTATAAAATAAATAGATGTTAAACATTTAAATAAGGAGAACTAACATTACAGAAGAAAATGTAGAAGAGCATTTGAACTATAAAAATGCTGAAGAAAGAAACAAGTTGAAACAAATGTTCACTAATCCATCTAGCATCGATCGATCTAAGCGCTGTATCGTTTTTAGCACTCCGTTAAATTCTGGCGGCATTCTATAAGCAATAGAATGAAAATCTAATCTAATCACTTGAATATCTGAATAAAATTCAGACAACAAGGAACAAGTTTAAATACAGCTTGAGAGACTAAACGATTGGAGATTTTTATGGGCGGAATAATAATTTTTCTTTTAATATTCGTTGCGACATATTGTACAGAGAATTATAAAGGAGAAGGTTTTGATTTTAATAATCTGTAAAGATCATATGATAGTCCGAACTCTAACTATACAAAAAATTAGAGATTAACATAAAGCAGAAACTGGAACATTTTAAATGGTGTCATTCTAATAATATAGAATGAGAATCTAATCTAATCACTTGAATATCTGATCATAGAAATCAGACAACAAGGAGCAAGCAAAACATGATGAACTATAGGTACATGCCTTTTTGGGTTGAAGTTCAGGTAAGACAGCTCAAAAGTTGGGATTATAAAATTGCTAAAATATATAGAGATAAATATTCTCCTCTTATATATTTAGAAGCAGAAGATCCAGGATGTCCCAAAGATAATAGAAAGTGTGCATATATTTATAATTTAGTAGAGCTTTCAATAGAAAAAGTATATTTTAATCAAGACAGGAAGCTTTATAAACAATTTTGCAGCTTGAGAGACTAAACGATTGGAGATCTAAAATGTTTAATTTTACCACTAGGATGTATTATAATATTTTTAGCATTTGTACACTTTTATAGAAATGATCCTGAGACTTGGTAAAGCATAAAGATCATATGATAGTCCGAACTACAACTATATCAAAAATTGTAGCTAACATGAAAGCATATTTCAGAATCTTTGAACCGATGAGAGTACTGTGGAAGAATTTTAGAGATGAGATAAATTTAGTTTATACTGAAAATCTAGACAATGTGGATCATTCTATAGCAATATAGAAATGAGAATCTTAAGTAATTAAATTGAAAGGCTTTGACTATGAATCAAGAAATAATTGCAGGAGGTCCAATGAGCTACATAGAGATATTAGAACATGTTTTAAAATACAAATTTGGATTACACATTTATCAACATCCTGACACTAAAAATACTAGCGATTTTGGATGCGTAATATCTTCTGATAAATTAGACAAAAAACAAATTAGAAACATAATTAAAGCTAACAAACTACAAGCATGAAAATGCAGTAGAAGAGACTAAACCTTGGAGGTCTTATGGTGAATTACAGATATATGACTAAGAAACAAGCAGCTTCTGTTAAGAAATTATTTAAATCAAACGCTGCACAAAGAACATATAAAGTATTAGAAGATGTATTAGTAGTTACTCTATATGGCAACAAATTAGTTCGTAAATCTGGTAAAATTGAATGGTAGCAGCTTAGTATATTATAAGATCATGTGATAGTCCGAACTACAACAATATAAAAAATTGTAGAGGAATTTATTATGAAATATTTTAAAGTAAAAGCATGTAAAGGTTATTCACTTAGTATAATTTTTATAGCAGCAAAAGATTTAGAAGAGGCTAAAGCAACACTAAAAAGATCTTTTGGAAATGAAGATGAATTTAATTTTCATACTTTTAGAGATTATAGCTTCGAAGAAATCAATATAAAAGTTAAGAAACCATGCATATTATTTTCAGCAGCTTATTGCGAATAAATTCCGCAACATAAATGACAACCGAATCATCTCAAATTAGCAGATGGAATAATAATGCACAGATGTGGAAATTTACATTCACATTTTTTATCAGCAGTAAACATGTGGCCGAAGACAGAGAAATCTGCTTGGGTCTGTCATGATGTGGATTAAGTTTTTAGAATTCAAATATTGTCCACAATAAATTCTATAAATTGCAGGGATATCTCAGACAGAGACAATCTGCAGCCAAGCTATATAAATAGAAGGTTCAGAGACTAGACATAGAACTAGATGAAATAGTCCGATCTGCAACTATAATAAAAGAAATTGCAGTTAACAAATAAATAGATAATGAATTCAACTTACCAAGAACGCACCCTGAATAAAAATTGGGGCATTGAATAATTCAATGAAAAATCTCTTAAATTGCTGGAAAGCTGAAATGCTAATCAGCAGCTAAACTATTGATAAAATAGAAGGTTCAGAGACTAGATAGAAATATCCAAGAAAAAGAGACAGTATTTCAATACTGATGATATAGTCCGAACTGATAAGAATAAAATTATCAGAATTAGAAGATAAAGAACTTCTAAGATAACATAATTGATGCGTGATGTGTGGTATTAAATTGCTTCACATAATAAAAACTCTCTTAATTCAGAGAAAATCTCACTGAGAAAACTCTGAGCTATTTGGAAAGTATATTTTAATATATGCTTTATCTGTAATATCTCTTATTGCAGTAATCAGCATAATAGCTGAATATTTGAAACACAGATAGTGCAACGACTATATAATGTAAGCTTCAAGAGAAGCTGAAACAGAGAGGTGCTTTTGAATATAGCACAAGAAATAGTCTGAACTTATGGGTGACCATAAGAGATGATATGGAATCGATATCATCGCAACATAATTGATGCAAGCAAAAAAGATCAAATGAGCATTCACTCTCTAAGCAAGAGTCATGCTATTACAACTACTACTGAGAAACTATGTAAAACATTTGGAAATTTCAATAAGAATGTGCATATAATCAGAAATATGTTTGACTGGCAACTGCCACAATGGAATTTAAATATTTCTGATACTAGACAGCAAATGTTACCAGAATGGTTTCCTTCAACTGACAATAAAATTGTTATTGGCTGGGCAGGTCTTACAAGTCATTTTGAAGATCTGAGAAAAATGTATTCCATTCTAAAAGTCATACATGACAGATATCCACAGACTGTATTTGTGCTTGCTGGTATGGCATTGAAAGATTCACAAGTAGAAATACAATATGACGAGAATGGTCAGGCTAAATTCAGAGAAATGGAATTGCAAGACAAGAGCTTGACTTATAGAAACAGAGTAGAGAAACTATATTCAGGTATTGATCCAAAGAGAATAAAAATTTTTGATGCTCTGCCTCTAGAAGAATATGCTAAATTCTATACTCTGTTTGATATATCTTTGGCATATGTAGAACATAATACATTTAGCGAGTGCAAATCAGAGATAAAGCTGATAGAATCTTTGTATTATGGAGCAGTCCCAGTATTCAGCAATTATGGAGGTTATCATGACTTCTGGAAAACTGTTCCCGATAAACTAAGATTTGAAAACATGGCAGTAAGTGTTACAGCTCCTAAAGTGTGGACAGATGCTATATCTAAACATGTCGAGAATTTTGAAGAATCAAAGAAGAAAGCAGCAGATTTGAAAGTTTATTCTGATAAAGTTTACGATTTGAACGAGCATATAGAAGAGAGATTTGCTTTCTATTTGAATCAGATGGAGAAACATGAAGAAGAAGAGGTTAATAGAATTTCTAGATATTCTGTAGATGGTTTCAAGATTGTTTAGTTGTTAGACAGATGTTTTAAAGTGATGTTTCTTATATATTTATTTTATATGGGAAGCATCTTTTTATTTACTTTTGCATCAAAATTGTTTATAACTATTACAAATTTCTGGTTGCAAAACTTGCAGAACCTGATTTTACTGAAGACAAGATTAATGCACCAAGACTTGTAACTGGAAATGATCTGATTACTCTTGGAATTAAGCCAGGACCACATTTTAAACTGATACTTGATAAAGCAGAAGAAATGCAGCTTGAAGGAGCTAGTAAAGAATATCTGATACATTTCATAAGAAATTCATTCGAGTGTTAAAATGGAAGAGATCAAAAAACTAGAAAATTCAAATGGAATCACAATTAGACAGCTAAAAAACTGTCTAAATAGTTTGCCAGATTCTGTAATAGAGGGCACTGTATGGATAGAAACTGAAGATGGCAAATCTAATCAGTGTAAAAGTATTTGGCCTCTGAACATGAGAATAGATGATGAAACAAGTGATATCATTTTGTCAGCTGAACAATGGAAAGTAGCAAACAATCAAGTTGTAGAACAAACTTAGTTGGAGAAATAGTTTGACAGAGAAAGTGTGGGGAGATAATTTTGAAATTCTATATACTGGAACGTTCAAAACAAGACCAGATTTGGTATGGAAGATATTACAAGCAAGCATAACAAATAAAAGAATAATAGTCATTCCAATGGAATATGGTGAAGCTAAAATTAAAAATGTAGTAGAAAATGTCTATGGTTTTCAGTTTGTAAAATCTGTGGTTCAGAACAACTATTTTATCTATATGGACAATCTACCTGATGAAGTTATAATCAATGTATTACATAACTATTAAAAATGAGAAATAAAGACAAAGTTAAAATTGAAGTACTCAGGCTATATACTATATTCAAAAATTTAGAAAAAGAATATAATAAAGAAGATATAGAAAACATTGAACAAACTATAGAGCAATTCATGACTGTGATTGAAAATACTGTAGTAAGATTAGATAAAATCATCATATTAATGAGGGAAAAATGACATGTCAGATGTGATCATATGCAAGATCTGTGAAGGCAAGAAAGTAATAAAACTAGAAGAAAAGATTGAAATCTGTCCTAATTGCTTAGGTACTGGAATTATAAAAGAGCAATCATTAACAGAGAATAAAAAACTGCTTCTAGATTAAATCTGATTGCTATTTTATTAAAAATAAAGACAAACAGGAGGTTACTATGATCGAAGATTCTCTGGCCGATTGATTCATTTGTCTCTCTTGAGTATATTTATTATATTCAAGGAGATAAAAATGAAATGTGAAATACGCAGCTGTAATAATGAATTAAAAGAAGATTCTATAAGATGTGGATACGAAATATGTGGACCCTGTAGAAATAATATGATGTGTGAATGTGGAAATAAAATAAATAGACAATCTCATATAGATATATGCCAGCCATGTTATAGAAAAATAGTTCCCATAAATCATCCTCCTCAAAGAACTAAAGCATTTTGGACTGATGAAAAAAAGAAAGAACATGGAAATGCTGTAAGAAATTCAGAAAAATATCAAAATGCTATAAAAATTAGAGATACATCTGGTCCTAAAAATAGTATGTATCATAAAAAACATTCTATAGCTACTAGGAATAAAATGTCTATATCGAGAACAGGCAAGACCGGCAAAAATGCTACTGCATGGAAAGGTGGTAGATTTCACACTCTAACAGTTAAAGTTAAAATAGAAGTCAGTAGAAGATTTAAATGGTACAATAAAATGTATGCTGCATATGATAAATGTTCAAAATGCGGAAGCAAAGAACAATTAGATGCTCATCATATAGTTCCTATGGTCATATTAATAAAAGAGGAATTAGCAAAATGTAATATTGTTTTCGATTGTGACGATGATAAAGCTGCTTATTTAGCTAATTGTGATAGAATAAAAGATGAAAACTTATTGAATGGATTAATACTTTGCAGGAAGTGTCATAAAGAAATCCATAATAATTGGGGTAGTAGATTCAATCCATAGGAGTTTTTATGATAAATATCGCAGATCGCATGAAGAAATTTGAGAAATGTTTCACTGAACAACGTCTAATTCCAAGAATGCCAGCAATTATCAGATTGGATGGCAAGGCTTTCCATACATTTACAAAGCATCTGAAAAAGCCGTATGACGAAGATCTAATGAATGCTTTCAAATATACAATATTAGATTTGTGTGGTGAAGTTCAGAACTGTAAATTAGCTTATACTCAATCAGATGAAATTTCTTTATTGTTGACAGACTATGAAACATTTGAAACTGAACAGTGGTTTGGTGGTAATATTCAAAAGATAGTTTCTGTAGCAGCTTCATTATGTACAGCTTATGCAAATATATATTTGCAACCTATTAAATTAAAAGTACCACTACAAACAGCTTTCTTTGACTGCAGAGTATTTTCTCTACCCAAAGAAGAAGTTTGCAATTATTTCATTTGGAGACAGAAAGACTGTGAAAGAAATAGTATAAATTGTTTAGGACAGAAACACTTTTCTCACAAACAATTAGATAGCAAGAGCACAAAAGAAGTCAAACAGATGCTATTAGAAGATGTTGATGTTTGTTGGGAAAAAGAAATAACAAGTTTTAAAAGAGGAGCGTGTTGTTTTAAAATAGAAGGTTATTGGAAAATAGATAATGAAATTCCAATATTCACAGAAGATAGAAATTACATAGAGCAGTTCATATAATAAAAATAGGAGAAAGTGAAACAAAATGGATTTTAAATCTATCTCAGCGTTAGAACAGACAAAGTATGATAGGGAGCACTGGGAGGGGAGTTTCAATAATTATATAGATCTATGTAAAGAAAATCCAAAGTTATATAGAAATGCATTTCAGAGAATGTTTGACATGATTTTATCTCATGGGACTAATGAATATACTCATTTTAAAGAAAGAGTAATTCATTATAATTTCTTTGATGATCCTATGGAAGATGGTCTAGATGCAGTATATGGAATAGATCCCCATTTAATGAAGCTTGTAAAGCTAGTTGAATCTGCTGCGAATAGTTATGGTACAGAAAGTAGAATTTTTCTATTACATGGGCCAGTAGGATCATCTAAATCTACTATTGCTAGACTAATGAAGAAGGGACTTCAAGAATACAGCAAGAAAGATGATGGAGCTGTATATTCATTCAAATGGATATTAGATGATGAAAATAAGACTGAAGTAGTCTGTCCAATGCACGAAGATCCTCTACATCTAATTCCATTAGAGCATAGAGAAACTTTTGGATTTGGAAAATCTTTAGGTAATCTATGTCCTTTATGCAGATTTTATTTCAATGAACTGATGACTAAATATAGCGGAGATGTGGAAAAAATTTATGACAATCATATTAAAGTATTCAAATATGTATTTTCAGAAGATGATAGAATAGGAATTGCTACATTTCAACCAAAAGATGAAAAGAATCAAGACTCTACAGAGTTAACTGGAGACATTGATTATAGAAAAATTGCTGAATATGGTAGAGATTCTGATCCAAGAGCATTCAACTTTGATGGAGAATTTTGTGTAGCAAATAGAGGTATGATTGAAATGATTGAAGTTCTCAAATTAGATGTAGCATTCCTTTATGATCTATTAACTGCTTCACAAGAGCATAAGATAAAACCCAAGAAATTTAGTCATGTTGATATTGATGAAGTAATTTTGGGACATTGTAATGCTTCCGATTTCGTAAACCTGCAAAAAAACGAGAGTATGGAAGCTTTAAGAGATAGAACTGTTCGAGTAGATATTCCATATATTAAGATTCTTGATTCTGAAATGAAAATTTATGAAAAAAGATTTAAAAATATGAAAGATCCTCATATTGCTCCACATACTTTAGAGGTTGCAGCAATGTGGTCAGTTTTGACAAGACTGAGAGATCCTGAAGGTGGTAAATTATCAATTGTACAGAAAATGAAATTGTATAATGGTAAAACTTTACCTGGATTTACAGAAGATCATGTAAAAGAAATGATGCAAGCAGAATCTAGAGAAGGTATGGAAGGGATTTCTCCAAGATATATTCAAGATAAGATTTCAAATGCAATTGTTAATTCAGAATTCAAATGTATTAACCCATTCATGGTAATGAATGAATTAGACAAAGGTTTAGATATTTATTCACTTACTTCATCTCCAGAAACAAGAAAGAAATTTAGAGCTTTATTAAATGATGTAAAAGAAGAGTATGAATACATTGTAAAAAGAGAAGTTCAGAGAGCTATTGCAGCAGATGATCAAGGTTTAGCTAGAATTTGTCAGAATTATATCGACAATATTAAAGCTTTCACTTCAAAAGAAAAGGTTAAAAATAAATATACTGGTAAAGATGAAGAGCCAGATGAAAGATTGATGCGAGCAATTGAAGAAAAAATTGATATTCCAGATGAAAGAAAAGGAGATTTCAGACTTGCAATCATGAACTATATTGGAGGGTTAGCTGTAGACGGAAAGAAATTTGATTATAAGTCTAATCCAAGATTGCAAATGGCTCTTGAACTGAAATTGTTTGAAGATCAGAAAGACACAATTAAACTTAATCAGCTTGTTACGGGTGTAGTAGATTCAGATACTCAAGCTAAAATAGATATAGTTAAAGGAAGATTAATTAGTGAATATGGTTATTGCGATAATTGTGCAACTGATAGTTTGAATTTCGTAAGTTCTATCATGAGTAGGTCAAATCCAAAAGTGACTTCATAAACGTTTAAGAGAGATATAAATAATGGGTTCAACTTTACAAGACGCTGATAGATTTAGAAAAAAATTGCGTGAGAATGCCAAAGATAAGATAAAGAAAGTTATTAATGGTGAGATAAATTCTGTTAGAGGTAAAGATTCCATAAAAATTCCAATTGAATCTATTCATATTCCTACTATAAAATATAGTAAAGGAGAAGTTGGCTCTGTTGGTAGAGGTGATGGAGAAGTTGGTGATATAGTCGATTTTGATCCAGATGAAGAAGAAATAGGTAAAGCTAGTAACGAAAAAGGCAGACATTCACAATATGCAGAATTGAATATAGAAGAATTAGCTGAGATGTTAGGAGAAGAATTAGCATTGCCTAATATTTTACCAAAAGGCAAGAGAATGATGAAGGGTTATAAAAACAAATATAATACTGTTGCTTCTACTGGACCTCGAACATTAAGACACAAAAAAAGAACTATTCTTAAAACTATTCTTAAACAACTTAAATCTAATCAATATAATCCAATATCTCCGAGAATAATACCTTATACAGATGATGTTGTATATAAATCTTGGAAAACTAAACCTATGCCTATGAATAATGCTGTCATATTCTACATGATGGATGTATCCGGTTCTATGACAGATGAACAATTAGATATAGTAAAAACAATATGCTATTGGATTGAAATATGGTTAAAAAAGTTTTATCATGATGTAGATATTAGATATATTTTACATGATACAGAAGCTGCAGAAGTTGATAAGGAGAGATTTTATAAATTAACTCCTGGAGGCGGAACATTAATTTCAAGCGCATTTAAAATATTAGATGATAGAATGAGAACATTTTATCCTTCAGTTGATTGGAATATTTATTGTGCTTATTTTGGAGATTATCAAAATTGGAATTCTGAAGACGATGAAGAGACAGCAAAAATAATATTAGAAAGTATACTTCCGAATGTAAATCAGCTAAGTTTATGCATGCTTTCTGGTCAATATTCTTATATGTCAAATTATAAAAATTTTTCAGATCATCTAATTGGTAAATTTGGCGAAGATAAAGAGTTTAAAGAAAAAACTGTAATGACAAAAGCTAGTTCTAGAAATGATTGTTATAATGTTATACATAGCATGCTGGGAAAGGGCAACTAGATATGGAAAAATCATATAATAAATTTGATCAAGTAATAAAATTTCCTTATTATCTTAAAGAATGGAAATATAAAATAGAAGATATCGCTATAGAAGAAAAGCTTGATTTTTTTAAAACTGTCTTTGAAATGGTTTCACCAGATGATCTTTATCAGATAGCTGCAAGAACAGGTTTCATGGAAAGATATTCTCACTGGGAATTTGGACAATCATATTCTCATATGTACAAAGAATATTTTTACGGTCTATCTAAAATATCAGAGATGGTTGTAAATACAGATCCTGTATATGCATATCTAATGACAAATAATACATTAGTAGATCAGAAATTAGTTATGGCTCATGTCTATGGACATGCTGATTTCTTTAAAAACAATATCTGGTTTTCCAATACAGATAGAAAAATGATCAATCAATTCAGCAATCATGCTAAGATTGTAAGTCAATATATAGATCTATATGGAGAAAAAGAAGTAGAAGATTTCATTGATATCTGCTCAAGTTTAGAACAACACATTGATAGACATGAAATATTAATGGCAAAGAGTAAAGCACCAGAAGAACAAGAAGACAAGAACATAGATTTAGAATCTCAGAATATAGACAGAATTAAAGTTTCTGCAGATAAATTTTATATGGACAAATTTGTTAATCCTGATGATGAAATTGAAAAACTTAAAAAAGAAAAGAAGAAAGAACTTGAAGAAGAGGAAGCAAAAAGTCTTAAGAAACCCTATAAAGATCTCCTTCTATTTCTGATTGAACATGCTCCGATGAAACAGTGGCAGAGAAATATTATGTCTATGATCAGAGAAGAGGCATATTACTTTGCTCCACAAGGAATGAC